>Ga0302326_10008668_pt1 | contig 22387 bp, 13 predicted proteins | sample Palsa_T0_3_FD_202264 | JGI IMG/M metagenome (GOLD analysis project Ga0302326, IMG submission 202264) | Peat permafrost microbial communities from Stordalen Mire near Abisko, Sweden - Palsa_T0_3 | ecosystem: Environmental > Terrestrial > Soil > Palsa > Peat permafrost | place: Sweden: Abisko... | reverse complement strand
AGTCCTTCGCGCTTCTCCTCGCGGCGAGCTCGGCGACGTCGCTGGCACGCACGAACGGATTGATGCGCTTCTCATCGCCGATACGCGACGGGACCGTCGGCCCGCTCGAAGAAGCGAGTCGCGTCACCCACGCACGAACATCCTCGTTCTCCGGCTCGACGTGGGCCGCGAACTCGAGGTTCGAGCGCGTGTACTCGTGGCCGCAATAGACCTCGGTGGCGTCCTCGAGCGCGGCGAGCTTGCGAAGGGAGTCGAACATCATCGCCGGCGTTCCCTCGAAGAGCCGCCCGCAACCCGCGACGAAGAGCGTATCGCCCGTGAAGACCGCCGAGGTTTTTTCGGATCCGACGACATATGCGATCGCGCCCGTCGTGTGGCCGGGGATGTGGAGGATGCGGACGTCGAGCTCGCCGAGGGTGAAGTGATCGCCCTCCTCGAGGAAGCGTGTCTGCGCCGCGATGCGCCCACGGTCGGAGACGTGCCCGCAGACGTCGGCGATGCCGAGCTTCGCGACGAGCTCCTCGTTGCCTCCGACGTGATCCCAGTGGTGGTGGGTGTTCCAGATGGCCTCGAGCTTCACGCCGGCGTGACCCAGCACGGCGAGGACGGGCTGCGCCTCCGACGGGTCGACGATTGCTGCGCGCTTCGTGGCGTCGCACACGACGAGGTAGGCGTAGTTGTCGGTCAAGCACGGTATCGGCGTGATGCTCATTGGTCGCTGTCCTCTCCCCCTGTAACCTTGTGCGTGCCCCACATGCAGCCTTCCTTGCAGCTCGTGGCGGGGATCTCCTTGAGCCCGTGCGAGAAGGCTTTGAGGCGTGCCGTCATGTCGTCGTAGAGATCGCCCTTCATGATGGGTTGCTTCTCCTCCGCGTCGGTCTTGAGGTCGAATACCTGCGTGAACTCTTGGGCGCCGAACGAGATGATCTTCGTCTGCTCGTGGATGAATGCCCGTCGCTTGTCGTTGTCGCTCGTCTTCGGGAGATCGATGGCGACGTCGCGCTCTTCGGCCGCCGCGCCGAGGATCTCGGGGACGAGGCTCTTGCCCTCGAACGTCTCTTCAACCGGCAGCGAGAAGAGATCGAGCACGGTCGGGGCCATGTCGAGCGCGCTTCGCGCCACGTCGATCTTGCGTGGAGCGACCCCCGGGACGACGAAGAACAGCGGCACACGAACGAGCGGCTCCCACAGCTCGAACCCGTGACGCGTCTGCCCATGCTCTCCGAATGCCTCGCCGTGATCCGCCGTCACGATGATCACGGTGCGGGGCGCCCACGGCTTCTGCGCGACGAGCTCGAGCAGCTTGCCGATGTAGCGGTCGGTGAAGGTCACCTCGCCGTCGTAGAGATCGCGCGCGCCCTTGCCCCAATCGATCCCCTCGTGCGTCATGTACATGTCGTGCGGGTCGAGGAAGTGAAACCACGCGAAGAAGCGCTCGGAGACACTACCGAGGAGCTTCTCGGCGATCTGCTCGAGGTCGGGCGAGGTGATGTTCTCGTCGGTGAACTGGTTCCACTTGAGGTTCGGCACGACCTCGTACGAATCGAAGCCTTGCGAGAACCCCGCGTCCTTGAAGTACCCGTGGGCATGACCGGCGACCGTGTGGATGCCGGCGGCCTGGAGCACCTCCGGGAACATGAGGTTCTCCTGGGCGTAGGCGCTGAAGAAGTAACCGTCTCGCTTCAGCTCGCTCGGCAGCTTGCCGCCGAGAAACCCGCCCACGCTCATCGACGTGTACGAGCTCACCGAATACGCGTGCGTGTAGACGACGGCGCGCTCGGCGAGCTTCGTGAGATTCGGGGCGATGTCGCGCGGGTAACCGACCCACGGCATGTCGGCGCGTAGGCAATCGATGGTGATGAGGATGACGTTGGCACCTTTGGGAATGGCGGGGCCGCTGGCCATTGCCTCGCGCGGCGCATCACGCGCGGCATCACCGGGTGCGCTCGTGATGGGCTTCGGGTCTGGTGGGGTTGGCTTGTCCTTGGGACAGGCGAGTAACAGCGACGCCGCGAGAACCGCGGCACCCGAGCCCCGCATCACTCCAAGAAGACGCGGATGTACGACACCGTCGGCGGCAGCGGGGCGGCGCCCAACGCTTGGAGCTCGACGTTGCCCGTGTAGACGATGTGCGGATCGGTCAGGTCGTTGACGGGAAACGCCTTCTGCGTGCACGTCGGGTGATGCACGGTGACCTGATTGAACGCTGTCGCGACCGGCATGTTGTAGATGATGGCCGACGGCAAGAGGCCCGCGGTCACCGACGTCGCCGACACGGTCGGAACGGGAGGCGATCCGGCGAAGTAAACGAGCACGGGGCCGCCCGAGGGACCCGCATCACCGACCGGAAGACCCGGGACGACGATGGTGGCGCCCGTGACGTCGGAGCCGCCGGCGTCGGCAGCGCATGCTCCCGTCGCCTCGACCTGAACGCTCATGACGGCGAGCGCGGGGTTCGGCGTCGACGGCAGAACGATCTGGAGAAGACCCTGTGTTGCCTGCGACACGAAGGACGTCGTCCCGCGGTTGGCGTTGCCGGTGAGCATCCACTCTTGCTCGTTCAGCGACACGTACGCCGTGCCCGAGTCCGCGCCGACCACCTGCATCGAGTAGGCCGTATTCTGCGGAACCGAGAGCGTGTAGTCGCCCATCGCGTTGGACTTCACGCTCGAGCCGCCGCCGCTGATGGTGGCGTTCGGGATACCCGACGTGGGGTTGCTGAAGTCGACGATCTGGCCGGTCTGGGTGAAGGTCATCGCGGACCCCTCTCCCGAGGCGTCCGTGCCTCCGTCACTCGTGCTCGGGCTGTTGCTGCAAGCGGCAGCGGTGGTGGCAAGGGCAATGAAAGCGAATCGGAACGTACGCATGGTGTGCACCTAATGTGAAAAGGAATTGGTAACGGGCGGCTTGCGCCACCCTTCCCAGCAAGAGTCATTGCCCGTGCCTTTGGCACGGTCAACTACTCGATGGCGATGCTGAGCTTCTGACGAATCTCGAAGTACTCCTCGCTGACCGAGAAGAGCACGACTTCCTTTACACGCTCTTTGCCGGGGACGCTTGCTCCTTCCTCCGTGGCACGAATGACCTCCGTCGCGAGCTGGAGATCGTGGGCGAGGAGGAAACCGATGCGGTCGGCCGTGAGGTCGATCGACGCCGTCCATTTCTTCAAGTCGAGCGACGCGCCGGTTTGAATGAGCTTCGACACGAGGCTCGAGAGGAGCTCCTTCTGGACGCCCATGAAGTCGGGCTTCATCGCCGCCATGGCCTCGTCGACGGGGCCCACGAGGTCAGCGGAGACGGGGAACTGCGGGACGCACGTCTTGATTGCGGCAAAAAGCCACGCTTTGAGACCCGTGCCCGTCGGGACGAGGTGCCGCACGTAATAGCCCGAGCGGTAGTACGTAAGGTGGCGGCCTGCGACGAACGCCATCGATTGCGTCGGCACTTGCGACTCGAACGCGGCGCGGCCGAGCACGATGGCGGGCGTGTGCGCGTGGACGAAGCCGAGGCCGCTCGGATCGTTCTGGTTCTGAAAGACGAGCGGTGAATTCGCGCCCTGCATCCCCAGCACGCCTTGCACGTAATAAAGCGTCTGCGACACGGGGTACGGGTGGAGCGACGGGTCGATCGCGTAACGGCGGTCATACCCCAGCGCCTCGAGCGGCTGCGTGCGTGTGCGGATGATCGTCGGCTGGATCATCGCGAAGATGTTCGTGAGGATCGGATCCTGATCGAAGTGCGCGAGCTTGCGCCAGTCCTCCTCGGTCATCACGGCTTGGGCCGGGGCCGCGTTGTCCGCACGGTGGCGGCGCCAGAAGCGCTCCTCGTCCGGCTCGGCGAGGTTCAGCACGGCGAGGGCCTGGCAGAGACACCACGCGGCGTCGCCGCGCTGAGCCTCGGTGTAGAGCTTGCGGAGCAGCTTGTAGCTCTCCACGCGGTAGGGGTTACGCCGGAGGATGACCGCCTGCGCCTTCACGGCCTTCTCCAGGTACTGCGGCGCGTCGCTCGCGTAGAGCTCGGCGAGCGTGTCGCCTCGATCCTTGTTGTCGGGGTCGAAGGCCTGCGCCGCTTCGAACGCGTCGATGGCCATCTCCGGCTCGTTGAGGAACTTCTGGTAGAGCGCGCCGAGCTGGTCGAGGATCCTCGGGATCGCGACGCGGTCTTGGGCTTGCTTGGCCTGCTCGAGCTGGACGTTGAGGTACTTCTCGACGCCGTCGTGGTCGCCCTTTTGCTTGGCAAGCTCGAGCGCCTCGTCAACGGCCTTCGAGAGCGTCGGGTCGAACTCGATGGCGCGGTCGTAATACGTGAGCGCCGCGTCGACGTCGCCGATCTGCCGGGCCGAGACGATGGCGGCCGTCTGCATGTACTTCGCGCGCTGCTTCTGGTCGTCGACGAAGTCCGCAAGACGGAGCACGACCTCGACCAGCTTTCGCCAGTCTTTCTCTTCCGAGTAGAGCTGCATCAAGCGCGTGAGGAGCTTGCGGTCGTCGGGGCGCTCTTCGAGGGCCGTCGCGTACGTCTTGCCGGCGGCGGTGCGATCGTTGAGCTTCTGCGACTCGAAGTCGCCAATTTCGAGGAGTAGCTCGAAGCGCTCTTGGCCGACCGCCATCTCGAGGCGGCGGCGGCGAATGCGCACGGCCTCTTTGAAGTCGTCCTTGGCTTCGTACACGCGCGCGAGGGCACGGAGCGGCCGCGGGCTCGAGGGATCGGCCTCGGCGGCTTCGCGCAGCGGCTTGATGGCACCGTCGAGATCGCCCGACCGCCGCGATGCTTCACCGAGGCCATAGAGCGCCTCTGCGCGCTCTTGGCCGACGATCTTGCTGCCGAACTTCTCGAAGAGCGTGACGTACATCTTTCGCGCGGTCGACGCGTCGCCGAAGTCGAGGATGACCTTGGCCGCTCGGGCTGCCGTCTCCGCGTCGTCGGGGGAGAGCTTCTCGAGCGTCTCGACGGCGACGAGCAACCGCGGGTTGACCGCCGAGCGCGCGGCCGTCGTCGCGGTGAAGGGCGTGAGGTCCGGTGAAGAAGCGCTCGTTGGCGGAAGCGTCGGCGACGACGTCACCTTCCCGCTCGCCTCGACGTACCGGAGAAGCACGCGCGTGCTGTCCTCTTTGGGGAGGGACGCGGTGCGGCCGACGAGCGTCTCGTAGTACTTCGCGGCTTCGATGAAGCGCTGCCCGTCGTACGCCGTGTCACCGAGAATGAGCTGCGCGTCGGGGTTGTTGGAGTCGAGCTCGTAGGCGAGCTTGGCCGATACTTCCGCTTTGGCGTCGTCACGGAGCTGGTAACGCTGCAAGCGCGCGAGCTCGGCGTGGAGGCGTGCCTTGGCGAGGTTCGACTCCGCGAAGCTCAGCTCCTTCTCGATGAGCTCGACCACGCTGACCGCGTCACCACGCGAGGCGTACGCCGCCCGAAGCGCAGCCGATGCGGACGTGTCTTTGGGGTTCGCTTCGAGGGCGAGCTTGTAGCGGCTGATGGCGCCGTCCCGATCGCCGCGGGACTCGAGGAGCTTCGCCGCGCGCATCCACTGGTCGGCCTTCTTCTCGGGAGCTTGCTCCTTGGCCGCGAGGGCTTCGATGGCTGTGAGCGCGGCGTTCGCGTCGCCGCTCGTCTCACGCAACCGCGCGAGGGCTTCGAGCGCGCCCGCGTGGTCGGGGACCGTCTCGAGCACCTGCTCGAAGGCGCGTGTCGCTCGGTCAGGCGAGCCGACTTGCTCGGCGAGCGTGCGGGCCCGCGCCAGCATCAGCTCGACACGCCGTGCTTCGTCGTGGGTCGCGGCAGCGTGGCGCTCGTAGATCTTGATGACCTCTTCCCACTTCCCCTCCGCGCGATAGTGCCGCGCGAGAGCCGTGAGCGCGCCGTCGTTCGACGGGTCGAGCGCGAGGATGCCCTCGAGGCACTCGCTCGCCTTCGTGTGGTCGACGAACTCTTCGTCGTAGAGACCGGCCATCCGCTCGTAGAGGTTGATCTTCTGACGCGGCGTCGCGGCGACTGCGATCTGGCGCTCGAGGTTCTCGAGCAGCTCGCGGTAACGCCCGGTGCGGTTGAAGATGCGGTCGAGCCCCTTGAGGGCGACGAGGTGGTTCGGGTCGATGGCAAGCACGGCTTCGTAGCGGCGCGTCGCCTCGGGCAGATCGTTGAGGTTGTCTTCGTAGACCTCGGCGATGCGCGCGAGCACTTCTGCGCGCTCGGGATCGCGGCGAGCCTCGACGCGGCGGTCGAGGAGCGTGACGAGCGTCTTGTAGTCGCCGTCCTTCTCGGCGATCTTCGCGAGGGCGTCGCCCGCGCGGGCGTGGGCGGGATCCTCTTGGAGGATGTTTTGATAGAGCTCGCGGGCCTTCTTCGCGTCATTGAGCCGCGACTCGAAGAGCTCCGCGGCGTCCGAGCGGAGATCGCGCGCGCGCGGTGACGAGCCCATGGCGTCGGCATGCGACAGCAACGTGGTCGCCAGCTCCGGCCACTGCTGCGCCTTGCGATAGATGTGGCTGAGACCCTCGAGCGCGACTTCGCTCGCGGGCTCCGTGACGAGGATCTGCTGAAACGCGTGGAGCGCCGTGTCGACGCGCCCGAGCTTCGTGTCGTACCAGCGGCCCGCGAGCGCCAGCAGTGCGTTCTTGTCGCCTTGTGGCAGCTCCGCCTTCACCGCCTCGGTGATCGACGCGAGCACGTCGTTCCAGCGCTCGGTCTTGCCCGCGGCGAGGCGCTCGACCTCGACCGCCACCTCGGCGACCGTCGGCCTCTCGGTGAGCGCTTGCGTGTACGCGACGAGCGCCTGGTCCATGTCGTTGAGCTCGGTCGCGTACGTGCGGCCAATCTCGGCCATGATGCGCGCGCGGTCCTCGGAGCTCTTCGCCCGGTCGGCCCTCGCGAGGAGCATCTCCACGATCTCGTCGAACTTGCCGAGCGACTTGCGGACGGTCTCGAGCGCACCCGACGCGACGTCGTCCTCGGGGTCGAGCTCGCAGATCTGTTGGTACATGTCCTCGGCGTGCGCCTTGTCCTTCTGGCCGTCGAAGATGCGGGCGGCGCGGTAGAGCAGGCTCTTCTTGGTCTCCTTGTCGTCGTCGGTCTTCAGCTCGAGCTGATCGGCGGCGATGGCGAACGCCTCCGCGATCTTCGCCGGCTCCGCGACCTGGTCGACTGCCTTCTCGAGGGCGATGGCTGCTTCCGGATCCTCGGGCATCGCGACGAGGGCGTCGACGAGCTCGTGAAGCTTCTCCTCGGGCATGAGCTGCGCGGGGGTCTTCTGCGCCGCCGGCTTGCCGAGCGAATCAATCACCTCGAGGAGCACGCCCGCGTCCTTCGGGCGCTGCGCCGGATCCTTCGCGAGCAGCGACAGCACGAAGGCATCGACCTCCTTCGTCACCCAACCGCGAGGAGCCTTCACGCTCGGCGCATCGGGAGCCTTCGAGAGGTGCGCCATCGCAGCGTCAGCCGCGCCATTATCCGCCGCAAACACGGGCTTCCCGGACAGAAGCTCGTAGAGCATCGCGCCGAACGCGTAGACGTCGGTGCGAGCATCCGCCGACTTGCCCCGAACCTGCTCGGGGGAGATGGTCTTCGGTGAGCCGTACACCGCGAGCAATCCGTACTGGCCCGAGGTCGGCGTGAGACGCGGACGAAGCCGGTCACCGCCGAAGTCGATGAGCACGACCTTCACCGATTGCGCATCGGCCCCGCGCATAACGAGCGCGTGATCCATCTTGAGATCGCCGTGCGTGAGGTGAGCCTTGTGGAGCGCGGCGAGCGGCTCGAGCGTGGCGCGCAGAATGGGCCTGAGCTCGTTGATGTGCGACGGCCCCGTGCGCGCGAAGCGCGTCGCGAGGGGCTGGGCGTCGATGTGCTCGTAAGCGACGTAGAACGTCCCTTCGATCTCGCCCGCGTCGATGTTCTTCGGGAGCCCCTCGTGCTGGACCGTGGCGACGAGCCGGTTCTGCGTGAGGAAGCGCTGGACCGCTCGGTGATCGCGCGCGGCCTCACGGCGCAGCGTCTTCAACATGAACGCGACACCGTTCTTCTTGGCGAAGTAGACGACGCCCATCTCGGTGGCCGAGAGCTTCTTGTCGATGGTGTATGGGCCGAAGACCTTCCCTGCGGCAAGCTCGGGCTCACCCAAGAGCGACCCGACGTCACGGAGCTTCGGGTCGACCTCGCGCCGCATCTGCAAGATGACGTCGACCAGGGCCTCGACGGCGTCGCGGTCGATGCAACGCTCGGCGAGGGCGCGAGCGAAGCTCGCCTTCGCGGTATGGGCGCCGACTTCCTCGGCAGAGAACCCAACGAGGCTCGCGACACTCGTCATCTCTTCGAGCGAGAACAGCCGCTCGAGCTCACTGCGCAGGACGTCGATGGTCTGGCTCACGGGGCGCGAGACTACAAGAAACTTCAGGGTCTTGGCGACTTGGAAGAGTTGAAAAAGCCGCCAAGACGCCAAGACGCCAAGAGAACCAGAGAGGGGTTCAGACCAACTCTCTCTTCTGGCGGCTTGGTTGTTAGTTAACCGAGCAGACGCCGAACGTAACCGTCGCGCCGGGGATCGTTGCCGCAGCGCAAATAGGGGTCATCGAGGGGCAATCGCCGTTGGTGAGGCAGATGTGATGGTCTGCGGCAGCCGCGCCGCATTCGCCAGCGGCGACGCATTGCGAGGTTGCCTGCGGGTCGGCAAGGCGCGGACAGCCACCGCCGAGCTCGCCGGCGTCGCCGTTCATGAGGCAACAGACGATGGCCGTCGTGTCACCGCATTCCATCGGGGTGAGACACGCGAGGCTCGCTCCGGAGCAAGAGTTGGCAATCCCGATACACTGCGCGGTGGCTGACGTCACGCAACACACCTCGCCCGTGCATGAAGGCTTGCTGCCGCACATGGGCGTCGCGCCGGAGTACGGGCAGCCTGCATCCGCGTTCAGTGCGTCGACGAGCACGTCCGACGAGGCGTCCGAGGCGTCCGCCCCACCGTCCCTCCCGCCATCCGTTTCGAAAACGTCAGTCGAGCAGCTCGCGAGGAAGCAGGCACACGCGAGAATCGGGAAGGGCCGCACCCTCCAACAATACCACCTGATCCTAAAAGGTTCCCGTCAACCCGTTCGGCAACAAGTGGATGTGCGCGGTCGGTGCCTTGTTGTGGTCGAGCAGGTAGACGCCGAGCGCGCCCGCGGTCAGCCCGCTCGCGGTCATGATGCCACCGACGAGCGCGTAGGTGCCCGCGATGTCGTACGCGCTCTGCGCGAAGTTGACGAAGCTCGCGACGAGCAGGACGACGCCGGCGAAGAGCACCGCGCCTCCCGTCAACCCGACCACCGTCCCGAACGTCGCGAGCGTCGGCGAGCCCTTGCCAACGCGAGGCTCCATCGCGACGCGACCGCCCGGCGGTCCAGGCAGCGAGCGCGGAAGATCCACGCGCCAAGCTTTGTTCGGATCATGCACGACGAGATAACTCCCGCTGCGCTCCCCAACCGCCTTTTCGCAGGGCAGCTCACACAGAAGATCGCCGTTCGCAGCATGAAGATGCCACTCGGTCCCCACATCCGGCGACGAGAGCTGATACGTCACCCGCGGAGGCGGAGACACGCGAGACGACGCGCAGCCGCCCACGAAGAGAAAGAGTTGAAACGCCGCCAAGACGCCAAGACGCCAAGAGAGAAGATTGGGCTCAGAGCTCTGAACCCTCTCTCTTCTTCTGGCGTCTTGGCGTCTTGGCGGCAAATCTTCTCGAGCTAGTGACCGTGCTCGCGGGTCAGCCCGGGGTACGACGCGTCGCCGGGTTCGTGGCGGGGGTTGATGGTCTTGAGGGACCCGTCGCGGGCGGGGAGGCTGAGGAGCAGGGGCTTGTCGTAGATGAATTGCTCCCGGGAGTCGTACGGGGCGGCGTGGGCTCCTGTGTCCATGCGGATGGCGTCGCAGGGGCATGCTTCGACGCAGTAGCCGCAGAAGATGCAGCGGAGCTCGTCGATCACGAACTTCACGGGGTAACGCTCGTAGCCGCGGCGTTTGTCGCCCTCGGGGTACTCACCCGATTCGATGAAGATGCATTGCGCGGGGCAGGCCGTCGAGCAGCAGAGGCACGCGACGCACCTCGGGGAGCCGTCATCGCGCTGCGTGAGGCGATGCACGCCGCGAAAGCGCTCGGGGTACGGGCGCTTCTGCTCGGGGTACATCACCGTCGAGATGCCGTCCTCGTAACCCTCGAGGATGGGATCGGGCCGCTCGCCGCGAATCATCTCCTTCGTGTTCTTGAAGAAGTGCTTCATCGACACCGCGAGCCCCTCCGCGATGGCGGGCAAGTAGCTCTGGATGGTCGGCGTATGCGGCACGTGCTCGACGACGACGACCTTGGCAGCCGACACAGCCTTCTTCGGAAACGCAGTACCCATGATCTATGCCTGCATCGGGGTGATGGGGGTGCCGCCGGTCTTCTGGGCCATCTTCGCTGCGCTGCCGACGATGAGCGGGCGGCGTGTGCGTTTGGTGAAGAAGCCGATGGTCAGCTTGACGACGACGTACGTGACAGAGACGGCGATGAGGGCTTGCGTCACCTCGGCGACGACGTCGAGGGCGTTCCACAGGCTTGGGCCTGCGCGGTCGATGGCGAGGTCGGCGACGCCCGTGACGAGGACGTTCGCGAGCGCGAGCGGGAGGAGGACGCGCCAGCCGAGCTTTTGGAGCTGGTCGTAGCGGAAGCGCGGGAGCGTCCAGCGGACGACGCACTGGAACCAGCAGACGGCGGCGACCTTCCCGAAGAACGTCACGACCGCGATGATCTCCATCCAGAGGTGCGGGATGACCTGATGAAGGAGGACGCCGTCGCCGAACTGGATGGTGAGGCCGTCCCGGTGGAGGAAAGGGAGCTCCCAGCCGCCGAGGAAGATGGTGACGAGCAGCATCGAGCTCGTGACGACCTCCATGTACTCGGCGAAGTAGAACATGCCGAACGTCATCCCCGAGTACTCGGTGAAGTAACCCGACACGAGCTCGCTCTCGGCTTCGGGCAAGTCGAACGGGATGCGCTTCGTCTCCGCGATCGCCGCGGTGAAGAAGAGCACGAACGCGACGGGCTGCACGAAGATGCCCCACGCGTGGTCGCCCTGCCAGCGAACCATGTCATCGAGGCGGATGGTGCCGTAGATCATCATGGTGCCGATGAGCGTGAGGCCCATGGCGACCTCGTAGCTGACCATCTGCGAGGCCGCGCGAAGGGCGCCCATGAGCGAGTACTTGTTGTCGCTCGACCAGCCCGCGATGGCCGCGCCGACGATCCCCTGCCCTGCGAGCGCGAATACGAAGAGGAGGCCGACGTTGAGCGGCGCCACCATCAGCTCGACGGGGTCCACGCCGCCGCCCGCGGAGCACGTGCCGTAGCGCGGGACGACCGGCCACACCCAGCCGCCGTCGCCCGCGGTGCGGAAGACGTCACGCAGGCAGAGCGTGTCACCGAATGGAATCACCGCGACGAGCGCCATCACGGGCGCCATCGCGAGGATGGGCGCGAGGCTGAAGAGGAGCTTGTCGGCGCGCGGTGGACGATAGAACTCCTTCGTGAAGAACTTGAGACCGTCCGCCAGCGGGTGAAGGAGGCCGATGAGGCGGAACTCCCGACCGAAGATCTTGATGACGGCGCGGTTCGGACCGACGCGGTCCTGCATCATCGCGCCTTGCCGCCGGTCGAGCCACGTGAGGATGGCGGCCGTGTTCACGACGAAGCCGATCATCACGAGGATCTTGATGAGCGCCCAGATGATCTGCGAGAGGCTCATCGTTAGATCGCCTGCGTCGCCGTCGTGGGGAGGACATGCTCGCCCGCGGGCTCTTTGACGTCGAGCTTCGCGCGGACGTCCTTGAGCTTCGTCCAGGTGGGCTCGTGACCGAGCACTTTGGCGAGCTCCGCGAGGTGGAGGAGCGCCTGGCGGGAGCCGCCTTGCGGCTCGATCGCCTTGTCGGAGGCTTGCTTCAGGCCTTTGGCGTTGACGTACGTCGCGTTCTGCTCCGCCCACGACGTCATCGGCAAGACCACCGTCGCGGCTGCCGTCAGCGCCGACTCGTGCGCGGCGATCGTGATGAGGGCTTCGAGCTTGTCGAGCTTCGGCCTCTCCGCCTCGAGATCGCCCGTCAACGCACCGAGGGCGATGGCGTGACGAATCGCGCCGGAGTCGACCGCCGCGAGGAACTCCGCCCAGCTCTTGGCCTCGGGCGCGAGGAGCTTCGTGCCTTGCGTGTTCGGGTTCTTGTCGGCGTGAATCAAGATGTCGTCGCGGTTGCCGTCGGGCGCGCGCGCGACGTAGAGGCTCGTCGACCCGAGCAGCGACTTGCCGAGCTCGAGGAGAGCCCAATTGTCCTCGAGGCTCGCCTGCGCTGAGAGCACGATGGCGATCGACGAGGGCGGGATGCCGTCGAGCACCTTCTTCGCCTTCTCGAGGGCCTTGTGCGTTGAGGCTGCCTTGCCCGCGATGCGCGCATCGACGACGCGCCCAACGTGGGCGGCGAGGTAGCTCATCATGCCGCCGTCACACATCCAGAACTTGTTGACTGCCTCGTTGTCCCGCGGGCGATAGCGCTCGGCCTTGTTGTAGCGCGGGTCGAAGTCGAGCCACGCGTTGCAACCCGTGGCGCAGCCCTGGCAGATGCTCTTGGCGCCGCGCAGGAACCACACGCGCGCCTTGAAGCGGAAGTCCTTCGTCGTCAGCGCCCCGACGGGGCACACGTGCTCCGTCATGAAGGTGTAGTTGCCGTCGAGCCTGCGCCCCTCGGCCACGAAGATCTCCTTGATGTTGCCGCGCTCGCGTTGATCGAGGACGGGGTCTTTCGCCACTTCGTCCATGAAGCGAATGCAGCGCGTACAGACGACGCACCGCTCGGCGTCGTAAACGATGGTGTCCCCGAACGAGACGCCCTTCGGCTTGTGCACGGGCTCGTCCCGCATGCGCTTGTGATAGCCGCCGTGCTCGAGCCAATAGTCCTGCAGCTTGCACTCGCCGGCTTGGTCACAAATGGGGCAGTCGACCGGGTGCTGGAGGAGGAGAAACTCCTGCACGTCCTTGCGGGCCTTCTTGACGTGGTCGCTCGAGTCGCTCCGCACGTCCATCCCCTCGGTGAGGGTGATCTGGCACGCGGGCTGGAGCTTCGGCTTCTGCCTGACCTTGTAGTCCTTGGCCTCGGCGTCCCACTCGAGGATGTCGAGCATCACGGCGCGCTGGTTCGGCGGCGGCATGATCTCGACGAGACACATGCGGCAGTTCGCGGCGATGGAGAGCCCCGGATGCCAGCAGTAATGCGGGATGTCGATGCCCTGCTTCCAAGCGGCGGTGATGATCGTCTGACCCGGCTGAAACGGGAGCTCTTTGCCATCCAGCTTGAAGGTGAGCATGGGCGCCCATCTCTATAGAAGCCGTGGGGTATCCCCGTCAATCGGGGTGAAGGGAGAGGTTCGCCGCCAAGACGCCAAGACAGAAGGGTGGCCACCTGTTCTTGTCTTCTGGCGTCTTGGCGTCTTGGCGGCTGATTCCTTTGCGATAGTCTTCGTGAATGGGCACATCGCGCGTCTGGCTGGTTGTTGCGGCAGTGGCGTGCGGGACGAGCAACCCAGGGGGGCCGGATGGGGCGGCGGGGTCGGATGCGGGGGACGAGCCAGGCCCCGTGCTCAGCGACGCGGGGATGGATGCGGGGCCGATCATTGCGCCGCAGCCGGTGAGTGCGGACCTTGTTGTTGATCAGTTTGGGTATTTGACGGTCAGCGAGAAGATTGCGGTCGCGAGGAGCCCGGTGACGGGGTTCGACAGCAAGTCGCCGTACACGCCCGCGGCGAAGTACGCGCTCGTCGATGCGCATTCCACGAAGACCATCTTGGAGATGACGCCGGCGCCCTGGAATGGGGGCGCGACGGACGCGTCGTCGGGGGACAAGGCGTGGTGGCTCGACTTCTCGACCATTACGACGCCCGGCGATTACTTCGTGCTCGACGAGACGGCCAACGTTCGGTCGGCGGTCTTCGCGATAAGCGACGGCGTCTATGGGGACGTGCTCGTTCAAGCCCAGCGCATGTTTTACTACCAGCGCGACGGCACATCGAAGCTCGCCGAGTACGCGGGCGCGATGTGGGCCGATGGGCCCGAGCACATGGGGGCGGGGCAAGGGCCGCAGTGCACGCTCTACAACGGGACGACCGTGAAGGATCTCCACGGCGGCTGGTACGACGCGGGCGACCAGAACCAGTATACGAACTGGGCGGCGAGCGACGTCATCATCCTTCTGCGCGCGTTCACCGAGACGCCCACGGCGTTCGGCGACGCGAACAACATCCCCGAGTCGGGCAACGGCGTCCCCGACGTCCTCGACGAAGCCAAGTGGGAGCTCGACTGGCTCCTCCGCATGCAGAACACCGACGGCTCGATGCTCAGCATCCTCGGGCAAAACGCCCCGACCGCCCCCTCGCAGGGCGGCTCGGCCAACAACGCGCCTTCGACGGCGACGGGGCCATGCACGTACGGACCGCAAAGCACGTCAGCGTCGTTCTCCTCGGCGGCGGCCTTCGCGTATGCGTCAATCGTCTTCGCGGCCAACGCGAGCGCGAGCTCCACCTACGCGGGCTACGCCGCGACCCTCAAGACGGCCGCGACGAACGCGTGGACGTGGGCGGTCGCGAACCCGAACGTCACCTTCTACAATACGGGCGTCATCGGAGCCGGCGAGCAGGAGATGAGCGCGCAGGCCCGCGCGCTCAAGCAGCTCCAAGCGTCGGCGTTCCTCTTCGAGCTGACCAAGAGCGCGACGTACCAGACGTACTTCGACGCGAACTACACGAGCACCCAGCTCGTCGCGTCGGGCTACCTCGACATGTTCGACCTCGAGAACGTCGATACGCTCCTCGAGTACACGAAGGCGACGGGCGCGACGGCGAGCGTCGTCTCGAAAATCCAATCGCAGTTCACGAGCGGCTTCAAAAGCGCCAATAACCTCGGCGCCCTGCTTGGCAACAGCGATCCGTACCTCGGCTTTCTCTACACGTACGTCTGGGGCTCGAACCAGACGAAGGCCGACCAGGGCAATCTGTTCTGGGACAACGTCGTCTTCAACATCGACCCCACGACAGCCGCGGACTCCGCGCGCGGTGGCGCGCGCTACGCCCACTGGATGCACGGGGTGAACCCGCTGTCGCTCGTCTTCCTCACGAATATGACCGAGCACGGCGCGACGCAGTCCGCGACCCGCATCTTCCACACATGGTTCTCGGACGGCTCGAACTACCCCGCCCCTCCTGGCTACGTCCCTGGCGGCCCGAACCCCACGTACACATGGGACACCTGCTGCCCCAACGGCTGCAGCGGCAACTCGTGTGGCTCCGCGCCCCTCTCTCCACCGTCGGGTCAGCCACCCCAAAAGTCGTACGCCGACTTCAACAACGACTGGCCCCTCGACTCCTGGTCCGTCACCGAACCCGACCTCGTCTACCAAGCCAAATACGTCCGCCTGCTCTCCAAGCTCGCCAAATAAGAAAGACAGACGCCAAGACGCCAAGAGAGAAGATTTGGTTCTGAGCCCTCTCTTCTCTTCTGGCGTCTTGGCGTCTTGGCGGCGAATCCTTTTCTTCTGCGTGCGTTGAAACACCGACGAAACACGAGGCGGGGCACCATTGCGGCGGGTGCGATGAAGCGCTAGCTACACCCGCAATCAACTGGAGAGGTCCCATCCATGAGCTACGGTAAGAGCCCCCGTTTCGACGTCATCTTTGATCTCAAGAACCGTGTGCCGCGTCACGTCGAGGTGCCGCGCGATGAGGACGGTCACAAGCTCAAGATCTCCGAGTACTTCGGCGTCAACACGTTCGGCTTGGCCCAGATGCGCGACAAGCTCCCGAGCGACGTCTACGAGAAGCTGCGGTCCACGCTCGAGCACGGCAAGGGGCTCGACTCGGAGATCGCCAACGTGGTCGCGCAGGCCATCAAAGAGTGGGCGATCGGGCGCGGCGTCACGCACTTCTGCCACTGGTTTCAGCCGCAGACGGGGTCGACCGCGGAGAAGCACGACGCCTTCCTCTCGTTCGATGACCACCAGAGGGCCATCGAGAAGTTCTCGGGCGCTCAGCTCATTCAGAGCGAGCCGGACGCGTCGAGCTTCCCCTCCGGCGGGATGCGGACGACGTTCGAGGCGCGCGGCTACACGGCGTGGGACCCGTCGAGCCCGGTCTTCATCATGGAGTCGGGCGGCATCAGCACGCTGTGCGTGCCGTGCGTCTTCATCAGCTACCACGGTGACGCGCTCGACGAGAAGACCGCCCTCGTTCGCAGCGTCGAGGTCCTCTCCACGCGGGCGACGGAGCTCCTCGCGACGATTGGGCAGAGCGGCGCCAAGCGCGTCGTCCCGACGCTCGGCGCAGAGCAGGAGTACTTCCTCATCGATCGCGCCTTCTACATGCTCCGCCCCGATCTCGTGATGGCCGGTCGCACGCTCGTCGGCGGGCAACCCCCGAAGGGTCAGCAGCTCGAGGACCATTACTTCGGGAGCATCCCCGCTCGCGCGCTCGCGTTCATGGCGGAGATGGAGCACGAGCTCTACAAGCTCGGCGTCCCGGTCAAGACGCGCCACAACGAGGTGGCTCCGAGCCAGTTCGAGAGCGCGCCCATCTTCGAAGAGGTCAACATCTCGACCGACCACAACCAGCTCACGATGGAGGTCATGCGCAAGGTGGCCCAGCGCCACGGCCTCGCGTGTCTCCTTCACGAGAAGCCCTTCGCGGGCGTCAACGGGAGCGGCAAGCACAACAACTGGTCGATGGCCATCACGGGCGGCGATCTCGACGGGCAAAACCTCCTCGAGCCGGGCAAGACTCCCCACCAGAACCTGCGCTTCTTGCTCGTCGTCATGGCGGTGCTCAAGGGCGTGCACAAGCACGCGGGGCTCCTCCGCGCGGGCATCGCTTCGAGCGGCAACGATCACCGGCTGGGGGCGAACGAAGCGCCGCCGGCCATCATCTCGGTCTTTCTCGGTGACATGCTCTCGCGCATCCTCGACGAGATCGAGAAGAGCGGGAAAGGCTCGGAGAGCGGCGAGGCCGCCGTCATCCGCCTGGGCGTCGCCAAGCTCCCCGAGGTGATGAAAGACAACACCGATCGCAACCGCACGTCGCCGTTCGCGTTCACCGGCAACAAGTTCGAGTTTCGCGCCGTCGGCTCGACCGCGTCGACCGCCTTCCCCATCACGCTCCTCAACGCAGCCGTCGCCGACGGGTTCGCCGAGATCACGGCCGCCCTCAAGCTGAAGATGACGCAAACGAAGAGCGCGGACGCCGCCATCCTCGAGGTCGTGCGGGACGCCATCCCGCAGACGAAAGCCGTCCGCTTCGAAGGCAACAACTACGCGGAGGAGTGGGTCGCCGAGGCCGAGAAGCGCGGTCTGCCGAACCTCCGCAAGACACCCGAGGCGCTCCGTCAGCTCGTCACCTCGTCCTCGAAGAAGATGCTCGTCGAGTCGGGCGTCTTCAACGAGGCGGAGCTCACGAGCCGCTACCACGTGCGCCTCGAGCGCTACATCAAGGACGTCGCCATCGAGGTGGAGACGCTCACCCAGATCGTCGACACGATGGTCCTCCCCGTCGCGCTCATGTACCACGGCACCCTCGCCGCGGGCGCCGCCGCCGCGAAGACCGCAGGGCTCGCTGCGACGCCTCAAAAAGAGAGCGCTGAGCGCGTCGCCTACCTCTGCGATCTCCTCACCACGCGCAAGAAGGCCCTCGTCGAGATGTTCGCCAAGGCCGACGCCCACGAGCAGCACGAAGCCAAGGCCAACGCGCTCGCCCAAGACGTCGTCCAGGCGATGCTCGAAGTCCGCCGCGTGTGCGACGAGCTCGAGGGCCTCGTCGCCGACTCGATGTGGCCGCTCCCGAAGTACCGCGAGATGCTGTTTCTGTCCTGACCGTCGCTCGGTTAGACTGAGGAACACCATGGCGACTTCCGAGCTCATCGCGCGCGTCGTGCCGGAGAAGCAAGAAGGCTCCGCGTTGACGGCTTCGGAGGTCGACGCGATCGTCGAGATCGCCTACCTGACCATCGCCGCCGACAGGCGCCTCGACCCCGAGGAGATCGCCGCCTTCCGCGGGGTCATCGAGCGCTTACGGGGCCAGCGCATCCCCGATGGGGCGCTCGATGCGGTCCTCGACGAGATGTACGGCCGCGCCGAGCGCGCCCGCGCAGCCAAAGATGACGGCAGCGGTTACGCCGACGAGCGCCTCCGTACGCTCGCGGGGAAGATGTCGACCCCCGCGCGCGAGCTCGCCTATCGCGTGGCATACGCGATGGGCCTCGCCGACATGGAGGCGAGCGACGAAGAGTTCGAGCTCGATCTCCAGCTCGTCGACGCCCTCGAGCTATCGAATGACCGCGCCGAAGAGCTCGTCGACGAAGTCATGGCCATCATGGACGGTTGAAGAGAAAAGAGCCGCCAAGACGCCAAGACGCCAAGAGAGAAGATTTGGTTCTGAGCCCTCTCTTCTCTTCTGGCGTCTTGGCGTCTTGGCGGCTTTCTTTCTTCTCAAGGAGAGATGCGCGAGACCCATGCGATGCCGGCGGCGCGGATGTCGTCGTCGCTTGCGTAGAGGTCGAGGGGGGATGGCTCGCCGGAGATGAGCTCGAGGGCGTGTTCGGCGTAGAAGCGGACGAGGGGGTATTCGTTCGTGAGCTCGGCGGCGATGGCGCGGGTCGCGCGGCGCTCGCGGCGTTCGCCTAGGAGGGACATGGCGACGGCTTGCTCGTGGGGCTTGCCGCGGGCGAGCGTTGCGTCGAGGACGTTCTGAGTGAGGCTGCCGTAGATGCCGTCGAGCACTGTGCGATCGATGCGTTTGCCCCAGAGGCGCTCCATGTCGTCTGCGAGCTTCGCGACCGTGGCGTCGCCGTGGCAGAGGGCGCACTCGAGTGGTCTGTCGAGCATCTTCACGGCGTCGTTGGGAGAGGCGATGCGGTGGTAGCGACCGAGGCCGAGATCGAGCGACATGTTCTTCTTCGGCATGTGGCACGCGATGCAGCGGCCCCCTGCCCCGTTCGGATCATGGTGCGTGTGGGCGCGCTGCGCGGTCTCGGTCGCGAGCGAGCCGTGGCATTGGGTGCAGACGGCGTCCCCTTCCCGCGTCTCGAGGCGCGCGGACCGCTCCTTGTTGTCGGGCGCGTGGGGATCGTGACAGAGCGTGCACGCGGCCTGCTTCGAGCACGCGCCGAGGAGGAAGTCGCGCGCTTCGCCCGAGTTGATGTGGCTTCCGCCTGGATCGTGATCGCGACGCCCGCCCTCCCACGTGTAGGGGTAACGCGAGAAGAGGACCTGGTGACACCGCGCGCAGGTGCGGTCGATGAGGCTCGCTTGCGAGCCGACACCCGAACCATTCCCAAGATTGAAGTGGAACCCCGGCGTGTGGGGAGCGAGGGAGGTCTTCACCGTGGGGTCGGCGACGTGCTCCTTGGAACCCCCGTGGCAGGCCTCACACCCAATGCCGACCTCGATGAGATCCCTGGCGGTGAAGCGCTCGCGTGTCGCTTGGAGGGTCTGCCACGCGAGGGCGGTCGTGCAGTCGGCGGGTGGGGTGCAGCCGCTCGGGCGCGCGCCCGTGAGATGCTCCACCTCGTCTTCGAGCGCATCATCGAGGTGGCTCGCGTCGTCGATCGCGACGCTCGTGCGGAGCGCCGCGGGCAAGAGCGGGTCGACGAGCTCGCCTTGGTAGGCCGCCCGCCGATTGCTGCGCGCACCTTCGCCGCGGTCGACAAAAGCCCCAAGCATGTCGGAGAGGTACGGCTCGGTATTGTGGCAGAAGATGCAGGTGCGATTCCACACCGGGCCCGCAGCAACGCCAGGCCGCTCACGTGACATGACGGAGTAGCCCTTGTAGCGGAACTTCTTGGACCACAAGAGGAATGAGACGGGCAGCACGACCTCGTCTCGCCCTTCGCCGCTGACGGGCACTCCAGCGTAGTCCTCACGGTAGTGCCCGCCGATGACGCGCGTCACACGGTAGTCGGCGTCCCCGAAGCGCGCGCTGCGGATATGGACGAAGCGCTTGCCGTCCTTCTCATCGAGCTCGACGCGGTCGTCTTTGAAGCGGAGAGCGACGCCCGAGAACGGCGCCTTGCTGACGCCCGCGTCCGCCACGCGCGTCATGTTGTGCATGGGCGACGCGCGCCACTTCTCGACGATGTCGTGGTGACAGCGGTCGCACGCGGCCGACCCCGCGTAGTCCCCGCGGAGCACGTTGCTCTTCACCTCGCGCTTGCCGACGGCGTGCGGCGCGTCAGCCGGCTTGCCGACGCACGCGAAAACAACCGCACAAGCCCACACGATGAATGCGAAACGGTGCGGCGAACGCATCCGCTCGTTTCATAGCACCTAGTCCGTACAGGGACTGTTGTCCCAGCGGTCGTCGTCTTCTGCGAGCGTCTCGGGCTCGTGGTGCGGCTCTGGCGGTTGCGAGCGCGGGCGCGCTTCCAGCACTTCACGCGAGGCCACGACGAGCTCAGCGGGGATCTTGGTGTAACGCTTCACGGTGTACTCCTGTCGCCACGAGTTAGGTGCAACCTACATGCCTCTCACGAAGTGGCCAAATTGCGGTGCTTGGACGCCTCGAAGCGCGCAAATCGCTACGCATCGCACGCGCAGCGCTTCGCGGTTCGCAAACCTGCCTCAGTTCGGGGTGTCCAACGTCAAGGACGCGAGCGTCGGGAAGTCACGCGGTCCGAGAGACATGTCCGCGTCTCGACCGTTGACGGTGAGACGGACGCTCTTGACGCCGAGCACGTGGTGGAGCGCGTGCCTCACGCGGTAGCCGAACGTCTTCTCAACATCCCCGAAGTCGACGTGCTCGTTGTAGACGGCGCGCGCATCCGGCTCGAAGATCTCCCGGACCTGCTCGTCGGCGTCGCGGAGTACCGTCGTGCGATCCGCCCCGGGCTCGAGGCCGAGCGTGGCTTCGATCGCGAAGGCGCGATACCTCGGCTCCTCCGCCGTGAGCGTCAGCCTCTCGGCACATGGGATGGCGTCGGCCACCGCGAGGGCACGCGCCTTCATCGCGTCGTCGACTTTCACGCTGCTGCCCTTCTTCGGGACGAGGAGAATCACGCCTTGCCCCTCTCCGATGGAAGGGTCTTGAGCGTGCGTCAGGAGCGTGGCCCGCCCAATCCCTGCGAGATCCGCCTCGAACCTCTCTGCGAAGTACGGACGCGCGTCGCTACACGTGGGGACGTCGAGGGACGGCCGCGGCTTTGCGCCGGTACCCGCCAGTGAGGTGCCCCACGAAAAAGGTGTGACGACGACGAGTGACGCCGAGCACGCGACGACGCCCACGAGCGTCGATGCCAGGCGCGTGCGCTTCTCGAGCCGCGAGAGCATCTTCGGAAGCGATGCGGTCACGCGCGCGACGGGGTGCGGACCGTCGCTCGTCCGGTACGTCGCAGGCGGGCTCACGCGGGCGATGACCGCGTCGGTGATGGTGCCACTGAGAACTGGCGGCAAGAGCTCGAAGCCCCTCACGTCAGCGTCACGCTCGATGCGGTAGCGCGGGTCGGCCTTCGCGTACACGCGCGTGAGAAACCGCGCGCGAGCACGATCGCGCCACATCGCCATCGCCAGGAGACCCGTCGCCGCGACGAGCGCCACCCCACCCGCGGCGCGCACGATGAACGTATGGGTGACGAGCCCGAGGATCCCCGCCACGAAGAGGCTGCGCCCGGCGGTGAGCGCGACGCACTCGAAGCGGTCGAGCGCGCCTTCGTGCGCGGTCGCCACCTGCGCGCGTGAGATGGGTCGAACGAGGAAACCGGCGAGGATGGCGCCCGCCGCCGCGACGCTCGCGTCCCGCCCTGCATGATCGTGAAGCGCGAAGGCGAGCCCGTACGCGACGCCCAGCGCGACAAGCACGGGCACGAGCGACGTCCGCCACGCGTGAGAGAGCGTCGCGACGCCGGCGCACACGATCGCGACGGCCAGCGTCACACCGTCGGCTGCCCCGACGAAGTCGAGCGCGAACGCCGTCGAGGTGGCGGCGATGATGGCCGCGGACACAACGAGCACCGCGTGCACCAAACGGCGATCCGGAGGTGCGAGAACCTGAGGCTCCCTCATCCCCTTCATGCTGCATTCCAGATGGCTCTCGCGCAAGCCCGCCAGCGGCGAAACTGATGGTGCAACTGGCGCTGTTTAGCGGGCTGGGAAGTAGTTGCGGGTTGCTGGCGCTGATTGGCGACCTGGGAGGAGAGTTGCGGGTTGCTGGCGCTGTCTGGCGACCTGGGATGAGAGTTGCGGGTTGCTGGCGCTGTCTGGCGACCTGGGATGAGAGTTGCGGGTTGCTGGCGTATTTCTTTGTCTCAGAGGGATTGCATCCCTCCGCGCGCGTCGCGCGCTCCTCCCTGCGGGTCTACCGACCCGAGGG
>Ga0302326_10008666_pt1 | contig 22391 bp, 23 predicted proteins | sample Palsa_T0_3_FD_202264 | JGI IMG/M metagenome (GOLD analysis project Ga0302326, IMG submission 202264) | Peat permafrost microbial communities from Stordalen Mire near Abisko, Sweden - Palsa_T0_3 | ecosystem: Environmental > Terrestrial > Soil > Palsa > Peat permafrost | place: Sweden: Abisko... | reverse complement strand
CCTTGCTCAGTGGCCGTTTTCCGCTGCCAGGGGACAAAACCACCTTCACGCAAGTATTGAAGGACGCCGGATACCAAACCGCGATGCTCGGCGATTGGCATTTGGGCGGCGCGCAGAAAGACGGCGACACCGGCGCAGCCGTCGACTTCATGAAGCAAACCCGCCGTAGTCCGTTTTCTTTACTAGTTGCTTGGCAGCCAGGCGATGGCGCCAGTATCGATGACTATGCCGGACAGTTGCTCACGGCGATCACCGATCTGAAGCTCAAGAACAATACCATCACGGTGTTCACGTCCGATCACGGTTACGGATCGGGTCCGCTGGAGCCCACGGTTCGGATTCCCCTCATGTTGCGGTTCCCTCCACGGCTCGACCCCGGCCTCCGCGCAGGCGTTCTTGCGTCCACGGTGGATCTCGCGCCCACGCTGCTCGCTCTGTGCGGCGTCGCTGCGCCGGAGTCCATGCAAGGCCGCGATCTCACCCGCGAGCAACCCCAGGCCGTCTACGCCATGGGAGGGTTAGGCACGGCCGGCGAATGGCGTATGCTGGTGCGCGGGCTCGACAAGCTGGTAGTCGATCGCGATCAAAACATCACGCATCTTTTTAATCTCGGCGTCGACCCGGACGAAATGGACAATCACGCGCGCGATTCCGCGTTCGAGTTGAAACGGGATGAGCTACAAGCTTTGATGAAGGATTGGATGCGCCGCACCAGCGACGGCTTCGACCCGAGCGGCCTCAAGCGGCGCGCATAGGCCGAACCTCAAACATCCGCTCGGTTTCGTTATTCAACAGCACCCACAGACCGTAAATTCCCAAGGCCGTTCCAAACGGAGGGACGCTCACCAGATCGAGAGCTGACAGCACAATCCCCGCGATGCGCGCCCACGGTCTGAATTGCATCAGGCCAATGCCGATGATCAGCCCGGGCAGCGACAACACCAGAACCAGCAGAAAAACGAAGCCGCCAATGAGCCCCAGAATCGGGATGGCCGTCAGGCTATCGGAAGAATGATCGGATAAGCCCACCACGGCGGAGATGCCGCCAAAAATCATGAGCACGAAAATCGCCGCCAGGACTCCCAGTCCCCCGAAAACGATATGCAAAAGCCCCAATGTTCTGACGTGCTGTGCCATGCCGCCCTCCAGGTTAGAACTGCCGAATATCTCGATTCTACACTCTATACGAAGCCCTTAACCCGCGTGTTCCACGTTCCGGCGTTATTTGTTGAACGTGATTTTCGAGTCGGCGCCGAACCGGTGATACTCGCTGTACCGGATGGTCAGCCGGATGCGTTGCCCGCCGCCGCGGAAATTTAGCGTGTCGTCGGCATAAGTCATCACCGGGAACCAAAAATCGCCCTCCACTTTTTGACGCAGGGTCGTAAAGTGGGGAAACAGGTTTTCGGTTTTGAGTGTGTGAACCTCGGGAACCGCCTGGCCCTCGCTGCGGATCACCGAATAGTCCTTCTTCGAGACCCACAACATGCCGTCGAACAGGCGCTGCCCATCCAGGATCTGGCGCGGCCGGATTTGCACGACGAAACAATCCACGCCGTCCATGTTCTCCTCGCCGCGGAACTGCGTTTCGTAGAGAAAGGCCTGATCGGTGGTCAACAGGAACGGCTGCACTTCGCGGATATCGCGGAAATCTTCGTCGGTCATCTTCAAATGAGTCAGCGTGAGAAACGGCTTGCCCACCATCTGTTCCGTGCGCTCCCGCTGGGGCGAAAAGATGATGTCGCGAACTTCGCGATAGGTGCCCACGGCGAATCCGTTCGCATTCAACTCGTCGAGCGTCACGCTCTGCCGATAGGTGTAGTTACTCTGCGCTTGTGCGGTCTCCGTTTCACGCGCCGCGATCAGCCGGGTAAGATTCGGCGGCGGATCTTCCGCCCGTGCCGGAGCCGCTGCCGGGAAGGAAAACGAGAGAGCCGATGCTAGGATGAAGCAGATGCGCCAGTTCCTGACGACGCTGTCCCTGGTTTGGATAGCAGCTTGCATCGCAGCTTACTTTTACTCTCAACAACAGCATATATCTTCAAGCGTCGCGCTGGCTGTGGTGCCGGCTTTTCTCGTAGAGCTTGCATTTTACTTAGCGCCTGGATTCCCAGCGGTCCGAAAAAAGTTTGAAGCACTGGGCCCTCCTTCGTTGCGAGCAGCGCTTCTGAGCGCAAGCGCCGTGCTGCCCTACCTGATGCTGACGTCACGCACGGGTTCTTTTCATCGGACTTACTTCCTCGAATTGCTGGGCGCTGTTTTGATAGCCGCGTTCTGGTACGCCTGCATCCCGCCTGGCCTGCTGTCCGATCTGCTTTTCCTCGCATTCATGGCGGCCGTGTACTTATACCGGCCGTTCGATCGGATCTACGGAAATCCAGCGCCGCATGTCGCGCTCGGCATCTTGGGACAGCTCATGTGGATCCGTCTCGGATTGATGGCGGTGCTTTCGCTGCGGCAGCTGGAGGACGCGCGCTTCGGATTCGTTCCGTCGCCCGAAGATTGGCGTGTGGGATTCCAGCATTATTTATACTTCCTGCCGGTGGGCGCGGCGCTCGGCTACTGGGAACGGTTCGCTCGATTTCACCTGCAGCCGATCGCGTGGTGGAGATTTCCGCTGGTGCTGCTTGCGACATTCGCCGGCATCCTGTGGGTGGTGGCGTTGGCCGAAGAGTTCTTCTTTCGAGCGTTCTTGCAACAAGTGCTGGCTCGCCGTCTGCATGGCGAGACCGTTGGACTGCTGGCCGCGTCCGTACTTTTCGGTTTGGCGCATCTTCCGTTCCGCAAATTTCCGAATTGGCGAGTGGCGATTATCGCGGGAGTGCTGGGCCTGTTCTGCGGGCTGGCGTTAATCAAAGCCCGCAGCGTGAAAGCCAGCATGGTGACGCACGCCTTGGTAGTCACCACCTGGCGGATGTTTTTCACGACTTGACGGCGATCTCGTCCAGCAAGCGTTTTGAAAGGACCGAGCGCGGCTTTTCCACCAGAACATCTTCGGTGGAGGCATAGCGGTCGCGATGCTTGATGAGCAGCCATTGAGGTTTGTCGGATCGACGTTTGTCGGCCCGGCCGAGCTTGGTGCGAACCAGCACCCAGGAACCCCGCAGCTTCTGGCCCTGCAGCGAGAACTTGAGCTCGCCCTTTTTCAGGCTCGCGTCCACGTCGGGATCGTCGGGCGTCCAGGTGCCGCGGTCCCACAGCATCACCGTTCCGCCGCCGTACTCGCCCTCCGCAATCGTGCCTTCAAATCCGCCGTACTCCACCGGATGATCCTCCACCTGCGCCGCCAGGCGCTTCACGGAAGGATCCAGCGAAGGGCCTTTCGGGACGGCCCACGAAAGCAAAACCCCACGCCACTCCAGGCGAAAATCGTAGTGCAAATGCGAGGCCTGATGTTTCTGGATCACATACAGCAGGTGCGTCGCCGGTTTTGCCCTTGGCCGCTCGCCCTTCGGTTCGGCGGTGACTTCGAAGTCGCGCTTATTGTGATACTCCTCCAGCGGCTCGGATTTACGTTTTCGGATCATTGCGGTGCTCCACATAATCCAGAATGTCGTAGTGTCGAATCACGCGGTCGGGGAAGAAGCTGTTCACCGCGTCGAGCTCCACCTCATAGAACTCGATGGTCGCTTCCAGGCGCGCCATTTCGGATAGCTCTGCGTGAACGTGCACCAGTTGAACTAACGCCAGCTTTCCTCCGGCCGCGCCGTATTGTTGGGCTAGAGCGAACAGGACGCCGGCGCCGGAACTATCGATGTTGGAAACGTGGGCAAGGTTCAGGACCAATTTCCTGTTCCCGCCGTCGAAAAGCGACTCAACGGTTTCCCGTAGCGCGTTGTCGCCGCTGCCGATCACAAGATGTCCCTTGAGATCGAGGATCACGATACCTTCGTTTTCCCTTTGATGAATCGTAAGCTGGTCGTGCTCGAACATATCTATACTCCGTCAAAGTCCTCTATAATCCGTATGACTCCAAAAGCCGCAGCCAGATTTCACTGATTGTGGGAAAACAGGGCACGGCGTGCCACAAGCGCTCTAAAGGAACCTCGCCCACGATGGCGATGGTGAACGCATGAATCATTTCACCCACGTCCTGGCCCACCAGCGTGGCGCCCACGATCACGCGGCGGTTTTCATCGACAATCATTTTGGCCTGCCCCTGATATCCGTCGGCAACCAGCTGGCCGCCCGTGATATGGCTAAGGTCGTACTCGATGGCGCGAATGCTGAGGCCCGCCTCTCGCGCTTTGGCCTCGGTGAGTCCCACCGCGGCAACTTCAGGATCCGTGAAAATCACTTGCGGAACGGCAGCGTGGTCGGCGGTTGTCGACCACCGGGACCATGGTTTTATCGATGGTTTGATCGATGCTGCTCCCGGCGGTTCTTTCAGCTCGCCTTTAGCGCGGGCCGCGATCGCATCGCCGCAAGCGCGCGCTTGATATTTGCCCATGTGCGTCAGCAGCGCGCGATGATTGACGTCGCCCACGGCGTACAGCCAGCCAGCGGCGATGCCCTTCACCCGGCACGTGTCGTCGACATCGAGCCACGTGCCAGGCTTCAATTGGACGCTGTCCAACCCGATGTCGCGAGTATTGGGCACGCGTCCCGTGGCAACCAGGATTTCATCGGTTTCGATGCTGGCCGGCCCGGTCTTGGGATTCTCAAACCATATTTGGACCGGACTAGCCATTTGGCTCGGACTAGCAGATGTCCGGCGCTGGACGCGAGTGACGTTGATCTCCGTGTGCACGGAAATGCCGATGGAGCGGAACGCGGCTGCGATCCGATCGCCAACAAAAGGTTCCATGCGTTCGAGCAGGCGGTCGGCGCGCTCCAGAATGGTGACTTCTTTTGCCCCCAACGAGCGCCAGGCCTGCGCGAGTTCGCACGCCTCGGGGCCGCCGCCCAAGATGGCGAGGCGCCCCGGAACACGATCTGCGCGCGTGGCTTCGCGATTCGTCCACGGCGATGCCTCAGCCAGCCCGGGGATGGGCGGAAGATCGGGATCGGTGCCGGTGCAAATAGCAACCGCGTGCCGGGCCGTGAATCGAGCAACGGCGCCATCGTTGCCTGTGACCTCCATAATGCATTCTCCGGCGATGCGTCCGCGGCCGCGCAACAGCATGATGCCCTTTTTGTTTAACCACTCTGCCTGGTCGTCGTCGGTCCAGTTCTTGACCATCCGCGTCCGGCGCGCCAACACCGCCGAGGCATCCAGCGGCCCAGTGACGGCCTCTTTCGCACCCTCTACGCGGCGCGCGGCCTCCCGAGCGGCGGAGCTTCGCAGTAGGACCTTGCTCGGGATGCACGCATAGTAGGAACATTCGCCGCCCACCAAACCCGATTCGACGATCGCCACACTGAGCCCGGCTTTAACGGCGCGCTGGGCAACGTTTTCACCCGTGGGCCCGGCTCCGACGACGATCAGGTCGAAAGAGTTTTCTCGCATCCCGCCTCCTGTGCCTATTGTGACGCTTGATTCGGATAATATGGAACACGGTGCGGCCAACGGGGATCCTGGCAGTCGGAACAATCGCAATCTTCTACGCGATGCCAATCGCGGCGCAGTGGTTCCACTATCCAACGGCGGGCGTTCCTCGCTTGGCCGATGGAATGCCCAACCTCAACGCACCCACGCCTCGCACGGCCGATGGCAAACCGGATTTGTCGGGAATCTGGCTGGCCGGCAACGCGCTGCCCTGTCCCGCCGACTTGCGCGACGGCGACGATTGTCTGGAGAAAATCCCGCTCTCGCACGAGGCCGTTGATTTCGCCTTCAGTCTTCCAGGCGGCCTGCCGTATCAACCTTGGGCGGCGGCACTGGTAAAGCAACGCGCGGCCGACCATGCCAAGGACGATCCGCACGCGCGCTGTTTGCCGCCGAATTTTCCGCGCGCCTTCGCGTTTCCACACTTGCAGAAATTCATCCAAATTCCAGGGCTGCTGGTGATTTTGGACGAATTCAACGCCAGCTATCGGCAGATCTTCACGGACGGGCGTCCGCTGCCGGATGATCCCCAGCCATCCTGGAATGGCTATTCGTCGGGCCAATGGGAAGGCGACGCGTTGGTGGTGGAGACCATTGGCTTCCGTGATGATTTGTGGTTGGATATGAAGGGCAATCCGATAACGAATGCGGCCAGAGTGACCGAGCGATTCCGGCGGCCGAATTACGGGAGCCTGACGATTGAAGTGACGGTGAACGATCCGAAGGCCTACACCAAGCCGTGGACGGTGACATTGAAGCAGGTCATCAAGCTGGATACGGAGTTAGTGGATGACATTTGCCTGGAGAATGAAAAATCCGTTCAGCATATGACGGGAAAGCAGTAGGATCTGATTCGATGAGAAAAACATTCAACTCTGTTTTGATTTTAGGCGTGGCCCTTGCGGGAGTGGGCGTCAGCGCTAACGCTGCCAAATGTGATCGGGCTTGCCTGGACAAGACGGTCGACACCTACATCGCGGCGCTGCTGGCGCACGATGCATCGCAGGTAGCGCTTGCCAAGGACGTGAAATTTGTCGAAAACACCGTCCCGATGAAGCCGGGCGAAGGTCTGTGGAAGACGGCGGCGGAAGGCCCCACGACTTTCAAGATTTATGTTCCCGATCCGGTGGCCCAGCAGGTGGGCTTTATCGGCATGCTGAAGGAGCACGACAAGGATGGCGACAAGCCCATCCAGTTCGGCCTGCGCCTGAAGCTGCAGGACGGCAAGATTGTTGAGGCTGAGCATTTGGTCGCGCGGGGGCTGCGCGAAAACAGTCTCAAGAATTTAGAGGCGCCGCGGCCCGGCTTGCTCGCTACCGTCCCGCCTGCCGAGCGCATGCCGCGCGACCAGATGCTGAAGATAGCCGAGTCCTATTACACTGCGCTCGTGACCGCCGACAGCAACAATGCGCCCTTTGCCGACGATTGCCTGCGCCACGAAAACGGAATGCAGACTACCGGCAATCCGCCATCCAAGACTCCTGGCCTGGGAACCACCGGCGCCATGGGCTGCGCGGCGCAAATCAAGACCCACACCTTCGACTACATCACCAGAATCGAGCCCCGGCGCGTGTGGATCGCCGACCCGGTGACGGGCCTGGTGTTCGGCCTCTCGCAATTCCGCCAGCCCATGGAGCAGAAGTTTGTGAAGATCGTGGGCGTGCCCGGCCTGGAAAAGATCGATATGAATTTTAAGCCGTTCGATCTGCCGGCCGCGCACATTTTCAAGATCCAGGGCGGCAAATTTCATGAGATCGAAGCGATGGGATTCATGATGCCGTACAACTCGAAGACCGGCTGGGAGAGCGCCTCCAAATAGCCGCGCTCACATTGTGGCGCACGCACTCCTGCGTGCCGCGTCGGCACTCATGCCGACGTTGGGCGGTTCCCCAATTCCGATCAAGCGACCAGCGATCCAGCTCCGCCAACGTCATGAAAGAGATGCCGAGGATCCGATCCGTCATGTAGGCGCGGTAACTGAACGCGCGGGAATCGCCTTTGAATAACATCGAGACGACATCCGTATCGAGGATGGCTGCGTTCACCGCGTGTGTGGGCAGATCGCGCCTACGCGGCGCCATTCGCGGAGCATCGCCGCGAATTTCTCGACCGACTCATCTCCGGTCGAAGGACGTCCGAGCAGGGCGTCGAAGTCCGTTATGGGTTGAACGCCTTGCCGGGTTGCGAGCTCCTCAAACGAGGGAACTGCCTCGGATTTTGGCGCGGGCGATCTGGTGGATTTCTGTTCCACTCTTCTTTAGGATAGCAGCAGGAAGAATGACGCTTACTGATGATTGTTTTCGTAACACCAACGAATGAGCGGCTCCGGGTAGCTGGCGCCGCTGATGGCGCGAAGATCGTCCAGGCTTAGGCGCTCGAAAGCGAATGACACCTCGCCATCGGCGCCGACGTTCGCGATCATGTATCCATAGACATTGGTCTGCGCGTGCTGTGCGGGCGTGGCCTCCGGGGGCAGCTTGTAGCGCTGTGCGCCCGCGGTACCGATGATCCAGCCAGGCAGAGCTTTGTCCTTCCACTCCGCGGTGTCAAAAACATTATCCATGTAGTAGTGCGAGTGGCTGGCCAGAACGTAGACGCGCTTGTGCGCGGCCTCGTGCGCGTGCCACAGCGCCTCGTAAGTTTCGCGGCCGCTCTTGTCGCCGAGCGAGGATTCGCTCATGCTGTGCATGCGGCTGAAACTTCCCGGCAGCGCTTCGTGCATTCCGGCTACGATGCTTCGTATTTCCGGGGACGCTTCGTCGCGCGCCAGCACCGCGTGCAGCCATTTCATTTGATCGGGATCGAACTGATCGGGCGTGGAATTGTCCATCGAAATGAAATCGATGTTGCGTTCTATCCAGTGATAGTACGCGTGCAGTTTGTGATCCTGAGGATCGTCTTTCAAACGTTGCGCGTGCAAAGCCGGCGTCTCCAGCCAGTCGGCGAACTGCACCAGCCACGCCTCGCGTGTCATCGGCGCGACGGCCTCGTGGTTGCCCATCATTAGGTATACAGGCAGTTCGCCGAAGGGAACCATCTGGTGCGCGATGAAATCGGGCCAGGCCTCCTTTAAATAGGTGCGTGTATCGAGAGGCTTGTTGTGCAGGCCGAGCTCGGCGGGCGGCGACATGTCTTCATCGAGTCTGTAAATGGCGCGGAAATCACCCAGGTGCCAGTAGAAAACGGCGCCGCTTTTGTGAACGCCGGCGGCGATGGCGGGCATCACGATGTCGCCGCAGTTGCGCGAATCGCCGGAGACCGCGAACTTCCACGGACCGGTGGGCCGATTTTGCGCCAGCACCGTAAAGTTCATAACGAGAAACAGGCAGGCGACGCGTCGCATTTTCACCCGACTGTAGCGCGAGGGCTATTACCGGAGCAACTGGCGTGGGAGTAACCTGAATTAAGGATGAAGAGACGCGAATTCAACCGGACCCTGGTTGGTCGAGCGACGGCCGCGCTTGCGGCGGGTGGTGCTTTGCCGGCCATCAAGGCTACCGAAGCAGACGCGGCCGGAAGCATTACAGATGTGCAGGGCGTCAAAGTCGGGCACTTCACCGAATCGCGCAGACCCACCGGTTGCACGGTGCTGTTGTTTGAGAAGGGCGCGACGGCGGGCGTGGATGTGCGTGGGTCGGCCCCCGGGACGCGTGAAACGGATCTGCTCAATCCGATCAACAGTGTCCAACAGGTGCAAGCCATCCTGCTGGCGGGCGGTAGCGCATTCGGATTAGACGCAGCGTCGGGCGTGGTGCGGTTCCTGGACGAGCATCGGTTGGGCTATACAGTTGGAGATGTCGTGGTGCCGATTGTGCCGGCGGCGATTCTCTACGATTTGGAAATCGGCGACGCAAAGATCCGGCCGACGGCGGAATCGGGCTACAAGGCCTCTCAGGCGGCGACCACGGAACCGGTGGCCGAAGGGAATGTGGGTGCGGGCGCAGGCGCGGCGATCGGCAAAATGTTTGGCATGAAGCAGGCCATGAAGTCGGGGCTGGGAAGCGCGAGCGTGCGCGTGGGTGACACGGGAATTGTGGTGGGGGCGATTGTTGCAGTGAACGCCGTAGGCGACGTCTTGGATCCGAAGACCGGCAAGATCATCGCTGGCGCGCGCACCGCCGACGGCAGCGGGTTCATGGATTCCATGGCGCGCATTCGGGCAGGCTACAGTGTGCGGGCCGATGGTGCCAATACAACCATCGGCGTGGTGGCGACCAACGTCGCGCTCGATAAAGCGCAAGCCACCAAAGTCGCCCAGATGGCGCATGATGGGCTGGCGCGGACCATTTATCCCGTGCACACGCCGAGCGATGGCGATACCATCTTTGCGGTAGCGACGGGGGCCATTGCGTCGCGCGCCAATCACGGAGCCATCGGAGCGCTAGCGGCGGATGTGATGGCCCGCGCCGTGTTGCGGGCGGTGATGAACGCGCGCGGCATCGCAGGGCTGCCCAGTTACTCAGACCTGCGATCCCGGGCGCAAAACTAACGTACGTTCCAGATGTCCACTGTGTTCTGGTTGTCGTCCACCGCGGCGAATCGGAGGCCATTGAATCCGCCTGAAATGGCGACCCCGAAAGCTGCGCCGGGCGGACCGGGATCCACTTGAAACTGGGCGATAAATTCGCCTCTTGGAGTGAACTCGACAAGCGCATTCGGCGTTCCACCCGGGTTCACCGCATCGCCGTTCGCGGTAATCAAATTGCCCGCCGGGGTAAGCGCCAAGGCGAGCGGACCATGCAGGTGCGTGTTGTCTTGGTAGACCAACAGGCCCTGTCCGAAATCTTTGCGAGTCGCGCCGGCGAATGGGATCGCGAATATTTTGTTGTCGCCCGTGGACGCCACGTAGAGCAAGCCGTCAGAAGGATTGTAAGCCAGCCCGGTGGGACCGACCAGAAGAGCCGCAGGATCGGTGCGATGCAGGTAGCCGTGCGCGATTTGGACGGCGTCGAAAACCTGGAAGCGATCATCGTCCATGAAGACGTCCAGACGTGTGACCGTTCCACTGAGAACATTGGAAACGAAAACTTGAGCGAAGTTTCCAAGGTCATTGATAGTTAGGTCCCAGGGGCCGTCCAACAATGACGCGTTGGCGAGCGTGGTCACCAGGTGCCCGAAGCGGTCGAGTACCAGCAGTGAACCTTGTTCCACAGTTGCCGACGTGCCGTTGGTGGTGGGAACGTTGCCCACCAAAACGAATCCCTTGCGCAAAACGCCGAGCGCCGTGGTGAGACCGAGTCCGGCGTGGCCCTGAAAGAAAACCGAGAGCGCGCCTCCTGGGGTGACGTTCACGATGGTCGTTCCGGTGCCCTGCAGACCCTGGCCGTTGTTGAAATTGGAAACCAGTACGTCGCCGGGTTGAAGCGGTCCGCCCTCGCGGAATCCCTCGGGCACAAAGACGACGCCATAGGGATTGCCATCGCCATTGGGCGGAACTATTGAGACGATTTGTTCAGGACTGGAGGGAAGATCCCCCAGAATGGATTCGGCGGTTGCGCATGCGGGCAGCAGCAAGCTGGGCAGCGCGAGAAACGCGGCGATTCTGATCGACAGGGTCATAGTCCCTCCATTGTTTGATGGATGGATTTGCCGAGTCCGCACGAACTTGTAAAATCTTTGTAAAAGAGAATTTGAATTATCCGCTCTTATTGCAAGAGCGTGAAGCCGTATAATGTGTCTCCAGCTCCGACGACGACATACTGACGTCCATCAAGTTCGTAAGTCATCGGTCCATTACTCACCGTGCTGATCAGATGCGCGTGCCATAGAATCTCTCCGGAAGCTGGGTTGTAAACGACAAAGTTGCCGGAGGGATCGCCGGTAAATAGCAGCTTGCCCGCGGTGGTCAAGATCCCGATGGTTCCGCCGCCGCGCTTATAATCGTGGGTCCAGCGAATTTGCCCCGTGCGGTAGTCGATGGCCTTGAGTGCGACTGTAGAGTAAACGCCGGAATCGCGGCCGCCATAGCCTTCGGGTTTGTCGCCCGTGTCGGTGAGGTAGTAAAGGCTGTAGGACGATACCGCATTGACATAGAATAGGCCGGTTTCTGGATCGAAGCTGGGCGAAGGCCAATTCGCAGCTCCGCCCTGGGCGGGGATCACCAGCGTGCCGTCCGGCTGAGGCTCCTTAGCCGGATTGCCGATGGGCTGGCCCTTCGCGTCGAGGCCCTTGGACCAATTGAGATCGATAAAAGGCTTCGACAGAATGTTCTTGCCGTTAGTGCGGTCGAGCACGAAGAAATAGCCATTGCGGCTGGATTGCGCGAGCAGTTTACGCGGCCGCCCGTCGATTTCGCCGTCGACGAGTACGGGAGTTTCCGCCGCGTCCCAATCGTGCGTGTCGTGCGGCGAGGCTTGAAAATACCACGCCAGTTTGCCGGTGTCCGGATTCAAGGCGACGATGGAGCAGGTCCACAGGTTACTCCCCTTGCGGCCTTGGCCCGCCATCACGGGGTTCGGATTGCCCGTGCCGAGATAGTAGAGATTCAACTCGGGGTCGTAAGTTCCGGGCACCCACGTCATTCCTCCGCCATGTTCCATCGCTTCAGGATTAGGCCAAGTCTCGGCGCCGGCCTCGCCTTTGCGCGGCGTAGTGTTCCAGCGCCACTGTAACTGCCCGGTTTCCGGGTCGCGCGATTCGAGGTAGCCAGGGACGTCCAGAGAATCGCCGCCCACGCCCACGATAATGTGATTGCGGATCACGATAGGAGCGGGCGTGGAGAAATACTCCTGATTCACGTCGGCGATTTCAACATGCCAACGCTCGGAGCCGTCCTTGGCGTTGAGCGATATCAGATAATTATCGGGCGTTTCGAAATAGAGCCAGCTCCCGTACATCCCGAAGCCGCGGCTTCCGATATGAATGCCTCCGTGCGATTGCCATTGGTAGTGCCAGAGCTGGCGGCCGGTGCGCGCATCGACTGCCCAGGCGTGATCGGGAAGCGTGAAATAGAGGACGCCCGCGACCTCGAGCGGCGTGGATTTGATCGAGGAGGTGAGGGTTCCGGAACCGGCGTCCAGCCGGTATTCCCAGGCTAAAGTCATCGCTGTAACGTTGGATGAGTTAATGCGCGAAAGCGAGCTGAAACGGCGTCCCGAGTAATCGCCGTTGTAAGTGGGCCAGGTATCGGTTGGCGGTTTGAGTAACTGAGCGGGATCCAGGCCTTGGCTGAATAACGCGCCTAACGGGAATGCCAGTAAGAGGGAGACGCGCGCGAGTCTCATTTCAAGGTCTCCAGGTACGCAAGGACGTTGTGCATTTCCGAATCGGTGTAGCCCTTTAGCAGTTCGGCGTGAGCGGCGAGTGGGTCGTGAATGTCGATCTTAAGCCGGGCATCGCGAGAGAAGGAGTGATATTCACCCGAGGCATCACGGAGAGCGATGTTGAAGTCGTCGAGATAATCGAGAGTGCCGGAGAAAGTTTGACCGCTGGCCAGTGTGACGGTGACCTGCGGCCGGATCTGCGCGGCCCGCGGATATAAGAAACGCGATTGCAACGTAACGGCGTCGTATTTCTTTGCAATGCCGGCGAGATCGCCCGTGGGGGAGTGACAGGTGTTGCAACGTCCCGCGCCGTTGAAGTAGTCGCGGCCCTTTTGGCGATCGCCAGTCACGACGTCGAGAATGGTGTAAGCGTTGCGATCGATGGCGGCCTGCTGGCGAGAGCGCAGGAACGCGGCAATATCTTGGATCTGATCGGCGGGCAGGTGAAAGGCGGGCATGCCTTTGCCGGCGCGGCCTTCCAGGATCACGGGACCGATTTTATCGCCGCGCTCGTCATCCAAGGCGAGTGGGGAACGCACCAGATCGGGGCCGGTGTCGCCGCCTTGCGCGGCCGTGCCATGGCAGAAGCCGCAGTTGGCCGAGAAGATCTTTTGCCCGCGCTCGACAGCGGCGGGATCGGGAACGGCGCGGCTGATGAGCCCGAAGCGTGGGCGTGCCGGAGCGGAAGGAGGCGCGGGGACTTGGGCGGCAAGCGATGCCGCGGTCAATAGACAGAGGGCCGCGAGTGTTTTCATGCCACGAGCTATTCTTTCACATGTTGAGAACGTCCGGCCTTGCGCCCAACCCGGACTTGCGCATATACTGGGGCTTCATGCTTCATAGCGCCCACAGCTCGTTTCGATTTTGGTACTGGTTTAGCGCCTGAATCGAGGCGAGTGGCGTTGGCTTAGGCATACTGGTTAGTGAAAGCAACCCACTCGAAAGAGTGGGTTTTTTATTGCTGAGGAGATAGAACGATGATCATCTCGATGAAACTCCACTCGACGAAAGAGGAAATCGAGCAAGTGTGCGAGCGCATTCGGGACTTCGGCTACAAAATTCACGCTATCGAGGGCGAGGAGCGCGTAGTGATCGGCGCGGTGGGCACGGGCGACACCACCGCGTGCCTGGAATCGGTGGAGGCGATGCCGCAAGTGGAGAAGGCGGTGCGCATCTCGGCGCCCTACAAGTTCGTCAGCAAGGAGTACCGCAGCGAACGCACGCGCATTCGCGTGGACGGCTGTGAAATCGGCGGCGACGAGTTCGTCGTGATGGCGGGGCCGTGCTCGGTGGAATCCGAGAAGCAGATCATGCAGGCGGCCGAAGGCGTGGCGCGAGCGGGCGCGAAACTGCTGCGCGGCGGAGCATTCAAGCCGCGAACGTCGCCCTATGATTTTCAGGGGATGGAAGAGGAAGGCCTGAAGCTGCTGGCGAAAGCCAAGCGCGCCACCGGCCTCAGCATCATCACCGAGGTAATGAGCGATCGCGATGTGGACCTGGTGGCCGAATACGCCGACGTGCTGCAGATCGGCGCGCGCAACATGCAGAATTTCGCGCTACTCAAGACGCTGGGCAAGTGCAACCGGCCGGTTTTGCTGAAGCGCGGCATGAGTTCCACCATCAAGGAATTGCTGATGTCGGCGGAATACGTGGTGGCGCACGGCAATCCGAACGTGATCCTGTGTGAGCGCGGCATCCGGACCTTCGAAACCGTGACGCGCAACACCTGCGACATCGTGGCCGTGGCAGTGCTCAACGAACTGACGCATTTGCCGGTGATCCTGGACCCAAGCCATGCCACGGGCAAGCGCAGCCTGGTTCCCGCGCTGGCGCGAGCGGGTGTTGCGATTGGCGCGGACGGGCTGATCGTGGAAGTGCATCCGGCGCCCGAAAAAGCCATGAGTGATGGCGCGCAATCGCTGGATATTCCGCAATTCCAGGCCATGATGCGATCGCTCGGACCGTACGTCGATTTGTGGAAAGAATCGCGGATGGCCGAAACGGCTGCAGTGGCTTAGATGCAACGCCGCCACATCGTCGCACTGTCAGTGGCGGCCTGCGCCATCGCGGGTGCAGTGGGCTACTGGTATCACGCGCGCACAGCCGCTCGAGCTCCGAGTCTCGCCAGCTACCTGCCCGCCGACAACGCCAGCGTCATCTACATCGACGTGGACGCGCTGCGGCGGTCCGGGATTCTCAATCTGGTGGCGGGCTCCAAGGCCGTGGAGGAGCCCGACTATCAGCAGTTCGTCAACGAAACCAAGTTCGACTATCGTCAGGATCTGGATGCGGTCGCCGCGGCCTTCAAGGACGGCAAGGTTTATTTCGCGCTGCGCGGGCGTTTCCATTGGAAAGATCTGAAAGACTATGCAGCGCGGCAAGGCGGATCATGTCACAGCGACTTTTGCGTCGTCGCTGGTAGCCAGCCGAATCGCCGGATTTCGTTTTACCCTCTGAAACACGACGTGATAGCTATGGCGATCGGCCCCGATGACTTCGCGGCGTATCAGATTGCGAGTGCGTCGAAAAAACTGGAATTGGCGCCGCCGAAGGAACCAGTGTGGGCCTTGATTCCGGCTGTGGCTTTGCAACGCATGGATTCGCTGCCGGTCGCGGCGAAGGCCTACGTGCCGGCGTTGCAAGGGGCTGAGCAGATTCTATTCAGTATGGGTGCGGATCCGGCTCAGCAATTGCAACTCGGCGTGCAGGTCACCTGCAAGGATGCGATGGCGGCTTCAGCATTGCTGACGCAGTTTGAGGGCACCACCAATGCGCTACGCCAGGTACTGTCCAAGATGAATCGAAAGCCCGATTCAGCTGACTTGAACGGTGTGCTCGTGGCGGGAACATTCCATCGCAGCGAGCGGCAAGTGTACGGGGCGTGGCCGATTCCGAAAGCGTTCGTCGACGCGCTTACGGGCGGCGGCGCGTATTAGCTTGCTCGTTTTCCTCGACCATGCGCTTGACGCGGTCGAGTTCCTGGCGCAGCTTCTTTTCGCGCAGGGCGATTGAGATCACATAGCCGATGATGATCAGCCAGGCGACCGTAAAGCCATAAAACATGAAGTTGAAGTTTTGTGGGCTCATGATCGCTCCTTAAAATGCATTCGCGTAACGGCGCAGCGCATCGATCTCCAACCGCATGGCTTCCTGCCGCGTGCGGATGAGGACTAAAGCCGTCGCCAGCATCAGGAAAGCCAGGAAGTTCCACCACAGCGGCGATTCCATTCCCGGCGCCATCCCGCCGCCGCCGCGGATTTCGAGCACCGGACCGGGATGCTGGGTGCGAAACCATTCAATCGATTTCCAGACCAGCACAATATCCACGCACGCAAAAATGGACAGGACCGCCGAAAGCCGCGCTCGCGTGGTGGGATCGTCAATAGCGCGGCGCAGCATGAAATACCCGAAATAGATCAGCAAGCATACAAAGTACGATGTGAGGCGGGCGTCCCAGGTCCACCAGATACCCCAGATGATGCGGCCCCAAATGCTGCCGGTGCAAATGGTGATGGTGGCGAAGGCCAGCGAGACTTCGTTGATGGACGCGGCGATGGAATCCAGCCGAAGATCCCTGCGAATGAGATATCCGACGGCCGTAAACATCGCGATGTAGAAGCCGGTGAAGGATGTGATGGCAGCCGGCACGTGGAAATAGATGATGCGGAAGATGGCGCCCTGGCTGGCTTCATCGGGAACCTGGAGAAAAATACGGTGCAGATTCCAGGCCAGGATCGCGCCGGCGAGCACGGACAAAGTCACGATGATTTTCAGACGCATGGTGTTCAACCTACCAGAACAATTTCTACCAAAGCCAAAGCCAAAATGGTGAAGATGACGTTGAACGCCACCAAAACGCGGAACCAAAACAAACTGTCGGCCAGCGGAGCGCCGGTAATCAGGACGCGGCTGAGTTCAATGGCGCCGATCAAAGCGGGAATCAGCATTGGGTAGATCAGCGTCGGCAGCATGAGCTCGCGCAGGCGCAAGTTGACGGTCATGGCGCTGAACATGGTTCCAATGACGGTGATGCCCCAGGTTCCCAGCAGCATTACCAGGAATAGGAGCGCCAGGCGCTGCGGAATGACATCATAGAAAATGACGAAGAACGGCAGGCTGATGCCTTCCACAATCACGATCAGCACGTAGTTTGCCAGGCATTTTCCGAAGAACAGCTGCGCGCCGCTGACGGGCGAAGCCAGCAGAGCGTCTAAACAATCGTTGACTAACTCTCGCGCGAAACTTCGATTGAGGATCAGCGTTCCGGCGAAGGCGAAGATCAGCCAGAGCAAACCGCCCGCAATTTCGCGGATCACGGCAGGTTCCAGATCGAAGGCGAAGCTAAACAACAGCAGGATCACAAGCGCGAAGGAAACCGAAGCATTCACGGCCTCCTTGCCGCGGATTTCCGAGCGCAGATCCTTGGCGGCAATCGCCAGCGTCTGGCGCAGAAACTTCATGCTTCTCCGTAGTGACGGTACAGCCAGCCGGGATCTTCCAACATTTCCCAGGTGCGCGCGCCGCGAAAGGCCAGCTTGCCGCGATTGATGAGCGCGACATCGGTGGCGAGCTCGAGCGCTTCGCGGAGCTGGTGCGTAGACAGGACGATGGTGCGGCCTTCTGCAAGCGCGGATTTCAGCAGGTCTTGCAAAACCTGAATGGCGCGGTCGTCGAGTGAAGTAAAAGGCTCGTCCAACAGCAGCAGCGACGGTTGATGCAGGAAGCAGCGCGCGATGGCCAGGCGCTGGCGCATGCCGCGGGAGAATTCGCGCACCAGGCCGTCGCGGACGCGATCGAGACCGGTACGCTCCAGCCATTCTGTGGCGGTGCGGCGCGGATCGGCCAAACCGTAGAGCTGGCCAAACAGACTCAGATTTTCGAACGCCGACAGCTCTTCGTAGACGCCGATGCCGTGGCCCAGGATTCCGATGCGCTGGCGGGTCTTGCCGGCCCGCGCGTCTTGGCCGAGGATGGAGACGCGGCCGCGGGCGGCTTTCGAGAGACCGCCGAGAATACGCAGCAGCGTAGTTTTACCCGCGCCGTTGCGGCCCAGCAGCGCGAGACACGATCCGGCATCGACCTGGAACGAGATGTCGCGCAGCGCGGGATAGTCGCCGTAATACTTCCACACGCCCTCGATGGTGACCGCCGTCATAGTTTATTTCGGCGCTCCGGCGATCCGAATGCCCAGTTCGCGCAACACCCGATCGGAAACAGTGGATGGCGCCTCGCACATCAGATCGGTGGCGCGCGCGGTTTTGGGGAACGGGATCACCTCGCGAATGGATGTCTCGCCGGCCAGGATCATCACCAAACGATCGAGCCCCAACGCGATTCCGCCATGCGGCGGGGCGCCGTATTCCAAAGCTTCCAGCAGGAAGCCGAAGCGCTTCTTGGCTTCTTCATCGGAGAATCCGAGAGCGGAGAAAACCTTGGCCTGCACGTCGCGCCGATGAATACGGATGGAGCCCGAACCGAGCTCGGTGCCGTTCAGCACAACGTCGTACGACTTGGCGCGGCAGCGCGCGGGATCGCTGGTCAGTTTGTCGAGATCCTCGTCGTGAACCGAAGTGAACGGATGGTGCGCGGCGTTCCAGCGATTCTCTTCCGCATCCCATTCGAACATCGGAAAATCGACCACCCAGAGGGGCTTGAAATTGGTGGGGTCCAGGAGCTTGTGCCGGTCGTTATATTTCTGACCCGCGAACAGCCGGAGCTGTCCGCAAGCCTGATAAAAGGTCTCCTCGGGACGCTGTCCCTGGGGAGGGCCCGGCCATCCGGCGATCAGCAGCAGGTCTTCCTCGGTCGCGCCCGACGCCATGCGTGCTTGTTCCACTAGCTTTGGATCCATCTTCTTCAGATCGTCATAGACCCGCAGGCCGCGCTCGGTTCCATACTCCTTCAACTCGTCGCGCTCTTTGCGGCTGAGTGTGCCGGTTTTTGGTATGTGAATCGCGACCGGTGGAAAGGTCAATCCGAGCTGCCACGACCCTCCCTCCAGCACGTGAAAGGGCGGCAGGCGAAGATCGGGCTTATCGCTGCCGTAGGATCGCATGGCTTCCGCGTAGGTCAGGCGCGGAAATTGTTTCGGGACGTTGAAGCCCGCCACTTCAAACACGCGCTGGAGCATGGGCTCGACGACTTCGTAGATGCGCTCCTGCTGCGGGAACGACATTTCGAGATCGATCTGGGTGAACTCCGGCTGCCGGTCGGCGCGCAAATCTTCGTCGCGGAAGCAGCGTACGATCTGAAAATACTTTTCGTACCCGCTGACCATCAGAAGTTGTTTGAAAATCTGCGGCGATTGGGGCAACGCGTAGAACGATCCGGGCTGCACGCGGCTGGGAACCAGATAATCGCGCGCGCCCTCGGGGGTGGAGCGCGTCATGAAAGGCGTCTCGATTTCGAGGAAGCCCTGGCTGTATAGAAACTCGCGAACGGCGAAGCTGATCTTCGAGCGCAGCATCACGTTGCGCTGCATGTGCGGACGGCGCAGATCGACGTAGCGGTATTTCAGCCGCGCGTCTTCCTTCACGTCCACGGTTTCTTCCATCGGGAAGGGCGGCGTGCGCGATTCGTTCAAGATCCAAAGTTTCGTGGCGACCAGCTCCACTTCGCCGGTGTCGAGAGCGGGGTTCACGGTCTCGGGCGTGCGCTTAGCCACTGAGCCTTCGACGGCGATGACGTACTCGGAGCCGAGCAGCTCGGCCTTGGCGTGCAGCTCCGGCCCCGTAGTGGCGTCCACGTGGAAGACGATCTGGGTAACGCCATCGCGATCGCGCAGATGAATAAATAGGACGCCGCCAAGGTCGCGCCGGCGATGCACCCAACCCATCAACACTGCGGTCTTGCCGGTGTCGGAGGCGCGCAACTGGCCGCAGGTGTGGGTGCGGCGCAGCTCGCCCAAGAAATCTAGAGGTACTTGCTCAGGCATTCTTTCACCTTTTCGATGAGCAATTCACGAGGAAATTGCATTTGCACCTGACTCTCCATGTCTTTCATTGAAATATCGCCCGTGGCGGTTTCGTTTTCGCCGCAGATGACGGCGACGCGCGCATTTAGCTTGTTGGCGATCTCGAAGACCCTTTTTAATTTTCCCTCGGCCAGTTCGACGCGGATTCCCTCTGCGCGCAATTCGGCCGCGGCGCTCGAAGCAGCTCGCCGAGTTGCCTCGCCCGCGGTGAAAGTCACCATCACTAAAGGATCTTCGGCGACCGTGGTGGTTTGTTCCAGGCTCATCACCAGGCGATCCTCGCCGATCGAAAAGCCTATGCCGGGAGAACGCACGCGCGAGCCAAGGGACTCGGCCAGACCATCGTAGCGGCCGCCGCCGAGCACCGAATTCTGCGCCCCCAGCGAGCCGTGGACGATTTCGAAGGTGGTGCGCATGTAATAATCCAGGCCGCGCACCATGCGGGGCCGGACTTCATATGGAATCCCACGGTCGTCCAGATGGCCGCGCACTGCGCCGAAATGCTCACGGCAAGGCTCGCACAGATGATCCTGGATCGAGGGCAGGGCATTGATGATGGGCTGGTCTTCGGGAACCTTGCAATCCAGCACGCGCAGCGGATTTGTCTCCGAGCGCCGCTGGCAATCGTCGCATAGCTGCGAGACGACCTCGCGAAGCTTTTCCTTGAGCAGCGCAACGTATTGCGGTCGGCAATTCTGATCGCCCACCGAGTTCAACAGAAGCTGAAAGCCTTCCAGCCCCGAGCGGCGGAGCAGATCGACCACCATTTCGATCACCTCGGCGTCCACCATGGGCGATTCCGAACCGATGGCTTCCGCGCCAATCTGATAGAACTGGCGGAAGCGGCCTTTTTGCGGACGCTCGCGCCGGAACATGGGGCCGATGTAGTACAGCTTCTGCAGTCCAGGCTTTTGGTCGAGGTGATGTTCGATATAAGCGCGCATCACGGACGCCGTAGCTTCAGGACGCAGGGTGAGCGAACTGCCGTCGCGATCGTCGAAGGTGTACATTTCCTTGCTGACGATGTCGGTTTCCTCGCCGACGCCTCGCGCGAACAGCGCAGTCTCTTCGAGGATCGGCGTGCGGATTTCCTGATAGTTATAGACTCGAAACACCTCGCGCGCAACTGCTTCCACCTGGTTCCAGACGGTGCTGGAGGGGGGAAGGATATCGCGAGTGCCTTTGACTGCTTTAATCATTGAATACCGCCGGGCATCGACACGAGTGTCGATGCGGCACGCATGAGTGCGTGCGCCACAAAGTCCTCAAGCCGGTTCGTCCCGGTAGGTCCGAGCCAGTTCGACATAATGCTCGGCGTTGAGGCGGAAGCGCTCCCGCTCCTGATCGGTAACGGATCGCTTCACCTTGGCGGGCACGCCCATTACCATGCTCAGCGGCGGAATCTCAGCGCCTTCGGGTACTACGGCGCCGGCGGCTATTACCGAGCCGCGCCCTATTTTCGCCCCGTTGAGCACCACCGCGCCGATTCCAATCAGGCAATCGTCTTCCACGGTGCATCCGTGCAGCATCACCAGGTGTCCGGCGGTGACGCGATTGCCGATGTGCAGCGGAAAGCCTCCCGAGTCGCAGTGCAACACCGAATTATCCTGAATGTTGCTGTCATCACCGATACGAATTTCATTCACGTCGCCGCGAGCCGTGGCATTGGGCCAGATGCTGGAGCGTTCGCCGACCACCACATCTCCAATCACCTGCGCGCTCTGATCGATGTAAGCGGAAGCGGCAATCCGGGGTACGATGCCGCGATAGGCACGAATCATGACTGCGGTGTGAATCTAAATCGTAGCACAGGCTCGCGGTTCTAAAAGGCGCTCGCGGCACGGGCGGGGGGCTGCGCGTAGCACAGCGCAGATTCGATGGAGCGCGACTCGTTGAGGCGCATCAGGCGCTGGGAGAATGCTTCGACCTGTTCTTTTGAAAAAACGAACCCATCTTGAGCTAAATCGTACGGGATGCCTTTGCGCTTATGCAGTTCCAGGAGGGCGGCTGCGCGCTTGAGGTCGCGCTCCAGCTCGCGGCGGCGCTCGGATTGGATCTCGCGGAGCTGGTCCACGGCTTTTTGGAACTGGCGGGAGAGCCGCTGGTAGTGCAGGCCTAAGGACGCCAGCTGCGGGATTAGGGTTTGGGGGGTGGGGTTTTGGGAAAGCAGCTCGGCTTCGAGCGATGGGATGCGGTTGAGACGCCAGGCAGTGTCGGCGAGCTCCTGGACGAACTGGGTCTCGGTGGGGGTGGCGGGTTTGTATTCATCGAAGAAGCCGCGGCGATGCGCGTCGTAGGCGGCTTGGTCTTCGGAGGGAAGGACGGCGCAGGCGGCCGTTAAGCCATGGCGGAGGGCATTCAGCGAGGAACGCTGCTTGCCGGAATCGGTGCGGGGTCCGGTGGAGTGCCGGGAGTTGCGGCGGTTGATGGCGGTGCGGGATGTGACTGGTGTAGCTGACATTTTGGGAACCTCGGAACCGGGATAACACGGGGCACTGGCGGATGTGGGGCGAGATTTGCCAGGTTGATGATAGTGTGGCGAAGATGGCGTGACGGAGCGGGTGACTCGGAGATAAGGACGCCACTGGCGACTATGCCCTCAAGTGGATTCGCGGACGCAGGCGCGTTAATCGGTGCTTATCCGCGAAGGCTGAAGATTCGCTCAGGG
>Ga0302326_10008665_pt1 | contig 22391 bp, 19 predicted proteins | sample Palsa_T0_3_FD_202264 | JGI IMG/M metagenome (GOLD analysis project Ga0302326, IMG submission 202264) | Peat permafrost microbial communities from Stordalen Mire near Abisko, Sweden - Palsa_T0_3 | ecosystem: Environmental > Terrestrial > Soil > Palsa > Peat permafrost | place: Sweden: Abisko... | reverse complement strand
GCGGAGAGCAATGCTCAGCTTGTCGCGCGTATCGTGCGGATCGCCGAGGACATCGGGCGTCCGGTAGCGACACCGGACGAGGCGCGGGCGCTGCTCACCCTGCGTAATCGGCGGTAATTCCCTCTACCTTCGATACCGGTCGCGATTTGGTTCTCGGACGGGCTGAGAGCGAGCTTGGTATCATCTTGGTTCCAAACTAGGGCTTCGGTATGCTACGATTCGGAGCCTGCGGGGTCCCCTGGGTGCGGGGCCGCTTCCGGTGGCCCTAAGGCTTGAGGGGTTTGCTGCAGTACAACTCGACTTTGTCGCTTGAGAGGGGTTGCATCGCGCCACGCGAGCCATATGATTAGGCAGCCGATATTGGGCAGGTGCGGGTGATCAAGCGCCAAATCGACCCAGTTCCGATGGCGTGCGGTGGGTTAACGCACCCGCTCAGAGCGCTGGGTCCGCTACAGCGACTCAGAGCGCCACTTCGAAGCCATGTGGGTTACGCGATATAGCTTGCGTCGCTCCGGCGGCGGCATCGTACGTACCCGGCGGACGGACGATCAATGACGCGCCAACCCCAGAATCTCACGCGAGATGGATCAAACATGATGAGTACCGATCAACCAGTGAAGACGGCATCGAGCCGAATCACGCCCGACCGTTTCAGAGCCGTGACAACGCGCAGCACCGTCAAGAACGTTGTCGACCAGATCGTCGACTGCCTCCGCGACGGAACGCTCGAGGAAGGGGAATTCTTACCGTCCGAGCGTACCCTTGCGGAAGTCATGTTCGTCAGTCGGCGGACGATTCGTGAGGCCGTCCGGCTGCTTGCCGGCGCTGGTGTGGTCGACGTGCTCCCGGGCTCCGCAGGCGGGATTCGGATCACCTCAATCTGGGTTCCTGACGAGCTGGGTAGCTCGCCTTCCACCGTACTGGCCGCCGATCAGATGTTCGCCGTCCTCGAAGCACGGCGAACGCTCGAGCCACGCGTCGCGCAGCTTGCCGGAGCCCGTGGTACGGATGAGGACTTCAAAGCCATGGAGCGGACGATCAAGCTCCAATGGGATCATCGCGACGACCGGCGCAAGGTCAGTCAACTGAACGCTCAATTCCATCGGACCATGTGGCGCGCGGCCCGGAATGAGACGCTCGAAGCCGCGATGAAAGTCATCTTTCGGCAGCTCGAGCTCGGCCTCGACATGTCGGTTCGAACGCCTCACGACACGACGGAGTCGATCGAGATCCACGAACGCACCATCGAAGCGCTGATGCGAGGCGACGCTGACGACATTTCAGCGGCGATGGATGAGCACATGTCCTACCTGGAGACGATCTCGGAGTCCGTTCTAGGGCGAAGGCGCATCAGGACAATCCCAGATTTTCTGCAGCCTCGTCAACGTTGGGAGCCGGATCTCTCGACGTCCCCCGACGACCCGTGAAGCGGGTTGTGCGGGGGCGCTCGCGACCATGATCGGTCCAGCCAGGATTGAGCACGATTCGCTCGGTACCGTCGAGGTCCCCGACAATGCTCTGTACGGTGCCCAGACCGCACGAGCCGTCGAGAACTTTCGCGTCTCGGGAGTCACCTTGGGTGATGTCCCGGAGCTGTTGGATGCACTGCTCCAAGTTAAGATCGCCGCAGCCCGGGCGAATAGCGAAGCGGGTGAGGTGTCGCCGGAGGTGGGCGAGGCGATCGTGCGTGCCGGTCGGGAGGTCCTCGACGGGAAATGGCGTGATCAGTTCCCAATCGACGTGGTCCAGGGGGGCGGTGGCACGGCCACGAACATGAACGTCAACGAGGTGCTCGCCAACCGAGCAGGGGAGCTTCTCGGGGGCGCGCGCGGTGTATATGACCGGGTGCATCCCAACGACCACGTCAACCGATCTCAGTCAACAAACGACGTGTACCCAACGGCGTTGCACCTAGCAGTGGTGTCCGCTGGCCGACGCGCGGCCGCGGAGTTCAATCACCTCGCGCGCACCTTTGAGCGGAAGGCGACAGAGTTCGATGGTCTAAGGCACATCGGCCGCACCTGCATTCAGGACGCTCTCCCGGTTACGGTGGAGGCCACGCACCGCAGCCACGCTTACGCGATTGATCGCACGACCGGCGACCTCCAACGCACCCTTGCGGATCTTGATGCCGTGCCACTGGGCGCAACGGTGCTCGGAACGGGTTTCGGGGCGTCGCCGAAGTATCGTCAGCTCGTCATCCGCGCGCTGAGTGACGAGACCAGCATCCGCCTGAAGGCGTCCGCGAATCCGTTTGACGCTCTGTCACACAGTGACCCGCTTGTTGCAGTGGCCTCGGCCTTGATGCGGGTTGTGCTCGTGATCGCCCAGACTGCACAGGACCTACGTCTGCTGTGCTCGGGCCCCAACGGAGGCTTCGGTGAAGTTCGCCTGCCCGCTGTCCAGGTTGGCTCCTCGGCGATGCCCGGTAAGGTCAACCCGGTAATCCCCGAGCTTGTGCTCCAAGTCGCCTTCGAGGTACGCGGGGCTCACCAAACGATCGAAGCGGCGGTGGCCGCGGGCGAGTTCGAAGTCAACGTGATGGAGCCCGTGATCGCCAAGCACCTGCTGACCAGCCTCCGCGACGCGGGACGGATGGCTCGCCTGTTCTCAGACCGCTGTGTCGCAGGTCTGGTTTGGGACACGGCCAGAGTCCACGCGAACCTCGCCGGCTCCTATGCCGACGCGATGGTGCTGGCTGCTACGGCAGGATATGCGGTGGCCAGCAGCGCCGCAGCCCAACTCGACTGAGCGAGTGATCCTCCGGCGCGGACCGTGCGCGCGCCTACTCCGCCGCCGCGCCGCTCTGGACGTGCGAGATCGGGTAGCCGCCGTCGACTGCGAGGATCGTTCCGTAAACGAATGAGGCGGCATCAGACGCGAGGTAGCCAATGGCGTACGCGACGTCGTCGGTGTGGCCCAGGCGATTCGCGAGAATCGCCCGCTCGGCGCCCGCTACCGCAGTGGAATCGCGCCTGAAGGCCTCGTTCATCGGCGTTTTTGTGAATCCCGGAGCCACCGTGTTCACACGAATGGCGGGTGCGAGCTCGACCGCGAGCGCGCGCATCAGTCCATCCAGCCCGCACTTGGACGCGCAGTACGCAGTTTCGTCCGCGACGCCGATTCGGCCCGAGGCCGACGAGACGAACACGATCGAGGCACCGCGCCGCATCCAGGGGACGAGTGCCTGCGTCAGGAGGAACGGGGCACGGACGTTGATGGCCCAGACGCGATCCAGCTCAGCCGCGGTGATCGTCACGAACGGCTTCGGCTCGTAGATGCCCGCGGAGTGCACGAGCACGTCGACTCGCCCGGGGCCCTCTTGGATCGCGTTCGCGATCGCTTCGATGTCAGTGGACTCGGTCAGATCGGCCTGGATCACGGTATGGCCGTCGTGTGAGCCAGCGGTCCGAACCGCCTCCAACGCTTCCCGGAGTCGGTCCGCGTGACGGCCGACGAGGATCACCTGAGCCCCATGGGAAGCCAGGTGCCGTGCGGCGGCGGCTCCGATACCTGAGCTCGCGCCGGTCACAACTGCGACCCGCCCTTGCATGTCGGACTGCGAAGAGTTAATGTCCATAATCCGGTCGCTTTGTCTATATCGCGGACACGAGAACATAAACCGTGCGCCATGCGGTGTCAACACCGAGTTACGAGTCGCGTGGCCTGGACGAGTCGAGCGGCGCGAACCGCGTGGCCGGCATGTTGACAAGCGCCACTCCGCCGATCGCCAGCGCCATGCCCGCGAGGGTCGTCGCGTTGGGTACGTTGCCGCGGGCCAGCTCGACGAGGACGGCTACCGCTGGCACCAGGAAGAGCCACGCACTGGCCCGCGCCGACGAGATCAGCCGCAGGGCCGTGAAGTAGGCGACCGTGCCAACCGCGCCAGCGCCTAGCGACACCCATGCCGTCGCCGCCCAGAGGCGCCCGCTGCCCCACTCTGTCGAGGCGGTCCCGTCCGCGATCAAAGCTACCGCGAGCAGTGCTAGGCCGCCAATCGCGAACATCGTGGCGGTGAATGCTGCGATGTCAAACGCCGAGTCCCGATTGGCGAGCCATTTGACGAGGAGCGTCCCTCCCGCCCAGGTCACCGCACTGAGCAACGCGAATGCGATCCCGTCGGCGAAGCTCGCCCCGCCGCTGCCACCCAGCTGCGAGGAGACCATTAGGATCACGCCGCCGAACCCGGTGACGAGCCCAGCGAGCATGGTGGAGGACACCCTTACGCCGAACAGGACGCGGTCGAAGAGAACGATGAAGAACGGTGCGGTGTTGACGATCACCGCCGTGTTTCCGCTGCCTGCATGGGCTATCCCCTCGGTGAGCCCAATCACGTCGAGGGTGACCATCCCGAGGCCGTTGGCGGCGGCGAGGAGCAAGATCCGAGGCCTGAACGGCCTTTCGTGCCGCAGCCAGGCCCAGATCGCGAGTGCAACGGCAGCGGGCAGCACACGCAGCGTCGCGAAGACCAATGCGGGCGCTGCCTCCTCGCCGATGGCGGTCGCCCTGAATTGGGTGCCCCAGAACACGACGGCGAGGGATAGGAGGAGCGCCGCGCGGCCGCGTCCACTCATGTGCTCGGGCTGTGGGTGGCGCGGAAGGCCATCGCGGCTTCCAGGCGCGCGCCGGTGATCAGCAGCACTCCCGCCCGCCGAGCCTCTGGGTGATGGCGCGATTGGAGCGAGCTTGGTATCATCTTGAGGCCAAGGACGCGCTGGATCGTACCAGGGCGACCTGATCAGGCACAGAGGGAGTAGACGGTGGCCAATCAGCGGCGCGAAGACGAGCTGGGCAACATCGCCACCGAGCTATTGTTCGAGAACGACCGGATTCGGGTCTGGCAAATGCTGCTCGCCCCAGGGGAATCCTCATCCCTGCACCGTCATCTTCATGACTACCTTTGGGTCGATCTCGCCACGACCTCGACGGAGCTCCTGGGTCCGTTCCCGCCGACCACGCTCGAGCACCGCGACGGCTATGTCCAATACAACGTCGTCGGTCACGGGGGACGCAAGTACGACAGCGGGATCAAGAACGTCGGCACAACCACGGTGCGGCAGGTCCTGATCGAGTTCCTCGGCGACAGCGCGGCCGAGACTCCGCTGGTGCCAGAGACGAATGGCCGCGGCGACCTATCGCCGCAGCTCGGTACCCCAACGAAGGAGACATGACGATGATCGCCTACGTAAACGGCGAGTACCTACCGCATGAGGACGCCAAGATCTCCGTCGACGATCGCGGGATCATCTTTGGTGACTCAGTGTTTGACATCGGTCGCACTTTCGGCGGCATCCCGTTCAAGCTCGAGCCCCATCTCGAGCGCCTGCGCCGCTCGATGCGGTACGCCGAGCTGGACGGGGATGGACTGCTCCCGAGCATTCGCGAGGCGACGCATCAGCTGTTTGAACGCAATGAGGAGGCCATTGAGGCTGCGGGTGATGTCTATTTCGATCAGATCGTCACGCGAGGACTCATCTCCTCCCCGGGCGACGACGCGAACGCCACAACTCCGACGGTAATCGTCAAGCTTCGGCCGGTGCCGTTCGCTTCGTTTGCTCGCTTCTACGCGACCGGGGTGGACCTCCACTCGTCGTTGCTGGCCGGTTCGTTCGCCGGGCCGATGGACCCGCGCGTGAAGGCTGCGAACCGCTTGGCGAACACGCGGCCCGAGTTGAAGGGCGAGCGCATGAGTGAACGCGGCAAGGGGCACTGGACAGTGATCCTCAACCCGGACGGATCGATATCCGAAACCCACTCGGCGAACCTCGCGATCGTGTCCGAGGGCCGGCTGGTCGTGCCGCCGCGCCACCAAGCCCTCGGCGGTATCTCCCTTGCCACGATGCGTGAGCTCGCCGGGGAGCTTGGCATACCGGTGGACGAGCGCCCCGTGACAACCTACGACATCATCAACGCCGACGAGACGTTCATCACCGCGACGAGCTTTTCCATACTTCCCGTTGTGGGCCTCGACGGCATCCCCCTGAGGGACGGCCGGGAGGCCTACTCCCGGCTGCAGCAGGCATGGAAGGACTTGGTCGGGATCGACTTCGTCGCGCAGGCCCTTGAGCGGGCAGGTGCCCCCCGGGCGGAAGGGCAAGCGGCGACGGTCGGCGCATGATCCGCTCGAGCGATCGAGCTTGACGTGCGGCTCGTCTTCGTCGGTATGGGCTTGATCGCCTTGGAGTTCGCGGATTGCGCTCTCGCCCAAGGTCACGAGATCGTCGGCGCCGTTGACGTCGACCCCGTCAAGGTCGGGCGCGACGCGGGTGAGGTGCTCGGTCGAGAGGCGTTCGGTGTCGAGGTGGTTCCGAGCGTGAGTCAGGTGACGAGCTCCGCGGACGTCGCGCTCGTGGCGACCGGATCCACCCTGCGCGCCGCCGGCGAGCAATTACACGCCTGTATTCAGCATGGGCTCAATGCCGTTTCAACATGCGAGGAGCTCGTGTACCCCTGGCGCACCCAGCCGGAGCTCGCCCAGCGGATCGACGACGAGGCTCGCCGCGAAGGCGTCACGGTGGTGGGCGCCGGTATCAATCCGGGTTTCGCCATGGATGCTCTGGCGCTCGTCATCTCCGCACCATGCTCGACGGTGCGCAGCGTGCACATCCGCCGGGTGCTCGACGCGGGAACTCGCCGGGCGTCGTTCCGTCACAAGGTCGGCGTCGGGCTCACAGACACGGAATTCCAGGCCCGAGTCGCCTCGGGAGCCATGGGTCACGTCGGACTGGCCGAGTCCGCATGGATGATCTCCGATCGACTCGGGCTCGGCGGCGAGCATCTCGAGCAAGAGATCGAGCCGGTCTTGGACGGCACCGGGATTGTCGCCGGTCTCCATCAGACGGCGAGCCTTCACGGAACGGGGGAAGTTGTCCACCTCGAGATGACCATGGCCGTTGGCGTCAGCGAGCCCGTCGACGTCATCGAGCTGGAAGCCGACCCGCCCGTCCGGATGACGATCGCCGGCGGCCTGCCGGGCGACGCCGGAACCGCCGGCGTGGTGGTCAACGCGGCCCGCACTGCGGCCGGCGCCGCGCCAGGACTCTTGACCATCGACCAGCTTCCGATGGTCTACGCAGCGCCACCTGGCTCGCGCGCAGGTAATCACGACCCGCCTGGCACTCACGAGCCCTAAGGGAGCGCGAAGCAGTCCCACCTCGGTATCTTCTTGACACCAGCCGCGGTACGGTGGTATAAGGAGCAATGGCTAGGGACGCCAAGTACGACCTGCTATTTGACCCGATCACTATCGGGCCAAAGCAGATGCGTAACCGTTTCTACAAGACGCCTCACTGCACCAGCTTTGGCTCTGAGCGTCCAGGAACTCAGGCTTACTTCCGGGCAACCGCGGCAGAAGGTGGATGGGCCGCAGTGAGTACGGAAGTGTGCTCGATTGATCCATCCTCCGACGACTCACCATTCGTGATGGCCAGGATCTGGGACGACACAGATGTCCGTAACCTTGGCCTGATGACGGAGCGCGTCCATGCTCATGGCGCGCTGGCAGGCGTCGAGCTGTGGTATGGCGCTGCCCATACGGCCAATTATGAGACGCGGGTTGCTGCTCGGGGCGTGTCACAACTCGCGTGCGAGTGGGGACTACTGCAGTCATGTGCCGAGCTGTCCGTCACAGAGATACATGAGTTACAGAGCCTGTACGTGGCTGCCGCAGAGCGCTCGGTGTTGGCAGGGTTCGACATCATCAACGTGTACGGGGGTCACGGCGGCCCCATCACGTATCAGTTCCTCGACACATTCTGGAATAAGCGGACCGACGAGTACGGCGGATCGTTCCGACGACGCGCTCGCTTCTGGCTCGAGACGATTGAACGGATCAAGGAGGCCGTCGGTGATCGCTGCGCGATCGCGGTACGGATGAGCATGGATTCGCTCCGGCCGGGTGGACCGGGCGTCGAGGATACGGTCAGCTTCATGGAACTAGCCGACCCCTTGGTGGACCTCTGGGACATGCAGGTGGGCTCGGTCAACTCCGAATGGGGTGACGACGCCCTTGCCTCGCGCTTCGCGCCCGAGAACTTTCAACGACCGTGGATCGAGCAAGTGCGCCCCCATACCAAGAAGCCGATCGTCGGCGTGGGCAGGTTTACGAGCCCTGACGTGATGGCAGAGATGGTGCGCACGGGTACGCTCGACCTGATCGGATCCGCGCGGGGGTCGATCGCCGATCCGTTCCTGCCCAGGAAAATAGAGACCGGGCGTCTCGACGAGATCAGGGAATGCATCGGCTGCAACATCTGTGTGAGCCGGGTGAACCAATGCGCCCCCTTGATCTGCACGCAGAATGCCACGGCCGGCGAGGAATATAGGCGAGGTTGGCATCCGGAAGAGTTCACCACCGCGACGAACGCCGACCAAGACGTGCTCGTTGTCGGCGCCGGACCTGCCGGTATGGAATGCGCGATCGTTCTGGCGAAGCGTGGGATGCGGCGCGTGCATCTCGTCGACCTGGCGCCAGACATCGGTGGCTGCATAAACTGGGTTTCCAGGCTCCCCGGTCTTGGCGAGTGGAAGCGCGTCGTCGACTACCGCCGCATTCAGCTACAGAAGCTTCGCCAGGTCGAGGTCATCACGAATGCACGGTTGAACGCCGGTGCCGTCCTCGACTATGGCGCCGAGATCGTGGTCATCGCCACGGGTGCCTCTTGGTCCGCTACCGGTCTGAGCGGGGTCACACGCGAAGATATCCCTGGCGCTGCCCTCCATGGGTCGCATGTCTTTACGCCAGAGCAGATCATGAAAGACGGCGCCAGTCCACTCGGCCCGCGCGTCTTGGTTTACGACTGCGAGGGTTATTTTACTGCGGTTGGCATTGCCGAGCTGCTGGCTGACGAGGGCAGACAGGTGGTCTTGGTGACACCCCATGCTCAGGTAGCTCCGTTCCTCAATTTTACGATGGAAGGGCCTCGCGTCCAACGGATGCTCCGCCAGAAACGCATTGAGCTTCTGCCTGGCCACATCGTGACTGAGATCAAAGCCGGTGGCGTCTCCGTCGCGGACGTCTATCAGCTAGACGTCGAGAGAGATCGCGCGGCAGACGACATCGTTCTGGTAACTCAGCGTACATCAGAGGACCAGCTGTACCGTGAGCTAGAGGCCGACGCTGATTCCATCACGAGCGCTGGCATCGTAGGCCTCTATCGTATAGGTGACTGCAACGCTCCCCGCCTCATTGCCGACGCCGTGTTTGACGGCCATCGCCTGGCTCGGGAGATTGACAGTTCTGATCCGTCGCGCGCCCTTCCATTTATCCGCGAGAACCGGGTAGTCGGCGCCAGCGACGACGACTACGACGGTGTCCTTCGGGACAGTCCCAGTGCACGTTCTGTCTCCTCGCGTGCGGTAACTGATCCGAGAAGTAGCGGGATCGTGGTATGACGCGCGCGTTGACCGACAAGGTGGCCTTTGTCACGGGTGCCGGGTCTGGAATCGGTCGCGCGACCGCTCAACGCTTTGTGCAGGAGGGTGCTCGTGTCGCCGTCGCGGACCTGAACGGCGAGGCAGCGCGCTCAACCGTTGAGCTGCTTGACGACGGGGGCTTAGCGATCGAGCTGAACGTCCTTTCGGAGACGAGCGTGGCAGCCGGTGTCGACGCTGTGGTCGAGCACTACGGCAAGATGGACATCGTCGTCAATAACGCCGGTGTCTGCATTCCGGGACGGGTTGACGACCTCGAGGTGGAGGCATGGGACGCCACGTGCGACACGAATCTCAAGGGCGTCTACCTGGTGTCGCGAGCGGCCTGGCCCGTTTTCGTCGATCAGGGAGGTGGCTGCGTCATCAATACGGCATCGGTCGCCGGGCTCGTCGGGTCGCGTAATCGCGTGGCGTACGCAGCGTCGAAGGCCGGCGTGGTGATGTTGACAAAATGCATGGCGCTCGACTGGGCCGCAGCCAACGTGCGCGTAAATTGCGTCTGCCCGGGCTACGTTGACACACCGATGGTCCGAGACCTGATGGAGCAGGAGTCGGATCCCCTCGCGGCGCGGACTGCCGCCGCCGCGCTCCACCCACTCGGGCGCCTCGGCGCGCCCACCGACATTGCCGACGCGATGGTTTTTCTAGCCTCAGCGCAAGCGTCCTGGATAACGGGAACAGCGCTCGTCGTCGACGGTGGCCTGATCACGGGGTGGTGACGGAGTTGCCCGACACAGCTGCGCAAGTCGGCGATCTCACGTCGCGTGCCGTGGTGATCACCGAGCCCGGTGGCCTCGAAGTGTTGAGTGTGGGCGATCGTCTCGTGCGTGAGGCGGGACCAGGCGAGGTTCGGATCGCCGTCAGGGCCGGCGCGGTGAATCCGATCGATCTCGGCCTACGTGAGCGCGGCGCCGGCGATGATCTACCGCCGCCGTGGGTGCCCGGAATGGACGCTGCCGGCATCGTTGAGTCTGTCGGCGACGGGTTGGAGCGCATAAAGATCGGCGAGAAGGTGATGGCGGTGGTCAGCCCGCGTCGGCCAGAGGGTGGGGCTCAGGCCGAGTTCGTCGTGGTGTCGGCCGCCAGCGTGGTTGCGGTCCCCGATGGTGTCACGCTCCAGCAGGCCTCGACGTTACCGATGAACGGGCTCGCCGCCCGGCTGGGACTGGAGCTCCTCGGGCTCGAGCCGGGTCAGACGCTCGTCGTCAGCGGAGGCGCAGGACTGCTCGCGTCGTATGTGATCCCGCTCGCCAAGTCACAAGACCTGCACGTGCTCGCCGACGCTAAGCCCGATGATCAAGAGCTCGTGCGGGGCTTTGGCGCCGACGTGGTCATCCCACGCGGTGAGAGCTTCTCGGACGCGGTCCGCGCGGTGGCTCCCGGCGGCGCCGATGCACTGTTCGACACCGCCGTTCTCGGTCATGCCGCTTTCCCGGCGATCCGAGACAGTGGACAGGTCGCCGTCGTTCGTGGCTGGGATGACAGCCGGCCCGAGCGCGGCATCGAGGTGCGTCAGGTCGCGGTCTTCAGCGTCTTGGATCGCACCGACTGGCTGCAGGAGCTGCGAGAGCTCGCCTCGGACGGGCGCATCTCGTTGCGCGTCACCGGCGAGTACCCGCCTGAGCATGCGGCGGAGGCGCACCGCGTGACGGCGGCGGGCGGGCTACGCGGTCGCGCCGTGATCGTCTTCTAGAAAAGGAGGAATGCCGTTTCGCCAGTCACCATAAATGCGCTGCCAGGAACGCCGCGTGCATGTCCTCACATCTCGCTCGCGATGAAGGCAGCCCGTCCACATTGCGCTTATGTTCTCCTAGAGCACCGGATCGGTTAGGACCAGCAATGACGTACCGTTCAAAGCCTGCCTTCATCTGGACACCCCGCCCATATGGCGCTATATTAGCGCGACTTATGAGTCGAGAAGGAGGGGCGACAGCCTAGAAACCTCGGGGTCACACCCGTGGTTCAGCTATTCATGCTTCCGCGCCTGACCGGGTGCTGGCAGTGCACACCGCGTTCGGCCTGTTAGCACAGGTACCAGAGGAGGAAGCACCCGATGCAGATGGAATCGCCAGACGGTCACCATAACGGCTTCATCGAAAACGCCCGACCTGACACGGACCAGTCGGCCAATGGTCAGTCCGGGGTTACCCGGCGTCGGTTAATCGAGCTAGGCACCCGAGGGGCACTCCTTCTCGGAGGTGCGACTTTACTCGACGCTTGCGGGTCCACGTCCACCAGCAGCGTGTCGACCGCGTCGGCGATGCCGAGCGCAGCCCCCGGCGGCACGCCCGTCGTCGGCGGTACGTTCACCGCCGGGCTGATTACAGGCGGGACTGCGGAGACGATCAATCCGGGTCTGGCGTCCTACTATCCCGATATCCTCCGCGTCTGGCAGTTGTATGATCCGCTCTTCGAGGTGGGACCAAACCTCGCAATGGTTCCGAGGCTCGCTGTTTCGGCCGAGCCGAACAAGGATGCGACGGTATGGACGTTCCGTCTTCGCAGCGGCGTCGTGTGGCATGACGGTAAGCCGTTTACCGCCGATGACGTGGTGTACACCTTCCGCGGCTGGGCCAATCCTACGAACCTCGGCGGCCTCTACACGACAGGCCTCATCGACTACAAGGGCGTCCGCAAGCGCGATTCCCTCACGGTTGAGGTGCCGCTGACCGCAGCCGTAGCGGATCTGCCGTCCCTGCTCGGTACCGACAACCAGATGATCATTCAGGACGGCGCCACGACCGGGCAGCTCAATACGAAACCCGTGGGTACCGGTCCGTTCAAGTTTGTTTCGTTCCAGCCCGGCTCACACAGTGTCTTCGTTGCCAATCGGGAGTACTGGGAGCACCCCAAGCCGTACGTTGATCAGGTGGTCGTCGACTCGAGCTTCACTGATGAGACCTCACGGCTGAATGCACTCTTGAGTGGAACTATTAACGTCCTCCCGGCCCTGCCGCCGGTGGAGGCCAAGAACCAGCTAGGAAACAGCAATATGAGAGTCCTGCGCGCGCGGTCGGGGAGCGGCGAGTACTTCTGCATGCGGGTTGACGCTGCCCCATTCAACGACGTGCGCGTGCGGACTGCGATGAAGCTGATCGCGGATCGCCCGGCGCTGATTGAAGGAGCACTCGATGGGTTTGCACAGGTCGGGAACGATCTTCTCGGCAAGGGGTGCCCGTACTACGATGGGTCCCTGGTCCATCCCCATGACCCCGAGATGGCGAAGTCATTGCTAAAGGCCGCGGGGCGGGAGGGGCTGACCTTCAAGCTACCGACTGCTCCTGCCGGACCTGGCTACGTCGAGGCCGCCACGCTGTTCGCCGAACAGGCTACGGCCGCAGGGGTGAACGTCATCGTGGAGCAGATTCCGACTGGTGTCTACTTCGCCTACGCCGACGGTTATCTCAAGCGCCCGATCCAGGAGTCGCAGCAATTCGCGTCGCCGACCTTGACAGCGGCGTATCGTGGCTACACGTCGCCCAACGCGCCCTACAACGAAACCAGCTGGGGCTCTCAGCCGGGCGCGGCAAGAGCCAACAAGCTGCTGGCAGCCGCCATTGCAGAGCAGGACCCGGCCAAAGCTCAAGATCTGTGGACCGACGTGCAAACGCTACAGTTCAATGAGGGCGGCTACGTCATGTGGTGCTACTCCGACAACCTTGACGCCGTGGCCACCAATGTGCGTGGTCTCCGCACGAGTAACCCCACGTACCTCAACGACTATCGGCTTGTGGACGGCTGGATTGCTAAATCGTGAGGCCGCGCTCCTAAACACACTAGGATCGACGTGACGTCGAGATCCTCGGATTTCGCTTCGGTCGGTACGGGTGAGGTCGATGCGGTATCGTCTGGCCGCGCCCGCCACACGATCGCGGCATTTCTGACCAAGCGGCTTATCGCCGGTGCTGCGACGCTATTGGTCGCTTCGTTCGTTATTTTCTTCGCAGTCAACGTACTTCCGGGGAACGTCGCCACTGCGGTCCTCGGAAAGAACTCGACTCCCGCGAACACTGCGCTCCTCCGCCGGCGCCTGCACTTGAATCGCCCTTTCATAGTCAGGTATGGAGATTGGCTCGGTGACGCCCTACAGGGGAATCTAGGTCAGTCGGCGGTGGCCCTCGCCCAGGCGGGCGTCGGCGAGGGCGTTGGTTCAGGCACCGTCCAGAACGCGGGAGTCGCGCAGAAGATCGGGACGCCGTTCCGGAACTCCGTGATTTTGGCCGGCATAACGATCATCTTGCTGATTCCCTTGTCTCTTCTACTCGGATGTCTCGCGGGTGTCCGGGCTGGCCGGTCGGCGGACTATGCGATCTCGTACACGGCGTTGGTGCTAGGCGCGTTTCCAGAGTTCGTGCTCGGCACACTATTGATCTTCCTGTTCTTCACACTGTTGAATTTATTTCCGCCGATCGCGCTCGTGGGCCCGGGCCAGACGCCACTGTCAGAGCCCAATGTGCTCGTCCTCCCGGTGCTGACGCTCCTCGGGGTGTCGCTGAGCTTCTCGGCGCGTCAGGTCCGAGCGGGGATGGCTGAGGTGATGCGCCAGGATTACGTGGCCATGGCCCGACTGAACGGCTTGCACGAGCGACGCGTGTTGTGGCGCTACGCGTTGCGTAACGCTTTGGCGCCATCCGTCCAGGTGTTTGCGCAGACGATCCAGTACCTGATCGGTGGCATCATCATCGTTGAGAGTGTCTTTGCGTATCCTGGGATCGGCACGTTTCTCGTCGATGCTGTCACGGCGCGGGATGTGCCGGAGGTCGAGGCAGTCGCCCTCATCCTCGCAGCCATCTACATTCTCATCAACATCGCTGCCGACCTTCTGGTGCTGCTGCTGGTGCCAAAGCTGAGGACAGGGTTGGCGCAGACGTGACGGCCGTCTCCCCTTCCCTGGCACGCCGTGGTCGCGTCATGATGCGGTGGCCGAGGTTCGTTCGAACGCCGCAGGGGGTCGTCGGTCTCGCCATGCTGGCGTTCGTTTTGCTTGTTGCCTTCGTCGGGCCCTTGATCGCTCCCCATTCCATCGAGGAGCCGATCGGCGCACCAGGCCAGAGCCCGGGCGCTGGTGCTCTCTTAGGAACTGATTTCCTCGGTCGGGACGTCTTGAGTCGCGTGCTGCACGGGGGCGTCTCGGTGCTGGGGCTGTCAATCACGGCGACCGTGTTGACCTACATCGTTGGCATTACCGTCGGACTGATTGCTGGTTACAGCCGGTCACTCGTCGACCCCCTGCTGATGCGGTTCGTCGACTTGATGTTGTCCTTCCCAGCATTGCTGCTTCTTCTGGTGCTAGTCACAGGCGCGGGCAGCGGCGTGGGTATCCTCATTCTGGGGGTGGTACTCGTGATGTTTCCCGGCGTCGCGAGGATCGTACGCACGAGCACGCTTGAAGCCTCGGTGAAGGGGTACGTCGAGGCAGCTGTGATGCGGGGCGAGCGTCCCTCGGCGATCTTGACTCGTGAGATCCTTCCCAACATCATCTCGTTTGTCCTCGCCGACGTCGGAATCCGGTTTTCAGCCGCGATCATCTTTATCGCCAGCCTCAATTACTTGAGCCTGGGCCTGAAGCCGCCAGCCGCTGACTGGGCTCTCATGATCGCCGAGAATAGAGAGATTCTCAGCAGCAATGTTTGGGGGGTGTTGGCACCCGCGATCATGCTCGGGTTGCTGACTATCTCCGTGAACCTACTCGGGGATGCCTACGCACGCACTCTTGGTCGATCGCGCGGTCGGGCATGACTGAAGGTCTGGCGCTGTCCGTATCTAACCTGAGCGTCCAGCTTACGTCCGGCGACGTGATTGTCGAAGGGATAGATCTACGCGTTGCGGCGGGCGACATTCTAGGGCTTGTCGGGGAGTCGGGCTCTGGGAAGACGACGACGGCTCTCGCGATGCTTGGGTATGCAGCACCTGGTGTCGAGATTGTGGCTGGAGATGTCAGCATTGCTGGGGAGCTGCTAGTGAGGGATGACAGGCTCCGGAGCTCTCGAGGAAGTGCGGTGGCATACGTACCCCAGAACCCGGCGGCAGCGCTCAACCCATCGCTGCGAATCATTGAGTCGATCGAAGACGTGATTCGCGCTCATCGCAGGAAGGATCTGGGCGATGCTGCCGGGACCAACGCGTTTGTGACACTCGGTTTGCCCGATTCCCGCGATTTCGGTCGCCGGTTCCCGCATCAGCTTTCCGGCGGTCAGCAGCAGCGCGTATGTATCGCAGTGTCGTTGGTGTGCGAGCCTGCGGTGGTGGTGCTAGACGAGCCTACGACTGGTCTTGACGTTGTCACGCAGGCCCGGATCCTCAAGGAGCTTCTGCGGCTGCGTGACGAGCAGAACGTGTCGATGGTCTACGTAACACACGATCTGGCTGTCGTGGCACAGATCGCCGATCGGATCGCAGTGATGTACGCAGGCCGCATCGTGGAAGAGGGACCGAGTCGGGACGTGCTCCGACATCCCCGTCATCCATACACGCGGGGACTCATGTCGTCGATTCCCGATCATGCGCGCCCGTCCGTGCTCGAGCCGATGACGGGAATCAGCGTCGGGGTTGGGGACCGTCCCGCAGGTTGTGCCTTTGCGCCGCGGTGTTCACAGCGTGTCGATCGCTGTGACACCGACGTCCCACCGCTGACGGAGGTCGCCGCGAGTTACCACGTCCGATGCTTTGAATGGTCGCAGACACCATCGCTACGACCGATCCCGCTGGAGCGGACGAGGCACACGGCGCACGAGCCATTATCTCCGGTCCTACAGGTTGAGCATCTTCGGGCTGAGCATCGCTCGCGCGGCGAGACGGTGGTTGCTGCCGGCGATGTGAGCTTTACGGTTGAACGCCACGCTTGCGTCGCCCTCGTCGGGGAATCAGGTAGCGGCAAGACCACGATCGCTCGGGCGATCGCCGGGCTACACCCGCTGGCCGGGGGCCAGATCATGCTCGACGGTGAAGCGCTTCCGGCTTCGGCGCGTCATCGCAGCATCGAGCAGCGTCGAAAGGTGCAGCTTGTCTTTCAAGATCCGGCGGACGCGCTGAATCCACGCCACACGGTGCGGTTCGCGATTGGCCGCCCGGCCCGTATTCTTCGCGGTCTTGGCAGAACGGAAGTGGACGACGAAGTCACTCGGCTGCTCGAATGCGTCCGGCTACCCGCCCGACTCGCCGAGCGGTACCCGGCGGAGCTTTCCGGTGGTGAGCGTCAGCGCGTGGCCATTGCACGCGCTCTCGCATCACAACCGGAAGTGATCATCTGCGATGAGGTGACCTCCGCATTGGATGTCTCAGTTCAGGCCGCTGTACTGAGCCTGCTCGCGGACCTGCGCGCAGATCTGGGGGTCAGCCTGCTGTTCATCACGCACGACCTTGGAGTCGTGGCCACGGTGGCGGACACTGTCCTGGTACTCGAGGACGGTTTGGTGTGCGAGGAGGGACCAACCGAGCAGATCCTCAAGTCGCCTGGCCATCCGTATACACAGGGTCTGCTCGCAGCGGCGCCGAGCCTCAGTGCGGCGATCGACGCGTGGGCGGCTCAGGAAGCGGCTCGCGGGCCAGGCGGCGACAAAACCCGGGTCGGCCGCGAACGGCCGCTCGTCCGAGAAGACACACCGACATAGAGGACTCGCCGGCGGAGGACCCTCAATTCACTTGAGTTTGATAGCCAGTGACGATCATCAGGCACAGCAAGGTGATAACCATGGATCGCGGCGACGGCATCACGTCGGTACCGCTGATCACGCGTCAGTCGGATGAGTCGGCTCTGATTACGACCGGGATGAGCACCTATCCGATGGGTACAGGAGCGCCGCTCCACCGTCACAATTGTGATGAGCAGGTCACGCTGCTCCATGGTACTGGTGAGGTCGAGGTCGACGGCGTGGTGACACCGCTTGGTTTGTACGACACGACCTATATCCGTGCGGGACGCACGCACGCATTCCGAAACACCGGCGCCGACCCGATGCTGATTCTCTGGATCTATCCGACGCAGCGGGTAACCCGGACGCTGATCGATAGCGGAGACACGGTCGAGCATCTCTCGGCGGACGACATGATCGGCGACGGCCACACACGCTAGATTCGACAGCGGCGGTCTACGCGATCCCCTCGTCGCTAACCGCTGCGAGCGGCAGCGGGTAGCCGCCGGAAACGGGCAGCACCGCGCCGCAGATGAAGGACGCCCGATCCGACGCGAGAAACATGGCCGCCTCGGCGACGTCGGTGGGAGCGCCGAGTCGTCCCAGAGGGGTGGCCGTGATCGCCCGTTTCTCCGCATCTGACAACGCTCTGACGGCCGCGTTCATGGGTGTCTCGATGAATCCGGGTGAGATTGCGTTGACCCTGATCCCTCGCGGCGCGAGTTCGATGGCCAAGCACCGGGTGACAGATTCGATTGCCCCCTTCGTGGCGCCGTACATGGCAAGACCGGGGAACCCAACGGTAGCCGCCATCGAGGAGACGAAGATCACCGAGCCGCCGGGCGGAATGTGCGGCGCAGCCACGCGCGCGAGCTCGAACGGGGCGCCGACGTTGATTCGCCATTGTGCCTCGAATCGCTCCGGATCGCTGTCGATTAGGCGCGCGCGGTCGCAGATCCCGGCGGCGCTCACGATCACGTCGATGGCGCCGCCGAACGCTCCGAGCACATCCTCGAGGACTGCTCCGGGGGCGCCTGACGCAGTCAGGTCGACAGCGCATATGTACGCGCGGCCGTCGCGGGCCTCGACCGTACGCGCCACGGCGCTCAGGCGGTCCCGGTCACGGCCCACCAGAGCAACCTTGGCGCCGGGACCAGCCATCGCGCCGGCGATCGCCTCGCCAATCCCAGAGCTGGCGCCGGTCACGACGACGGTGCGCCCGGCCAAGGCAGGCGGCGAATGCGTTGATGGGCCGATGGCGCTCCTTACCCGATCGCTTGCACATGTAGCTGACCCACGCCTTCGTACCGCCTTGCGAGACCGAATGCTGCGAACTCCTCGAGACCTGTGGCGATCTGGCCGAACACGACCACGGTGTGTGGACCGGTCGGCATGTGACACTCTGCAACGCCATACGTAAACGTAACCTCGTTGATCGCCGGATCGAACGCGATGTCGCCGGGGAGCGTGTTCTTGACGCCGTTCTCAGCAGTCGTCACCCCGAGATCGACCGGATCAGCCGTCAGCAGCATGTCTCCGCTCCAGGCAACGTTTATCACGGGCACCGTCAGCGGCAGCACGCGCAGAAAGGCCTCGGTAGTGGCGGGAACTCCCTGATCGTAAAGCGTGGCCTCGGCGGATCCGTCCCGCCATTCGAGCCGAATCCGCGAGCTCCCGCTGCGAAAGCCCGTCCAACCCTGAACCCAATATCCAGTCGCCGCCATATCGCGTCAGCTCGATCGACCCGCCCGGGGCGCAGCCGCGATCGCACCATCCGGACTGGACTTCGGCCCGTTGTCCGACGGAGGGGCACCGAGCGCCGCCGAGATCTCACGCGCCGCGTTGACTACCTGCGTGCGAGTAGCGCTTGTCTTCTGACCGAGAATCATCGGACGCGGGCCCGACATCGCAAGCACCGCGCGCAGCCGGCCATCGAAGTCGTAGACAGGCGCCGAGACGCCGGAGATACCGACGATCACGTCGCCGTCGCCCACCGCATAACCATCAGCGCGAATGTGCGCGAGCTCGGCGGAAAGCCACTCGTTCGTGTTCGGAGTCGCGTCGGTGTACGAGCTCAACTCGACATTCGCGATGTAGTCAGCGAAGAACTCCTCCGGCTCATGAGCGAACATGAGGCGACCGACGGCGCCGACGTGAAGCGGAAGCGTGCCACCCACGCGAAGCAGCATCTCTTGGACCAGCAATCCGTCGATCCGCTCGATGCAGAGCGCCTCGTACTCTCGCCGCACGCACAAGAAGACCGTCTGACCGGTCGCCGCGTGCAGTCGGTCCATCGCCGCGAGAGCCGCCTCGCGCTCGTCGTGAAACCGTGCACTGACGATGCTCCCGAGTTGGAACAGCCTCAGCCCCAGGCGATAGCGCCCCGGCTTCAGGCCCGGCTCGACGATGCCAAGCTCCTGCAGATCCCCAACGATCCGATACAACGACCCTCGAGGCTCACCCGTCATCTCTGCGAGTTCGCGAACCCCAACGTCGCCCGCAGCAACGCAATCAATTATGCGCCCGACCTTGCCGAGCACGCCAATTCTGGTCATCTAATAGAACAGAACACCGGGACCTCCAGTCTAGCGCAATGACGCTTCTAGCATGATGTGGGCGCATCGCCCAGATCGCGAGGCACGTCGGCAGGCTAGACCATCAAGCGACCGGCCGCCATCAGGCGGGCACAACCGCGTCCTCGCGATCGAGCGCCTCCTCGACCAGCTCAGTGAGCTCGCGCAGCTGGATTTGCTCAGCATTGCCGGACGTCTTGATCGCGTCCTCGTACATCGTCACATCCTTCGGGCAGGCGACCACGAACAGGTCGACGTCTCGGAGGGCCACTGCCTCGCGGATCCGGTTCTCGGACGGACGTTCCTGTCCGGGCGGGTCGGGGATCCAGATGCGCCCACCGCCGGCGCCACAGCAGAAGGAGTTATCCCGGTTGCGTGGCATCTCGACTAGCGTGCAGCCGAGCCGCTGCAAGACCTGCCGGGGAGCGTCATATCCGCCGTTGTGGCGACCCAGATAGCAGGGATCGTGGTATGTCACGCGGTACGAGAGCCGATCCAGGACGTCGAGGCAGCCGCCGTCGATCAACTCGAGCAGGAAGGCGGCGTGGTGCATAACGGTCCAGCTGCCGCCCAGATCCGGATACTCGTTGCTCAGCGTGTTCAGCGAATGCGGGTCACTGGTGACGATGCGCTCGAACTCGCAGGCGCTGATCGTCGCGATGTTGTGCTCGGCCAGCGACTCGAAGAGACCCTCCTCGCCGACACGGCGCACGTCGTTGCCGGAGTTGCGCTCGCCCTCATACAGGATCCCGAAGCTCACCCCCGCATGGTGGAACAGTCGAGCCAGCGTGCGCGTGACCTGCTGAGAGCGTGGATCGAAGGAGGCATAGTCTCCGACGAACCACAGCACGTCGACGGCCTCCTCGCGCGCGTCCTTGACTTCGAAGTCCAGCTGCTGCGTCCAGCGCCCGCGCTTCCGGCGATTCTCGCCGAAGGAGTTTCCCGATCTGTGGATGACGTGAAGAGTGGACTCCAGGTTTGCATCGAGCTGCCCCTCCTCGACGAGGCGGCGGCGCAGCTGGTTGATGATCGGCGCCTGCTCGATTCCCACAGGGCAGATCTCGACGCACGCATTGCACTGCATGCACGACCAAACCGTCTCGTTGCGCACCCCTTCCGGGCCCGTCACACTCGCGACGAAGCCGTCTCCGTCGGGCCGCCCGGCACGCAGCGCACCTAGCACACCACCGATCTCGGCACCGGCCATCGCACGGTTCGACTGCTCTCGCAGCTCCAGGATCACGTCCCGGGGGGATAGCGGGCGCCCGGACGCGTTGGCCGGGCATGCCTCGTGGCACTTGCCGCACTTGGTGCACGCGTCGAGCTGGAGCAAGTGCAGCGGGCTGAAGTCGGCCAGCGCGCCGTAGCCGGCAGGCTCGGCCGCCCGGTCAGCAGGAATCGGCGCCAGCCGCTTGCCGGCCAACGGATCGCGCAGCGCCAGACTGACGAAGCTCGTCAGCATGTGCGTAGCCTTCGTGTACGGAATACTGGCCACGAACGTGATCGCCAAGAGCCCGTGGAACCACCACAGTCCGTGGCGCAAGTCGGCCAGCGTGGCGTGGCCTACGCCGGTGAGCGCCTGAGCCACGACCCAGCCGCCGAACTGGCTGCCTGCGTAGCCTGGATGGTCCATCGCGATCCGCACCCCCTCTAGGGCGAATCCCGTCAAAGCGATCACCAGCAGCACGGTCACAAACACCCAGTCGCCGACCAGGTACCTCCTCCGGTCGTATTGCGGATCGTCTGGAGCGCGATCAGGCCGTGAGTAGTCAAGCTTCGCCGGCCGGGCGATCGCGCGGCGGGCCATCATCATCAGCAAGCCGGCCACCAGGGCGGTGCCCAGCGTGTTCAGCACCTCCTTGTATGCCAGATAGAAATCGCCGTGGAAGTAGCTCCATCCGAACACGGGGTCGGTGAAATCGGTGTCGAAACCGAGGATCACCGTGCCCGCGAACAGCACGATGAAGCCGTAGAAGATCCCGCGGTGCGCCCATCCTGCGACGCGATCCCGACGCCCGATCGTCGCGTGGGAGAACAGCGGGCGCATGCCGCCGGCCAGCCGCCGGGGAAGTTCGCGCCAGGGGCACGGAGGCCAGGGTCCACCGTGTCCGCGGCGGTACTTGTTCAGCGGACGCGCGACGCCGTAGACGAATATGGCGACCGAGATCACAGCCAGCACGTACCAGACGATCTTCAGGCCCACCGTGAAGTGCCAGAAGACCTCGCGCGACTTGGTTGCCCCCAGCACGAACACGCCGCTAGCCCAGCACCCGCTCCAGCTCGTCGGCGACCTTGAACATGTCGGCCACCGCGCCGTAGTGTGCGACGCCGAAGATTGGTGCTTCCGGATCGGTGTTCACCGCGATGATCGTTTCCACGGCGCGTATCCCGGCGAGATGTTGAACCGCGCCTGAGATGCCAAGCGCCAGATACACGCGCGGCTTGACTGTCTTGCCCGACTGACCCACCTGCCGCCCGCTCGACATCCAGCCTGCGTCCACCAGCGGGCGCGACACGCTCAGCGTCGCCCCCAGGCGGGCTGCCAGCGCCTCGAAGCGCGGGATGTTGGCCTTGTCCTCCACGCCGCGGCCGATAGACACCAGAAGTGCCGCCTTGGTGATATCCACATCGCCGGTCGCGACCTCACGGAAGCTGAGGTGCTCGGTCGCTGCCACCCCGTCGAGCGAGAGCTGGACGGTGCGGGCGGGCGCCGATCCCCCGCCGGGGGCGGAGGGCTCGAAACTGCCGGCGCGCA
>Ga0302326_10008663_pt1 | contig 22393 bp, 22 predicted proteins | sample Palsa_T0_3_FD_202264 | JGI IMG/M metagenome (GOLD analysis project Ga0302326, IMG submission 202264) | Peat permafrost microbial communities from Stordalen Mire near Abisko, Sweden - Palsa_T0_3 | ecosystem: Environmental > Terrestrial > Soil > Palsa > Peat permafrost | place: Sweden: Abisko... | reverse complement strand
TTTCGGTCCGGCGCTGCACGCGCGCCATCTCGCGCTCTACCGGCCGCATGTCTTCCACCGCGGCGCGAATCTGCCCGCTGAAATAACGCAAAATCTGGGACTGGAAGCGCACGGTCCGTATGCGTCGCGACAGCCGCACCAGCACACGGCTCATCTCCCACTGCAGGCGGCGGTGCTGCTTGGGCTTCAGGCCGCGGGGCACAGCCAGAAGCTTCTGCCGGCATTGGAGGAATCTGCGATACTGGCGCCCGACTTCTTCGGCGGCCGTGACAAATTCGTGGCGGCCTTCTTCGATGGCCTCGTCTCCCATCATGGGATCCGCGACAAGGATAATGTCCCGCGCCGCAACCGTGCCGCGCCGCACTTCTTCCGCCAGGTTCAAGACCTCCTGAATCACCAGCGGCGAGCGCGAGAGCGCCTTCATCACCGTGTTTTGTCCGCGCTCGATACGCCGCGCGATCTCGATCTCGCCGTCGCGGGTGAGCAGTGGCACTGAGCCCATCTCCCGCAGGTACATGCGTACCGGATCGTTGCCCTTGTCCGGGATCCCCGGTACGGGTTCCAGATCCAGCAGATCCTCGCCATCCTCGAGTTTCTTATCGAAGTCGAGTTTGGGCTCCTCGAGGATCTCGATGCTGGGTCCGTCCAGTATGAGAAGGTCGTCGATCTCGGGGCCATTGTTCAGATCGGCGGGCAGTACCTCGCTGATTTCATCGTAGAGAGCGTACACCTTCTCCTTGCCCCGCTGAATGAAATGTTGCAGGCGATCGAATTTATCTTCGGGTGCCACTAAGCGACCTACTCTCGTGTCGAGACTATTTTCCACATTGTACACCAGTGCACCTTTTCGCAACGCAATTATTCGGGTCGTTCCAGCTGATGCAGTACCGCGGCTAAACGCAATGCCTCGGCCATGTCCCCGGCGCGCTCCGCTTCCTTGACCTGCGCCTTCAACGCGGCCAGCCGCGCCTGCACGCCCGAACGCTCCAGACTGCGCAGACATTCCATTCCCTGGTTTAGTGAGATAACGGCGTCATTTGTTTCATCCTGCAACACGGCGGAGGCCAACAGATTCTGATCGCCTTCCTCCAGCCGCGCGTGTAACTCCTCGTATGTCACTGTTCCGCCGGCGGCATCGAGCGCAAATAAGGCCCTGAAGATACGCTTCGTTGTAAACTGCTCCACGGCCGGCAGATTTTGCAGCGCGGTAATCAATTCACCGCGCGCCGCGGCGCTCGAGAGCAACAAATTGAGAAGCATCTTTTCATCGGCCCGCAACGGCTCCGGAGCGGCCGCGACCTTTCGATCGCGCCGGTCGGTGACCGACTTCCTGAAATTTTCCAGCACCAGCCCCGCATCCACGCCCAGGTAGCTCGCGACATCGTTCGCTACCGCCACCCGCTCTATCTTCTCGGGCAGCCGCTGGATAGCCGGAAGCAAAAACTGAAAGCCCGCTATGCGGCCCTCGGCCGTGCTCAGGTCGAACTTTGCACGCGCCCGATCCGCCAGCCAATAAAAGTAACTCTGGGCTTTGTTCAGCTTCGCCCGGTAGGCCTCCGCGCCATGCTGTTGACAATACTCGTCCGGATCGAGACCACCCTCCAGCTCCACAATCCGCACCTGCATGTTCTCCTCTAGTAACATCTTGAAATAGCGCTCCGCGGCATCCATTCCTGCCGGGTCGGAATCGAAATTCACTACCACCCTGTGGGAAAAGCGCCGCAGGGCCTGCACATGCGGTGTCGTCAGCGACGTTCCGCAAATGGCCACTACTTCCGGCACTCCGGCCGCGGACACCCCAATGGCATCCATATAGCCTTCCACCAGCACCGCCCGGTCCGCTTTCCGAATGCCTTCTTTGGCGCGATGCAGGTTGTAGAGCACCGCGCTCTTCTTATATATCGGCGATTCGGCGGAGTTTAAGTACTTTGGTTCTTCGCCCGCATCGAGTGCCCGCCCGCCAAAACCGATGGTTTTGCCCGATTCGTTGTGGATGGGAAACATGAGGCGGTTGCGAAAACGATCGTAGAAACTCCCGTCTTCTCTCTTACCCAGCAACCCGGAGTTTTCCAGTTGTTCGGCAGTGAACTGCTGCTTCTCGAGAAGTCGTAGCAGGAAACGGCCGGAGCGGTCGGCATAACCCAGCCCAAACCGCGCGCTCACTTCCGCCGGCACACCGCGTTTTTCGAGATAACGTCGAGCCTCGGTTCCCGCCGGTCCGGAAAGGTGCTCCCGGAAAGCCTCCTGGGCCAGCTCCTGGATCTGGTATATGACGCCCCGTAGCCGGGTCTCCGGATCGGAATACTCCGCCCGCTTCGGCACCGGGATGCCATTGCGTTCGGCTAACAGCTTAAGCGCTTCCGGAAAACTGATGTGCTCGAATTCCATTACGAACTTGAGCACGTCGCCCGAAGCCCCGCATCCGAAACACTTATAAAACTGGTGTCCCGCATGCACCGAAAAGGAAGGCGTCTTCTCGCTGTGGAATGGACACAACCCCGTATAGCGCGCCGCGCCGGATTTCCGCAGCCGCACATAATCCCCGATGACTTTTACAATATCCACCGAGGACTTGAGTTGTTCTTTGAAGTCCATGAAGGGCGTGCTTGCCTAATTATCGCCAAACCAAAACATCAGGGCCAGCCCGCATGTACTTGCCAGCGTGAGCCACGCCCCGCGCCACAGTATTTCGGGATCGAAACGCATCTTGACCCTATGCCTTCCGGGCGGCACCGCCACGCCCCGAAAGGCCACATCCGTGGTTACTGGCGTGCGCGCCTCGCCGTCCACCCAAGCGTGCCAGCCTGGATAGGCCGTTTCCGAAGTAACCAGGAAGGCAGGGGATGGCGTGTCTGTTTCCAGCACAAACTGGCGCGCGCCATATTCGATCACCCGCACCGAGCCGCCGCCCCCCGGCGTCGTTGGAAGCTGCACGGGGCCCTCCACCACCGCCTCACCGCGCACGTCAAAATCGCCTGACCGCAAGATGGCTAACGCCGCTTCCATGTCGGCCGCGCGACGGATTCGATGGACCAGGAAGAACCGCGGCAGCGCTCCCGGATTTTCGTAGATGTGGGTCCCCGGCAGTTCCGCCACTGCGACCATCCCGCCAGGATGCTCCAGTGCATGCGCCGAAATCAGGTAACGCACATTCAGCAGCTTTAGCACCGGCGAATGCGGGTCCGCCACTTCGTAATAGCGGCCCCACGGCACGCCCCCTGTGAACAACATGCGCACTTGCATAAGCCTGACCGGAGCGAACGGATCGTTGCCATTGGCCGACGGGTATTCAAACAGCGGCCCGTGGGTGACCATGTCGGCGTAACCCTGCAGGGAGTCGACGCGCCATGGCGGTATGCTCTGATTCACCAACCGCCTGATCTCGGCGGGAATTTGGGGCCAACGGTCGAAATGATCATAGGCGATGCCGGGATCCACCCGTTCGTCTACCGTATTGATCGGGCGCGCCGAACTGACCGCGATCAACTCTACGGCCATGACTACCACGACCGATGCCTGTACCACGGGCCGGCGCGAAGAGAGAAACTGCTGCGCGCCCAATCCGGCCAGCACCGCCACGCCAAGTGAGAATGCCGACAGCGCGAACTGCGCGTAGAGCGGCCCCTTTACTGCGTCGGGCAGCAGCAGAAAAATGGCCTTGCCAATCGGAGTCGAGTCGCCCAGCATCCACAGGCCCGCGCATAGCGTTAGTGCTGCGAAAGCCGCCGTATAGCGGCTCTTGTGAAACACGATGGCCAAAACCGCAAACAGAAGCGCTGGAAGGCCGCAATAGGCGTACAAGAAAGTCGGGTCCCACGGCAGTTTCCAGGTGCCTCCGCCGAATTGAAAAAGTCCGTAGTGATTCGGAATAATCAGCGAGACCAGCGACGCCAGTGGCATTCCGCCTCCAGTGCCCAGGTAATGGCTGCGATACTGCGCCACGCTCAGCCGCGACAGTTGTATGGTCGGCAGGAGTTGTATGGCCGAAAGCAGCATGGCCCACACCGCGCCCGCCGCCACATATATCGGCAGCCGCCAGGACGTCCGCCGTAATCCAGCCAGAAAGACGGCGAGCAGAAAAGACGAGACGAACACTACCGCGCTCGCCGCCGGAAAGCCTGCCAGGATTGACATTGCCAGCGCGAACGCCAGCCCTGTCAGCCAGCGCCACCGGAATCGTTCGGAGAGCGCTACTACGGCCAGCCATGCAAGAGGCAGCCATGCCGCCGCATCCATAGCGCCCAGGTGCTCGGTCTGCGAGGCCATATACGCGCCGAGCTGATAGACAGTGGCGCCTGCCAGAGCTGCTGCCCGTCCCGCATGCAAACGGCGCAGCAGCAAGTAAGTCACAACACCGCTCAGTAACACATGCGCGACCAATTGTAATTCGAGAAAATATAATAAATGACCGGCCCCCGTCCAGTTACTCAGTAAAATGGCAGCCAGCGAAGGCGGATAGAAAAGCTGCATCGTAAGGTCCGCATAAATGGGCATTCCGCAATAAGTGTACGGATCCCACAGCGGCAGTTCGCCACGCTCGAATGAGCGTGCCACAAACGATGCCAGAGACAGATGGTAATAGCGAAAGTCCCATGGAATGGCGTAGTGGCCGTAGAACAGGATGTGGCGGAAGAATCCCAGTACCTCGGCTAATAAGGCCAGCAAGGGCCACGTTCGGCGGATGAGACGCATCGCGAAATCCGAGCATAGCAGGCATCACCCCTGACATTTTTGCCTCTGGAACCTGTTTCTCTCGCGAGGTGTCGAATCATTCAGGTTAGAGAGAGACAATCCAAACATCTGAAAGGGCGCTGATACGTGCGAGTCGATTTGTGTGTCTGGGCGCTGGTTCCCTCGGTTTCGCCCCAAGGGTCAAACCATCAGTCCAGAGCAAGAGGCCGCTTGCCCCCGGCTTCCCGGCGCTCTCCTCGGTGATCGGCCCATTTCGCCACGATCACTTGCGACAATAGACCCGGATGGTAACGCGCCGTGTCCCAATTGTGGAATGGTCTGGTCAACTAAGAGACCTACCGTTGCAGGATACATCGGTCACCATCAGGCTCCTGGTTGGCCGCTGGCGTTGCACTTTGTTCGAGTGAAGCTAGCGCGGCGCGAGAGGCACGCCAGTATTGTGCGCCGCCACGATGCCGAATACGCCGGCAAGGGCTAGATTCGCGGACGCACAGTACGGAATCCGATCGGGAAACTTATGTGCGACGTAATGTTGCACGGTGAGACCGCCCATCATCATGCCAGGTTTGATCGCCATGGAATCGTGACTGAACCGCGCCCCGACGCGCAACAGCGGGTTAGTTTCATATTTATCCCACGACGTGGCGATATCGGCAGTATTACCAGCCACCAACAACGACTGACTCACATGCCAGACTGCGCGCCAACGGGACGATCGATCGGCGGCCGACGCAACCGGTCGGAGCAACAATAGCAATACGATGAGAAACGCTGCAAGGCGACTCATGACGCCATCCGGCCAGACTTCGTTGATGGAGTCTCACACGACACGATAACGATAAGACACACGAATGACGTCATATACCCCCTCTAAAGTTGTTCAGTCTCAACTAAGTAAGCAGGTCCTCGTTCAGACGTGGACAATCATCTATACCCGTTATTGCTTCGTCATCCGAATGATTCGGTGAGGGCTTAGATGTTTAAGTAACATGGTCCGGTAACAAACTCCTAACAGTTAGCCGTACGAGACACAAGGGAGCCAAGCTCCATTACTTTCGGTGACTGCGGAGCGTAGAATGCAAGGCAAGACAGGCATCGGATAGCAATCCAAGGCAGGTTGACCACGGGCGGCCGACATCGCCGAAACCGGAGGCCGGATTGGAAGAGCTTTTTTTACACTTTACGCCGCTCGGGCATCGCCGTGACCCGGCGTCCGTCCTTTCCCGCGGAAAGATGCGTTGGCACCTGGACATTCAGATAGCGCATCATCCGCTGAAATAGTTGTGGGTGATTCGTGGCGTTATCGGCTACTGGCTCAGGCGGAGAATCTGGGAAGCGATCTGCAGGAAGGTCTGATTACCGTAAATGTCCTGCGACGGCATAGCCTTGAAATCCTGGTATACGTTCTTGTCGTTCCCCACAAACTGGCAGCCGGGCGCCGGGATCACAGCTCCGTCGGGGGAACTGACAGATGCCAGTAGACCAGGCGCGAATAGTCCATTGACGCAGCTGGCACCCGGACATCCTTGATCGCTGAAGCCGTTAATCTGGGCGATCCACCCCTGCAAGGTTGTGGCTAACGGTGCGCAGGTCGCGGGATTGCTTCGCAGATCCACGGGTTTGACGAAATCGCCGGTTATGCCGTTGGGCAAGCCATCGGTGAAGAACAGGATGACATTCAGAGCGCCTGGTTGGTTGAGTTGCGCCAAGGCGTTGTAGGCCACCCACAATGCCTGGGAGGTGCCGGTGTTGCCGCTGGAGACGATCTGACTGATATCGTTTACGATGGCAGGCTGGAAATTCAGGGTTGGATTGGCTATGAAATAGGAACCGCCGAAGACCACCAGGCCTACGTTGTCACGGCCTACGGCGAACTGATTCACGAAAGAGGTAGCAGCGTTCAGTACGGGCCACTGCCCATTATTATTCCCCGCCGTGGTCGGAAGTGCACCGGCCGCGCCCATGGAGGAGGACCGGTCCAATACCAGCATGACATTGACATCGCGGCGGGTGGCTAGCGCGGAGGCCGCGATAGTAGCGGTCTGCTTACCGATGAGCCGCAGGAAATATAACGGAGAGGTAGCGCTGGCCGAGACGGACACAAGCCGCATACTGGTCGCGTTCTGGGTCACACTGACAACCGGTACCGACACCGTGCAACCCCAGTAATTAGCCGCGAAGTTCGCATTGAAATAATTGATCGCCGTGGTGGTCGCGCTCGCCGTTTGCGACCCGATGTCTTGCCCCCGGCTCAAGGATCGCGCACCCGACAGGGCTGCCGAATCCACCGCCTGAGTAAGGCGCGCTTTCAGCAGGTATAAAATTCCGCCATCGACGGCCAGGCCCATCATCGGCACGATTACCAGCAGCAATAATGTGACGGTAATCAGGGCGACGCCTTTAGAGCCAGCCCCGTTACAATTTCGTGATAATTGTTTACGCATTTGTCGTCTTTGTCCTGCAGCCGCGCCGCTTCAGAAAATCGCCCGGCAATAAATTCCACTCGGCGACAAAAATCCGGCGATGTCAAAATCAGTTGATGAAAAGTATGTCTCCGACATATAGGCAAGGTCGCCATCGGTCATGGGAAGCACGCCCAGAATCCCGTCGGCCTGGACGGTGGGGTCTGTATATGGATTGATCACTGTGCCAGTGCCGTCCTGCTTCATACTGCCGGCCGGCACCGTACCAAAGTGACTGCTCATCAGTAAGGAATTGCCAATCGTGAGCTGCTGCAGAAAAACCGCGTGACCCGTGTTGGCGCAGTTTTTGCAGGTGTTCGGTCCGACGTACTGAAACTCTGAAAGGACCACTACCCCGGTTCCGGACGAACCAGCCAGCCGCGGAGCCATATAAGTCAAAACGTCGCGGTTTCCGGCGCCAGTGGTTGTCGAGAAATCCACTCCACGAGCGTACATGTGCCCGGAATCGCGATTCACTTGATTGGCCTGTATCGCGCGGATGAGGTTGAAACCAATTACCATGCCCCCCATGAGCAGGGGGAGCAAAACGAGGGCGGTGACCAATACAAACTCGATGATAGTGTTCCCGCTTCTGCTTCTGTTGGGTCTTCTTGGCTGCCGTGTCATACGAATCTCCGCATCATAACGGTGGGGCGCCGGTTATCGGCGATGCTTCCAACAGGTCTCCTGCACTAACGGAGATCGTGACCGGCGAGGCCGGGCGCAGTAGCGGCGCGATCGGGCTTAATTGATAGCCTTGTACCGATACCGTCACCAGGTTCCCCCCAGCGTTGCTGCCGACACCGGTTAATGCCGCCGGCGGATTACTGCCCACCGCATAGAAATTGATGAATACATCATTGCTCATGTCGCTGTCGGTAAGTAGTCCCATGGCCTGGGTCTGCACCACTTGTTTGATCGAGGCGACCTGACCGAGCGCCAGGCCTGTATTAGGGTCCGTGCCCGTCTGGCTGGTTACGGCGTACCGGACACCCGCGCGCACTGCATTCTGTAGCGTTACTTTGGCGAACACTGCCCATGCCAGATCGATCAATAGAAAGATGAGAGCAAACAGAAACACCATGACCAGGGCGGCCTCGATCATAGTAGCGCCCCGCTCTTTTCGAGACCTTCCGCGGCGAGATAGCTGGGCCGTACTCCTCATCAGTCAGCCCCTGCCTGCGGCGGCGGCCATTTCGGCCACCAGCCGCTCACGCGAACGGGTGAGCCACAACGATCGCAAGGAGGGTACATGGGCGCCCGCGCTCGTCTTCGTTTTTGGCAAATCGGGCCAGACGGCCGGCAGGTTCGCGCTGTTCCGCAGCCCGAACAGCGCCAGCTCAAACCGGTCATTGACTCCGATTTTCAAGTAAAGCTTGGAAAGATAAACCCGCGTGGTGCCTTCCGAAATGCCCAAACATTGCGCTATTTCCTTGTTCTTTAGGCCTTGCGCCAGGAGGGTGACCAGTTGCCCCTCGCGCCGGCTGAGACGCACAATTTCGCCAACCTCCGCGGAATCATCCACAGGCTCTTCCGCATGGCAAGCCGTATCGGACCCCTGGCTCAAAGCAGTCATGAACTCCGGCAGGGTGCAGTTTCGTTTGAGAATGCTGATAACGCCAATCGTTTTCAACTGGTGAGCCATTTCCCGTGAAACCGCGGCGGCTATCACGATAATTCTGGTCTGCGGACGCGCGCTGCGGCTTTTGGAGAGAATCGTTAAACTGATTTCCGGCGCTAAGTCCACGAGCAAAGTATCCGGCTGATGCGTGTCGACGACGCCCGGCAGAGATTCGGCCGGTCCGGAAGCCAACATCATTCCCGTAGAAAGTTCGTCTGATAGGAGGCAGCGCACGCCGTGCGCCAGCAGGGGCTCGTTGCTGAACATCATCAGACGCGCGGCCTTGCGGCCGGACGTGCCGGGACTTTCGTGCCACTCCGTCGTCGAGCGTGTTGCCGGTTCGCAAAATACTGACGTGCGGACTTGCTTTTCATCCATTCGAATCCTTCTTTCAAGTTGGCTGGGTCAAATCCTATGACCGTCCGGGAACCGGTTGAGATTGATCTCCCGGAAACGCAAACACAATACATAGTCCGGCCCCGAAATCGTCTGGATAAAAATATGTATTCGTGAAGCAAGAATAACATGCTGTTCCGAAATAAATCATAGAAAAACAAGTCGTGCGGTACTAAACGAAAGCCTCATTTTGACAGGCATTTCACGTCGTTAGTACTAGGACTTCAAGCCATAACAAAAGACAGCATTGCGGCCGATTGTCGCCGGACTTTATAGTCGATTTAGCCAAATGATACTAGCGAGCTGGCCAGCGGGAGCGAGACTGATATCGCGGTTAATCACCGCGAATTCCGGAACGCGTGGAATTGAAGTGCTCACCATAAAACTCGAAAAGACCCAAGGGCTTCTGGTGATGCCGGCCGGGGATCAGGCCGTGCTCCCTCAGGATGCACGCGAACCTTTCACCTTGGACGTGGAGTTGCCGGTGACCCATCCTTTCGGGCGCCGGTGCATTCACTGTCAAGCCACCTTATCGTGCATATCCAAAAGCGAGAACGGCATGTTGGAGGTGGGCATCGCCATACATAAGATGCGGTTCATTCCTGAGCCACGCGCCATGGGCGCCGCGATTTCGGGCTGCCGCGGCGGAGGCGGGCGAATTCAATGAGCGCTGCCGCCAGCAGTTCCGTCCCCCTGATCGCCTTCCCGGTGCGGGAGCCGGCGCATACCGCACGGATCAGCCACTGGGTGCACCTGGTCCCAGGTTTGGCGGATGTCGCGTTCCTATTACCGGCTCTATTAATGCTGCGCCTGGGTGGCCTGTCATTTCTCCTTGCCGACGGCGATACGGGCTGGCACCTTCGGACCGGCGAGTGGATTCTGCGCAATGGCCGCGTGCCCACCACCGATTTGTTTTCTTACACCATGCCCAATGCGCCCTGGTTTGCCTGGGAGTGGCTCTGGGACGTGATGTTCGGCTGGCTGCACCTGCACTTCGGCATGCCGGCGGTATTGCTCGGGAGCCTGTTTCTGATCTGTCTGGTATCTGCCCTGGTCTACGTCTTCGCCCGAGGGATCAGCGGAAACCCGGTGATTGCGATGGCGGTCACGTTTATCGGCGGAGTGGCTTCGTCGGTGCACTGGCTGGCCCGCCCGCATCTGGTGAGCCTTCTTTTCATTGTTCTTTTCGTGATGATCCTGGAGCAGGCTCGCGCGGGCCGGTTTGGCCGGCTATGGCTGCTGCCCTTATTGACTGTACCGTGGGCCAACCTGCACGGTGGCTTCTTTGTAGGAGTGATTCTCGCCGGAATCTTCGCCGCAGGCGAAGTCTGCGCCGGACTGTTTGAGCCCGAAAAGATCGGCCGCCGGGCTGCGTGGATGCGCAGCGGAAGATATTTACTCGCCGCCACCGCTTGTGCCGCGTCCAGTTTGGTCAATCCCTACGGCTACCATCTACACGCGCACATATACCAATACCTTACCGAGAAGTACCACTTCGACCGTATCGATGAGTTCCAGTCGCTGAGCTTCCATCATCCGACGGCGCCATATCTCTTCGTGTTGTTGATGGCGGGGATGGCTGCGGCATTGTGGCACCTGTCCCGCCGGCGCTATACCTGGTCGCTCCTGCTCGTGACCTGGGCGTGGCTGGCTCTGGTGGCCGCGCGCGACATTCCGATTTACGTCATCTGCGCGGCGGCTCCCATTGCGCTGGCACTGGAAGAAATGCTTGGAAGTCTGGCACGCGCACGGGTGGCGTCGTGGTGCGCGGAGGCCGCCCGTTCCTTCCGCACCTTTGGCTGCGAGGTCATGATGATCGACGGGCCTTGGCGCGTACACCTGGCCAGCGCCGCAGTATTCGTTCTGTTCGTTTCGCTGTGTTACGCTCCCGCACCGCCCGGGCCTTTCCGCGGCCAGTACAGCCCAAAAAAGTTTCCAGCCGCCGCCGTCGATGCACTTTGCGCGACTGGCACGGGGCGTCGGATCTTTACGACCGACACCTGGGGCGGCTACCTGATTTATCGCCTCTATCCGCGTATTCGGGTGTTCGGGGATGGCCGCAGCGATTTCTACGGTCCGCAGTTCGGTGAAGACTGGGGCCGCATCCTGGACATCAAGCCCGGCTGGCAAAGCCAGCTCGAGCGGTTCGCCGTCAACACGGTCTTGCTTCCGAGCGAGGGCCGTCTGGCCGGCGCACTCAAAGAATCACGCAACTGGCGTCTCGCTTATGAAGACGGAACGGCCGTCGTCTTCAATGCCCTCGAAGGGGGCAACTCTCAGGCTTCCAGCGGTGTCACAGCCGCCGGAAACCGGCGTGATCGTGCGATCACGAAAACCATCAACCCTCAAACCAACATTCCGAAGAATGAAAAGGACTAACGACGATGACATACCTAAAGAATTTCCTGCAGGACGAGCAAGGCCAGGACCTGGTCGAATATACCCTGTTGCTGGCGTTCATTGCGCTGGCTATCGGTGCGTTGTACACCAGCATGGGAAACACCATCCTGGGCATCTGGACCAAGGCCAACACGGATCTCGCAGCGGCCAATACGGCGGCCCACTAGTACACAGAACCGGGGGGCACGGTTATTCATGTCCCCCGTTTTTCCCAGGAGTTTGATGATGAGCATAACAGCGGCTCTGGCCGCTTTCGCCAGAGAAGACCAAGGCCAGGACATGGTGGAGTACACACTTCTATTGGCCTTCTTTGTGCTTGCAGGCGTGGCGCTGTATCTGGGAATCAGTAACAACATCAATGGAATCTGGACCGGCATCAGCAACCGGCTGGCGAATTCTAACTAAGTGATCAGAAAAGGTCGGATGGGCATATGAATAAGCGTTTTCTCGGAGTTCTCATTTTTGCACTGGTGGTTGCTCTCATAGCCAGTACGGTGGTTTACCGTTTGGTGGACGGCCGGCTGGCCACAATGGCGGCGCGGCCCAAGGCGCGGATCCTGGTAGCTGCTCGCGAACTTCCCGTGGGAACCATGCTGAGCTCTTCCGATGTGAAGCTCGCGGCCTGGCAGGGAGACATTCCGCCGCTGGCAGTCACTAGGGTCGAAGACATCGCAGGCCGCGGAGTCACGGCCAACATCTATACTGGTGAACCCGTGTTGGAAACGCGGTTGGCCACCAAGGGCGCCGGCGCCGGCCTCGCCGCCACCATTCCGCCGGGTATGCGGGCCGTTGCGGTGAGGGTCAATGACTTCGTGGGTGTGGCAGGATTCGTGGTGCCCGGCACGCGCGTGGATGTCCTCATTTCCGGACTTCCACCCAACAACGTGCGGAGCAGCCTGGGTACACAGACGCGTACCATTCTGCAGAACATAGAGGTGCTGTCGGCCGGCCAGAACATTCAAAAGGATGCCGAAGGCAAACCGGTGACTGTCCCGGTGGTCAATCTACTGGTGACACCCGAACAGGCTGAAACCCTCAGCCTGGCCAGCAATGAAACAAAGATCCAGCTCGTGCTGCGAAACCCGCTGGACACCAAGCAGGCCAAGGCCCCAGGAACCGCCATAGCTTATCTCTTCGGCGGTCAGCCGAGTCCCAAAGCTGCATCCGGACCGCGGCGGGTGGCCAAGCCGTCGCCGCCCGCGGCTCCCGTGATGGAGCGCGTCGTCATACCGGTGACCATGGATATGATCCTTGGGCAGAAACGAGAAACGGTTCAGGTCGGGCAAAAAGTTGTGGAGCGAGCTGTAGTGGAGAAATCCAAGGAGATCGTGCGATGAAACGAGTTTTGGGCTGTATGGCGGTGCTGTGGGCGGGAGTGGCTGCCGCGCAAAACCAAAGCCCCGCGAAAGATTTGACGGTGGGCGTGGGCAAGTCGTTCGTACTGGATAGCCCGGCCGCCGTCCGCCGGGTGTCGGTTGGCAACCCGGACGTGCTCGACGCCGTAGGCGTCAGCGAGCGCGAGGTGCTGATTAGCGGGAAATCGGCTGGCGTAACCACCATGATCCTGTGGCAGGATGGCGGTACCCGCCAGTTGTTTGATGTTACCGTGAGCCAGCCCAATACTCGGCTCGAGACCGTCAAGCAGGAGTTGGCTCGCGAACTGCCAGGCCAGGACGTCTCCTTCACCGTGGATAAAGACGCCGTCTTTCTGCATGGCACTGTTAAGGATTTGACCAGCGCCGGGCGCGCAGTGGCTATTGCCAGCGCTCTCGGCAAGACCGTCAACCTCTTGCATGTGGACGTGCCTCCCGGCGAGCAGCAGATCCTGTTGAAGGTTCGCTTCGCAAACGTGGACCGTTCGATCGGTACGCAATGGGGTTTCAATCTCTTCAGCACCGGCGCCACCAACACCATCGGCTCCGCCGGCACCGAACAATTCAATCCGCCGAACCTGAATGTGCAGGGATCCGGCAGTTCCACACAGGCCGCTGTAACGTTATCCGATGCGCTGAACCTTTTCCTATATCGGCCGGATTTGAACCTGGGCGCCACCATACGGGCCTTGCAGACCCACAATCTCCTCGAGATTCTGGCGGAGCCCAATCTCTTAGCGCTGAACGGCAAAGAAGCCAGCTTCCTGGCGGGTGGAGAGTTTCCCTATCCCACCGTGCAGGGCGCCAGCGCCGGCGGGCTGGTAGCCATCACCATCCAGTTCCGCGAGTTCGGAATCAAGCTCCACTTCACGCCGACAGTGACGCCGCGCGGGACCATCCACCTGAAGGTGGCTCCCGAAGTCAGTTCGCTGGACTTTGCCAACGGGCTGGTCTACCAGGGTTTTAGTATTCCGGCGCTGGACACAAGGCGCATGCAGACGGAGATCGAGCTCGAAAGCGGGCAGAGCTTTGCGATTGCCGGCCTCTTAGATAACCAGGTCTCCGAGACTCTGAGCAAGGTCCCCGGTCTGGGAGATATCCCGATCCTCGGCAAGTTGTTCCAATCCAGGTTGACGAATCGGAGCAAGACCGAGTTGCTGGTGATTGTGACTCCCGAACTGGTGCGTCCCATCCCGGCAGGCAAACCTACACCCATGGTGGAAATACCCACGGACTTCATGAAGGACGGCCCGCAGACGGCGCCCAGAACCCCCGGTCCAGACGTCACCGGCCCGGTAACTGTCAGGCCGCTGCCGGCTACCCTGCCGGTGGAGGAGTTAATGGAGCAGCAGAAGCAGAGCCTGGAGCCGGCGGCGAGTCCTCAACCGCCCGCGGATGCGGGTGCCAAGGGCGGCGATGTCCATTAGAGCGTGTTGCGAGGTGATGTCATGTATCCATTAAGTGTCGCATTGGTCGTCTCCACCGGTGAACTCTGGGACGAGATCCAGGCAACCCTTCAGCAACTGCCTGTTCGGGTAGTTCTGGAGCAGGCTGAAATCGGCGAGCGCGCGGTGTTCCTGGACAAAATTGAGCGCATGGCCACGGACGTGGTCTTTCTTGATGTGAGCAACATCATGGAGATCCTTCCCGAAGTCACCCGCCAGATCAAGTCCCTGCCGTACGCTCCCGAAATCATCGCGGTGCATGGGGGTTCGGATCCGGAAACGATTCTGCACGCGGTGCGCTCAGGGGCGCGTGAGTATCTTTACCCTCCGTTCAGTCCCGCCTTGGAAAAGGCGTTGGAGCGTATCGCCGGGGAACGCCAGAACAAACGCGAAGCGAACCGGCCCGGCGGCAGGAGCCTTGGGTTCCTTTCCGCCAAGGGCGGATGCGGAGCCACCACGCTGGCCTGCCACACGGCAGTCGAGCTCCCGCGGCAGACCCGTCAGGAGACCCTCCTCATGGACCTGGATCTTTCGGCAGGCATTGTCCGCCTGCTGATGAAATCCAAATCCCGCTACTCCATTGTGGACGCCCTCAATAACGTAAATCGCCTGGACGCGAGTTACTGGAAGGCGCTGGTTTCGAACGGCATCAAGGGCCTTGAGATCATCGCCGCAACCACCGAAGACAGCTCGCGCGAGACCTCTGCATGGCCCGGCTTGCAACATGTGCTGCGCTTCGCCCGGTCGCAATATAGCTGGGTGATCGTTGATTTGGGGCGCGGCTCGTCCACTGCCCTGTTCAGCGCGCTCGACGAGATCGACGAGCTGTTTCTCGTCACCATGCTGGACGTTCCTTCCCTGCATCAGGCCAGGCAAATGATCGAGTGCCTGAACCGCCGGGGCTACGGAAGCAATCGTATCCGGCTGGTCGTGAATCGTATGACCCGCCGCTCCGAAGTGACCACCCGAGACGTGGAGAACATCACCGGTCTGCCGGTATACGGTGTCATCCCCAACGACTACCAGGCCCTGTATGAAGCCTACTCCGGCGGCGAACTGCTGCCGTTGAACAGTCCCCTCAATCGCCGGATTGCCGGGCTGGCGGCGAAAATCACGGGCCTCCAGGAACAGCCTCGCAAACGCAAGTTTTCAATTTTCGGATAGCAGAAGAGGAAAATCTTATGGCAGCCACCGCAACCCGTACTTCCACGGCGCTTTTGAAAAAAGATGCATGGGTGACCCGTCTGTTCAACCGGGAGACTTACCCGCCGGAGTACCTGAATCTCAAATTCCTGCTCCACAAAAAGCTGCTCACGCGAATCAATCTCGAGGCTCTGGCCGCGCTCCCAGAGGAGCAGATGAGAAATGAGATTCGCGGCGCCGTGGCGAAGCTGGTCGCCGAGCAGGATGCTCCGCTGAACACTTCCGAGAAGGAACGCATCGTCAATGAGGTCCTCGATGAGGTCTTCGGACTCGGTCCTCTGGAGCCGCTGCTGCAGGACCCCACCATCTCCGACATCCTGGTCACCACGCCCCGCCACGTGTATATCGAGCGCGGCGGCCGGCTATACCCAACACCGGTCGAATTCAAGGATGACGCGCACCTCATGCGTATCATTGAAAAGATCGTTTCGCGCGTGGGGCGCCGGGTGGACGAGTCGTCCCCTATGGTGGACGCCCGGCTGCCGGACGGTTCGCGCGTCAACGCCGTCATCCCACCGGTGGCCGTGGACGGTCCCATACTCTCCATTCGCCGCTTTGGACGCGATCCGCTGACCGATCGGGATATGGTCTCCAATTACACCCTGACTGAGGGCATGCAGGAGTTATTGCAAGCCTGTGTCACGGCACGGCTCAACGTCGTCATCTCGGGCGGGACGGGCGCCGGGAAGACCACGCTGCTCAACGTGCTTTCTGCTTACATCCCGGAATATGAACGCATCGTGACCATCGAAGACGCCGCCGAGCTGCAACTGCGCCAGACTCATATCGCCCGCATGGAAGCCCGGCCACCCAACATCGAGGGCGTCGGCGCCATCCGCATCCGCCAGCTCGTGATCAACGCGCTGCGTATGAGGCCCGACCGGATCATCGTCGGTGAGGTCCGCGGAGAAGAAGCGCTGGACATGATGCAGGCCATGAACACGGGCCACGACGGCTCGCTGACCACTGTGCACTCCAACAGCCCACGCGATGCAATCTCCCGCCTGGAGGTCATGATGGGGATGGCCAACGCGAGCATGGGGGTCCAGTCGATTCGCCAACAGATCAGCTCGGCCATCGCGCTGTTCGTGCAGGTGGCTCGCTTTAGCGATGGCTCGCGACGGGTGACGCATGTCACCGAATGTGTCGGCATGGAAGGCGACATGGTCACCACTCAGGATCTGTTTCTGTTCGACAAAACCGGCATGGCGCCGGACGGACGCGTCACCGGACGCTTCCGGGCCACCGGCATCCGGCCACGATTCTATGAGCGTCTGAGGGCGGCCGGTTGTAAGTTATCCCCCACGTTATTCCAGACCGTAGTTGAGATTTCCTAGGAGATTCGATGCCATCCCTGTGGATTATCCTTTTCTTCGTATTCCTGGGTTTCACCCTGTTAGCCGGGGGCGTCGGCTTTAGGGTACTGGAGGCTCGCCGCGAGAACCAGATCCGCCGCGTCCGCACGGCGGCTACCGGTGGGGCTGTCCCGGAAGTCAGGATACTGATCAACCCCGATCCGCGCCAGGTGCCCATGCAGAATGGACTCCTCCGCTACCGCGTCTTCCAGCGCTTACAGAAGCACATCTACACCGCTGGTGTTCAGTGGCGGGCGGAGAGCGTCCTGGCCGCCTCTTTGTTACTGGCCGGTACCGGCACTTTGCTCGGACAACGTCTCCACGTTCTCATCTTCCAGGACATTAGCAGTTTGGCGTTAGCCATCGTGTTCGGCATGGTGCCCTTTCTGGTGGTCGGGTATAAGCGGCGGGCCCGGCTCAACCGGTTCGAACAAGAATTCCCGGAAGCTCTTGATTTCCTCGCCCGGTCGGTCCAGTCCGGGCACGCTTTCTCGGTTGGCCTCGAACTCCTGGCGAACGAGTCGAACGAGCCGTTGCGCGCCGAATTCAGCCGGGTGTTTCACGAATTAAGCCTGGGCGCTGACTTCGAAACCGCGATGACGAACCTGGCCAGCCGCCTACCGCTGGTGGATGTTCAATTCTTCGTCTCGACGGTCCTGCTGCAGAAGGAGACCGGAGGCAACCTCGCGGAGATGCTCATCAAACTCGCTTTCGTCATCCGCGAGCGGTTTCAGATCAAGGGGCATGTGCGTGGGGCGTCGGCTCATGGCCGCATCACCGCCGTCGTGCTTGGCCTTATGCCGCTGGTGCTGGCCTTTGGACTGTCTGTGGTTACTCCCGACTACCTGTCCAGTATGGTAAGCGACCCTTTCGGAAAGCGGCTCATTGTCGCGGCCATCGTCTGCCAGTGCCTGGGCTACTACTGTCTGCGGAAGATTATCAACATCAAGGTGTGATCATATGGCGTTTCTAATTGCCTCACTTCTATTTCTCTTCGTAGCCGGCATGATTGCGTTCTACGGCTACTACCGCTTCGTACGGCAAGCGAGCGCTTACGGAGCGATCGCCGGCGCGGCGACACCATTGGCAAGCCTCTCTCCCGGACTGGCCAATTCTTTCCACACGGTAACCGTGAGCCTGCAATGGTTGGGCGAGAAGGTTCCGATATCGCCTCAGGAGTCTTCCCTTACCCGGCGGTTTCTGGCAGGGGCTGGATATCGTAAGGACCACGCTCTCACTATTTACTATGGGATCAAGGTAGCCTTGGCTGCGGCGTTTCTGGTCGGGGCCCTGATCTCACACGTTTCCTTCGGCTATCCTTTGCTCGGCATTATCATTCCTGCGATTGCCGCGGCCGTCGGCTTCACCTTGCCCGGCCTGGTCCTCGACATGCTCGTCGAACGGCGGCGCGGCATTCTGCGCCTTTCTCTTCCCGACGCTCTGGACCTGATGGTGGTGTGTGTCGAAGCTGGTCTCGCGCTCGATCAGGCCATTCGCGTGGTGAGCCAGGAACTCAGAACAGCCCACCGGGAGATCAGCGAGGAGCTGACTTTGGTCTCGCTCGAGATGCGCGCCGGAAGCCGGCGCACCGAGGCGCTCAGCAATCTGGGCAGACGCACCGGTGAACAGGAAATCAAGAAGCTGGTAGCCGTGCTCATTCAGAGCGACCGTTTCGGAACCAGTATGGCTGACGCGTTGCGTACCCATTCGCAGTTCATGCGTACGCGCCGCCGCCAGCAGGCCGAAGAGCGCGCCAACAAGATCGGAGTGAAGATGATCTTTCCGATCTTCTTCCTGATATTACCCTCGATCATGTTGGTGGCGGTCGGCCCCGCGCTGCTGCAGTTGCACAAACACTTATTGCCCTTGTTACGTGAATTTCAATTCAAATAGGAGAAAACAAAATGAGTTCAACGACGATTTCGATGATTATGTGGATTTTCGCGGCGCTGATGCTGATCGGTCTGATCACCAGACGCCGGCGCCGCAAGATGAGGGACTTCTGAACGGGCGAACGCCGTTCGCGGCCCATCGCCTCATGTCCGGCCTGTTGACCGGAGCGGTGGTTTCCGCTGTCCTGGTACTGCCTTGTTTTTGGCAGTCCAGGATTCAAGCCGGCGATCTGGGCAGCCATGCGTATAACGCGTGGCTGGCGAATCTGATCGAGCGAGGTCAAGTCCCGGGTCTGTATATTGCCCACCAGTGGACCAATACCCTGTTCGATCTGTTCCTGGCGTTTCTCTTGCCCCGTCTGGGGCTTGAGGCTGCCCAGTCCATCGCAGTCTCGGTTGCGGTATTGGTACTGGCATGGGGCGCCTTTTCTCTTGTGTGCGCCGCCGCGCACAGGCAGCCCTGGTTTCTCATGCCGGTCATCGCCATGTTGGCGTACGGCTGGGTCTTCCATATGGGTTTTTTCAACTACTACCTGTCTGTCGGGCTCTCTCTGGGTGCAATCGGGCTCTGTTGGCAGCCATCCAGAGCTCGGTGGATCGGCGCCGCCGCTCTATTGGCAATAGCATGGGTGGCGCACGCGGTGCCTGTAGCCTGGGCCGTTTTCGCCATCGCCTATCTCGCCGCGGCCCAGCGGCTCCGTCCGCGCTACCGGTTGCTCTTGACGGCGACGGCGCTTAGCTTTCTGGCGGGCGCCTGTCTCTATCTGAGCACGCTTTATCAGGTTCAGTGGTCAGCCGCGCAGAACTTTGCTATTACCGGCATAGATCAACTGGTGGTGTTCGGTTGGAAGTACTTCCTGGTCGCGGCGGGCGCGCTGATTATTGGCACGCTGCTGTTCATAAGGCTAGTCGATGCGCAGGGTGCCCGAACCTTGCTTGGGATTCCGTTACACCTGACCATCTGTGCCGCGGCGGCCGCTTTCCTGATCCCGGAGCGTATCGTGCTGCCGGGAGAGTCGCAGGCACTGGGATTCATCGCGGAGCGCTGGTCGCTCATCGTGGCATTGTCTCTGTGCGTATTGCTGGGCAGGGTGAAGGCGCAGCGCTGGCATCTAATCGCAACGACTACGGTCTGTGCGCTGTTCTTTGCGTTCCTCTTTATTGATGAACGCGGGCTCAACCAGGAAGAAGACAGTATGGAGGCGGCTGTTTCCATGCTACCTCCGGGGCACCGCGTGGTAGCGGCGCCCGTTTCCAGCCATGATCGGGTCGCTTCCCATTTGCACATGGTTGACCGCGTATGTATCGGCCGGTGTTTTAGCTACGCCAACTACGAACCGCCTTCCCACCATTTCCGGATCCGGGTTAGCGGCCGCAATCCCGTTGTCGCGGAAAATTACGGGGATTCATGGGCCATGCAGTCAGGTATCTACCGCGTGCGGGAGACCGACCTTCCGCTAATCCAGCTTTCTCGCTGTGGGACCAATGGCGGTTTCTGCATCGCCGAACTCGCCGCGGGGGCGCTTAGCGGAGATCAGAGCCTTGGACGCAACAGCAGTAACAAGCCCAGGTTCCAGACCAGCACGGCAGCGTACAGATAGTTGATTTTCCGGATGAGGTGAGATTTGTTCAACCAGAGGCACAAACCGCAAAGCAGGAGGGCAACCACCTTCGAGGCAATCACCGCGATGACCGGACCAAAACCGAGGAAAACACGGATGAACGGGCTTAATTCACCCAAGCCCAGCTTGAGCCCGAGCAGAGTGGTGAGCAGATCCACGACCTGGAAATACATGAAAACTTTCAAGTACCACTGGACATCCTTATTCGCAATTGACACCGCAATTGTTCCCATGAAACTCTTTCGGCGGAGACTGCTCTCCAGTATAGAGCATGTTCGCGCGAAAGTACCTGAAGTTTGTCCAACCAAACGGTGAAGTTGCCTGATCCCTTGTCCAGAATGGAGACGCGCCAATGACACAAAATAGCTTCATCGATTATTACGAACTGATGCAGATCAGCCCCAAGGCTGAGCAGGAAACCATCCAGCGCGTCTACCGCATGCTAGCGAGCCGCTATCACCCCGACAACCCGGAGACTGGCGACACGGGACGGTTTGTGATGCTCAAACGGGGATACGAAATCCTCGCCGATCCGGAGACGCGCGCGGCCTACGACGTCACCTATCAACTGGAGCGCCTGGAGCCGCTGAATGTCTTCAACTTGAAAGAGTTCGCCTTGGGCATCGACGGTGAAGGCAACCGCCGCATGGGAGCTCTCTGCCTTTTGTACAATCGGCGCAGAATGAATCCGGAGGCGCCCGGATTGTCTCTGCTGGAGTTCGAGACAATGATGTCGTTTCCGCGCGAGCATCTGGTTTTTACGCTCTGGTATCTCAAAGAGAAGGGGTTTCTTCGCCAGGGCCAGGAGAGCGACTTTATCATCTCCGCCGATGGTGTGGATTACGTTGATTCCCACTTGCCGAGCAACAAGATTCTGTACAAGATGTTGAAGGCCGCCGAATCCGGGACGGTTCGCGTTACCGTAGACCGCGACGAGAATTGAAAGTAACCATAAGGAGTCTGAGACGTGCATTCTATTCCGCTGCTGCTAGAGATACCGCTTTTGGCGGTTGTTTGTATTGCTGGTTTCTCCGATATACGAACCCGGCGAATTCCGAACTGGGTAGTGCTGGCTGGGCTACTGCTTGGTTTGGCCGGTAACACGGTCCTCTATGGCTGGGCCGGACTGGGGAGGGCGGGCTTGGGTCTCGGGCTGGCGTTGCTGGTATATCTTCCGCTGCACATGGTGCGGGGCATGGGCGCGGGCGACGTCAAGCTCATGGTAGCGGTCGGAGCCATCGCCGGCCCGGCAAATTGGCTGGGTGTTCTGGTATTGACCGGATTGCTCGGAGGGGTCTGCGCGCTCATCCTGGTAACGTCGCAGGGAGCCGGTCAAAGGACTCTCTACAATCTGTGCCACATCCTGGAGGAGTTGGCGCATCTCAGAGCGCCCTATCACCGTCACCAGGAGATCGACGTGCGGAATCCAGGAGCTCTCCGGTTGCCGCATGGCGCCATCATCGCACTTGCAGTCATCGCTTTCGTGGGTGCCTCCTCCGCCAGGATCTTTTGAGGCGATAGCGTTAGCGGCAATACTGTTCATTTAAGGAGAGCATAAATTCCGGGCGCTACGCCACTTTCTGTTGCGGTTCAGGCCGAAAGCCGGGATACCACTTCTTGAAGGGGAAGTGTTGCTAGCCAGGTGGGAGCGGGTCTGTTACCCTGCGATGCATGCGACGCAACCGACCGACGCTGTTCAAAGGGCGACATTTCGAAGCCGAGATCATCGTGATTCGATTCGGTCATTTCTCGTTTCGGCTAACGATCCGGATACCGGTGTTCCGCGTAACATGTCTACGCTCCCACTCGTCTCGACCGAGGGCATGACGCCGCCTTCTCTCCCGCGCGCCTCGACTACCTTCCCAGCGGCGTTGAATTAGCCCACTTCCTGGCCAACGAGTTCCGCTATCCCGCCAACCCTCTGTGCGCGAT
>Ga0302326_10008662_pt1 | contig 22395 bp, 17 predicted proteins | sample Palsa_T0_3_FD_202264 | JGI IMG/M metagenome (GOLD analysis project Ga0302326, IMG submission 202264) | Peat permafrost microbial communities from Stordalen Mire near Abisko, Sweden - Palsa_T0_3 | ecosystem: Environmental > Terrestrial > Soil > Palsa > Peat permafrost | place: Sweden: Abisko... | reverse complement strand
ACTTGGTCGAAGTCGCGCAGCAGCGAGAAATTCTCCCGCGGTGTGAAGTGTCGGGGATGAGGGTGGGGCGTCATGTCCTCCACAGGCTTGAATTCGCGTTTCCACTTGGGGAAACCGCCGTCAAGCACCACGACGTCCTCATGGCCCATCACGCGCAGCATCCACCAAGCACGCGGCGAGGACTGAATCCCTGCGCCGTCGTAAACGACGACCAGATTGCCGTCACCCAGGCCAAGCTTGCGCATGCGGCTAGCGAATTTGGCTGCCGGCGGAAGCATATGCGGAAGCGTGCTTCGCTCGTCGGAGATGTCGTCGATATCGAAGAAGACGGCGCCGGGAATATGCGCAGCAGCGTATTCGGCTTTGGCGTGCCGTCCGGCTTGCGGCAGGTACCACGACGCATCCGCGATGCGAATATCCGGCGCACCCAGGCGCTCCGCAAGCCAGTCCGTCGAAACAAGAGGAGATGCAGGCTTCATCGCAGAAACGGAATCTCCAGCTTCTCGTGCGGCCCGGCCAACCACGCCGGAACCGGAAGTCCCTTCCCGCGAAGAAATTCGGGATTGAACAGTTTGGAACGATAGCGCGTTCCGTAGTCGGCAAGAACGGTCACAACCGTGTGGCCCGGCCCGAGATCCTTCGCAAGCCGGATGGCGCCGGCAACATTGATCCCGGTTGACCCACCCATGCACAGGCCTTCGTATTCCAGCAGATCGAAAATCGCCGGCAGGGCCTCCGAATCAGGAATCTGATAGGCATCGTCAATCGGCGCGTTTTCCAGGTTCGCGGTAACCCGCCCTTGGCCGATGCCCTCTGTGATCGAGGAGCCCTCGGAATGCAATTCGCCGGTCTTGATCCAGCCATAGATGGCAGAGCCCGTGGGATCGGCGGCAGCGATGCGTATATCCGGATTTCGTGCCTTCAGCGCGATCGCAACTCCTGCGAGCGTGCCTCCCGTGCCGACGGCACAGGTGAACCCATCGACTTTGCCCTCGGTCTGTCGCCAAATCTCGGGGCCCGTCGTTTCGACGTGCGCGCGCCTGTTCGCAACATTGTCGAATTGATTGGCCCAAACCGCTCCGCAAGAATGATTTTTCGTCAATTGGTCGGCGAGGCGGCTCGATAACTTCACGTAGTTATTCGGATCTCTGTAAGGAACGGCCGGGACTTCGATCACTTGGGCTCCAAGAAGTCGAAGCGCGTCTTTTTTCTCCTCGCTCTGGGTATCAGGAATCACGATTATACATTTGAACCCAAGCGCATTTCCGACGACAGCCAGACCGATACCGGTATTTCCTGCCGTTCCTTCGACGATCATACCGCCGGGACGTAACGTCCCGCGTTCGATAGCATCCCTGATAATGAAAAGGCCGGCCCGATCTTTAACCGACTGCCCGGGGTTCATGAACTCGGCCTTGCCCAGAATTTGGCAACCTGTCAGATCGGATGCGTGCCGAAGCCGGATGAGCGGCGTGTTGCCGATCGCTGCCAATGCGTCTTGTTTGATGTCCATTGGCCTTGGGCGGGAGGAGTCACCTGCGAACCTAATAGGCGGCGCAGGTACCTTCAATGCCACCCCTGTTTGTTGAATTTCGCCTGTCGGTGGTGCCGGACGCGCCTTCGCTATATTCCTTGTGCGGCATGGATTTCAAAGGCAGACAGGAAGCCGATGTATCGTATCGTCTTGTGCGCGGACGACTACGGCCTGTCGCCGGGCGTGAGTCGCGGTATTCGAGAACTGCTGGCCATGGGACGGCTATCGGCGACAAGTTGCATGGTCGTCTATCCAGAGTTCGAAACAGATGGCCCCTTGCTTGAGCCCTGGCTCGGGAAGGCCGACATCGGTCTGCACTTTACCCTTACTGCTGAGCGCTCCGCGGTCTCGCTCATGCGAGAAGCCTATCTGGGCCACTTGGATTCGGGCGCGGTGGCTTCCGAGCTGGAGCGACAACTTAGCACCTTCTCCAGAATAATGCGCCGCAACCCGGACTACATTGACGGCCATCAGCATGTTCACTTGCTGCCGGGGGTGCGAGAGGCGGTTGTCCGTGCGGCTCTGCGCATTGGCGCCTATGTCCGGTCGACATGGGAGCCCATCGGTTGGGCGATGGCGACGCGGCCATCTCCGGTCGAAGCGGCGTTCCTCTCGTGGACATCCGGACCGTTACGTTCGCTTATTCGCGAAACTGGCGTTCAGACCAATCACGGCTTTCGTGGCCCACGGACATTCCGCGAGAGGACGCCCTATCGGTTGCTGTTTCGGCGGATGATCGTCGGGGCAAAGGACGGTTGCCTCGTCATGTGCCATCCCGCCATGCCGGATAGAACGCGGGTTCGGCACGATCCGATCGTCAGCGCGCGTGAAGACGAGTTGCGCTACCTGGGCAGCGACGAATTTCTGCGCGATGTCGCGGATGCCGGGCTCACACACAACCGACTGGCTGACACTTTTGTCGTCACATGAAAATCTGTGGAGCGGACCCTGTTTGGCCGGGCCGGTTGGTGCCACGACAAGCGCCGATTTGCGTACCTAGCCCGTCCACCGCGCGGAAATGCGCTCTGACATGGCGCAAGTTTTGGCCAATAACCTTTTGAAAATAAATGGCTCCCCGGGTCGGATTCGAACCAACGACCAGTCGGTTAACAGCCGACTGCTCTACCACTGAGCTACCGAGGAACAGGGCGGCGTCTTTAGCGTATCCTCTTTTGTCTGGCTACAGCAAAGCTCACCAATTCCAAAGCGAACGTTTCCCGGTTGGAGCCTCACTGCGCAAAATGAAAAAAGGGCCGGGTTTTGGCCCGGCCCCAAGGCGTTGGGTAATGGTGGGGTGTCTTCAAGGGAAGACGGTGGCAACTTGCCATGCTAAGGTTAACAAAAGATTAACAGCAACCACCATATTTAGCGATGTTGCCACGCACCCCCTACACCATGCGTCCAGCAAGTTCGATTTCATACGGCAGTGCGGCGGACGGGAAATGTGATCCAGGTCGGCAAATACCCAGCGCTCGGCGTTTGGAGCTCTTAGCGGAATTTGGAGGCCACGCCCGGAATTGAACCGGGGTACGCGGTTTTGCAGACCGCTGCGTCACCACTCCGCCACGTGGCCATCCAAGGCGGGCTATAACAGATAGGATTGCACCGCAACAGCCGCAGGAAGAAGAAGAACATCCGAACGCGCTCGACACTCACATTGTCACGCGAATTGGGGCAACGTATAAGCCGCAAACCTTTCCCGAGCCGTTCCGATGCCCGACTACGCCGAGCAGCGCTTCAACATGGTCGCCTCGCAGGTTTTGGCGAGCGGCGTCACAGACGAACGCATCCTGGCCGCCATGGGCAAGGTCCAGCGCGAACGCTTTGTGCCGACGGCAAAGCGACCGGTCGCCTATGCAGAGGCGGCGATCGAAGTCGTCTCTCGCCGCTATCTGATGGATCCGCGCAATTTCGCGATGATGCTCGACGCAGCGAATATTTCACCGCGCGACAAGATTCTCGATGTCGGCTGTGCCACAGGATATTCGACCGCAGTCATCTCCGAGATCGGAAACAAGGCTGTCGGGCTTGAGCAGGACGCAGATCTGGTACGCATCTCCAGCGAAATGATGCAGGCGTTGGACGTAAAGAACGCCGTTATCGTCCAGGGTTCGCTGGGCGATGGCTTCAGGGGCGAGGCGCCGTTCAACGTCATATTCATTGGGGGCGCCGTCGAAGTGGTTCCGAAGGCGCTGCTGTCCCAACTCGCGCAAGGCGGCCGTCTGGTCGCAGTGGTGGGTGCAGAGGGCCGGACCAAGGCGACAGTTTATCTGAATGAAAATGGCCGCATTGGACATCGAGTGGCCTTCGACGCCTCAATTCCGGCGCTGGCCGGATTTCGGCAATCCGTGGGATTTGTCTTTTGAACCGCCGCCTCAGAGCGGCGGAGCGGATCAAGCAGGGTGTCGGGCAATGAAGAGTTTTGGCGTGCATGTGGTGGTATTCGCGGCGTTGATCGCGTTTTCGTCTGTGGCGGCGCAGGCCGAGGTATTCACGCTCAACGATGCTTTGTCCGTCGCCTATGAGACCAACCCATCGCTCGATTCGCAGCGGGCGGGACAGCGCGCGACGGACGAGAATGTCGCTCAGGCAAATGCCAACTGGCGACCGCAGATCAGTGTCGGCGGATCCTATGGCTATGAAGGTATCCATGGCGGCCTGGGCATTCCCGGAACATTTCCGCTGCACCCCCTGACAGACCAGTTAAACGTCTCGGAGCCGATATTCCGCGGCGGCCGGACCTATGCCGAGATACGTAAAGCTAAGGCTACCGTTCGTGCGGGACGTGCCCAACTCCTGAATGCCGAACAATCGGTGCTGTTCGATGCGGTATCCTCCTACATGGACGTCGTCCGCGATGAAGCGACATTGCGGCTGAGGCAGAACAATGTCGGGGTGCTGCAGAAACAGCTCGATGCTACGCAGGAGCAGTTCAAGGTCGGAGAACTTACGCGCACCGACGTAGCGCAAAGCCAGGCGCGGCTCGCCGGCGCACAGGCCGACCTTGTGACCGCGCAAGGGCAATTGGCAGTGAGCCGGTCGAATTTCGAGCACGCCATAGGCCGGCCCGCAGAAACACTGGAGTCCCAGCCGGCGCTTCCCAGATTGCCACCCAACGAAGACGGCGCGATCGCGATCGCGACCAGCACGAATCCGGTGCTTATCCAGGCACGTGAGGAGGAGAAGGCGGCAGACTATGCCGTGGACGACGCTTTGGGAGCGCTTCTGCCCCAGGTCTCGGTAAATGGGCAATATCAATACTCCCAGGGCTCACTGACGAGCTTCGGGGTAGGGACACAGCACATCACATCGGTGCTGGGTCAGATTACGGTACCGATTTATCAGGGCGGGGCGGAGGAATCCGCGGTGCGGCAGGCCAAACAGCTCCGGAGCCAGGCCGAGCTCGCCATCGCGGACACCCAGAGGCAAGTCGTGGATGCGACGCGGACTGCCTGGCAAAGTTTCGTCACGGCGCAGGCGACGATCCAATCCAACCGGGCGCAAGTCGATGCCAATCAGGTGGCGTTCGACGGTGTCAAACAGGAACAGCAGGTCGGATCCCGCACAATCCTGGACGTTCTGAACGCTGAGCAGGAGTTGCTGAATGCGCAGGTTTCGGTGGTGGTCTCACAGCGCGACTCCTATGTCGCCGCCTATCAGTTGCTGGCCGCCATGGGTCTGCTGACTGCGAAAAATCTGGCCCTGCACGTGCGTCTGTACGATCCCCTGCAGAACTATGACGACAATGCTGCCCGCTGGTTTGGTCTTGGCGACTGACGCACGTTAAGAAATCGCTGCGAACCGCCATGCGCAGGGCAATTTGGCGGCCCACTTTAACTTCGTCTTTTCTTCTTTCGGTAACTGTCCTAGGGTCATTAAATCAGCGTCCAACGCATGTGCCGGAGCAAAAAATGAGTCCGTCGAGTCCGCAGCACGAGCCGACCATGGAGGAGATTCTCGCCTCCATCCGCAAGATCATCTCGGAAGATTCCAGCGAACCGCAGCCTGCCTCGCCGCCTGCACAGGCCAACCCTGTCCAGAGCGTGCAGGAAGCAGACGTCCTGGAATTGACGCAGGAGATACACGAGGAGCCACCCCCGGTTGCGCCTCCCGCGCCAGTAATTGTCGCGGCACCGCCTCCACAACTCGAGCCGATTGCGGACGATGTCGAGTTTCAGCCTATCGAGGAGACGCCTGTGAGTAGCCCGGCCAAAGCATCCTCTCAATCCGGCGACGGAATATTCTCGGAAAAGACGCGCAAGGTGCTGAGCGACTCCTTCGTAAGGACAGAGCCCGAGCCGCCGGTTGTGCCGGCCGGACCCGCGGCCTCTGTTGCGCCAATGGATGGACGGACGATTGAAGCCGCATTCGACCACGCCGTACGCACGACATTCGACCCGGTCCTTCAGAGTTGGCTGGACCAGAACAAGGACGCGGTCGTTGAGCGCATGAAGCCGGTCATTACGCAATGGCTCGAAGATCGGGTTGCGCCCATGCTCGAAAAATGGGTGCGGGACGAGGTAGCCGCGGCAGCCAAGGAAGGCGTACGCCGCTGACCCCGGAATAATTCGGCAATCCGGGGCCGGTTCATCCGCCGCCCCGGAGACAGCCTCTTGACGCTGGGCCTCTCGGGCGGTTTGACGAACACCCGCTCCCGGCCCGCAAGAGGCTTTTCATGCTTGAGAAAACATTCAATCCGCAAGACGTCGAGGGGCGCATCTACGCCGAGTGGGAGGTGTCCGGTGCGTTCAGGGCCGGGCGGCGTCCGGACGCCGAGACCTATTCGATCGTTATTCCTCCGCCCAACGTTACGGGCCGGTTGCATATCGGACATGCCCTCAACAACACGCTGCAGGATGCGCTGGCGCGCTTCGAGCGCATGCGCGGGAAAGACGTTTTGTGGCAGCCGGGGACCGATCATGCCGGCATTTCCACCCAGCTCGTCGTCGAGCGCGATCTGGCGCTGCGCCAGCAAAGCCGCGTTGCAATGGGCCGCGAGAAATTTCTCGAAGCGGTCTGGAAGTGGAAGGACGAATATGGCGGCGCCATCGTTCAGCAGCTGCGCCGTTTGGGTGCGTCCTGCGACTGGTCGCGCGAACGATTTACGCTCGATGAGGGTCTGTCGCGCGCTGTCATCAAGGTGTTCGTGGAGCTTTATCGCGAAGGGCTGATCTACAAGGACAAGCGGCTCGTCAACTGGGACCCGCGGATGCAGACCGCGGTGTCCGATCTCGAAGTGGAGAGTATCGAGGTCAAAGGACACCTCTGGCATCTCAAATATCCGATCGACGGCCAGGCGGGACAGTTCATCACCGTCGCCACCTCGCGCCCGGAGACCATGCTGGGTGACGCGGCTGTGGCCGTGCATCCGGATGACGAGCGCTACAAGGACCTCATCGGGAAATTCGCGCGGCTGCCGCTCGCCAATCGCCTCATTCCGATCATCGCCGACGAACACTCCGATCCCGAAAAAGGAACCGGCGCGGTGAAGATCACGCCGGCGCACGACTTCAATGATTTCGAGGTCGGACGCCGGCACGATCTGCCTTTGATCAATATCCTTGCGCGCGACGGTACGCTCAACGATGTCGTGCCGGAAGCATATCGCGGGCTCGACCGCTTCGACGCGCGCAAAGTCATTCTCGCTGATCTCGACGCACTTGAGCTTGTTGATCGCATTGAGCCTATCACGCACGCCGTGCCGCACGACGAGAAAACAAAGACCGTGGTGCTTGAGCCCTACATGACAGAGCAGTGGTATCTCGACGTGAGGCCGCTGGCGGAGAAAGCGATCGCGGCTGTCGACGGCGGACGCACGCGGTTCGTGCCGGAGCAGTGGTCCAACGTCTATTTCAACTGGATGCGCAACATCCATCCCTGGTGCATATCGCGCCAGTTATGGTGGGGCCATCAACTCCCGGTCTGGTACGACAAAGAGGGCAACATCTATGTCGCCGAGACCGAAGAAGATGCGCTGAAGGAATTGCGCGCTAAGGGTGGACCTGACGCCACGCTGACACGCGATCCCGACGTCCTCGACACATGGTTTTCATCTGCGCTGTGGTCCTTCTCGACCCTGGGCTGGCCGGAAAACACTCCCGAGGTCGAGCGCTTCTATCCCACCAGCGTTCTCATTACCGGCTTCGACATCATCTTCTTCTGGGTCGCCCGGATGATGATGATGGGCCTCCATTTCATGAAGGATGTGCCTTTCCACCGCGTGTTCATCCATACGCGTGTGCTGGATGAGAAGGGCCAGAAGATGTCGAAGACGAAGGGCAACGTCGTCGACCCGCTCGTGCTCATCGACGAATTCGGTGCCGACGCGTTGCGGTTCACGCTCGCGCTGGCCGCGGGGCAGGGGCGCGATATGCGCATCGGGCCATCGCGTGTGGAAACCAATCGCAATTTCTCGACCAAACTCTGGAACGCCGCCCGCTTCTGCGAAATGAACGGCTGCGTCACGCAAGCGGGCTTCGATCCAGCATCCGTAACCCAGACGGTCAATAAGTGGATCGTGACACAGACGGCCGAAGCTTCATCGGGCATGACCGGTGCGCTTGAAGAGTTGCGCTTCAACGAAGGCGCGAACGGGCTCTATCAGTTCGTCTGGTCTGTCTTCTGCGACTGGTATCTTGAACTAATCAAGCCCGTTCTGAACGGCTCGGATGAAACCGCGAAAGCGGAAACCCGCGCCACCACGGCCTGGGTGCGCGACCAGATATTGAAATTGCTGCACCCGTTAATGCCGTTTATCACGGAAGAGCTGTGGGCGCGAACCGCCGGTCCCGAAGTGCGCAAAGACCTGCTCATCGTCACATCATGGCCGGATTTCCGTAATCAGACGTTCGATCCTGAAGCGACGAGAGAGCTTAATTGGGTCATCGAACTCGTGTCCGGCGTCCGTTCCGTGCGCGCCGAGATGAACGTGCCGGCGTCGGCCAGAATCGCGCTGGTGCTGAAGGGCGCGACCGAGGCGACGCGAGCACGGCTTGCGCGCAACCAAGATTCCATCATTACGCTTGCCCGACTGTCGTCCGTCGAGTTTTCTGAGATGGTGCCGCAAGGCTCAGCACAGTTCGTTGTGGGCGAGATTGTAGCAGCTCTTCCCCTTGGTGACGTGATCGACTTTGCCAAGGAACGTGTGCGTCTTCAAAAGGAGCTGCAGCGCGCCGAAGCCGAAATCGCCCGCTTCGACGCCAAACTCGGCAACGCCGACTTCGTGGCCCGCGCTCCGGAAGACGTGATCGACGAGCAAAAGGAAAAACGCGCCGAAGCAGCTGCATTGGCCATGCGGTTGCGCGAAGCGGTTGGCAGATTGGGATAGAGTTCCTCAGCCATATTTGGGGGAGAGACAGGGCACGCAGACCAATGACAAAATTCGACAAATCGCGTCTTCCGTCTCGCCACGTCACCGAAGGCCCTGAGCGCGCGCCGCATCGTTCTTTTCTCTACGCGATGGGGCTGACAGAAGAGGAAATTCATCGGCCTCTTGTCGGCGTTGCGTCGTGCTGGAACGAAGCCGCGCCCTGCAACATCGCGCTGATGCGCCAGGCGCAATCGGCGAAGCGCGGCGTGAAGGAATCCGGCGGCACGCCGCGTGAGTTCTGCACCATTACCGTCACCGACGGCATCGCAATGGGTCACGAAGGTATGAAGTCCTCACTCGTCAGTCGCGAAGTGATTGCGGACTCCGTCGAACTCACCGTGCGGGGCCATTGCTACGATGCGCTGATCGGCATCGCGGGCTGCGACAAAAGCTTGCCTGGTATCATGATGGCGATGCTGCGCCTCAATGTGCCGAGCGTCTTTCTCTATGGCGGCTCGATCATGCCGGGGAAATTCAAAGGCCGCGACGTGACAGTGGTTGACGTATTCGAAGGCGTCGGTCAACACGCGGCCGGCAGCATGAGCGACGCTGATCTCGCCGATCTCGAGTGTCACGCCTGTCCCGGTGCCGGCGCCTGCGGCGGACAGTTCACGGCGAACACCATGGCCTGCGTGGCCGAAGCGATCGGTCTTGCATTGCCCTATTCTTCGGGACCGCCCGCTGAAATTGTCGCGCGTGACGATTTTGCACTGGCGGCGGGCGAGGCGGTCATGAGCCTGGTCGAAAAACGGCTGCGGCCGCGCGATATCTGCACGCGCGAAGCGTTCGAGAATGCCGCGGCCGTCGTCGCGGCCACGGGCGGCTCTACAAACGCCGCGCTGCATCTGCCAGCTATGGCGAACGAAGCCGGCATCGCGTTCGATCTGTTCGACGTGGCGGCGGTCTTCAAGCGCACGCCGTATCTCGCGTCGTTGAAACCTGGCGGCGAGTTCGTCGCAAAGGATATGTGGGAAGCCGGCGGCGTTCCGATGTTGCTGCGTACCTTGCTCGACGGCGGGTTTATCCACGGCGACTGCATGACCGTCACGGGCCGGACTCTGGCGGAGAATTTGCGGAGCGTATCGTTCAATCCCGATCAGAAAGTCATGCGCGCCGCCAGTAACCCGCTGGCGCCTGAAGGTGGGCTTGCATCTCTGAGGGGAAATCTTGCGCCGGACGGCGCCATTGTAAAAGTCGCGGGGCTGAGACATCTGAAGCATCGCGGCCCCGCGCGCGTCTTCGACCGCGAAGAAGACTGCTTCGCTGCCGTGCAGCGGCGCGATTACAAGGACGGCGATGTATTGGTGGTCCGCTATGAAGGACCGAAAGGCGGCCCGGGCATGCGCGAAATGCTGTCAACGACTGCGGCGTTATCAGGACAGGGCGCAGGGGAAACGATCGCGCTCATTACCGATGGCCGCTTTTCCGGCGGCACTCGAGGCTTGTGCGTTGGCCATGTCGGTCCCGAAGCCATGGAAGGAGGTCCAATCGGCCTTCTGAAGGACGGTGACGTTATCGTCATCGACGCAGAGCGTGGCACGCTCGACGTCGAGCTGTCTGACGCACAACTCGCCGAGCGCCACAGGGCATGGAAACCGAAAATTCCGTCATTCGGCTCGGGCGCGCTCTGGCGCTATGCAAAAAACGTTGGCCCGGCGCGCGCGGGTGCGGTCACAACTCCCGGTGCAGCCACCGAAGTGCGTTGCTACGCGGACATCTGAGCCGGCTCATCCGACAATTGTCCGCTCCTCACCGAAGAACAGCGGCGAGCGGGCAAGATCAATGAATTTTCGCTCGTCCTCGAGGAGAGCGAGACTTGCGGCCTGTCCCTCCGCGATTGCGTTGCGGTGGCAAGGTCGTCGAAACTTTCCCACCACAACTCAGCGACGCCGTCATACATTTCCGGCCCGCTGCGGCCCGCACGGATTATTTCGTTCAGCTCCGTCGTGGCGGCGTGCATCTGCACATAGCGGCTGATGCGCAGAACTTCACGATGCCTCGCCACCAGCGGTGCATGCGTCTGGAACCAATATCGCTGAAACGCCTCGCGTGTCAGTTGCGGCAGGCGATGGAGGCAGAAAGAAAGTTTTATCATTCGGACCTGCATTATATTCGTGCACCGCCGGACTATACCACGGGCTCCGCGCGCAACGTCTGCTATGGGGCTCCTGCTGCACTCATTTGCTTGAGCTTTCTGGCCAGAGCTTCCACCGTGTAGGGCTTTTCCAGCAATTCGACGGCGGAATCGAGCACGCCGTTGCGAACAAAGGCGTTCTTGGCGTAGCCCGTCGCGAAAAGGATTTTGAGCGAAGGTACGCGCGCCCGTGCTTCCTCCGCCAATCGCCTTCCATTCATGCCTCCCGGGAGGCCGACGTCGGTAAATAACAATGTGATCTCGGGATGTTCGCCGAGAACCCGTAGCGCCTCATGGCCATCCGAAGCTTCGATCACCTTATAGCCGAGTTCGCCAAGCGCTTCGCTGCCATACATGCGGACGAGTGGCTCGTCCTCCACAAACAGCACAATCTCGCTCGCGGCCGCTTCCGCCTCCGCCCTCGGCGGTTCGCGCCGATCGGGCATCTCCTGCGACGCATGCCGCGGCAGGTACATCTTCACCGTCGTCCCCGCGCCTGGCTCGCTGTTGAGCGCGACGTGCCCACCAGACTGTTTCACAAACCCATGCACCTGACTCAGCCCCAGCCCCGTTCCCTTGCCTTCCGGCTTGGTGGTGTAGAAAGGCTCGAACGCCCGCGCGATGACCTGGGGCGACATGCCGGAGCCCGTGTCGCTCACGGCGATCATCACATATTGACCCGGCGTCAACTCACCGTGTGTTGCGGCATAGCTCTCGTCGAGGAAGTTGTTTTTGGTTTCGATTGTGAGCGTGCCGCTTTCGGACATCGCGTCGTGGGCGTTGACGGCAAGGTTGAGGAGCGCGCTCTCCAGCTGGTTGCGATCGACCAGCGTCCGCCAAACGTCGGTGCTGAGGATCGTTTCCAGCGCGATGCTTTCGCCAAGCGTCCGCCGTATGAGTTCCGACATGCCGGTCACGAGCTGGTTCACATCGACATTCTGCGGATCCAGCGTTTGCCGCCGCGAGAAGGCGAGCAGACGGCGTACCAAAGACGCGCCCTGTTCGGCCGCTTGGCGCGCGGCTTCCAGAAGCTCATCCTGTTTTTCTGCAGCGCCGCGCCTCCTCAGTACGAGATCGATGCCGCCAATGATGACCGTGAGCAGGTTGTTGAAATCGTGCGCTATTCCGCCGGTGAGCTGGCCTAACGATTCCATTTTCTGCGCCTGAACGAGCGCGGCGCGGCTTTCCTCAAGCGCTTTTTCCTGCGCACGACGTTCTGTGACGTCGCGCGTGATCTTGGCAAAGCCGCGCAGGCTGCCGTCCTCAGCCCGCAATGCTGAGAGGATGGCGTGTGCGTAGAAGCGGGATCCGTCCTTGCGAACGCGCCAGCCTTCGGTTTCGAGCGAGCCCCGTTCGACTGCTTGTTTCAATTCAACTGCCGGCGTGCCCGCCGCTTGCTCTTCGGCCGAGTAGAAGACCGAGTAATTCTCACCCATGATCTCTGCATGCCGATAGCCTTTGATGCGCTCTGCGCCGGGATTCCAGCTCGCCACCTTTCCGTCCGCATCGAGCATGAAGATGGCATAGTCTTTGACTCCCGAGACGAGGAGGCGAAATCGCTCTTCGCTCCGACGCAACTCCGAGACGGATCGCCACTCCCGCTGTACCCCAAGAGCCATCAGCACGACGCCAAACACGAGCAGCACCAATACGAGAACAATGCTCAGTTTGTCGACGAGCGCGTTCGTCGCCTGCGATACTGCGAGCGCAGCCTGACGCTGGGCGAGCAGATTGTTTTCCTCTTCGATCGCCAAATCGACGAGTCCTGAAATGACCCGCCTTGCATCCACGCCCAGATGCGATTGCAGAACCCGCCGTGCTTCGATGAAACCCTGACTCTGGCGAGCGACGATGCCTGCCTGCAGCTCCGCGAGACAACCTTCCGTCGCCGACTCGATCAGCGCAAGACGACGTTGCTGATTGGGGTTGTCTTCCGTGAGCTTATGCAACCGGATGAGGCGGGTGCCAATATCCTGGATGCCCTTTCTGTAGATGCCGAGATAGACGTTGTCGCCGGTGATGATGAAGCCGCGTTCCGCGCTCTCTGCATCTCCGATCGCGAGATCGAACGACCGCGCCGCGGCGATCACTTCGAGCGTGTGTGCGACGAGGCGCTGGTTCTGCCTCAGTTGGGGCGCAACTGCGGTCGCGCTGTAAGCGAGAAGTCCTACCGCGATAAGAGCGGGCAGGCCTATCAGGGCGAAGGCCGGCCACATCGCGCGCGAGGAATTGGCTGCCATCACCACACTTTGCCGTCGAATATGTCGAGGGCGAATCGCCAACTGACGAATAACAATCGACCCGCCGGCATCATAATCCGGCGGGTGGGATGGGCACTACCCCTGTGTCGGGAAAGCCCGAACCTTAGGACGCTATGACAGGCTTAACGGTTTGGCCCGCTTCCAGGCGCTCGGCGCCGCGGACAATGACCCTCTCTCCGGGTGCTATCGGCCCGCGCACTTCCACCATTGCGCCTTCTTCCGAGCCCGTCTCCACAGCGATCCGCTCGGCCTTGCTCTTGCCGTCCACCTTGAAGACGTAGGTGTTGTCCTCGCGAAGCACGAGTGCATCGCGCGGTACGGCGACCACATTGCGGGGTTCCGCTGCGGGTATGAACACTTTGGCCGCGTCGCCTACGAAGCCGGCGCTCGAGGGCAGTGTCAGCCGAACTTCAATCGTTCGGCTCGCGACGTCGCCCACCGGCACGATGGCACGCACCTTGGCTTCAGCCGGCCGGCCCTCGATCTCGACCGTGAGAACCATGCCCTCATGCAGATAACGTGCAGCGTCGATCGGTGTCTGAACGCTGATTTCCGTCGATCCGATATCCACGAGCCTGACGACAGGTTTCCCTGCGGTGGCGTATTCGCCGGGATTGATCAGACGCGCCACGACCCGGCCAGGGAAGGGGGCTCGGATGTCGCTGTGCGCAAGCTCGTACTGGCTCTTGTCGAGCGCAGCTCGTGCCTGGGCGAACGCGGCCGCATCCATGTCGCGTGTGGAGACGGCCTGGTCGCGCGTGCTCTTGGCAATGGCGTTCTGCGACAGAAGATTTTCCATGCGCGAAGCCTGGCTACGATCGAATTTTACCTGCGCGGCGAGGCGGTCCGCATTCGCCTTGTCCGACGAAAGCTGCAGGCTGGCGAGTTTGTTGTCGATCCGGGCCACGACATCGCCTTCCTTGACCACGGTGCCCACATTCGCGACCCACGCGATGCGCCCTTCGACTTCGGACGCGAGTTGGGCATCGTTGAGCGACACAACTGTCCCCGGCATTGCTACCTTGGGCGCAATCCAGACCTTCTGGACTTGCGCCACGCCGACAGAAGGAGGTTCCGCCGAGTGCTGGGCCAACGCCGGCGAAATAAGGGCCAGAGTGGCCAGAAGTATCGCGCTGTTCGCTTTCATGCCGCCTGCCTCGCCGGCGTCATCGGTTCCTGCCGCAATGCGACCGGGCGCTCGCCGAGCCGGAGCATCGCGGGCATCAGAACAAGCGTGAATACATGGCTCACCAGAATGCCTCCAACTATAACCGCGCCCAGACCGCGGTAGATTTCTGCGCCGGGACCCGGCACCAATACCAGCGGCAACATGCCGAATACAGCCGTCAACGTGCTCGAGAAGATGGGTCGCAGCCTTGTCTCCAGACTCGAACGCACGGCATCGACGCGGCTCATGCCTTCTGCCTCGGCCTGGCGCGTGCGCGCCACAAGCAGGATCGTGTTGTTCACAACAAGGCCGAGCACGATAATGAACCCAATCATCGTTAACAGGTCGAGCGGCTGGAATACCACCAGACCCAGCAGCCGCAAGGCGGCCATGCCGCCGACAGTGCCGAGCGGCAGCGCGATTGTCGCAATCGCGGCATCCCATATCGACTTGAACAATGCGGCCATGATCAGAAACAGCAAAAGGATCGCGAGCAGGAAATTTTTTCCCATGTTAAGAAGCGCGCTGTTCAGATGGTCCACGGCCGCGCCATAGTTGATGGTGCCGTCGGGCGGCAGCAGCTTGCGTATCTGCGGTTCGATGTCCCTCTTGATGATCGCCATTGTGTCCTGCAGGGCCATGCCCCGAGGTGGCAGAAGGTTCAGCGCGATCGTGCGTCTTCGGTCGAGCCGATACACCCCGCTTGGCGCCAGCGTCTTCTGCATGGCAACGAGATGGCCGAACGATACGACTCCGCCGCTCGGAGTGGCGAGCGGGGTATCGTTGACCGCGTCCGGTGACGAGAGGGTCTGCGACTTCAGAATGAGAAACAGCTGCTCTTCGCCGTCGTAGCGCTGGCCGACATAGGCTCCTTCGCCGAGGGCCTGGGCGATTGTCCCGATGTCGGGGCGTGTCCAGCCAACTTCGGCGATGGAACGATCATCCGGCTTCAGCGTCAGTTGCGGCTGGTCGTAATCCAGCGTCGGATTGGTGTTCACGACGCCTTCGGGAAATTTTTGCGTGAGCAGCGCATAACCCTTGCGCGCTGCATCGCGCATGGCATTCGGATCGTTTGTCTGAATGTTGATGGACACGCCGCCGCCCGCATCGAACCCACCGAACAGGCTTCCCATTTGCGCGAACGCCTGTGAATCGGGAAGGTCCTTGAGAATTTCGTTGCGTACAATCTTTTCGAGCGTTGGGAAATCCTCGTCATTCGGCACGCGCGCAGTGAATTCCATGCCTCCTGAACCGTCCATGCGCACGAAATAGTTCAGCAGCTTGGGCTGCTTCTGGCCGGTCATGTAGGGCTGCATTCTGTCGATAATCGGCCGTGCGATGTTCTTGTCGGCGAATCCTACTGTCGCACTGGCGGGAAACTGAATGAACCCGTCGATCGCGGCGCGCTTCACCTGAGGCAGGTATTGCAGACTTGGAAACAGCGCCCACGTGCCGACAATCGAGCCCAGAATGAGCCCGGCGATCCAGAACTGGCGCTTTCGGGACGTGTTCGTCGTATCCATGATCACGTTTGTGATGCGCCGCCAGGTGCCTGCCAAATCGGCGACCTTCGGCCGCGTCTTCAGGAACAGCATGGATGCAACAGGCACGACCGTGAGTGCCGTGATCAGCGAAACGAACACGGCAAACGCGATGGTCAGCGAAAGATCGGCGAACAGCTGGCCTTCGACGTCCTTCAGAAAGATGACGGGTACGAAAATCGCGACATTGGTAGCGGTCGATGCCAGCAGCGCTGTCCAGACCTGTTCGGTGCCAGTCAGCGCCGCTTCCGCAGCCGGCATACCGCGCTCGCGAAGCCGGAGGATATTCTCGAACGCGACGATTGCCGCGTCGAGCACGATACCCGTCGCAAAAGCGAGACCCGCCAGCGACACGACATTGAGCGTCCGACCGAATATGTTGAGAAGCGTGATCACCGCAAAGAGGCAGATCGGAATGACGGACGAGATGATCAGTGTTCCGCGCCACTCTCGCATGAAGAACCAGAGCACGCCGACCGCCAGCAGAATGCCGATCAGCAAATCCGACGTGACCATTCCCATCGCCTGGTAGATGAAATGCGAGGGGTCGAACGAGTATTCCAGATGGACGCCCTGCTCCCTGGCGGGGCCGTCATTGATCGCTTCAACTTCCTTCTTCACCGCATTGACCGTGGCCAGTACGTTGGCGCCGGATGCGCGAAACACATTCATGCCGATCGCCGGATTGCCGTCCTGATAGGCGAAACCCTGTGCCTTGCTCCGGCCGACATGCACGTCGGCAATGTCGCCCAGATGCACGGGCTTGCCGTCGCGCCACTCGATGACGAGGTCTTTCAGCGCGGCGACGGAGTAACGGCCGCGGAATGAAATGCCGTATTGACGACGTCCGACATCGATCGTGCCGCCGGAAATGTCTTCGGAACCGCTGATCAGGTTCGCCAGCTTCGGAATCTGCACGCCGAGCTGAGCCGCGCGCATCGGATCGAAAACGATATCGAGTTCGTCTGTGCCGCCGTTCGAATTGATCTGCGCCGATCCGACTCCCGGTACAGCCTCCAGTCTCGGGATTACCGTGTTCTTCAGGAACGAGACGTAGGAATTCACGTCCCGGGTGTTGCCGGGAAGCTTCTGCATAAAGATGTAGATCAGCGTCGCGTTGGAGTCCTGCTGGCTGGCCAGCTGCACAAACGGCTTTTGTGCGTCGGCGGGCAGCGGTGGCAGGCGATTGAGCCGCCCGATCACGTCAATCAGGGTGCTGCGCATGTCGGTACCGAGCGCGAATGTCAGCGCCACATAGCCACCGCCCAGATTGGCGTAGCCATCCATCTCCTGGAGCCCGGGTATGCCCTGCAGCACCTCTTCCTCGGGCTGGACCAACTGGGTCTCGACCTCGCGTGGAGTCTCCGCTCGCCAATCGGTCTCGATACCGATCTGCGGCCGATCGATATCCGGGAAGAGCTGGATGGGCAGGCTGTAGAGAGCGAAGACCCCGAACAGAATGACGACGGCGACGCCTACGGCGATCGCGGCCGGACTCTTGAGTCCGGCACCAGTCAATCCACGCATACTCCCTCCCGGAACGGCCGGACCACGCGGCTTCTATTTTCAGGCACTTTCCGGGACTCGCACCCCGCCGCACCCACAACGCCGCGATTCAAAGCGAACTCAAGGGGATATAGGCGTCACATCCTTGTGAAAAGGCATTCCCGGATTGCGCAGCGGCCTCGCGGCAAACGGGAGGGGTACCAACTAGTGGTTTAGTTTCAAAGGGCTGGCTGCCGACCCCCATGCCAGATCGCATGTGTGAATGACAAAGATTTAAGGCTGGAACGCCGTCTGATCCGGTTGTGCCAGTTGTGTGCCGCGCCGGCCTGTCCGTGTCTGGTCTTGCCCATGCGTGCTGGCCAGTGAATGCTCGCGCGGGGGCGACGGAGCGAATTGACATGCGGACGTGGCGTTGGGTGCTTGCGGCGCTGCTGGTTGCCTACAGCGTGCAGAATGCCTTTTTTGCCATCTATTCGACCAGCATGAAATTCGGGTGGGTGAAGGCAGCGCCGGACATGCAGCGCTACGTTCCGCTATCCAACGACACGACCATCTTGCAGCTTGCAGTAGGGTGGGCGGCGATCGTTCTGCTTTTCGTGACTGCCATGCGGCTGATCAGGCGCTTGCCCGCGCTAGGCATCTATGCCGGAGCATTCGGCCTGTCGGTTGGAAACTGGCTGAGCTTCAAGCTCGGGACGGTCTACAATCAGACATTCACGCCCGGCGAGCAGAAATTCGACTATGTGTTGCTCGCGGTGATGGCGTTTTTCGGGTTGGCGATCTGGTTGATGGAGCGGAACCAGGCGTACTCCGAGCAAACGTAAGTTCGCGATTGCGACAATTCCCGCCTAGGCCGCCCGATATTCAAAGTCGATCAGGTAGACATTTTCGCCGGGGTCATGTTTGGCCACCTTCAGCAGGTCGACGACACCGGCAAATCCGGATCGCTGCGCCAGTGACCGTGTGATGTGTTCGAACGTGATCTGACGGATAGAGGTCACCACGATGAATCCCGGACCGAGCGCATATCGCCCGCCGACCTTTACACGCGGTCGACGCCAGATTCTGACGCTGCAGGTGATCTCGCCGCGCATGATGGGATCACGAAGCCGTTTGGTGAATGTCATTGGTGGACGCTTCCCTGGGCGAAAGCACTCAGCTTGCCAAAAATGCAGCGACGGCAGAAGCTCACCTTGATCCAGCGGGGGCGGAGCAATGCTGAAAATCGCGGTCGGGCAAACGATCGCCGAGAGTTATGGTTTTGTTGCGGCGCTGCCTATTGTTGCATCGAACTCGTCGTTGCAGCTGCTTTGTTTGGAACCTTCTATGCCGATCTGCTCAGCCATATCAGCGATTCCAAGGCCCTGGCCGAGCAATTGCGGCAATCGCAGCAGTACATAATTCAATCGGAGATGACGTACATGCCGTATCTCTGGGCCGTGGGTTTCATCATGTCGCCCGTCATCTATGGTCTCAGCGTTCTGCCGGGGTGTTTGCCTATCGTGCGCTTGTGCAGGACGGGAATGATGCGGGCGTGTCGCATCCGCATTGAACGTTTCAGCCGTCCGCGATATTTCATCTGCGGTTTCCAATCGTGGTGATTCGCCGGAGGGGACATGAACGAACCCAATCTTTCGGGCGGTGTTGAAATCGATCCCGGCGAATTGAAGCATCCAACGCTCGCTTTTCTTCGGAGCTGGTGGGATGAAAAACGCCATGGCCGACGCATGCCGGCACGCGCCGACATCAATCCATCGGAATTCAAACATCACCTGACATGGCTCATGACGCTCGACGTGCTCGAAGGTGGTCGTGACTTTCGCCACCGCATCGTCGGCGACGATATTGCGCACTATTTCGCCTGGAACCCCACGGGCAAAACGGTGACGGAAGCGTTCGCGACGCAGCCGCCGAGTCTGACAGATGTAGTCCTGGCCATCTACCGCGATGTGGTGGCGAAGCGTGTTCCGGTCTACGCCTTCGGCGACGCGGGTTGGGCAGGAAAGAATATCGAACGCTGCGAGGCTCTGCACCTTCCGATTTCGGGCGAAGGCGATTCGGTCGGCATGATTTTGAGCGCTTTCGTGTTCGACCGCCGCGAAGTCCGCATTGCACGCGAAATCGCCAAAGCCAATGACGGCCGGCTCATCGCGCGAGGTGCATAGCCGCTCGTTGTACGGGAAGGGAACGGAGAAATTTCGATGAACCTTGAAGGCGGTTGTTCCTGTGGCGCGGTACGATACAGGCTTATTTCGGCACCGATGTTTGTCCATTGCTGCCATTGCCTCGATTGCCAGCGCCAGACGGGAAGCGCGTTCGTCCTGAACGCGCTCATCGAAGCCGACCGCGTCGACATGCTATCGGGGAAACCGACGCCCGTTCGCATGCCGACCGACAGCGGCTTGCCGCACAATATCTATCGCTGCCCCGCCTGCCAGATTGCCGTGTGGAGCACCTATGGGGGCAGGTCGTTCCTGCGGTTTGTTCGCGTCGGTACGCTCGACGATCCCGTTGCTCTCAAACCCGACGTGCACATCTATACGCGCTCGAAAGTCTCGTGGGTGAAGCTTCCGGATGATGTGCCGGCATTCGACGTGTATTACGACTCCAAGACGCTGTGGCCTGCCGCAAGCCTGGAGCGCCGCAAGACACTGTTCGAATTGGCGTCTGGGCCCAAATAAATACTGGTTGCAAGCGCAACCGGTCGGGTCTGCACCGAGTCGTCATGCGGCGGTCGCGGCTGTGTGCTAAAAGCGTTGCAGGTAACAGGGGGCAAGCGATGACTGTCAGACTGAAAATCAACGGCCACGTGCACGACCTGGACGTCGAGCCGGATGCGCCACTTCTGTGGGTGATCCGCGATGAAGTGGGTTTGACCGGAACCAAATTCGGCTGTGGCATTGCCTCCTGTGGCGCCTGCACGGTCCACATCAACGGCGAAGCGCAAAGAAGTTGCATGATCCCGGTCGGCTCGGTCGGCGACGCCGAGATCACGACCATCGAAGGCTTGAGTGCGAACGGACCTACCCCGGTTCAGGAGGCGTGGATCGAACACCAGGTTCCGCAGTGTGGCTATTGCCAGTCCGGAATGATCATGGCGGTAAGTGCGCTGCTGCAGAAAAATCCGTCGCCGACCGACCAGCAACTGAGCGACGCGGTCACCAACATATGCCGCTGCGGCACCTATCCGCGTATACGCGCCGCCGTGCGCGCGCTCGCAACCGTGAGGGGCTGAACGCCATGGCAACGCGAAGAATGATCATCCTCGGCGGTCTTGGCGCGGCAGGCGCTCTCGTCGTCGGCTATGCATTGTGGCCCAGCACGCGCATCGCGCGCTCGAATGGGATGGCGGCCAGACCCGGCGAACGCTTCGTATCCAACTGGATCAAGATCGCTCAGGACGACACGATCACCGTTGTCATTCCCCATTGCGACATGGGCACGGGAATTTTTACGTCGTTGCCGCAGATGGCGGCCGAAGAACTCGACGCCGACTGGAACATGGTGCGCTCCGAAGTCGCGCCGGCCGATCCGCTCTTCGCCAATGGGGCGCTGGGCGAAGGATTCATCCTCAGCGGAAAGGACATCTATCCCGAGAATATCCCGGCCTTCATGAAGGGAACAGTCGACAACGGGTTCCGCACGATTGCGGAGTTCATGAATCTGCAAGTGACGGGAGGCTCTTCCGCCATACGGGCAACCGGCGTCTACGGCATCCGCATTGCCGGCGCCGCGGCGCGCGAAATGCTCGTCAAGGCAGCGGCAGCACGCTGGGCCGTTGCGGCGGACGAATGCAGCACAAAGCTGAGCCGTGTGATCCACACGGCGACCGGTCGCAGCTTTCGCTATGGCGAACTGGCCGGCGAAGCAGCGGCGTTCGACGCCTCCTCGCATCCACGCCTGAAGCCGCGCGAAGAATATACAATCGTCGGCAGGTCGATTCCGCGTTTCGACATTCCGCGCAAGGTGAACGGCACGACGAACTATGGCGTCGATGTGGTCCAGCCCGGCATGCTCTATGCCGCCATCAGGATTTCACCCGTATTCGGGGGCAAGCTTGCGGCAGTCGACGTGAATCCGATCGCCGGCCGGCGCGGCATCGAGAAAATTGTGAGGCTTGACGACGCAGTCGTAGTGATCGCGGACCGTTTCTGGCGTGCGCGCGACGCGGTGGCTGTTCTCAACCCCGTGTTTGATGCGATGGGCAACGGCAACGTTTCCTCGGCCTTGATCACGGCACGCCGCGCTGCGGCACTGAATGGCGAACTCAAATCCGACATGAAATCGGGATCCGGCGTGGACGCGTTGTCCTCCGGCAGCGTTATCGAGGCGACCTACAACGTACCGTATCTGTCGCACGCGCCGATGGAGCCCATGAACGCCACCGCGCTCTACAAGGATGGCGCGCTCGAAGTCTGGTCGGGCACGCAGGACGGTCTGGGATCGCGTGCGCAGTGTGCAAAAGCATCCGGCCTGCCGATGGACAAGGTCACGTTCCATCTTTTGCCGATGGGCGGCGGGTTCGGGCGAAGGCTGCCCGGCTTTTTCAACTTCCTCGACTATGCGGTGAAAACGGCGATGGCCGTGCCCGGCCGACCGGTGAAGCTTATCTTCACGCGCGAGCAGGACATGCAGCACGACTTCTACCGGCCGAATGTGATGAGCCGGTTCAAGGCCATGCTTGGCTCAGACGGTTTACCCACAGTATGGGTGAACGACTACACGACCGACGACAGCGCCAATCCCGAAGCGCACATTCTCTACAGCGTTCCCAACCAGGCCATCAGCGTCGCGAAGGTCCCGACGCATGTGCCGACGGGTCCGTGGCGCAGCGTGGAAGCGTCATGGCACGGCTTTTTTGTCGAATCTTTTGTCGACGAAC
>Ga0302326_10008661_pt1 | contig 22395 bp, 18 predicted proteins | sample Palsa_T0_3_FD_202264 | JGI IMG/M metagenome (GOLD analysis project Ga0302326, IMG submission 202264) | Peat permafrost microbial communities from Stordalen Mire near Abisko, Sweden - Palsa_T0_3 | ecosystem: Environmental > Terrestrial > Soil > Palsa > Peat permafrost | place: Sweden: Abisko... | reverse complement strand
TGCCGCCCCTTCAACGCCTACGGACCCGGGGAGCTCCCTGACCCCGATGAGCCCGGTATCGCTCACGCCGTGCCCGACCTCATCGAGAAAGTTCTCTCCGGCCATAGCCCCCTGGAGATCTTCGGCTCGGGCGAGCAGACCCGAACCCTCACCCACGTGGACGACATCGCCGATGGCATCGTGACCGCCATGGCCTCGCCCGCGGGGGTGAACGCGGACTTCAACATCTCCGCCTCGAAGGAGCTCACGGTCGCGGAGATCGCCCAGATCGTCTGGGACGCGTGCGGCCGGGACCCTGAGGAACTGTCGCTCAAGCACCTTCCGAGCTTCGAAGTCGACGTTCAGCGTCGCTGGCCGTCGGTCGAGAAGGCACGCCGCGAGCTCGGCTGGGAGGCCGCGATCGACGTTCCCGAGGGCATCGCCCAGACCGTCGACTGGCTGCGCTCCCGGCGCGCCGAGGTGGCGAGCTGAGCTCTTCGGGCCAGGCAATCCACGAGAACGCCGCCCGCGGCTTCGACAGCGCCGCCGAGGAGTACGAGCGGGGCCGGCCCGAGTACCCGCGGGAGGCGATCGGCCTGCTGGCATCCCAGCTCGCCTTCGGTGCCGGCAGCACCGTCGTCGACTTGGCGGCGGGGACCGGGAAGCTGACCCGAGCGCTGATCGGGACCGGAGCCCATGTCATCGCCGTCGAGCCCGTCCCGGGCATGCGCGCCCAGCTCGTGCACGCGGTGCCCGCCGCCGAGGTGATGGAAGGGACGGCGGAAGCGATGCCGCTGGCGGCGGGGAGCGCCGACGCCGTGCTCGTCGCGCAGGCCTTTCACTGGTTCGACACCCCGAAGGCAGCGGAGGAGATTTGCCGCGTACTACGCAGCGGCGGAGGCCTCGGCGTGATCTGGAACGTCTGGGACGATTCCGTGGACTGGGTTGCGCGCATGCAGGAGCTCGTCGGCGCCCACCGGGGCGACACCCCCCAGCGCACCACGAGCCGATGGCGCGAGCAGCTCGCCGCCACCGGCCTGTTCACCACGCTCACCGACCGTACCGTCGCCAACGTCGTGCACGGGAGCGTCGACGTGCTGCTCGCGAGGACCGCCTCGGTCAGCTTCATCGCCACGCTCCCCGAGCGCGAGCGGAAGAAGCTGCTCTCCGATCTACGGGCGCTGGTCGCCGAGCACCCGGAGGCCCGGGTGCAGGATCAGCTCGTGATGCCCTACGTCACGCAGGTGACGTGGTGCCGCGCGGCGGAGTGACCCGCTAGTAGGACCGTTTCCAATCCTTGCGCGTCAGACTCACGTAGTAACCACCGTCGCGCTGGGGCACATTGCGGTTGACGATCTCGGAAAGCGTCTTCGTCGAGGTGATGATGTCCATGCCCAAGGGTGAGAACGTCTCCTCGTTGTAGATCCGGGGCGCGAGCAAAGGGTTCGTGTAGACCTGGGAGAAGGCGTCCATTGACACCATCCGACCGAGCAGGTCGGGGCACACCCCGTTCGCCGGCACTTCCTCGGCGAAGAGCCCGACGTAGAACTCGATGTTGTCCACGTGGCCGTAGAGCTTGCGTAACTGGTCACGCACGTTGACGTCACCCGTGATCTGGTCGAAGTCGGTGACCCGCGGGGTCTTCGAGAGCTCGCGGTAGTCGTTATAGGAGCGGAGGTTGACGGTGCGCCCCATGTTGATGCTGAGTGCTTCGACATACCACAGCTCGGGCGGTGTGTTGACCAGCCCCATCTGCCCGGCGATCTGCTCGGAGGCGTCCTCGAAGAGCGCACCGAGTCCGTACTTGGTCACGGTCTCGGTGTCGTAGAGCGTCTCGCCGATGGGAATGCTCTGTCCGCCGATCGCGTAGCTCGAGGGCACCAGGCTGTGCCAGCGGTAGAGCAGGTCGAACTCGATCGCCATCCAGTTCTGGCGGTACCAGCGTTCGTTGGGGAAGCTCGCCGGATCGAGGCTGAGCTCGAAGATCGTCGGCGTGATGTGGTTGATGTAATCCTCGATCACGATCTTCATCAAGACCACGGTGAGGATATTGCGCGTGGTGCTGAACAGCCGCTCGTCGTCCCAGCCCGGGTATGCCTCTCCGAGCAGCCGCGCGATCCGGTTGTGCTCGCGCAAGAACAGCACGTTGTGCATCACGAAGCCGATCTGAAGGTTCGACGTGTCGCTCCCCATGGCGAAGAGCTGGTTGCGCGTCTCCAGGGACTGCTCGTCGAACTGCACCGGCTTCAGGTGCGGATTGGAAAACTCGGGCTTGATCTCCCCGTTCTCGCAGAGATAGAGCGGAAACTCCTCGCCGCCGATCTCCTGGCTCTTGAGCAGTCCCGCCTCGAGCGTGCGCAGCTGCCGCGCGACATCCGGGTTCAAACCGTACAGGTTCGTGAGATCGATCTCGTGGTTGGACTGGTTCCTGCGTGCGTCGGGCGGTGTCGCCCGGTCACTGCGCAGGAAGCCGTCGGTGAACCACTGTGCGAAGTACGAGAAGAGCACTGTGGACTTCGGTGATTCGACGAACTCGGTACGGGTGAACAGAGCCTCGAACTCCTCCACCGGCGGCAGGCTCGAGCCGGCGGCGGAGGCCGGAGGAAGATGCCGGCTGCTGAACGTCCGATCGGTAAGGGAGTCCCACGACGTGTAGTCGGCCATCGTCGAGAGCGGTTCGGGACGCGTGGGGAACTTCATGATCGCGATGTTCGTGAGGGCCTTGTTCGCCGTCCGGCTGAGCAGGGGAACGGATTGGATCAGCTCCCAGACGGGCTCGCCGTGGGTCGTGACGAACACCTCGAGTTGGTTCCGCCAGCCGTCCTTCGCGGTGCTCCTCGCGGCCTCGGTCGGGCCGTTCCCACGCCCAGGAATCCGGGGCATCGGGGGGTCGCTGAACACCTTGCCGACGGCACTCCGCACCGGCGTACCTGGAGAGAAGACGCTCATCGGCCGAGCATACCTTGGCCGGATTGTGAGTGCTTGACAGCTCCCCGCGGGGGTCACTCGAGGCGGTAACTGAGGGCTATCTCCGCCGGGCCGACGGCTCGAGCCCGGGGTTCGGCCAGCCGCCGTCGGCCGGGTTCATGTTCGTACCCGGCGGGACGATCTCATCGATCCGGTCGAGGACCTCCTCGGAGAGGACGATGTCGGCTGCCGTCAGCTGTGACTCGAGGTGCTCCATGGTGCGCGGGCCGATGATCGCCGCAGTGACGGCCGGGTGGCGGACGACGAAAGCGATCGAGAGCTCGATCAGCGTCATGCCGGACTCCTCGGCGAGCTGCGCGAGCGCCTCTACGGCCTCGAGCTTGCGTTGATTCCCCGGCAGGGACATGTCGTAGCGCGCCGGGATGCGCTCGGCGCGGTGCGAGGCAGGCACGTCCTCGCCCATGCGGTAGCGCCCGGAGAGCCAGCCGCCGGCGAGCGGGCTCCACGGAATCACGCCCATCCCCTGGCGCAGGCACGTCGGGAGCACGTCGCTCTCGACCCCACGGACGAGGATCGAGTACGGGGGCTGCTCGCAGATGAAGCGCTCGCGACCCCGGTGCTCGGCGACCCACTGCGCCTCGACGATCTGGCTGGCGGGAAAGGTCGAGGAGCCGAAATACCTGATCTTCCCTGCATGGACGAGATCGGTCAGGGCGCCGAGGGTCTCGTCGATGTCGGTGTCGATCTCAGGCCGGTGGATCTGGTACAGGTCGATCCAGTCGGTTCCGAGCCGGCGCAGGCTGTTCTCCACCTCGCGCACGATCCAGCGGCGCGAGTTGCCGAACTCGTTGGGATCGTCCCCCATCGTGCCGTGGACCTTGGTGGCCAGTACGACGTTGTCGCGCCGTCCGCCCGTGAGCGCCTTGCCGACGATCTCCTCCGACTCCCCGCGCGAGTAGACGTCGGCGGTGTCGATGAAGTTGATCCCCGCCTCCAGCGCCCGGTGGATGATCCTGATCGAGTCTTCGTGGTCGGTGTTGCCCCAGGCGCCAAACATCATCGCGCCCAGGCACAGCGGGCTGACCCTGACACCCGTGCGGCCAAGTGTGCGGTGGTCCATAGGGCTCACCCTAGTGACCCAAGATTTCGGAGTATCAGGGGTAGACCGGCCCGCGGCAACCACCCGACGCTAGTCCCCGTCGAGCACCTCGAAGCTACAGCCCCGCCCCTCGAGCTCGGCGAACAGGAGCTCGGGCGCGAGACAGCGCTCGGGCGCCGTCGCGCCGGTCGCGCTGAGCTGACCGCGGGCGAGCAGGCGCACCGCTGCCGCCGCCGGCGCGGCCGTCGAGACCACCGAACCGCCGAGGCCGAAGTGTGGGCGGCTGACCGCGCGCACCTTGACCGTCCGCCCCCCGCCGCGCGCGATCACCAGGTGGACGGACACCGTCTCAGCCGAAGGAGATGTGGCCTCGCACGTCGCCTGCTCGACCTCCGCAGGGGTCGCGGAGACGAGCTCGCGCAGACGGCTCGAGAGGGGGGGCGCGAGCGAGAGGCGAAAGCTCGCCTCGTGGCAGCCGAAGCTCTCGCCGAACGTAGCCAGCTCGGAGTGGAGCGTGTAGATCGTCTCCACCCGACCGATGGGCGGGCCGTAGTCGAGCGTGCCACCGTCGCTCAGCGCCTCGATCTCCACCGGCCCTCCGTCGCGCAGGACGACCGGCGCGAGCGTGAGCTCGTCGATCAGCGTCCGCACCGCGTAGGGCGGGCTGAAGGCGCCCGTGGCGCGCGGATCGCGGCCCGCGGCCGCGACGTCGATCGAGTCGACAGCGCCTCCGAGCTCGCGCACCGCCCGCGCGGCCATCACGTTGGTCTTGCCCGGGCTCGAGCCGATCCCCAGCAGCGCGAGCAGCCCGGCACGCCGGAACTCCTCGTCGAGCTCGAGCTGGCGATGAGTCATCCAGTACAGGCCACCGAGATCCAGGTAGTGGCATCCGGCAGCCACGCACGCCCGCATGGCATCGAGGTTGATCCGGTAGCTCGCCGAGTTGATGAGGACATCGACGCCGTCGAGCACGTCAGCCAGCGCGCCGGTGTCACGGGCATCGGCCGCCTGGGCCCGGGCCTTGCCGCCGCCGTGCTCGGAGGCGACGCTCGCAGCGCGAGAAGCGTCGAGATCGAGCAGGAGCAGGCTCGACACCTCTTCTGATTCGGCCAGGTCGCGCACGATCGCGGGGGCGATCGTGCCCGCGGCGCCGAGGACGGCGACGGAGAAAGTGGCCGGTGCTGTCACGGCGGGACACGGTAACGGCTGAGGCGTCTGGCTTGCGCGAACTTGCGTTCCGGCCTCCCGCGAACGAGAATGGGCCGGCGGGCGGAGGGCCTCGACGATGAATCGACCCAGCCGCCGCCCACCAGGCCGGCGCGACAACGAGACAGAAGGGACCACTGTGGAGAGCGCATCGTTGGCAGAGCCCGCCCTTGGCATCCAGGTCGAGGACAAGGGCCTGAAGAAGAACGCGATCTCGTTCGTCTCGAACATCGTCATCGGGGTGGCATCGACGGCGCCGGCGTACAGCCTGGCGGCCACCCTCGGCTATATCGCCCTGGTCATCGGCCTTGGGGCCCACTCGCCGGCGGTCATCCTCGTGTGCTTCTTTCCCATGGCGGCGATCGCGGCTGCGTACTACTACATGAACCGTGCCGACCCCGACTGCGGCACGACGTTCAGCTGGATGACGCGGGCGATGGGGCCGTGGGCGGGCTGGCAGGGCGGGTGGGCGATCGTGGTCGCCGACGTGCTCGTGATGCCGAGCCTCGCCTCGGTGGCGGGCGTCTACAGCTTCTCGCTCTTCGGCAACAGCAACCCCAGCACCTTCGATGTCACCACCGTCGGCATCGCCTGGATCGTGGTCATGACGGTGATCTGCTACATCGGGATCGAGATCTCCGCCCGGACGCAGCGGCTGCTGCTCGCGATGGAGTTCACCACCCTCGTCGTCTTCGCCGTGGTGGCCCTGATCAAGGTCTACGCCGACCACCCCGCGCACTCCATCCAGCCGTCGGCCTCCTGGTTCAACCCGTTCGACATCTCGAGCATCAGCGCCCTGAACGGCGGTATCCTCCTCGCGGTCTTCATCTACTGGGGCTGGGACTCGGGGGTGAGCGTCAACGAGGAGACCGAGGACCCGAGCACGGCCCCGGGGCGTGCGGCGATCGTCTCGACCTTCGTGCTCGTGGCCATCTACCTGCTCGTCGCCACCGCCGCCCAGGCCTTCGGAGGCGTCCACTCGCTGGCCGCCAATCCCGGCGACGTGCTCGCGCCCCTGGGCAAGGGGGTGCTCGGCTCCCCGCTCGACAAGCTCCTCGTCATCGCCGTCCTCTCCTCCGCCTCGGCGTCGACGCAGACGACGATCCTCCCCACGGCACGGACCACGCTGTCGATGGCGCGCATGAAGGCGATCCCGAGCGCGTTCGGCAACGTTCACCCGCGCTTCCTGAGCCCGGGCTTCTCGACGATCTGGATGGGTACCGTCTCGACCCTCGTGTACGTGCTCCTGTCGGTCACGAGCCCGGTGAACCTGATCGGGGACGCCTTCACCTCGCTCGCCCTGACCATCGCCTTCTACTACGGGTTCACAGGCTTCGCCTGCGTTATCTTCTACCGCCGCGAGCTGTTCAAGAGCGTGAAGAACTTCATCTACATCGGCGTGTTCCCCTTCTTCGGCGGAGCCGTGCTCACCTTCGTGCTCGTCAAGGCGGTCCTCGTCTACTCGAAGCCTCACGCGGGGTTCGCGAAGCCCTTCCTCGGCATCGGCTCACCCATCGCGATCGCGCTGGCGTCGATCATCCTGGGGATCGTGTTCATGTTCATCCAGCGCTTCACGACGCCCGAGTTCTTCAGACGCAAGCCTGAGGTCGTCGACGCGTCCGTTCTCGCAGGCGCGCCCGCGGGGCGCTCGTCATGAGCGCGGGAAAGACATCCCTGTCTTTCCTTGGCGAGTTCGCCTGGCGGCGAACTCGCGGGCGGGCGGCGACCTCATGAGCGCGGGGATCGTGGTCGGCTACGACGGCTCCGATTGCGCCAAGGAGGCGGTGCGAGTTGCCATCGAGGTCGGCAAGGCGTACGGAGAGTGGATCGTGATCGCCTTCGGCTATGAGCTCAACCCGGTCGCGGGGGAGCTCCACGACTACCACGCCGCGCTCAAGGAGCTCGCGACGAAGCGCCTGACCGAGGCCGTGGCCCTGGCCGGAGACGCCGGAGCGACCCCGGATATCGAGGCGGTGATCATCGAGCAGTCCCCCGCCGCCGGGCTCGTCGAGCTCGCCGACGAGCGCGACGCCCGGGTGATCGTCGTGGGCACGCGGGGCGAGAGCCCGATCAGGGGCGCTCTCCTCGGCTCGACGCCCCACAAGCTGCTTCACATCTCAGACCGGCCCGTGCTCGTCGTGCCCGCCCCCGCATAAGGGCGCATGGATCTGCTCGCGACCGCGCTCGCGTTCGACCGGTCGCTGCGAGCCCGCGGTGCCCGGCGAGCGATCGCGATCCCGGGTGGAATGGTGATCCTCCACGACGAACTGCGGCCCGTCTATCACCTGAACTCGGTGATGCTCGACGCCCCGATTTCCGCCGGGCTCGACGCTGCGGCCATCATCGACCTGGCCGGCCACTGGCTCGGCCACCTTCGCCATCGACACGTCGTGCTCGACGACGCCGCCGCAGCCGAGGCCGTGGCACCGGAGTTCACGCGAGCGGGTTGGACGATGCAGCGGACACTGTTCATGGCGCTCAGCAAGGAGGCCGATCGTCCGGCGCGCTCCGGCGTCGCGCGCGAGGTCGATGTGGAGACGCTGCGTGCGCTCGAGCTGCGCTTGGCCGCGGAGGATCCGCCCCTCGGCGCCGGCCCCGGCTTCTCCGAGCACCTGGTGCAGGCCATGGACGTCCTGCGCGACGCCACCCGCGCTCGGTGCTTCGCCGCGGGCGAGGACGGCGAGCTCGCCGCTGCCTGCACGCTATTCCTCGAGCGCGGCCACGGCGGGACCGCCCTCCTCGACAACGTGGGCACCCTTCGCGCCCGGCGCCGACGCGGTCTGGCCCGGGCCGTCGTCGCTGCGGCCATCGATCTCGCCCGGGCCGAGGAGTGCGACCCGATCGTGATCCCCGCCGACGTGGACGACGGGCCCAAGGAGCTCTACACCCGGATGGGCTTCGTCCCGCTCGGAGTGCAGGTCTCGTTCACGCTGGCGCGCGCCGCGTAGGTGAGGCCGGGCGTGAGGCCGCCGATCTGATTACAGAACGCCTCGACGACCACGCCGTCGAACTGCGTGCCGGCATTGCGCCTCAGCTCCTCGAGCGCCGCCTCGACCCCGAGGGCCTGCCGGTAAGACCGGTCGGAGGTCATCGCGTCGAAGGCGTCACACACGGCGATGATGCGTGCGCCGAGGGGGATGTCGGAGCCTGTGAGCCCGTCGGGGTATCCGCTTCCGTCGATGCGCTCGTGGCTCGAGTGGATCAGCTCGGCCGTGTTGGCCAGGGCGGGAGCGGCCGAGACAATGCGCGCTCCGATCACCGAGTGGGCGCGAATATATTCCCATTCCTTCTCGTCGAGGGCACCGGCCTTGTCGAGGATCCCGGCGGGGATCGCCGTCTTGCCGATGTCGTGCAGGGTTGCGGCCAGACGGATCCGCTCTACCTCGTACTTGGGCTGGGCGAGTGCCTGCGCGAGTGCGCCCGCGAGCATCGACACCCGGGCGACGTGCTCGTCGAGAGCGGCGTTCTGCTCGGTGAGGACCTGCAGGAGCGCGTCGGTGACCTGCCGGCTGGCCGAGGACCGGCTCGCCTTATTGGCGTACATGCGCTCATCGGCGAGCTTCAGCGCTTGATTCTCGCTGGTCGCCTCCGATGGGATCCATGCGGCGCCGTGCGAGCAGCCGATGTGCCACCCCTCGCCGGCGATCTGCAGCGCTGCCATCGTGTCGTCCAGCACCTGCTCGGCAGCGTCCAGGCGGGAACAAATGAGGACGCAGAATTCATCGCCGCCGGTTCGATATGCCGAGCCCGAGTTCGCTTCGCTGACCGCGGCGAGACGGCCTCCAAGGCGCGCAAGCAATGAGTCGCCCGCTTCGTGGCCGAACGTGTCGTTGTACTGCTTGAAGCCGTCCAGATCGAACATGATGAGGAGGAACTCGCGGTCCGGTGAGGACTCGGCGAGTGCGGTGGCGAAGTCGCTCGCCAGCGCCCGTCGGTTGCCCAATTCGGTAAGGGCGTCGGTCTTCGCCTCGACTCCCTTCTCATGCGCGAGGCGCTCGACCACCTCCCGAGCCGCGATCGAGCGAAAGTAGAAATACGCGAACGCGACCAAAAGCAGAAGCATCGCGCCGGCGGCGCCGAACTTGGCCTGGTTGCGGGCACGCAAAGCGCTGGCAGCGTCCGACCGGCTGATCTTGCCGAGCACGACCGAGAGTGCGTATGCGCGGGCCCCCAGCACCCCATTGACCTTGGGGGACCGAGACCCGCCGGCGGCCAGGCCCCCGGGGCCGGTGGCAATCTGGTAGACGCTCGTCACGGCAGGCTTGATTCTGGCCAAGTCGGCGCGGGCACCTGCCAACAGGCCGGGCGGCACCCCGGCCTGGGCGCGGACCGTCAAACCACGCGAGATCGACCCCTCATCGGCCCTGATCCTGGCGAGACTGGCTGTTGGGGAGCCGCCGGCAGCCGGATCGGCGGCGTTCGCCGCGGTCTGCAGGTCAGCCACGGACAGCTTCAGCGAGTTGATCTGCACCTGCGCCTCACGGTTTGAATCGGCTCGCTCGACGAGCAGCCAAACGGAGGCGATCGCTCCTATCGTCAACAGCAGCACGATCACCGGGGGCAGGAGCTTCGAGCGTGTCATGCACTCTCATCGGCCCCCGGCGGTCCGCCAAGCACCGCGATAACTACGGATCAGAGCTTCTTCTTCACCCGGACCGCCGTGCCGTAGGCGCAGATCTCGGTCCAAGTCGAACCGAGCTCGGAGGTATCGAAGCGGAACGCGATCACCGCATTCGCGCCCTTTCCCTCCGCCTCCTCGACGAGCCTCTCGGTGGCGTGCCCGCGACCGTCGGCGAGCATCTTCGTCATGCCCTTGAGCTCACCGCCGACGAGCGACTTGAACGACGCCCCAATCTGGGAGCCCAGGTTGCGCGACCGGACCGTCAGTCCGAACACCTCTCCGAAGACCTCCTGGATCTCGTAGCCCGGGAGGTCGTTCATAGTCGAGATGATCATTGGACAAAGGTACACGAGCGGTACGCTGGTGGCGTGGCGTCAGATAGCCTCGGACGAGAACCATGACCGAGCTCGAAGCCATCGTCAGCGAAGCCTCGGCGCTGCCCGGCCCCTACCCGGTGGGCCAGTACGCAGCCCAGCTCAAGCGACGTTTGCTCGAGTTCGCCCGCGTCCAGCTCGTCGGCGAGGTCTGGGGGTTCGGGGGCAGCCGGGCGCGGGTGTACTTCGAGCTCCGTGACGCACGCGGCGCGGTGCCCTGCTCGATGTGGCGCAGCGACTTCGAGTCGCTTGGTCTGACCCTCGTGGACGGCATGAAAGTGGTCGTGGGCGGCGGCTGTGACTACTACCCCGGCAGCTCCGTCTCCTCTCCGTCCTTCACCTTCGCGGTGCTCGAACTGCGCATCGCCGGCGAGGGCGACCTGCTGGCGGCGCTCCAACGTTTGCGCCGGCAGTTCGACGCCGAGGGACTGTTCGCGCCCCAGAAGCTCCTGCCGCGACCGCTCGTGCCGCGGACCATCGGCGTGGTCACCGGGGAGCAGGGCAAGGCGCGGGACGACGTTCTCGCGGGGCTCCGGCGGCGCGGCTGGGCGGGCCGGCTCGTATGGGCTTTCGTTCCCGTCCAGGACCGCCACGCCGCGCCCAGGATCGCCGCCGCCCTCCGGGAGCTGGCCGCGCTCGAAGAGGTCGACGTGGTCATCGTCGCGCGTGGTGGCGGGTCCCTGGCCGACCTGCTCGCCTTCTGCGACGAGACGCTGTGCCGCACCGTCGCGCTGCTCCCCACCCCGGTCATCGCCTCCGTCGGGCATCACACCGACCGCACGCTGATCGATGACGTCGCCGCCGTCTCCTGCTCCACGCCCACGCACGCCGCCGAGGCGGCGGTGCGGATCGACTGCCGTGCGGCGCGGGCTGACCTCGCGGCGAGCGCCCGCCAGCTCGAGCGCCACGGCCGCGTCGCGGTGATCGGCCGGGCGCGGACGCTCGCCCAGCTGTCACGGGCACCGGCCGAGCACGTCGCGCGTCATCGCGTCCACCTCCACCAGCGACTGCGCGAGCTGCGAGCGAGCGCCCGCCGCCGGGTAGCCGATCGTCGCCGGCTGGTGGACGTCCACATGGTCGTCCTCGAGCGCAAGGCCGGAGTGGTGCAGCTCGACCGCGAGCGCCGGCTCACCGAGCTGCACGGGCGAGCGCGGCGCTTCGCGGGCGCCGGGGCCGACGCCACCGCCCGCCGCGCCGAGGTCCTCGAGCGCCTCGCGCTCGCCCTCGGGGCCCACGATCCGGAGCGCACGCTCGCGCGCGGATATGCGCTGGTCGAGGACGCAGCCGGCGAGCCGGTGACGACGGCGAAGGGAGCGCGGGACGCAGCCGAGGTCAAGATCCGCTTCCGCGACGGCCGGGTGCGCGCCCGGGTGGAGGATTCGCCCTCGTGAACGAGCGATCGTACGAGAGCGCCGCCGGGCGCATCGAAGAGATCATCCGCCGCCTGGACTCGGGCGAAGCAGGCTTGCGCGAGACGCTCGATCTCGTCAAAGAGGGGCGCGAGCTCGTCGAGTATTGCGCGGCGGAGCTCGAGGCGGTCGGTCGCGGGCTCGAGGAGCTCAAGCTCGAGGAGCTCGTGGCACGGCTGGAAGCGGGCGCGCGCGAGGAGACCGGATGACCGGCACCTTTGACCTCCTTGCCGATCTCCCGGTCGAGATCGACGGCTACAAGCTCGAAGGCCTGAAGGCCGAGGTCTCGAGTGGCTTCGAGCGCCTGAGCACGGTCGTCCACTTGACCGGGGGCGATCACGAGGGAGTGGGCGAGGACGTCGTCTACGACGGAGTCGACCAGACCGCCCTTCAGGAGGCCGGTCCCGTCCACGACCTCGCGGGTCGCTACGCGCTCGGCGACTTCTGCGCGCTCATCGACTCGCTCGACCTCTTTCCCGTCGAGCCCCAGCGCGATGTCTCACGGCTGTACCGGCGCTGGACGTTCCACAGCGCCGCGCTCGACCTGGCGCTGCGCCAGGCTGGACGTCCGCTCTACGAGGTCCTCGGCCGCGACCCCCGTCCCGTCACCTTCGTCGTCTCGCTGCGACTCGGCGAGCCTCCGTCGCTCGACCCCATCTCCCGACGCGTCGAGCGCTATCCGACGCTCCGCTTCAAGCTCGACCCCACGAGCTCCTGGGATCCCGAGCTCATCGCGGAGCTCGTCGCTACGAACGCGGTCGACTCGCTCGACTTCAAGTCCTTCTATCGAGGAACGGTGGTCGACCAGCCCACCGATCCCGAGCTCTACCGCCGGGTGATCGAGGCATTCCCGAGCGCGTGGCTCGAAGACCCCGACATCGTCGACCCCGCCTCCGCCGCGCTGCTCTCAGGCCACCACGACCGGATCACCTGGGACGCCCCCATCCACTCGATCGCCGACATCGAGGCACTCCCCTTCGCCCCCCGGATGGTCAACCTCAAGCCCTCGCGGATCGGTTCGCTTTCCGACCTGTGCGCCACCTACGACTACTGCGCCGAGCGCGGGATCGGGGCCTACGGCGGCGGCCAGTTCGAGCTCGGCCCGGGGCGCGGACAGGCCCAGTACCTCGCCTCCCTCTTTCACCCCGACACCCCCAACGACCTGGCGCCTGCGGGCTACAACGTCAACGATCCCGCCGACGGCCTTCCCGCCAGCCCCCTCCCCGTGGCCGCCGACGCCACGGGCTTCCGCTGGGGCTAGCGGCGGGGAGGCGCGAGACCCCGAACGCGCCGGGACGCCATAATTAGGCGCGATGGGCACTAGCGATTCCCGGGCCGCGGCGCCCCTCGACGGCACTGTCGCGCTGGTCACAGGCGCTTCGAGCGGCATCGGCGAGGCGACCGCCCTGCATCTGTTCTTCCGCGGCGCCGCCGTCGCTCTCGTGGCTCGGCGGACCGACCGCCTCGAGGCGCTCGCGGGACGGATCCGCGGCGAGGGCGGCACCGCGCTCGTGGTGCCTGCCGACGTGACCGAGCAGGCGCAGGCTGCCGATGCCGTGCAGCGATGCGTATCCGAGCTCGGGCGCCTCGACGTGCTCGTCAACAACGCCGGGATGATGCTCCTCGGCCCGATCGTCGACGCGCCGCTCGACGAGTGGGAGCGCATGGTCCGGATCAACGTGCTCGGATTGCTCTACTGCGCCCACGCCGCCCTCCCGCACCTCCTCGAAGCCGCCGAGGACGACCCCCGTCGCGTCGCCGACCTGGTCAACGTCAGCTCCGTGGCCGGACGCGTGGCGAGGAACGGAAGCGGGGTCTACAACCTGACCAAGCACGGCGTCGGCGCGTTCAGCGAGTCCCTGCGCCAGGAGGTCACCGAACGCCACGTGCGCGTGTCCCTGGTCGAGCCCGGCGCGGTCGCCACCGAGCTGGCCGGGCACAACCGCCCCGAGATCCTCGAGACCATCGGGCAGCGCTTCGGGAGCATCGAACGACTCGAGGCCGACGATATCGCCGACGCGATCGGCTATATCGTCACCCGACCGCGCCACGTCGCCATCAACGAACTGCTCGTCCGACCGACCGAGCAGGCGGCCTGAGCGGGATCTTGCAGGAACGGCTCGGCATTGCTGGTGCGGGTGCGATCGCCTGCGGGCTCGCGGCGACGGCGGCACGCGTCGGCGAGGTGGTGCTGTGGGCGCGCTCGGAGGGTTCGGCCCGCCGGGCACGGGACCGCGTGGCAAAGACGCTGGCCAGGCTCGACGACGGGGCGATTGGACCCGAGCGCGTCCAGGTCGTCACCGACCTCAGCGCGCTCGCGCACGCCACCTTCCTCGTCGAGGCCGTCGTCGAGGACCACGGTCACAAGGCGGCGCTGCTCGGCGACCTGGCCCGCCAGGCGGGGCCCGACGCGGTGCTGGCGACGACGACCTCCTCGCTCTCGATCGCCGATCTCGCGCTCGCCGCCGGTCGGCCCGAGCGCTTCGTTGGGCTGCACGTGTTCAATCCCGTCCCCCGGATGAAGCTCATCGAGCTCGTCTTCCCCGACACCGCCACGGCCGATACGAGGTCGCGCGCTCAGGCCCTGTGCGTAGCGCTCGAGAAGACCGCCGTCCAAGTGCCCGATATCCCCGGCTTCGTCGTCAACCGCCTGCTCTTCCCCTATCTGTTCAGCGCCGTCGAGCTGATGACCGCGACCGGACTCACGCCCGAGGACGTCGACAACTGCATGACGCTCGGCGCCGGCCAGCCGATGGGGCCGATGGCGCTGCTGGATTTCGTCGGTCTCGACGTCTCCCAGGCGATCGGAGAGACGATCGGCGCCACCGTGCCCGCGAAGCTGCGCGCGCTCGTCGAGGAGGGCTCGCTCGGACGCAAATCCGGGCAAGGCTTCTATAGCTACGAATAATCCTTTAAGGATTGTTCATCTCCGGCGCGCACACTTCCGCTTGCGACGTACCTCATAGCAGCACCTCCTCCCCAGAAGCACCGAGACCGGCCCGTCCCCGCGGGCCGGTCTTCTTTAAGGGCCCACGACCAGTCCCGCCTACCTGCCTAGCGGGAGCGAAGTGAAACGGTTCGCGGGCTCGGGGGCGCCTTGAGCGCGAACGTTGTACTCAGAGTCGCGTTTTTACTGCCCTGGAGAACAACGTTCGCGAGTAAGCCCGCCCCCCGGCCCCGGCGGCGCCCCCCGAGGCGCGCATTCCCGGCGCCGCGCCCGCCCGGGCGCGAACCTTTCACCTGAGTCCCGCCTACCGCGTACCGGGACTGCTGTTCATCAGTTCGCGCCCGAGGGCGGGCGAACCGGGCGCCGGGACGCCATGCCGCCTCCTCCTCGCCTCGCGCAGCGCTGCCACCATCGGCTCCGGCGTCCTCGCCTGACGCGGCCCCAGACCTCGCCCTTACAGGCACAACGTCCCTGGGAGACCCACTACCTAACAAAGCACTGTTAACCCCGAGCTCCGGTAATTTGAAGCCGGCCCCCCCGAGGGCCGGCCTCACTCTCCTCTCGCAAGCCGCCGGGTGAGACCCGGAGCGCGGCAGCTGGGCCGCGCGGCCGTGTGAGGCGCACAATGTAACGAATGGCGCGATCACGCGCGTCGGTGACGCACGCCGCGGTCGTGCGCGGGGATCAGCCGCCGGATCCGCTCGTCCGCTCGGGGGCGGCGCGATTTCGACCCCGCTCCCTGATTCGCACCGCCTCGATCCGGTTCTCGCGCACCGACTCGACGCGGATCGAGTAGCCGTTGGCGGCGATCGTGTCGCCGCGCTTGGGGAGCCGGCCGAGCTCGGCGAAGACGAAGCCCCCGACCGAGTTGTAGGCGTCGGTGTCCACCGGCAGCTCGAGGCCATAGTCCTCGAGGTCGGTGACCGCGACGTGGCCGCGCACGAACCAGTCACCGTTGGCCAGCCGCCGCACCGAGCCCCCCGCCGGGTCAGTCTCGTCGGAGATCTCCCCCACGACCTCCTCGATGATGTCCTCGACGGTCACGATACCCGCGGTCCGGCCGTACTCGTCGATGACGATCGCGAGCTCGGTGCGTTCGCGCTGAAGATCGGCGAGGAGGTCGTCGAGGGGCTTGGTCTCGGGGATGATCGGCGCCTCGCGCACGAGCGCCTCGAAGTGCGCGTCTGACCCCTCGGTCATGAGCAGCTTGATCAGGGCGTTGGCGTGGACGATCCCGCGGACGCGATCCTGATTACCTGCCTCGGTCACCACCAGGCGCGTGTGACCGGTGTCGACGGCCACGCGCAGGGCGTTCTCCACGGTCTCGTCCACGTCGATCGTCACCACCGCGGGGATCGGCGTCATCACCTGGCGGGCCTCCTGCTCGTGGAGGTGGAACACCCCGGTGAGCATCTCCGCCTCGCCGGCGTCGATCTGGCCGCCGGTGAGCGAGTCGGCGATGATCCGCTTGATGTCCTCGGGCGTCCCGTTGTCTGCGTCCTCGGCGTCGGGATCGGTCCCGAGCGCCTTCAGAATCGATCGCGACGAGAGGTTGAGGACCACGATGAACGGGTGGAACAGGGTGCGGAAGAACCTGAGAGGGCGGGCGAGCCGGCGCGCAACGCCCTCGGCGTGCTGGAGCACGTAGAGCTTGGGGACGATCTCGCCGATCGTGCTCTGGGCGGTGATGATCAGTAGGTAGCTGATGACCACGGAGATCACCACCGCCACCGTGTGCCCGATCGCCCCCCCCAGCGGATGCTCGAGCAGGTGGGCGATCGTCGGCTCGCCGAGCGCGCCGATGCCGATCGAGGCCATGGTGATCCCCACCTGGCACGCCGCGATGTAGTCGCCGAGCTCCTCGCTCTGCCTGTGCGCGAGCCGCGCCCCGCGCGCGCCCGCTTCGGCCAGGGCCTCGAGCCGCGAGGCCCGCGAGCGCACAAGCGCGTACTCCGCCATCACGAAGAACGCGTTCATGAGCACGAGCACCCCCGTGGCGATGAGGAGCAGCGCGTTCACTCAGGAAGAGTCACGGCGCCGCCCTGTGCGCCGCGGACTTCGGGATGGGTCGTCGTCAGGCATGCAGCGACCCGTCGAACGGTAGCAGCCGCGGCGACGGATCCGGGAGGGCGAGGTCAGATCGGGGGGCGAACTGAGGCTTGCTCGTGGCTCTAGCATCGTGGGAGATGGCAACCACCGCGCGAGAGCTCATGACCGCCGAGGAGTACTTCGAGCGCGTCCCGACCCGCCACTACTCCCAGCTCATCGACGGGGAGGTGGTGATGGACGAGCCGACGGTCGGCCACCAGGTGGTGGTGATGCGGATTCTGCGGGCGCTCCAGGACTGGACGCACGCCAAGCCCGGACGAGGCGAGGTGTTCATCCCCATCAACGTGCTCATGGACGAGCACAACGTGTTCGGTCCCGACATCTCCTATCTCCGTGAGGAGCGCGTCCCCACGGCCGACGTCCATCACATCGCCGGCCCGCCGGACCTCGCCGTCGAGGTCCGCTCGCCCAGCACCTGGCGCTACAACCTCGGAAAGAAGATGCGCTCCTACGAGCGCCTCGGCCTCCCCGAGCTATGGCTGGTCGACTCGCCCGTGGCCACCGTGCTCGTCTATCGCCGCTCGCACCCGAAGAGTCCCGATTTCGACGTGGCGCTCGAGCTTACGCGCGGGGAAGCGCTCAGCTCGCCCCTACTTCCCGGCTTCACGCTCGCCCTCGAGGCCATCTTCGCCCCCCTACGGCCGTAGCGCGGCCGCGTCGAGGCGAGCGCCGTACGGGCCGGCGCCGGTGACGCACACGGCGCCGCAGCGTGCCGCCAGCGCGAGCGCGGCCTCCACGTCGAGTCCCGCCCCCAGGCCGAGCGTGAGACCCGCCGCGAAGGAGTCCCCGGCGCCGTAGGTGTCGACAACTGGGCCGGGCAGAGGCGCTGCCTGCCAGGTGCCCTGGCCCTCGACGGCCGTGTAGGAACCGCCGGCCACGCCCTTGGTCGAGACCACCAGTCGGGGCTCCGGGTCGAGGTCACCGCGGACGTAGGGCTCACCGGGATCGCCGGCGCTGTGGACGAGCACGTCGAGCTCGACGCCCGCGCGAGCGAGCGCGGGGCCGACACGGGGCGTCGCCACCATCACCCGGGCGCGGCGGGCCGCGCGCAGCGCGTCGGGATCGCCGGCGGTCACGTAGACGGCGTCACAACCGCTGAGCTCGTCCCAGGGCAGGGGATCGGCGCCCGCCGGCGCGTGACGCTCTCCGATCACGGTGATCGTGCGCTCACCGTCGTCGTCGAGGAAGGTCACGCCCCGTCGCTGGGGCTCCCGCCGCCAGGCGGCATGAACGCGCACACCGCGGCTCTCGAGCTCCGCCGCCGAGCGCCGTCCCAGCTCGTCGTCCCCGAGCGCCGTGAACAGCGTCGCTTCCGCGGCGAGCCGGGCGAGCTGCACCGCGGCCACCGCGCCCCCGCCCGCGGGCTCGGAGAACGTGCGCCGCGCGTGGACGATCTCACCCGCCACCGGCACGTGGGCGACCTGGAGGAACTCGACGAACTCGACGTGGCCGACGACCGCGACCTTGAGCTGGGCGAACTGGTCCGGCAAGCCGGCTCAGTCTACGAGCTTGCAGCCCGGGCCTTGGCAATACGCTCGTGCCATTCTCGAAATCGAGCCCATCCGTGAGCTCGTCGCGACGCGGGGCTCAGCCCGTGCTCGTGAGCGGCGTCGCGCCGTTCGTGCTCGACTTGGACTTACGCAAGCCCACCGTCACCGCCACCGCCCGGCTCGTGTACGTCTGACCCGAGGACGAGCGCCAAGCCATCCGGATCGACCCGGTCCCGGGCGGCTTGACCTCGGTGGTGAAGTAGCCGCCCGCGCTCGCCGGGACGTGGACGGTCGCGATCGTCCGGTAGCGACCGCGGCGCTGGCGCTTCCATTGGATCAGCGCCTGCAGGGTGACGTTCTTGGGAGCCATCCGGAGCAACCCCCAGACGAGCGTCTTCGACCCGCGCTTGATCCTGGCCGTCGGAATCCAGATCGGCAAGCGGTAGGCGTAGTAGGCGGGCTTGACCTGACCGTCGCGGGTCGTGCCCGGTCCGTAGATCAGCCCGGTCTGGAAGGTGTCCCAATAGTCGTAGGAGGACGGCGGATAGGAACTGTCGGGGCCGGCGTCATAGAGCAGGAACTGCGAGACGGACTTGACCCGCGGGTTCTTCCACGACAGGTAGTCCGCCTCGTTGAGATACACGGCCTGCTCCGCCGGGGTGACCACCTGGTAGGGATCGGGGGGCCTGGTCTGGTAGCCGTACTCGGTGAAGTAGATCGGGATCTTTCGGTTCACATCGTAAGCCGAGAAGATCTGGTCGAGCCCGCGCTCGAGGCGCCCAATATCGGCGAGGGGAACGAAGTTCGCGACCGGCGAGCTGTAGTTGGGAGCGAACAGGAAGAAGTACGGGTGGTGGGCGAACCCGGCCGCGTAGAACAGGCCGGGGTTGGCGGTCACGAAGGACTTGGCGCTCCCGCTCGTTGGGCAGCCGAGAACCGTCGCCGCGATACCGGTTAGCGGCCGGTAGCTCCCGTTCACGCAATACAGAGCGCGCACGAACACCATCGGCGTCATCGCGTCATAGAACCCCGTGTCGCTGACGTAGTGCAGGTGCCTGCCCCTTCCGACCGGGCTCACGTCCCCCTCGGGCGCCGTCTCGCCGACGAGGATGGTGTCGCTGGTCAGCGTGTGTCCGGTGACGTCGAGCGCTCCGATCGCGGCATCGACGAGGCCGCGATAGAGCTGGGGTGACTCGGGCACGCGCTGACTGCCGACGCTCACCCACTGCGGGGCGAGCCAGCCGGGCTGATCCGGCTCGTTCCAGATCGACCAGTAATCGACGCGTGGGAGCGCCGAGGCGGTCGGGGTGGGGGTGGGGGTGGTCGTTGTCTGGATCGGCGGCAGCAGCGGGATGGTGAGCGTCGGCGGCGGAGCCGGGGTCGTCGTCGTCGTCGGCGGGATGTAGGTGCCGCTGTACCGGGTGCCGAGCGCTTGCACGAACTGGCCGAAGTCAGTCGCCGAGGGGTCGTAGTGATTGGCCGGCCGAGTGCCGAACTGCGTGGTGACAGGCGCCGGCTGCATCGCCCACAGCGGCCCGGGAGCGGTCACATTGAAGTCGACGCCGATTCCGTGGGCGGCGGCCATCTCGACGATCCTGTCGTAGGGCGCCCAGACGTCGGGGCTGCCGCCGTACTGGGCCAGCGTGTAGTCGTTGGGGTCGGTGGCGTCGAAGTCGGCGGGCTCAGTCGTCGAGCTGGGGTCGGGCGCGATGTCGTTCCATTGGATCGTCAGCCGGAGGCGCTGAACGCCGAGCGACGCCAGTGTGTCGAGGGTGTTCGACACTGTGGTCGCGTCCGCGTAGATGAGGCTATCGTCGTCCTGGAAGATCGACTCCGGGGCGTGCGAGGCGTGAGCCGAGGCGGGAATCAAGACCGCCGCCGCGGCGATCACCGCGATCGTGGCGGCGGCCAGGGCAGCCACGGCGCGAATTGATATCCGTTGCGTTGACACGAGAGGGCCTGAGCCTGCGAGCTACGACAGCTCAGATTGCTCTTGGGCAATCAGACTGGGCAGGCTCGGGCTGGTCTGGTCCTGCGGAAACAGATACAGCACAGCCCGAAGCGCGGCGATTGCCTCCCTCGGCTGGCCGATGGTGACATCGTACATACCGAGCTGAAGCCATGTCGCGGGGTTGGCGGGCTGCAGCTCGACCGCCGCTTGGAGGGCGGCCCGCGCGGCTGCGGTGTCGTCAAGGACGATGCTGTAGATGTCCCACTCGTCGTACAGTGGCTCGGTCGAGAGCGGGTCGATCGCAGCCGCCGACCGCGCGTCGGCGAGGGCGGCCGCCGGGTGCCCGGCCGTGAGCGCTGTTAGCGCCGCCGCATCGGCGTCACTCGAGCGCAACGGCTGCCAGACCGTCCACGCGCAGAGCAGCGCGATCGCCACGATCGCCGCGACCGCCGCGGTCCGGCCGGGATCAGCCTTGAACGCCCGGTAGGGCGCGGTGACGATCCCGCGGGCCCCCGACGACCCGGCTTCTATCGCCGCCGCGAGCACCCGGCGGAGTCCGCGGGGTGCGGCTGCGCCCTCGCCGTCTGTTCTTGGCGCCCGCCCAACCGGCTGGGCGAGCGGCCCGCGACCGGCGAGCCAGCCCGCGCACACGAGCGCCGGCACCGCCAGGCCGGGTATGAACCAGGTCCAGTCGAGCATCGAGTGAACGCCGAAGATCACCACGACCGCGAGCAGGGTGAGAAGGCCGGCGCGCTCGGCGGCGCGCTCGGGGACGGGCTCAACCGGGCTCGATCTGCCCTTACTGCGTAGCCAGGCTCCCGTGGGCCGTCGCAGGCCGGTGGCGCGGGCCGCGGCGACAGCCCACGCCACCAGCAGGGCAAAGGTCACCACCAGCCCGATCAGACCGAAGTCCGCGAAGGTCTCGATCACGAAGCTGTGGGCGTTGGCCGCAGCTCCGCTGGAGCTGTAGCGCAGGCTCGCGGTCCCAAATCCGAGTCCGCCGACGCCCTTGAACGACGCGTGCTCGCCGACCTTGATGCCCTCGCGCCAGTACCGCGCGTGCGAGTTGTCCTCGGCCAGCAGTCGGCTGGCGGTGGCTCCCCCCGAGCCCACGTTGGAGCTCGTCAGCTTGCTAACCGCGTAGGAGATCTCGCCCGTGAAACCGCGAGAGGAAAGCGATAGCGCTATCAATGCCACCACGGGCACGCACGCCAGCAGTCCCACCAGCACCGTCCCCACACGGCGTCGATCGGCGGCGCTCAGCTGAGCGCGGTCAGCCCCGAAGGCAGCGGCGAGCCCCGCCGCGAGCGAGACCAGCAGCATCACCGCGAGGATCACCCCGAACGTGTGCCCGGCCGAGGTCTGGGATTGCATCGACTGGCCGTCGCTGGTGATCCCGGGCACGCCGAGCGCCCACAGCATCACCGCACCCCCGGCCGCCACGCCGAGAGCGAGGATCAAGGTGCCGCGCAGCCGGAGCGGTACGAGGATGAACCAACAGGCGAGGCCTATCACTGCGGCGACCAGGGCTCCGCGCGAATAGGACAGCAGGAGCGCCGCGACGAGCACCCCGATCGCCGGCACCGATAGGGCGCGAAGGAGCGGACGGCCGCCGCGCCGGGCGCCGAGCCAGACGCATGCGGGCAGACCAAGCGCGGCGAGGAGGCCGACCGCATTTGGGTACCCGAACGGCGCGCTCAGGCGAGCCCCCAACAGCTGCTGGCTGCGGGCGATGGTCGACGGAAAGACCTTGCTCAGCAGAACGTAGCCGCTGACCACCACGGTCAGCACCACGACGGCGCCGATGATCGCCGCCCAACGCTCGGGGGCGAGCCGGGCCAGAGCCATACCGCCGCCAAAGGCCGCCATGTAGGACAGGGTCAGATTGGTGTCGAGCCACGTGTTCTGCGCTTGCACCGACCACGAGATCGAGAGCAGGGTGAGCGCCGCGAAGGCCGCGAACAGGCCCAGGGAAGCGGCGCCCCACGCGCGTCCACGTGCACACAGGCGCACCGCCGCGATCCCCAGGCCCCCAGCCACGAGAATCGAAGCGATCTGCGCCCAAGTGTTGGGACCGAGGTCGGTGCCATTCGTGGTGCCCCCACCGGTCACGAACGTGAGCGCGCACAGCGCCCCGCCGAGTGTCAAGCCCAGCCCTGCATCAGCGCCGAGGTGGCGGCGCCCGAGGTCCCCGACCCGGGCAGCGATACCGCGAGCGCTGAGCCGCGGTCTGCTAGGTGCTCTGGCGAGCGTCGACACGGCGCCGGAGGGCAACGGCTCCG
>Ga0302326_10008659_pt1 | contig 22396 bp, 23 predicted proteins | sample Palsa_T0_3_FD_202264 | JGI IMG/M metagenome (GOLD analysis project Ga0302326, IMG submission 202264) | Peat permafrost microbial communities from Stordalen Mire near Abisko, Sweden - Palsa_T0_3 | ecosystem: Environmental > Terrestrial > Soil > Palsa > Peat permafrost | place: Sweden: Abisko... | reverse complement strand
GCCTTTCCGGGCCGCGTTGTCGGCGAGGAATTTCTTGTTGGAGTCCGGGCCGAGCGTGTAACTGCCGGCGCCTTGCGCCAGCGCGGGGCCCATCACGGCGCCCAGCGCGATCATCGCGGCCATCGTCAGAGTCGTGAATTGCATCTGGATTCAACCTTTCGCTGAGAAAACCGCCCGGTGGAGGACGCCGGCCTCGCTTTGTCTACCGGCGTCTTAGGCACTTCGCCAGCGTTCAGAATACCTAAATTAAATCAGTCTCTTACCGCCATCCGATCCCACGCTCTATAGGCGCGATCGACTCGTAGCGGACGCTGGGAGGGTTAGCGGCTAGGCGGTTGTTTTCCGAAAGGCGTTTTTCCGCGCGATCCGGCCGTCGCGCAGCACGAACAGATCGCAACCCCTGGCCAAGAGGTTGCCCGCTGCGTCGTAGTAGCGCCACTCCCAAGCCACTCGGTCCCCGGCAGCGAAGACGTCAGTGATTTCCGTCCGCGTGGCGGCGTCATGAGCGAACATCCTTTCCAGGCCCGAGCGAAGCTCGACGGCGCCGCGGAAGGTCGTTCCAGGCTCGGGTCCGACGGAGGCCTCGTAGACGCAGTCGTCCGTCATGAGCGACATGACGCGATCGGCGTCGGCGCTGGCCCAGGCGGCTGCGAACCGGTCGAGGATGGCTGAAGTTTCAGGCGACAAGCTCATGATCCAGCCTCCCCACGCGCCGCATCCCCCTTGGCCAGAATCTGGCTGAAGCGCATCTTCGCCAGTCCGACCGCGCCCTCTCGTTCGTAGAAGCGGATGCCATCGGCGTTCCAGTCCGGCGTCTGCCATTCGAGGCGAGGAACGCCTGTGGCCGCGGCCAGCCGACCCACATGATCCAAAAGCCGCTTTCCAATCCCATGGCCTCTCGCGTCCTCACGGACGAACAGGCAATCGAGGTGGCCGAAATAGGTGGCACTGAAGAGTGCGTAGTCGAAGGTGAGCGCGGCGTAGCCGATCAGGTCTCCATCTTCATCGGCCACCACCAAGGTCGTGGGCGGCACCTGTGCCTCGAGGATGGTAGCGAGCTCGACTGGGCTGATCGAGGCGAGCAACCGCTCGTAGGCGGCGTGCCGTCGGATGAGGTCGAGCAACTGGGCGACGTCCGACGAGCGGGCGGGCCTCACCTCGATGGTCATGCCAGCTTCGCCACCTTGAGCTCGAACTCTTCGTCGAGCCAGCCGGCGATCCCGCCGGCCATGATCTTGACCGGGCGCCCGAGCTGGGCGAGGCGCAGGGCGCCCCGCGCCGCGCCGTTGCAGTGGGGGCCGTCGCAATAGGTCACGAAAATCGTCTCCTTGGACCACGCCGCCATCTTGGACTCGATGATCTTGCCGTGCGGGAGATTGACGGCGCCCGGAACGTGGCCCTTGGCGAACGAGTCGGGGCTGCGGACATCCAGCAGGACGAAGTCGGCCCCTTTTTCGAGGGCTTCGTGGACGTCCCAGCAGTCGGTCTCGAAGGTGAACTCCGCCGCGAAGTGCTCGCGGGCCAGCGCGCTGGGCGCCGGCGGAATGGCGGTAACGGATGTGGACACGGAGGGTCTCCTTTCGCCGATCAACATGCCAGCGACCTCACCGCGCTTGCAGTTGGCGCAAATGCCATTATACGTAAACATCATGCCAAACTTGAGCGGTCCCCTCGTCGTCGCGCTCCTCTATGACGGCCTCTGCACCTTCGAGTTCGGCATCGTCGCCGAGGTATTCGGGCTGCCGCGCCCGGAAATGGGTCCGGACTGGTATCGCTTCGCCAGTTGCGCCGTGGACGACGGGCCGATGCGGGCCGATGGCGGCCTCATCGTCACCGCCAACCATGGGATGGAGCTTATCGACCAGGCGGACACCGTGGTGATCGCCGGTTGGAAGGGCGTGGATGAGCCGGTCCCCGAGCCGCTGTGCGAGAAGCTTCGCGCCGCCCATGCCCGTGGCGCACGCTTGGCCTCCATCTGTTCGGGGACCTTCGTCCTGGCCGCCACCGGGCTGCTCGCCGGCGGGACGGTGACGACGCATTGGCGCTACGCGGAGCGGCTACGCGAGCGGTATCCCGATGTCGCGGTGGACGACGCCTCGCTCTACCGCGCCCATGGTCGCATCTTTACTTCCGCCGGCAGCGCGGCGGGCATCGACCTCATGATCGAGATCGTTCGCCTGGATTTCGGACCGGCGGCGGCGAATTCGGTGGCCAAGCGCCTGGTGATGTCCGCCCACCGTACAGGAGGCCAGGCTCAGTTCCTGGAACGTCCCGTCGCGATGCGCGTGGGCCTGGAGATCGCGCCGTTGCTGGACAAGATTCGCGCCGACCTCTCCGCCAGCTGGAGCGTCAAGCGGATGGCCGGCGAATGCCGGATGAGCGTCCGGACCTTTCTTCGGCGCTTTGCCGAAGCCACCGGCCAGTCGCCGGGAGATTGGATCGTCGCGGAGCGTGTCGACGAGGCCAAGCGGCTGCTGCGCCAAGGCCACGCCAATATGGATCAGGTGGCGTCCGCGGTCGGCTTCGGCGGGGCGCCAGCGCTCCGCCACCATTTTCGACAGCGGATCGGCCTCAGCCCTAGCGAATATCGAGCTCGCTTCATGAGTGAGGCGGGCGACGCCCGGTCCGCTGCAGCGTAGGACGTTGGAGGCGCGTGGCGGACAGGGTGGGATTCGAACCCACGATACCCGTAAAGGTACTCCGCATTTCGAGTGCGGTGCCATCAACCGCTCGACCACCTGTCCAGGGGCGATCAGATACTTAAGACGGCCGGGGATGGCAAGGCGCTCGCGCCCCGCTTGCTCGCGCCCCGCGGCAGACCATAGGCTGATGCCCTTTTCCGAGGGGACACTCCATGCTCAACCGCCGCGACCTGCTTGCCTCCAGCGCCGCCATAGCCGTCGTGTACAGCGTCCCGCCCGCGTTGGCCGACACCGCGCAGTCGACCCGGCTCGACGCGCTGATGGATGCATTCTTCCAGGAGAATTTGCGGCAGAATCCCGAAGGCGCGACGCAGCTCGGCCTCGACACCGGCGCCAATGCCGATCTCAAGAGCAAGCTGCACGACGAATCCGCGTCCGGGATCGCCGCGAGCAAGGCGCTCAACGCCAGCCAGCTTGCGCGGCTGCAGGCGATCGACGCCGGCGCGCTCGCCGGCATGGAGCGGGTGAACTACGACACGCTCGTCTACACCGCCGTGTCGCGGGCGCGGGTGATGGCGTTCGATTTCGGCGGCACGTCTTTCGGCCCCTCGCCTTACGTCGTCAGCCAGCTCACCGGCGCCTATCAATCCATTCCCGATTTCCTCGACACCAAGCACAGGATCGAAACCGCGGCGGATGCCGACGCCTATCTCTCGCGGCTCGAAGCCTTCGCGGTGCAACTGGACGACAACACCGAGCGCATGAAGCATGATGCGGGGCTGGGCGTGGTGCCGCCCGATTTCCTGCTCGACACCACGCTGGCGCAGATGACCGCGACGCGCACAGGCGCAGACACATCGCTGCTCGTCACCTCCATCGCCAGACGGGCGAAGGATAAAGGCTTGAGCGACAGCTACGCCACCAAAGCGACCGCGATCTACAACGACAAGATCGGACCGGCGCTGGACCGCCAGATCGCGGAAACAAAGACCTTGCGCGCCGGCGCGACGCACGATGCGGGGCTGTGGAAGATCAAGGATGGCGAGGCATTCTACGAAGCGACGCTGCGCTCCTCGACCACCACCAGCATGAGCCCGGATGAAATTCACCGGCTCGGCCTGGACCAGGCGAAGGAGATTTCCGCGCGCGTCGATACATTGCTCCGGGCGCAAGGCCTGACCAAGGGCGGCGTGGGCGAGCGCATCGCCTCGCTCTACAAGGATCCGAAACAACTCTATCCCAACACCGATGACGGCAAGGCGCAGGCCATCGCCTATTGCAACCAGCGCCTGAACGAGATCAGGCCGCATCTGCCCAGCGTGTTCAAGCGCCTGCCGACCTATACGTTCGAAGTGCGCCGCGTGCCGCCGGCGACGGAGCCGGGCGCGGCTTCCGCCTTCAGCCAAGGCCCGTCGCTCGACGGCTCGCGGCCGGGCATCGTCTATTTCAACCTGCACGACAGCGCCGAATGGCCGAAATTCGCGCTCTCGACCACGGTGTTCCACGAAGGCCTGCCGGGGCATCAGCTCGAAGGCGGGCTGGCGCTCTCCAACAAGAACCTGCCGCTGATCCGCAAGGCCATCGGCTTCTCGGGTTACGCCGAGGGCTGGGCGCTCTATGCCGAGCAGCTCGCCGACGAGATCGGCATGTATGACGACGATCCTTTCGGCCGCATCGGCTATCTGAAATTCCAATTGTTCCGCGCCAATCGCTGCGTCGTCGACACCGGCATCCACCACATGAAATGGACGCGCGAACAGGCGATCCAGTATTTCATTGACGGCGACGGCGAAGCGCCGGGCTTCGCCACGCGCGAAGTCGAACGCTATTGCGCCACGCCGGGCCAGGCCTGCAGCTACAAGATCGGCCACACGGTCTGGACCAAGGCGCGCGAGCGGGTGAAAGCGGCGCTCGGGCCGCGCTACGACATCAAGGATTTCCACGAAGCGGGTTTGGATTGCGGCCGCGTGCCGCTCGATGTGCTCGATGGGGTGTATGACAGATATATTCAGACGGCGAAGGCGAGCTAAGCGCCCTCGCCCGCCAACCACTCCACCCGCGACACCGCACCCGCTCCCTGCGCGAGCTGTTTCGCCAGAACCGCGAACGCATCGCGCATCGCTTCGGCGAAACCGAATGGCGGATTGACGACGAGCAATCCGCAGGCCGACAGGCGTTCCGGCGGAGCCTCGGCGGCGCGGCCGATGTCGAGCGTCAGCGACAAGAGCTTCGTCGCACCCGCGCTGCGGATTTCGCCCGCCAATGCGTCGGCATCGTTGCGCCGCTTGAGTGGAAACCAGATCATATAAATGCCGGTCGCGAAGCGGCGATAAGCGGCGGCGAAGGCGCGCGCAACCTGCTCGAATTCATCCTCCGCTTCATAGGGCGGATCGATCAGCACCAGCCCGCGCCGCTCCGGTGGCGGCAACAGAGCGGCGAGCCGCTCATAGCCGTCGCCATGGATCGCCTTGGCAGTGGGGTAGGGCGACAGCGACATTTCGAGCGCGGCGAAATCTTCCACATGTTTCTCGATTGCCACCAGCCGGTCGCCCGGGCGCAGCAATTTCGCGGCGATCAGCGGCGAGCCGGGATAGCGCGCGGGCGCGAAGGGACGCACGACGTCGAGATAGGCGCTAAGCAACGGCGCGTCGGTAAGCTTCGCGACGCCCGACGCCGCCTCGCCGGTCTTCGCCGCCTGCTCGCCGGAAAGATCGTAGATGCCGCTTCCGGCGTGGCTGTCGATCACGCGGAATGGCTTGTCCTTCTTCTTAAGCCGCGAAATCGCATCCACCAGGGCGACATGCTTCATCACATCGGCGAAATTCCCGGCATGGAAGGCGTGGCGGTAGTTCAAGTTTTCTTGATCCGGCGCGGGCGCGGCAGCAATTCGCCGCCGCAATTGGGACAGCGCCCGCTCATCGAGTCGCTGCACACCGCGCAGAAGGTGCATTCATGGCTGCAGATGCGTGCGGCCTGAGACTCTGGCGCCAGTGGAGCGGCACATTTCTCGCATTTTTCGCGCATCTCAAGCGCCATGCGCCGTTCCTCCTCGCACCGCCAGCTGTCGATTCTCGCCGCGCGCAACGGATCGACGCAGAAACCTGTTTGGTGCCCGAGGTCGGAATCGAACCGACACACCTTGCGGTACCGGATTTTGAGTCCGGCGCGTCTACCAGTTCCACCACTCGGGCATTGAGGGTCTCTATGGCGCGCGGGACTATAGCGGGGCAGATTGCGTGGTCAATAATGGGGACGCGAATGAAGCTCTATGACGAACACATGCCTGCGCCGAACCCGCGCAAGGTGCGCATCTTCCTCGCCGAGAAGGGGATCGAGGTGCCGCGCGAGCGCGTGGCCATGATGAAGCGCGAGCACAAGGCGCCGGAATTCCTCAAGAAGAACTCGCTCGGCCAGGTGCCGGTGCTCGAGCTCGACGACGGCACGCATATTTCCGAATCCGTCGCGATCTGCCGCTATCTGGAGGCGCTGCATCCCACGCCTGCCTTGTTCGGCCGCGATGCGCGCGAGATGGCGATGGTCGAGATGTGGATGCGGCGGGCGGAGTTCCGGCTGTGGGCGCCGATGGGGCAAGTGTGGATCAACGACGATCCGCGCACCGCGATCGTAAATCCCAACCAGTTTCCCGAATACGGCGCGCGCAACCGCAAGGTCGTGGCCCATGCGATGAAATGGCTCGACGGCGAGCTGGCCGACGGACGGCCATGGCTTGCCGGCCAGTCCTATTCGGTCGCCGACATCGTGCTCCTGTGCGGCATCGATTTCGCGAAATTCGTCAACATGGATATGCCGGAGGAGGCGACGCATCTGCGCGCCTGGCACGCGCGGGTCTCGGCGCGGCCGAGCGCGGCCGCCTGACCTAGCGGATGTTGTTCGTCGAGGCGATGTGCTCGGGGTCGTCCTGCTGCGCGCGCTCGAATTTGAGGAAGTCGTAATAGCCGCAGCGCGGCGCGTCGGGATAGACCCGGCAGGTCGAGGGCCTGGCCTTGTAGATCGTGCAGCGCCGCGCCTCGGTGTCGAAGAATTGACAGATGCGGCCGAAGACCTTGTCGGCCTTGCGGCGCATGGCATAGGTCGCTTCCGGATCCCTGAAAGTGAATTTCTTGCGCGCGGCGCGGAAGCCGAGGCCGAAATGATCGGCCAGGCGCTGCACGTCCTTCTTGTCGATCTCGATCAGCGGGTAGGAACAGCAATAGCCCGGGCATTTGTTGCAATCATACGTAGCCAAGATCCGACGCCTTCACAGGTTGCGCGCCGCTTCCGCCGCGCCAAGAGTGCGAAGCTCTAAACGATCGAATCGCAAAGTCGAGCCATTTCTTCGTCCGGTGCCGGCATTGACAATCGGCGGGCGCGATCTCAAGAAGTCGGCGGATGCGGCGACGAACGCGCCGCCGGGGATGGTTGAACCATGCGGGTTCTCGGCTGGGGTGTCATCATTCTGCTGGGCGCGCTGGTTCTCTGCCCCGCCGTCGCCTATCTCGACTTCACCTCTTTGCCGGGCGATATCCACGTCAATTATGGCAACGGGGAGGTTTATCTGCCCCTGGCGTCGTCGCTCGTCGCCAGCGTCGTTCTGACGCTTCTCTTTTGGCTGCTGCGGAAGTAAGAGCGGGCGTAACCCGCCAAGCCCGAGTCTGCGATGACGCTCCGCCCAGTCCGCCGCGCGCTGCTTTCCGTTTCCGACAAGACCGGCCTGATCGATTTCGCGCGCGGGCTCGAGCGCCACGGCGTGGCGCTGCTTTCCACAGGCGGTACGGCCAAGGCGTTGCGCGATGCCGGGCTGAAGGTGAGCGACGTCTCAGAAGTCACCGGCTTTCCCGAGATCATGGACGGGCGCGTCAAGACGCTGCATCCGAAAATCCATGGCGGCTTCCTCGCCTTGCGCGACAAGCCGGACCACGCCGAGGCGATGAAGACGCACGGCATCGAAGGCATCGATCTGCTGGTCTCCAATCTCTATCCGTTCGAGGCGACGGTCGATAAAGGCGCCGATTTCGACGAGACCATCGAGAATATCGACATCGGCGGGCCGGCGATGATCCGCGCCGCGTCGAAGAATCATGGCTGGGTCGCGGTCGTGGTCGATACCGAGGATTACGCTTCGGTGCTGGCGGAAATGGACGCGAACAAGGGTGCGACCACGTTGGCCCTGCGCCGCAAGCTCGCGCAGATTGCCTATGCGCGCACGGCTGCCTATGACGCCGCCGTTTCGAATTGGTTCGCCGGCGAACTGGCCAAGGGCGGCGACAAGACCCCGCCGCGCCGCCGCGCGTTGGCCGGCCATCTGCGCCAATCGCTGCGCTATGGCGAGAACCCGCATCAGGACGCGGCATTCTACACGACCGGCGAGAAGCGTTTCGGCGTCTCGACCGCCGAGCAGGTGCAGGGCAAGGAGCTTTCCTACAACAATATCAACGACACCGACGCGGCCTATGAGCTGGTCGCCGAATTCGATCCGAAGGTGAGCGCCGCCTGCGCCATCATCAAGCACGCCAATCCCTGCGGCGTCGCCCTCGCCGGCTCGCTGGCCGAGGCTTTCACCAAGGCGCTCGCCTGCGACCCGGTCAGCGCCTTCGGCGGCATCCTCGCCTTCAACCGCACGCTCGACGGCGCGACGGTGGAGGCGATCGGCAAGCTGTTCGCCGAAGTGATCATCGCGCCGGATGCCGATGCCGACGCGCGCCGCTTGCTCTCTTCGAAGAAGAATCTTCGCCTGCTGCTGACGGGCGGCCTGCCCGATCCCGCCGCGCCGGGCTGGACGTTGAAGACGGTCGCCGGCGGCTTTCTGATGCAGACGCGCGACGCGATGCGGATATCCCGCGCCGATCTGAAAATCGTCACCGCGCGCAAGCCGAGCGAATCCGAGATCGCCGACATGCTGTTCGCCTTCACCGTCGGCAAGCATGTGAAGTCGAACACCATCGTCTATGCCAACGGATTGCAGACCGCCGGCATCGGCGCGGGCCAGATGAGCCGGGTCGATTCGGCGCGAATCGCCGCGATCAAGGCGCGCGAGGCGGCTGAGGCCGCAGGGTGGAAACAGCCATTAACCATAGGCTCCGCCGCGGCCTCCGACGCATTCTTTCCGTTTCCCGACGGCTTGCTTGCCGTGGCGGAAGCGGGCGCGACCGCGGTAATCCAGCCTGGCGGCTCGATTCGTGACGACGAAGTCATCAAGGCGGCCGACGAAGCCGGCCTTGCGATGGCATTCACAGGTGTGCGCCATTTCCGTCACTGACTCCCGCCCCGGGAACCAACGTGTTAAGGTAAGCATTGAATAAATGTCCCCGTGTGAGCGGGGATACGGGTGTTGGGACGGGCTCCGCAAGGAGCGCAGCGGTCGGGGGAAAGACCGTGAGTGGGCACACTAAGCCGAGACGACGATCGGGCCTGAAGCAGGGCTTGTTCTTCTGTGTGGGAATCGCGCTCGCCTTCGCCGGGCTCGCGTCCATGCAGGCGCGCGCCGACTACACCGACGGTGTGGTTGCCGCCAGCAAGATCAGCCAAGAAGCGGGCATCAAGATCTGGCGCCAGTCCGCCTGGCGCGACGACGACTTCCTCTCCGCCATCCGGCTCGGCGACATCTATGCCGACGAGCGCGGCGACAACAAATTCTACGATCCCATCGAAGCTTATGTCTGGTACTACCTGGCCGCCGCGAGCGACCGCATCCACGAGCATATCGGAGACGAATATGCGCGCCGGGTGATCTCCGACGATTTCCATCGCGCGCTGGAGCAGCAAGAGAAACTCATGCTGCTGATGAGCGCCGACCAACGCGAGCAGGCCCGCAAGCGCATCATCTACGTTCTCTCTTGCCGCGGCGCCGAGGGCTTCATCAAGCTCGGCCAGATCCACACCTCCGATTTCGGCGACGAGCCAACGGCCGCGCCGCCGCCCGCCGGGCCGCCGGCCTGGCGCGCGCATGGCGGCCCGCCGCAGGCCTATGCGCCGCCGATGGATACCTACGGTTCGCTCGGCAATGTGTGGCGTTCGGAGCGCCAGTTCCACGACAGCGCCAGGAGCGAATTCGACGCCGGCGAGGCCGCGGAAGCGCGCCGCCAGATGGGCATCGCCTCGGATTCGGTGATCGTGCCCAACAACGGCGAAGCGCTGATGTATTTCCACATCGCCGACAATATGGGCCATCCCTTGGCGCGCGAATATCTGCGCGGGCTGGATGCGACGGTGCGAAATTCGAAATGGCTGGGCCCGCGGGTCTCGGCCGAGGCGGCCGACCGGGCGCATTACTGGTCGCCGCCCTTCGAGTTCTATCCGGCCGGCGACAACGCCAGCGGCGTTCCGTACACGGATGAATGCCACATGGACCTCGACCGCCAGCGCGCGCTGGCCGTGGCCGAGGCCGGCATCCCGCCGCGCGACGTGCAGCAGGCGCTGTGGTTCCTGGGCTGGAGCACGGTGCCGTTCGCGCGCTGGGCCGCGGTCAATGGCGGCTCGGAATTCAAGGCGATCGCCCGCTTCCAGGCCACCATCGGCGACGATCCGACGGGCCGGCTGACGGCGCCGGAAATCGTGCGCCTGATCCGGGCGGCGGCGGAGCGCGGCGATGCCGCGTCGCAGAACACCCTGGGCGTGATGTACGCCAAGGGCGTCGGCGTGCCGGTCAACTATGTCCGCGCGGAGTATTGGTTCCAGAAGGCGGCCGACCAGCGCTACGCCGCCGCGCTCTATCACCTGGGCGTGCTCTACAAGGCCGGTCCCACGGGCATCAAGCAGGACCTGTCGAAGGCCAACGATTATTTCACGGCCTCGGCGCTGGCCGGGTTCAAGCCGACCATGAACCAGCTTGCGCAATTGCTCGCCGAGGCCAACGCGGGCCCGCACCGCGAAGGCCATTAGTCTTGGGAGAATTCGCCATGTCGCACCGCTCAGGCCTCCGCAGGTTCATCGTCCTTGCCATGGGCGTGCTGCTCGCGATGGCCTGCATGGCGGGCAACGCGAAAACCTATGCCCAGACGGCGATCGACGATTCGGTCAAGCTCGATCCGTTCGATCCGGTGCCGCAGATCGGCTTCCATCACGGCGAATGCGACGACCCGTGCGGCTATCACCATTGCTATCGCGGTTGCGGATACCGTCGAGGCTGCTACCGCGGCTGCTATCGCGACGAGCGCGGCTGCGAGCGCGATTGCCGCGACGCCCGCTGGTACGAGCGCGAGGCGTTGGAGCGCTATGAGCACCAGGCCGACACTTACGACATGCTGCTGCAAATCTACGCGGACCAGATGCATTGGTACGATTGGCGCTATCGCGACGGCGGCCGCGGCGCCTGGCATGACGGCGAATGGCGCGACGGCGCCTGGCATGAGGGCCACCCCGACGGCGACTGGCACGACAGCCATTGGGCCGGCGACCGTCACGATGGCGATCACCATGATGGACCGGACGGCGATCATCACGATGGCGCGGATCACCACGACGGCCACGATGGCGACCATCATGACGGCGATGAGCATGACGGCGACCACCATGACGATCACGCCGGCGATCACCACGATGGCGACGGGCCTGACGGTGACCACCATGACGGCCCCGACGGCGATCATCACCACGACGGCCAATGGCAGGACCATGACGGCAACTGGCACGACGGGCCGCCGCCGGATGGGTATGGGCATTAAACCGCCGGCAACCGTGCACTAACTCATCCGCTTATCGTGTCACACCGCCGCCGTGCGCTGTTCCTTGACGAAGAACATCAGCGCCAGGCCGATGGTGAGGAACACCGTCTCGCCCAGCAGTCCGATGCGCTGGTTGTGCGAGGCGAGTGTCAACCAGGTGACCAGACCGGTCGCCAGGAAGCTCGTCGACTGCCCCGATAGCGAATAAAGCCCGAAGAACTCCGCCATCTTCTCCGGCGGCGCAATGCGCGCCAGCATGGTGCGGCTGTTGGCATAGCCCGCGGTGATCAAGACCGCGATGAAGTTCACGATGCCCAGGAAGATGATCTCCGGCCAGGTGTTGAAGAACGGCAGCGACCAGACATGCGGGGCATGCAGGTCGTAGGGGATGAACCACAGGATGCGGTCCGGCGCCATGGTGAGCGACAGCAGGCCGAACAGCGCGGTCCCGCCGATGCTGATGAAGATCGCGCGCTTGGAACCGAAGAAGTTGTCGAGCCAGCCGCCGAAAAAGCCGCCCGCCACCGCGAAGATGCTGAGCTCGATGCCATAGACCAGCATCGGGATCGGCCCCCAGTGGAAGGTCGTCGAGGCATAGATGCCGCCGAACACCAGCACCGCGGTCATCCCGTCATTGAAGAACAATCGCGCCAGCAGATAGGCGCCGACATTCTTGTAATGCTTCAGGCTGCGCACCGTCGCGATCACGCCCTTCACGCCCTCGATCATCGCCGTGCGCAGCGGCACGTTGGAGGATGGGCGGTCCGGCGTGAAGAAGAACAGCGGCAGGCAGAACGCCAGCAACCACACCGCGACGATGGGCCCGGCCAGCCGCTCCGGCTCGTGCAGCGCCTGGCTGACACCCCAGATCGGATGGGACGGAATGAAGCTCCACGGAACATGACCGGGCAGCGACAGCGTGATCAGCATGAACAGCAGCAGGATGATTCCCGCCGCATTGCCGAGCGCGAGGCCCAAGCCCGAAAGCCCGGCGACGCCGCGAGGGCTGGCGATCGTCGGCAGCAGCGCATTGTGGAACACGGCGGAGAATTCATAGGCCACGTTCGCCGCCGCCATCAGCGCGCCGACGCAGAAGATGCCCCAGGCGCTCGAATGCGGCATCGAAAACCACAGCAGCATCATCGCGCCCGCGAGAATCACCGTGTAGAGCGCAATCCAGGGCTTGCGCCGCCCGCCGCGATCCGCGATCGCGCCCAGGAACGGCGCCAAGAGCGCGATGATGATGCCGCTCCAGGTTTGGATCGCGCCGGCCAGCCCCTGCCCGCGCACCCCGTCGCCCACCACGAAATTCGCGAAATAGGGCGAGAACAGATAGATCGTGATGACAAGCACGTAGGGATTGCGCGCCCATTCGAACATCGCCCATGAGGTCTGGCCGAGCGGACTCGCGATTCCGTCCCCTGTGGCCGACAGTCCGGCCGGCGCCTTCAGCCACGCCGCCAGACCGGTCGCCTGCACCGCTGCGTCGCTCGCGGCGCTGCCCTCTTCGCCGGCCAGCGGCGCGGCGGCCTCGTCCTTCACGGTCACGCGTCCCTGTCCCGGTCTTTTTTTGCTCTGCCGCCACCTTGCCACTTCGCCGCAGCGAGTCCAGCCTTTGCCGGTTTCGCAGCGTCTGCTAAGAGCCTGAGGGGGCCAATTTCCGCGGCTCCGCTGGAGCCAGACGATGCCCGCCGCGACCAAGCCGCTCGTGATCGTCACGCGCAAGCTTCCCGATGCGATCGAGACGCGCATGCGCGAGCTGTTCGACGCGCGGCTCAATCTCGACGACAGACCGATGAGCCAGGCCGAGCTGGTCGAGGCGGCGAAGACCGCCGACGTGCTCGTCCCCACCGTGAGCGACCGCATCGATTCCAAGGTGCTGGTGCGCGCCGGCGAGAAGCTCAAGCTGATCGCCAATTTCGGCAACGGCGTCGACAATATCGACGTCAAGACCGCCTTGGAGCGCGGCATCACCGTGACCAACACGCCGGGCGTGCTGACCGAGGACACCGCCGACATGACCATGGCGCTGCTCCTCGCAGTGCCGCGGCGCCTCGTCGAAGGCACCGAGGAATTGAAGGCCGAACATTTCACCGGCTGGTCGCCGAGCTGGATGCTGGGGCACCGCATCTGGGGCAAGCGGCTGGGCATCGTCGGCATGGGGCGCATCGGCCAGGCCGTGGCGCGCCGCGCCAAGGCGTTCGGCCTGCAAATCCATTATCACAACCGCAAACCCGTCCACCGCGAGATCGAGAAGGAGCTCGATGCCACCTATTGGGAGAGCCTCGACCAGATGCTCGCCCGCATGGACATGGTGAGCATCAACTGCCCGCACACGCCCGCGACCTATCACCTGCTCAGCGCGCGCCGCCTCAAGCTGATGAAGCCGACCGCCTATGTGGTCAACACCGCCAGAGGCGAAGTGATCGACGAGAACGCGCTGGCGCGGATGCTCGCCGCCGGCGAACTGGCCGGCGCGGGGTTGGACGTCTTCGAGCACGAGCCGGCCGTGAACCCCAAGCTGCTGAAGCTTCGCAACGTGGTCCTGCTCCCCCACATGGGCAGCGCCACGCTGGAGGGCCGCATCGACATGGGCGAGAAGGTCATCATCAACATCAAGACCTTCGCCGATGGCCACAAACCGCCGGACCGGGTCATTCCGGCGATGTTGTAGACAGAACCGCCACATTTCGTCAGGCGAAAGTGGTTGGTTGCATTTCGGCTCCATTTATGCTCCAATATGGATCGAAAATGGAGCCGGTTATGGGTGTCAATCTTTCAATCAAGAATGTCCCGACGGAGAAGGTCGAGCTGCTGAAACAGCGCGCGCGAAGCAATCACCGTTCGTTGCAGGGCGAACTGCTCGCGCTCATCGATTTGGCCGTGATACCGCAGCAACGCGCCAGCGACGAACTCGCCGAAAACGGACGCAAGCTGGGATTGGCGACACCGCCGGAATCCGTCCGCATGATCCGCGAAGACCGCGGCACGCTGACGATCGACGAAGCGGTTGCGAAGATTCGCAAGCTCGGCCTGACCCGTCACAACGAAGCGGTGCGGATGATCCGCGAAGATCGTGACCGCTGAGGCCGTCGTCGACGCATCCGCGATCGTCGCGATGCTGTTCAACGAGCCTCCGCGCGATAAGGTGGCGGCGCGGCTACGCGATCGGGCGCTTTATGCGCCGGAGCTTCTTCCGTTCGAGGTGGCCAATGCCTGCCTCAAGAAGATTCGAGTGCGACCGGCCGAAAGCAACGAACTTCTCGCGGCATTCTCGACACTCTATCGATTGCCCATCGTGCTTGCGCAAATCGATGCGCGCGAGACGATCGAACTCGCTTTTGGCAATAAATTGTCGCTCTATGACGCAAGCTATCTCTGGCTCGCACGGGATATGGGCGCCGAACTGGTCACGCTCGACGGTGCGCTTGAAGCGGCGGCGAAAATATCTTAGCGGTCTCTTCCCTATCCGCTTCGCGCCTTGGCCTGCCGCTCTCCGACGGCGACGACACCGTCGGCCGCCTGATATTCGCCAGCTACCGCCCGGCGCCGCGCGCCGGCGTATTGGCGATGTCTTGACTTCCCTTCCCCTATCCGAGGAAAGCGCGTTGCCGCGCCAGTGCCCGAAGGGATTGGAGGTCGAGCATGCTTCCGAATCTTGTCAAATGACATAAAAGAAGGGAACGGTTTCGAACATTGTCTGTTAAAATACTAGAATCACAGGCTCGGAGCCTTGCCATGTTCAGAATTTCCGTCGCGGCCGTTTGCGGGGTTGGCCTGATGATCGCGTCCTCTCTTCTGCCGGGATATCCGGCCCAGGCCGCCGGGCTCGGCGACATCGTCGGCATCAACGCCAACAATCTGTTCGTCCTGTTGAGGGATCCGGCCACCGGCGGGAAATATGTCGACCTGATCGCGCAGACGGGCACGGGCTGGGTGCGCGTCCCGGCGACATGGAACCAGCTCGAACCCGCCGAGGGCCAGTACAATTGGGCGCAGCTCGACGCCGAGGTCAACGCCCTGCGCGCGCACAACCTCAACATCCTGCTGAACCTGCGGTCGACGCCGTGCTGGGCGCTCGCCGGCCAGATCCCCTGCTACGGCCAGGCGACGCCGCAGCACGCCATGGGCAGCGAGCTTCCGGACCGGGCGAAGTGGCAGAAGTTCCTCTCCGACCTCGTCGCGCATTATCGCGGCAGAATCGCCTATTACGAGATCTGGAACGAGACCAACAATCCGGTGTGGCTGGACGTGGCCGGCGCGGCGCCGGATTCGCAGCAGCAGATCGAAGGCTATCGCGACAACATCCTCATCCCGGCCGCGCAGGCGATTCACGCGGCCGATCCGTCCGCGCGCGTCGTGGGGCCGGCCTACACCCCTTCGATGGCGAAGACGGCCGAGGAACTGGGGCAGGCATATTCCGTCCTTCTCGGCGGCGGCGGCGCCCAGGCGCTCGACGTGGTCTCCATCCATATCTATCCGGCACGCAATCTGGCGAAGCTGGGCCAAGTCGTGCGCGGCGCGATGCAGGCGGCCGGCGCGGGCAACAAACCCCTGTGGCTGACGGAATTCGGCTGCCCGGCCTCGGGCGACCAGGTGGGCTATCTCGGCTTCCTGCGGCAAAACCAAAGCGAGCACATCTTCGACAAGCTGTTCTGGTACGCGATGGGCGACAACGACATCTTCGCCGCGCCGGGAAAGACCGGCATGACGACCGGCCGTGTCAGGTTCGGCCTCGTCGATGACGATCTTACGCCGCGTCCCGGCTATGCGGCGCTGCAGAACTTCATTCAGTCCGGCGGGCAATGAGCCGCGTCAGTGCCGGTGCAACCGCGTGACGTTCGCTGCGCGCGGCTGGCCGAGATTGCCCCCAAGGAAATCGGCGACGAACGGCGTCGCGGGTTGCTCGCGCAATTCGGCCGGCGTTCCGATCTGCTCGATCTGGCCCGCGTTCAGCACCGCCACAAGGTCGGCGAGCTCCAGCGCCTCTTCCTGGTCGTGGGTGACGAAGATGGTCGTCAGGCCGAGGCGCTCGTGCAGGGCGCGCAGCCAGTGGCGCAGATCCTTGCGCACCTTGGCGTCCAGCGCGCCGAAGGGCTCGTCGAGCAATAGCATCCTGGGTTCGATGGCGAGCGCGCGGGCGAGCGCGACGCGCTGGCGCTGGCCGCCGCTGAGCTGGCTGGGGTAGCGCTTGCCCAGATCGTCGAGCTGGACGAGCGCGAGCAGCTCGCGCACGCGCCGGGCGATCTCCGCGCGCGGCGGCCGGCTCCTGCGCGGGCGCACTTCAAGGCCGAAAGCGACGTTCTTCTCCACCGTCATGTGGCGGAACAGCGCGTAATGCTGGAAGACGAAGCCGGCCCGGCGTTCGCGCGCGGGCTTGGCGAGCCAATCCTCGTTCTCATAGGTCACCCGCCCGGTGTCGGCGAATTCGAGGCCGCCGAGGATGCGCAACAGCGTCGTCTTGCCCGAGCCCGAAGGGCCGAGCAGCGCGACGAACGCGCCCCTGGGCGCGGTGAAGCTGGCGCCCTTCAAGGCGGGGAAGCGATCGAAGCGCTTGGCGACGGACTCCACGATCAGCGACATGGCTTGCTCCTAATGACGGTGAACCGCCGCGATCTCGTCCGCGTAGCGCCATTCGAGGAAGGATTTGAGCGCGAGCGTGACGAGCGCGAGCAGCGCCAGAAGCGAGGCGACCGCGAAGGCGCCGACGAACTGGTAGTCGTTGTAGAGGATTTCGACATGAAGCGGCATCGTGTCGGTCTGGCCGCGGATGTGGCCGCTGACGACGCTGACCGCGCCGAACTCGCCCATCGCGCGGGCGTTGCAGAGCAGCACGCCGTAGAGCAGGCCCCATTTGATGTTGGGCAGCGTGACGCGCCAGAAGATGCTGCGACCGCTCGCGCCGAGCGAGATCGCGGCTTCCTCTTCCTCGCGGCCCTGGTCGCTCATCAGCGGGATCAGTTCGCGCGCGACAAACGGGAAGGTCACGAACATGGTGGCCAGCACGATGCCGGGCAGCGCGAAGATGATCTTGATGTCGTGCGCGCGCAGGAACGGCCCGATCCAGCCCGCCATGCCGAAGATGAGCACGTAGACCAGGCCGGAGATCACCGGCGAGACCGAGAACGGCAGATCGATCAACGTGACCAGGAAGCCCTTGCCTCGAAAATCGAACTTGGTGATCGCCCAGGCTGCGGCGGCGCCGAACAGCGTGTTGAGCGGCACCGCGATCGCGGCGGTGAGAAGCGTGAGCCGGATGGCGGAGAGCGCGTCCGGATCCTTGAGCGCGGCGAGCGCGAAGTCGAGACCGTTCGCCAGCGCCTGGCTGAACACGGTGGCGAGCGGCAGCAGCAGGAACAGCACGACGAACGCGATGGCGACCGCGACGCTCAATACGCGCACGCTGCGCCGGTCTTCGGTCGCGCCGCGTGGATGGGCGATCAGGGCCATGGCGCTAGCGTTTCGCGAACAGCGCGCTCTGCAGCAGATTCAGCGCGAGCAGGATGAGGAACGAGGCAGCCAGCATGGTGAGCCCGATCGCGGCGGCGCCGGCATAGTCGAATTGCTCCAGCTTGATGACGATGAGGAGCGGCGCGATCTCTGACCGCATCGGCAGATTGCCGGCGATGAAGATCACCGAGCCGTATTCGCCGACTGCGCGCGCGAAGGAAAGCGCCGCGCCCGTGACGATGGCGGGCGCCAGCGCCGGCAGGATCACGCGGCGGAAGGTCTGCCCGCGCGAGGCGCCGAGCGTGGCCGAGGCCTCCTCGGCTTCCTTGCCGAGCTCGGAGAGCACGGGCTGGAGAGTGCGCACGACGAACGGCAGTCCGATGAAGGTCAGCGCGATGACGACGCCGAGCGGCGTATAGGCCGCCTTGACGCCGAGAGCGGCCAGCGGCGCGCCGAGCCAGCCGTTCGGCGCGTAAAGCGTCGACAGCGCGATGCCGGCGACGGCGGTGGGCAGCGCGAAGGGCAGATCGACCAGCGCGTCGACCAGGCCCTTGAGCGGAAAGCGGTAGCGCACCAGCGACCAGGCGACGACGAATCCGAACACCGTGTTGAGCAGGGCTGCGATCGCCGAGGCGCCGAAGGAAAGCTCGAACGCGGCGAGAGTGCGCGGCTGCGTGATCACGGCGACGAAGCCGCTCCAGCCGAGTTCCCACGGACGGATCGCCAGCGCCGCCAGAGGGATCAGTACGATGGCCGAGAGATAGAACAGCACGAATCCCATGGAGATGCCGAAACCCGGCAACGCGCTCGGATTGCGCCATCTCGAAACAGGCCGCGGCACGGCATAGGCGACGGTCATTTTGGCTTGTAGATCTGGTCGAACGTTCCGCCGTCGGCAAAATGCGTGGCCTGCGCCTTGGTCCAGCCGCCGAAGACATCGTCGATCGTGTAGAGCGGCAGCTTCGGGAACTGCTTGGCGTGTTCGGCCGCCACCTGCGGATCGCGCGGGCGATAATAGTTCTGCGCTTCGATCTCCTGGCCCTCCTTCGAGTAGAGGAACTGGAGATACGCTTCGGCCACCTTGCGGGTTCCGTGACGGTCGACGTTTTTGTCGAGTATGGCGACGGGCGGCTCGGCCAGGATCGAGACGCTGGGATAGACGATCTCGAACTTGTCGCGGCCAAGCTGGTCGAGCGCGAGGTAGGCCTCGTTCTCCCACGACAGCAGCACGTCGCCGATGCCGCGGTTGACGAAGGTGGTGGTCGAGCCGCGCGCGCCGCTGTCGAGCACGGGAACGTGGCTGTAGAGGTCGGCGACGAATTGCTTGGCCTTGTCGGGATTGCCGCCAGGCTTCCTCTCGGCATAGGCCCAGGCCGCGAGATAGGACCAGCGCGCGCCTCCCGAAGTCTTCGGATTGGGCGTGATGACCTGGATGCCCGGCTTGATCAGATCGGGCCAGTCATGGATGTGCCAGGGATTGCCCTTGCGCACCAGGAACACGACGGTCGAGGTGTAGGGCGTGCTGTGCTCGGGCAGTCGGCCTTGCCAATTGGCCGGCAGCAATTGCGCCTTCTGCGCGATGGCGTCGATGTCGTAGGCCAGTGCCAGCGTCACGACGTCGGCGTCGAGACCGTCGATGACGGCGCGGGACTGCGCACCCGATCCGCCGTGACTCTGGTTGATCGTGACGGTGTCGCCGGTCTTGGCTTTCCATTGCGCGGCGAAGGCGGCGTTCTCCGCCTTGTAGAGCTCCCGCGTCGGATCGTAGCTGACATTGAGCAGCGTGACGTCGGCCGCATGGGCCACGCCGGCGAGCAAGGTCGCCGCCGTCAACGACAGGCAGATTCGCTTCAGCATCGGATTCTCCTAGAACGAGACCTGCGTGCGCAAGCTGATGACGTTGTATTTCGCGTCGTTGGCCAGCTTGCCCACATTGTCGGCGTCGACGTTCTGCCAATCGAGGCCGAACTTCAGGATGTCGTTGGGATAGAAGTTGAGCGCCGCGGTCCAGATCTTCTGATGGCCGCCGAACACGCGATCCAACACGGTCGTCGAGGTCATGTGATAGTCGAGATCGGTGTCGCTGTAGCGGCCCGCGATTTCCCACGCGCCCCAATCGCCGGCCGACGGATCGAAGTTGCTGCCGGGGCTCGGCCGGGTGTAGGACGCCGTCGCCGGATTGTATCTGTGGAATTCGCCCGTCAGTACCCAGGACGCGTCGAGATACCAGCCCGAGAAGTTTGGATTGGTGACGCCCGTGGCCGGCGCCCGGCGCGAAACGCCGTACCAGAAGTTCTCGCCCTGCAGCAGGACCGGTCCCCAGCTGACCGCGCCTTCGAGGCCGGCCGAATAGGCCGAATTCGCGTTGAGCGCGCTGGTGTTGAGCAATGTGAAATTGTCCACCCGCAGCTCGGGCCGGTCGGAGAACGTGATCCCGTAAGTGGTGACGCTGGAGGAATTCGTCGATTCCTGCGGCTGGAAGACGTCGGTATAGTTGCCGCCGAGATGGACGCTGAAATTCGTCGCAGGGTCATTGAATGGGAAGAACGCGACGCGTCCCACGAACGCCGCCTGGCTGTTCGAAGGCGGGATCAACGCGCCCTTGCCGGCGGTGTCGCCGGTGAGGAAACCGGACGCGAACCACCAATCGCCATTGCCGAAGAAGCCGACCCCGTCGCGGCCGTCGTCGCCGCCGAGGCTGCGCGAAATCTGCGACGGCGAGGCGCGCTCGTTGAAGATGAGATCGTCCGCGGCCGTCGAGTCGCCGAGATTGGCCGGCGGCGCGCCGGCGCCGATCTGGAAGGTGAAGGGATCGAGGAAACCCTTGTAGGTGACCAGGGCGCTCTGGATGTGCGGGCCGGTGCCGGCGCCGGTGGAGGTCAGCGCGCCTTTCGTGTTGGTGTAGGCCTGATAGGTCTCGTCGCCGTTGCTGCCGCCGAAATCGTAGATGAACTTGTAGCCGAAATCGCCGGCGAACTTGCCCTGAAATCCGATCCAGCCGCGGCGGAAGTTCTCGCCCGATTCCTTGATCGGCATGGCCGCGACATTGTTCTTGCTGAAGGACGCGTAATCGCCCTGCACCAGCACGCGCGGCGAGAAGGTGTAGCGGCCGTCGGCGGAGGAGATCACGGGCTTGCCGTTCTTGCCCAGCGCGACCGTGGCGTTGCCGCCGGAACTCTTCGCCGCGGCGGCCTGCTCATAGACCTGGTTCTGCAGCGCTTCGAATTGCGCGGCGCTCACCTGCTGCTGCGCCGGCGCCGTGGCGGCGGCCACCGTGCTTTGGTTCACCTGCGCCTTGAGGCTCTTGATCTGCACCTCCTGGTCCTCGATCACGCGCTCCAGGCGGTCGAGCCGGGCCGCGGTGCTGTCGGCTGTGTGGTGGTGCTTCGGCTTCGGATCGTCCTGCGCCGTGGCCGGTCCGGCCAGCAAAGCGGCCGATGCGGCGCTGGCGAGCAGCAACGCGGAAATGCGGTTCAAACGTGAAGACATGACAGACCCCTCTGGCAAATTGTCCTGCCGGATCAATCCCCATATTGTCTACCAAGTCAATAGAGATTTAGCGGTATGACTGCAGGCGCCCCGATTGGGCCTGGAGATGGGACATTCCTCTCCCACCGCCGTCGCCGGAAGTTAAAGAAGGATCACGCCGCGCGGATGCCGCTTCTGGGGGATTTCAGGGCCGAGGCAAGAGTGCGCGACTCCAGGACTTCGGCGGTGGCGTCGCGCGCCAGCAGCAGCACCTTGCGGATGGCGCAGGTCTTCTCGTCCAGGCAGTCCTCGCAGCGCTGATAGGCCGTGACGCTGACGCAGGGGCTGAGCGCCAGCGGCCCGTCGGTGACGCGGATCACGTCGGCGAAGGAGATTTCCCTGGCCGGACGGCCGAGCAGATAGCCGCCGCTGCGTCCGCGCTGGCTGCGCACGATCCCGCGCTTCTTCAATTCGAGCAGGATCTGCTCGAGGAATTTGCGCGGCACGCGGGCCTCGCCGGCGATGTCGGCAATCATCATCGGCTCGCCGTTGTCGTTTTCGGCCAGCACGAACAAGGCATGCAACGCGTAGCGCGCCTTCTGGGAGAGCATCGAATTTGTCTCTTACTCGATGGATTATATGGGCTTTGCCGGATTCGCGGTCAATCCCTTCTCATACACCACGTCGTTCCAGTACCGCGCCTTGTGCGTGCCCGTTTTTTGGAAGCCCCGCTTGCGCAACTCCCGCCCGATCAGGAAATTGAAGTAGCCGTGCGCCACCAAAGCCGCCGCGCCGTCGGCGCGCGCCTTGGCGATCAGGATGTCCGCGGCCCGGACGGCGCGATGCTTGGCGCGGCGATAGTTCTCAATCTCGGGGTGGTAGCCAGCGTACCACAGGATGCGCGACACCACCGCCCATTTCGGAACCTTCATGCGCAGCAGCGGAATGGGCGGGGACGCAAGCGGCGCTTCGGCGAACAGCGGGTCGGCGATCAGTTCGGCCCGAGGCGCCAGAACCCGCGCGCTTTCATCCGCCCGCTTCCTGCCGCTGGTGAACAATGTGTCGAGCTCGCCCACCAGATCCTGCAACTCCTCGGGCGGCGCGCTGCCGGGATCGAGGCCTGCGGCTTCATAGGCGTCGATATAGTCGCCAAAGCCGCGATGGGAGGTGCGCGGC
>Ga0302326_10008658_pt1 | contig 22397 bp, 16 predicted proteins | sample Palsa_T0_3_FD_202264 | JGI IMG/M metagenome (GOLD analysis project Ga0302326, IMG submission 202264) | Peat permafrost microbial communities from Stordalen Mire near Abisko, Sweden - Palsa_T0_3 | ecosystem: Environmental > Terrestrial > Soil > Palsa > Peat permafrost | place: Sweden: Abisko... | reverse complement strand
GGATCGCACTCGCGGTCCTCGGCTTCATAGCGTGGTGGCCGGTCGGTCTCGCCATCCTCGCCTTTTCAATAGGGAGCGGAAGAATGGGATGCTCGCATCGCCAGAATGGCGGTCAATGGCAGGGCCGCTGGCAATCGAAGATGGAGCGCATGCAGGAGAAGATGGACCGGATGCGTGCCAGGATGGACGGCGGCCGAAGCGGCGGCGCCTGGTGGGGTACTCCGCCGTCGAGCGGCAACCGGGCGTTCGACGATTATCGGACCGAGACGCTCCGCCGTCTGGAAGACGAACAGCGCGAATTCAAGGACTTTCTGGAACGGCTGCGCTTTGCCAAGGATCGGGTGGAGTTCGATCAGTTCATGACCGAGCGCCGCAACCGTCCCCATGACGAGGCTCCGCCGCCGCAGCCGCCGGCCTGACGTCTCCGGGCACCGTCGCACGAACTTCGGGCCGTCCATCTCGCAAGGTGGACGGCCCGCGCATTTTTTGGAGCGATTGGAACGCAGGGCGCGTCGTTAACGCCGCATTAAGCACAACCGGGCTTCGTTAGGCGCGAACGACCGGTGTTGCGCCCTAGTTTGGACAAGTTTCGCGATGATTTCGGTCCGGCCGGTGGCGGGTCCGGCGGTCCTTGTGAAATATTCGGGTCATGACCGGCACGAGCATACGGCGCCCCTGCCTGTGGTCCCGGCGCCGGCGCGCCGCTCCGGTCAACCGGTCCCGGTCGGATCGCCGAAAGGACGCACCCATGAATCCTGCCGACATCTCAGCGTCGGCCCTGCCGTTGACCTCATCCGATCTGTCGCTCTTCCATTTGTTCTGGCAGGCCCATTGGCTGGTCAAAACGGTGATGACCGGCCTGCTCGTGTGCTCGGTGTGGGTCTGGGCGATCGCGATCGACAAAACCTTCCTGTTCTCGCGTATCCGCAGGGCAACCGACGGCTTCGAGCAGGCGTTCTGGTCCGGCCAATCGCTGGAAGACCTCTATACGTCGCTCGCGGCCAAACCCGGCCATTCGACCGCGGTGCTGTTTGTCGCCGCGATGCGCGAATGGAAAAGGAGCTTCGAGGGCCATGCCCGCTCCTTTGCCGGCCTGCAAATGCGTATCGAAAAGGTGATGGATGTCGCCATTGCCCGCGAGGTTGAAAATATGGAGCGGCGGCTTCTGGTGCTGGCCACGGTCGGCTCCGCCGGGCCGTTTATCGGCCTGTTCGGCACGATTTGGGGCATCATGACCAGCTTCCAGTCCATCGCCGCCTCCAAGAACACCTCGCTGGCGGTGGTCGCGCCGGGCATCGCCGAGGCGTTGTTCGCGACCGCGATCGGCCTCGTTGCTGCCATTCCGGCGACGATTTTCTATAATAAGTTTAGTTCCGAGGTGAACCGGCAGGCGCAGCGCCTGGAGGGTTTTGCCGATGAATTCTCGGCGATCCTGTCGCGGCAGATCGACGAGCGCGGGTGAGGGGGCATGGGGGCTAGTGTCGTCAGCACGTCGTCGGGCGGCGGCAGGCGCAAGCGCCGGCGCCATGGCGTCATGAGCGAAATCAACGTGACGCCGTTCGTCGACGTCATGCTGGTGCTGCTCATCGTGTTCATGGTCTCGGCGCCGTTGCTGACGGTCGGCGTGCCGCTCGACCTGCCGCAGAGCCAGGCCAAATCGCTTGACCAGGACCGCGAGCCGCTGACCATTTCGGTGAATGTTCAGGGCCAGGTTTTTCTCCAAAACAGCGAGATCAAGGTCGACGATCTGGTGACGATGCTCAAGGCCATCACCGATGCGCGCGGCGGCGGATTCGACGAGCGGGTGTACGTGCGTGGCGACAAGAAAGTGGATTACGGTACCATGATGCGCGTGATGGGGCGGCTATCGGCGGCCGGCTACCATCGGGTGGCGCTGGTGACCGAAGTCGAGCAGGGCGGAGGATGAAGCGCAGTCTGATCATATCGGGCGCCGCGCATGCCATCCTGCTACTGTGGGGGCTCGTCGCATTCGCCGCCAGGCCGAACGACGCGCCGCAGACCGAACCGCTTCCGGTCGAGTTCGTTTCCGCGACCGAATTTTCGCAGCTCACCGCCGGCGTCAGAAACGCACCGAAGCCGATGGAGAACGCCAAGCCGTTGGCCGACAAGGTCGGGGAGCCAAAGCCGGTCAAGGAGCTTGCGCCCAAGGTGGCCGACAAGCCGGAGATCAAGACCGAGGCTGCGCCGCCCGCCGAACCGAAGCCGGAGGTAAAGCCCCAGCCGAAGGCGGCCGCGAAGTCCGAGCCGAAGCCGGAACCAAAGCCCGAACCGAAGCCGGCGGAAAAGGCCGAGAAGCCTAAGGACAAACCTCAGCCCGATCAGATCGCCGACGCGTTGAAGAAGGAAGAAGCGAAGAAGCCGGAGAAGAAACAACCGGAATTCAAGCCCGATCAGATCGCCGAGGCATTGAAGAGGGACGAGGCGAAGAAGCCGCCGTCCAAATTCGATGCCAATCAGGTGGCGGCGTTGCTTGATCACCGCGAGCCGCAGCGGCAGGTGGCGATGGCCGAGACGCTGAGTAGTGCGGCGCCGCTGGGCGCCGAAAACGGGCACGCCGCTCAATTGTCCCAGTCGGAGATGGACGCGCTTCGCAGGCGCCTGAGCGAATGTTGGAATCCTCCGCCGGGCGTCGACATCAATTCCAATCTGTACGTCGTGCTTCACGTGCAGTTCAAGCCCGACGGATTCCTGGCAACCGAACCGGCGGTCGTCGAAGATTTGGCGTCGTCATTGGGTCCCGCTCTCGCCGAGAGTGGTAAGCGCGCGTTGCTGTCGTGCCAGCCGTTCACGATGTTGAAGCGGGAGCACTACGATTTGTGGAAAGATATTTCCGTGAAGTTCAACCCGCATGATCTGCTCGGTGGCTAACGAGGCGATATTTAAGTCATGACGCTTTTGCTCAGACCCAATTTTCTGCCTGATTTCTCGGTTGACCGCAGGCGTGTGCTGGCGCTCGGCGGCGCGGCGTTGGCCGGATTGGTGGCCGATCCCTTGCCGGCAACGGCGGTTACGGTCGATGTCACGCAGGGCAACGTCCAGCCGATGCCGATTGCGATCCCGGATTTTCTCGGCGGGGCCGCGGGCGACAACGAAACCGCGCAGGGCGTGTCGCAGATCATTTCCGCGAACCTCAAGCGGAGCGGCCTGTTCGCGCCGATCGATCCGGCGGCGTTCCTCGAGAAAATCTCCAGCGTCGACGCCGTGCCGCACTTCCCCGATTGGCGCACCATCAATGCGCAGGCGCTCGCCACCGGGCGCGTGACACGCCAGACCGACGGCCGTCTCAAGGCTGAGTTCCGGCTGTGGGACGTGCTCGCCGGCCAGCAACTCGCCGGCCAGCAATATTACACGACGCCCGACAATTGGCGGCGTATCGCGCACATCATCTCGGATGCCATCTACGAGCGCCTCACCGGCGAGAAAGGCTACTTCGACAGCCGCGTCGTGTTCGTCGACGAGACCGGACCGGCCGAGCGGCGCATCAAGCGGCTCGCGATCATGGACCAGGACGGCGCCAACGTGCGCTATCTCACGCGGGGCGACGATCTCGTGCTGACGCCGCGCTTCTCGCCGTCGACTCAAGAGATCACCTACATGGCCTATGGCCAGGGCGAGCCGCGCGTTTATCTCCTCAACATCGAGACCGGCCAGCGCGAGATCGTCGGCAACTTTCCCGGCATGAGCTTCGCGCCGCGGTTTTCGCCGGACGGCCAGCGCGTCGTCATGAGTCTCCAGGAGGGAAGCAACTCCAACATCTTTGTCATGGACCTGCGCTCCAAGGCGATGACCCGGCTGACCGACACGCCGGCGATCGATACGTCGCCGTCCTACTCGCCCGACGGCGCGAGGATTTGTTTTGAATCCGACCGCGGCGGCCATCCGCAGATCTACGTCATGGCCGCAACCGGGGGCTCGGCGCAGCGCATCAGCTTCGGCGGCGAAGGTTCCTATTCGACCCCGGTGTGGTCGCCGCGCGGCGACTACATCGCTTTCACCCGGCAGGCCGGCGGCAAATTCGCGATCGGCGTGATGAAACCGGACGGTTCCGGCGAGCGCGTCCTCACCGAGGGCTTCCACAACGAGGGGCCGACCTTTGCGCCCAACGGCCGGGTAATCATGTTTTTCCGCGATCCGGGAGGGAATGCGGGGCCTTCGCTCTTCACCATCGATATTGGCGGACGTAACGAATTGCGTGAGCCGACGCCGAGCTTCGCCTCCGACCCGGCCTGGTCGCCGTTACTTTCATAGGGCCGCGCGGGCGCGTTAAAAGCGCGCCGATCCCCATATCGTTGCCGCATTCACGCCCTATTAACCATTGCCAAAGCTTTAGGGGTGATCGGTGGGTCTGGGGCTTCTTTGCAAGGCCTCATCAAGGTTGACGGAACCTTCGCTTAACGAAGGCGCTGCTAGATCGCTCGGGGGACCAACCTTGTCCGGTATCGACGGAACAATGGAGGCAGCGGAATGAAGGTTATGAGCATCGTCCGCGGCGCAAAATTTGCAGCTGTCGTGCTGGGTGCGCTCGCGATTGCGGGCTGCGCCAAGCAGCAGCCCGATCAAACCGCTATGGCCGGCGCTGCCGTGCCCGGCAGTCAGCAGGATTTCATTGTCAACGTCGGCGATCGCGTCTTCTTTGACACCGACTCGTCGGAGCTCTCCCCGCAGGCGCGGGCGACGCTCGACAAGCAGGCGCAATGGCTCAATCAGTACAACCGCTACGCCTTCACGATTGAAGGCCACGCCGACGAACGCGGCACGCGCGAATACAACATCGCGCTCGGTGCCCGTCGCGCCCAGACCGTGCGCGAATACCTCGTCTCGCGCGGCATCACGGCGCAGCGTATGCACACGATTTCATTCGGCAAGGAGCGGCCGGTCGCGGTGTGTAACGACATCTCCTGCTGGTCGCAGAACCGCCGGGCCGTGACCGTGCTCAATCAGAGTTCATAGTCGCCCGTCATTCGCCGGCCGATTCGCGAAAGCTTCAAATTGCATAAAACCCGTCGGCGCCCTCGTGGCGCGGGCCGCGTTTTTACGCCCTTGTGCGGCCTTGCCAAAACGACGCTGAAATCGGATCGTAACGCCGCCGTTGCGTCGTCGGAATGCTCTGCTTCAGCATTGCGAAGAAATCGACAAGGTCCGCTCATGTCCAAAGCCGGGTCTGCTCGCGCAGCGCTGATGCTTGTCGTTGTTGTCGTCGTTGCGGCCTGCGGCCAGGACAATCGCTATGCCGCGCCGCCGCCGCTGAAGGTCGCCGTCGCCGCGCCCGACGCGCAAGACGTCACGCGCTATTTCGAGGCGACCGGCAATGCCGCGGCGATCAATACCGTCGATCTGGTCGCCCGCGTGCAGGGCTTCGTCCAGGCAATCAGCTACACCGACGGCGATTTCGTCAAGAAGGGCACGTCGTTGTTCACCATCGAGCCCGAGCCCTACAAGCTCAAGGTGGAATCTGCAAAGGCGTCGGTCACCAGCGCGAAGGCGGCGCTGAAGCAAAATGAGGCAGAGTTCCAGCGCCAGGCCGATCTCGTTACGAAGCAGATTTCGACCCAGGCGAATTACGACAAAGCGCTGGCGCAACGCGATTCGTCGCAGGCCGACCTGCAGTCGGCGCAGGCCAATGAGCAGCAGGCCGAGATCAACCTCGGTTATACCGATGTGGTCGCGCCGTTCGATGGCGTCGTATCGGCGCGGCAAGTCTCGATCGGCCAACTCGTCGGTGCGAACTCGACGACGGTTCTTTCCACCATCGTCCAGCTCGATCCGATCTACGTGAATTTCAGCGTCAGCGAACGCGATGTGCTGGAAGTGCGCGCCGATCTGGCCCGCACCGGCCGTACCGTCGCCGATTTGCTGGGCATCCCGGTTGAAATCGGTCTGCAAACCGAGAGCGGTTATCTGCATAAAGGCAAGCTGGACTATGTGGCGCCGACGGTCGATCCGTCGACCGGAACGCTTGTCGCCCGCGCCACTCTGCAAAACTCGGATCGCGTCTTGCTGCCGGGCTATTTCGTGCGGGTGCGCATACCCTCGCGGCCGCAACCGGGTCTCCTGGTGCCCGACGTCGCACTCGGTAGCGATCAAGGCGGACGCTACGTGCTCGTCGCCAACAAGGACAACGTGGTGGAGCAGCGCAGAGTGGATCCGGGACAACTCGTCGGTGAATTGCGCGTGATCGAAAAGGGTCTGACCAAGGACGACCGTGTCATCGTCGGCGGCGTCATGCGCGCGATTCCCGGACAAAAGGTCGATCCCGAATCGGCTTCCGTCGCGGCGCACTAGCGCGCCTCCCTTCAACATGATGTTGCGATGATCTCAAAATTCTTCATCGAGCGGCCGGTTCTCGCCAACGTCATCGCTATCCTGATGATCCTGATCGGCGCGGTCGCGCTGTACGGTTTGCCGGTCTCCCAATATCCCGACGTGGTACCGCCGACCGTGCAGGTGACGACGCTCTATCCCGGCGCCAGCGCCCGCACGCTTATGGATACCGTCGCCCTGCCGATCGAGGAGCAGGTGAATGGCGTCGAGGGCATGCTCTACATGCAATCGACCAATTCGAGCGACGGCAGCTATACGCTCACCGTCACTTTCAGGATCGGCACCAATCTCGATACTGCGCAAGTGCTGGTGCAAAATCGTGTAGCCAGCGCGCTCGCATCCTTGCCGGCCGCGGTCCAGTCGCAGGGCGTCACGGTGCAGAAGAAGGCAACCGCGATCCTGTTGTTCGTGACTTTGACCTCCCCCGACCGGCGCTACGACAACCTTTACCTCGCCAACTACGCCACCATCAGCATCAAGGACGAACTGGCGCGCCTTCCGGGTGTCGGCAACGTCAACATTTCCGGCGCGGGCCAATATTCGATGCGCGTTTGGCTCGACCCGGAAAAGCTCAAAGCGCGAAGCCTCGACGCGCAGGACGTGGTCCAGACGTTGCAGCAGCAGAGCCAGCAGGTCACGGCCGGTCAGGTCGGAACGCCGCCGGCGCCGCCCGGTGTGGATTTCCAGTACACAATCGATCTCCAGGGCCGCCTCGCCGATGTCCAGGAGTTCGAGAATGTGATCGTGAAAACCGGCAATGCCGGCGAAATTACGCGCCTGCGCGACGTCGCCCGTGTCGAGCTCGGCGCCCAGACCTACAGCCAGATTTTCACACTGGACGCTCAGCCGTCGGTCGGCATCGGCATCTATCAGACGCCCGGCGCCAACGCCCTGGACGTCGAGCGCTCGGTCAAGGCCAAGATGGAGGTCCTCGCGCGGCATTTTCCGCAAGGGCTGGTTTATTCAATCCCCTTCGACACGACCGTTTTTGTCAACGCGGCAATCCATGAGGTCTACAAGACACTCATCGAGGCCGCGGTCCTCGTGTTGATCGTCATTCTCGTCTTCCTTCAGGATTGGCGCGCCATGCTGGTGCCGGCAACCACGGTGCCGGTGACCATTATTGGCGCCTTCGCGGCGATGTGGGCGCTTGGCTTCAGCGTGAATTTTTCCACCCTGTTCGCGATCGTGCTCTCGATCGGCATCGTGGTCGACGACGCCATCGTCGTGGTGGAAGGAGCGGCACACAACGTCGAACGCGGTATGAGCGGGCACGACGCCGCGATCCGCGCGATGCAGACATTGCTGGGGCCGATCGTCGGCATCACGCTGGTGTTGATGTCGGTGTTTTTGCCGGCGGCCTTTTTGCCCGGGCTCACCGGCCGCATGTACGCGCAGTTCGCGCTGGTGATTGCCGCGACCGCGCTGCTGAGCGCGATCAACGCGGTGACGCTCAAGCCGACGCAAGCGGCGTTATGGCTTCGCCCGCCGGTCCCCGAAGAGCGCCGCAACTTCTTCTATCGCGGCTTCAATGCGGTCTATGGCCGGGTCGAGCGAGGCTATGCCGGCCTTATTGAGCGCATGGTGACCCGCGCCGGCCTGATGGCGATCGTCGCGTTCGTCATCATCGGGGTTGCGGTATGGGGATTGGCGCGCATACCGACCGGCTTCTTGCCGATCGAAGACCAGGGCTATCTTCTGGTCGCGGTCCAGCTTCCCGACGGCGCCGCGCTCGGACGCACGCAGAAGACGCTCGATCAAATTTCCGAGATCGGGCGCGGTGATGCGGCTGTCGAGCACGTGGTCACCATCGCCGGCGTGTCTGCGCTCGACAACAGCGCCACGCTCCCCAATGCCGGGGTCGCTTACGTGGTGCTCAAGGATTGGAGCGTCCGCAGCAACCTGCGGACGCTTTTCGGGCGCCTGTCGCGGGCGTTCGATAGCGTCGATGCGCGGGTGCTGGTGTTCCCGCCACCGCCGATTCAGGGCATCGGCAATGCCGGCGGCTTCGCCATGCAAGTTGAGTTGCGCGACGGTAGCACCGATTTCGCCAAGCTGCAAAGCGTCACCAGCGCCATTGTCGCCAATGCACAATCGCAGACCGCGTTGCAGCGCGTGTCGACGACTTTCCGCGCCGTCGCGCCGCAAATCCGCGTCGACGTCGATCGCGTCAAGGCACAGACGGTCCATGTGCCGGTCGATCAGGTGTTCGCGACGCTCGCGACCTATTTCGGTTCGGCTTACGTCGAGCAGTTCAACAAATTCGGCCGCGTGTTCCAGGTCTACGCGCAGGCCGACGCCCCGTTCCGGCTGCGCCCTCGCGACATCGACAACCTCTCGGTGCGCAATCAGCAGGGCAACATGATTCCGCTGGGAACCCTTGTCCATCTCACGCCGGCTGTCGGCCCGTCGCTGATCAGCCTTTACAATCTCTGCCCGTCCGCGAGCGTGCTGGGCCTTCCGGCACAGGGTTTCAGTTCGGGCCAGGCGCTTCGCCTCATGGAAGAAAACGCGGCGAGGACGTTGCCGCCGGGAACCGCGATCGATTGGACCGGAATGTCCTATCAGGAGAAGGCTGTCGGCAGTCAAATGTACTTCGTCTTCGCCATGGCGCTGCTGCTCGTCTATCTCGTACTCGCCGGTCAATACGAAAGCTGGTATGCGCCGTTGTCCATCATACTGTCGGTCCCGCTCGCACTGGTTGGTCCGGTTTTCGTGTTGTCGCTGCTGCGCATAGACAACAATCTCTATACGCAGATCGGCATCATCCTGCTGATCGCGCTCTCCGCGAAAAATGCCATTCTGATCGTTGACGTCGCGCGCGACCGCCGCCTCCACGATGGTATGTCCCTGATCGAGGCGGCTGTCGATGCGGCGCGGGCGCGGTTCCGGCCGATCGTCATGACTTCGTTTGCGTTCATCCTCGGTGTGGCGCCGCTGGTTGTCGCCAGCGGTGCCGGCGCCAGCGCCAGACAGTCGATCGGCGTCACCGTGTTCAGCGGCATGATCGCGTCGACCTGTCTCGCGGTTCTGTTCGCACCGTCGATCTTCGTGGTCGTGCAACGTTTCGAGGAGTGGCGAAGCTCCCGCAAACATCCGCACCTTCAGCCGGCGGAATGAGCGAATGATGCGGCACCGGAAAATCGCGCCCCGCAGCGCCACAATGGGGACGGCTTGCGGGGCAGCCAGTCACAATTTGGACGCAGCGCCGACTATGTTAGGAACGCCTACCCATCGCAAAATGTCGCTGACAATGATCCGTTCCATCTTTCTGCTCGCGCTCCTTCCCGTGTTCACGCTTGGTGCGGGTGCGGTCCGCGCCCAAGACGCCGATGCCGACCTGTTGACGCGCATCAATCGGCTCGAGGCCGTGATCCGCCAGCTTACCGGCAACGTCGAGCAGCTCCAGTATCGCAATCAGCAGCTCGAGCAGCAGGTGCAGCGTCTCCAGGAGGGCATGCAGCCGCGCCCGGAAGAGAGCCGGGGCCCTGTGCGGCCGCCGGCGCCCGCGCCACAGCGGTCGAGCGCACAATATCCGCCGCCGCAATATTCGCCACCGCCCGGGGCCGCCGCTCCGCCGGTCGTGGCGTCCGCACCAGCCGAGCCGCCGACCGCGGGGACGCGCCGCGGCGACGCGTTCGACCCGGCTGCCAATCCGGGCGCACCGGGGGCGCCGCGTCCAATGGGAACCAGCACGGCCGCGACCGAGCCGCCGCCTCCGATCTCGGACGCGCCCGCTCCTGGACCCCGGCAACTCGGCGCGCCGCTCGATCTCTCGACGCCGGGCGCGGTGCCGCCGGGTGAACTTCCCGCGCCGCCGCCGAGCAATCCCAGCGGCACGGGCGCCATGCAGGCGACGCTGCCGCCGGCCAACTCGCCGAGGGACCTGTACGATCTGGCTTACGGCTACGTGCTGCATAAAGACTATGCGCTCGCGGCAGACACGTTCCGGGCGTTCCTGCGCCAATATCCGAGCGATCGTTTGGCGCCCGAAGCTCAATACTGGCTCGGCGAAAGTCATTTCCAGCAGCAGCAATATCGCGACGCCGCCGAGGCGTTTCTGGCTGTTTCCACGAAGTATGGCACTGCCGCGCGCGCGCCGGAGGCGCTGTTGCGGCTTGGCCAGTCGCTTGCGGCCTTGGGCGAAAAGGAAGCGGCGTGCGCCTCGCTCAGTGAGGTGTTGCGCAAGTACCCGCGCGCTTCTTCCAGCGTGAAGCAGGCCGTCGATCGAGAACAAAAGCGTGGCCATTGCTGACGAAGCGGTTGGCAACGACGAAGCGAGCGCGCTGTTCGGCGGTCTTGAAGGTTTGCGCGGACTTGTTGTCGCCGTCTCCGGCGGCTCCGATTCGACGGCACTCCTTTTGATTGCCGCGCGCTGGGCCAAGGACGTCAAAAAGCGGCTTAAACGCGCACCGAAGCTCGTCGCTGTTACCATCGACCACGGTCTGCGACCGGAATCCGCGCGTGAAGCGGCGGCGGTGAAGCGGTTCGCGCGCGGGCTCGGGGTTCCGCATCGCACGCTGCGCTGGCGCGGCAAAAAGCCGAAGACCGGCTTGCAGGAGGCGGCGCGCATTGCGCGCTACCGGCTGTTGGCTCAAGCGGCGGCGCGCGTCGGATACGAACATATCTTGACCGCGCATACGCTCGACGATCAGGCCGAAACCGTAGTCTTTCGCCTGGCTCGCGGCAGTGGACTGACCGGGCTGGCGGGGATGGCACATGCGTCGCCTATGCCCGCCGGCGGGGAGACGGCAGTCTTTCTTGTCCGTCCGCTGCTCGCCGTCTCCAAGGTGCGCCTGCTCGCGACGCTGAAGATCGCCGGCGTCGGCCACAGCGAAGATCCGACGAACCGCGATCCGCGCTACGCCCGCAGCAGACTGCGGGTGCTGATGCCTCATCTCGCGAGCGAGGGGCTCGATGCACGTAGCCTGGCGCGTCTGGCAGCGCGCATGCGGCGTGCCGAAGCGACCATCGAATTCGCGGTCGCCGCGGCGCGCACGGCGCTATCGCCGGGTCCGTGGCGCGAACGCGGCCCGATCGTCTTCGAAACGGCGCGATTTGACGGTCTGCCCGCCGAAGTGGCGCTCCGATTGCTCGGCCGCGCCGTTGCGCATTGCGGCGACGAGGGGCCGGTCGAACTTGGCAAGCTCGAATGGCTTTACGAATCGCTAAGGACATCCCGCGCGCCGTTGCGCCGGACGCTTGCCGGCGCGCTGGTCACCCTTGGCGCCATCCGGCTCACCGTTGAGCGCGCCCCGCCGCGCCGCACGCGGGCTGTGCACGGCGCCGGCAACCGCCGCTTTACGAAATGGCAGTAGAATAAACACCTTGCCCAATCCCCGGCTTCCCTTGGCAGGCGGGGACCCGACCCCTACATTGGCCGGAGTACGGGACGTGAAGCCGCCACGATTGGCGCGCACAACTAAGCCGGGCGCCGGCGGGTTGCCGGTCGAGGACATGCGATGAACGCCAATCTTCGGAATTTCGCCCTGTGGGTCATCATTGTCCTGCTGCTCCTGGCGTTGTTCACGCTGTTCCAGAACCCGGGCCAGCACACCACCTCGCAAGACATTTCCTTCTCGCAGTTGCTGAGTGAGGTCGATCAGGGCCGTGTGCGCGATGTCCTGATCCAGGGTCCGGAAATCCACGGCACGTTCACCGATGGGCGCACGTTCCAAACCTATTCGCCGAGCGATCCGAGCCTCATCCAACGCCTCTACAACAAGGGCGTTTCGATCACGGCGCGTCCGCAATCCGACAACGTGCCCTGGTTCGTGTCGCTGTTGATCTCCTGGCTGCCGTTCGTTGCGCTGATCGGCGTGTGGATTTTCCTGTCGCGCCAGATGCAGGGCGCCGGCGGCAAGGCGTTGGGTTTCGGCAAGAGCCGCGCCAAGCTTTTGACCGAAGCGCATGGCCGCGTCACGTTCGAGGACGTGGCCGGCGTCGACGAGGCCAAGCAGGACCTGCAAGAGATCGTCGAATTCCTGCGCGACCCGGGCAAATTTCAGCGGTTGGGCGGTCGCATTCCGCGCGGCGTGCTGCTGGTCGGCCCGCCGGGCACCGGCAAGACGCTGATCGCGCGCGCGGTCGCGGGCGAAGCGAACGTGCCGTTCTTCACCATTTCCGGCTCGGACTTCGTCGAGATGTTCGTCGGCGTCGGCGCCAGCCGCGTGCGCGACATGTTCGAGCAGGCGAAGAAGAACGCGCCCTGCATCATTTTCATCGACGAGATCGACGCCGTCGGCCGTCACCGCGGCGCCGGCCTCGGCGGCGGCAACGACGAACGCGAGCAGACGCTAAATCAGTTGCTCGTCGAGATGGATGGCTTCGAGGCCAACGAAGGCATCATTTTGATCGCCGCCACCAACCGGCCGGACGTGCTCGATCCGGCGCTGTTGCGCCCGGGCCGTTTCGACCGCCAGGTGGTGGTGCCTAATCCGGACGTGGTCGGCCGCGAGCAGATCTTGAAAGTTCACGTGCGCAAGGTGCCGCTCGCGCCTGACGTGAATCTGAAAACCATCGCCCGCGGCACGCCCGGCTTCTCCGGCGCCGATCTGATGAACCTCGTCAATGAAGCGGCGTTGATGGCGGCCCGGCGCAACAAGCGCATGGTGACCCAGGTTGAGTTCGAGGACGCCAAAGACAAGGTGATGATGGGCGCGGAGCGCAAGTCGCTGGTCATGACCGAGGAGGAGAAACTCCTCACCGCCTACCACGAAAGCGGTCACGCCATCGTCGCGCTCAACGTCAAGGCGACCGATCCGGTGCACAAGGCGACGATCATTCCGCGCGGCCGCGCGCTCGGGATGGTCATGCAATTGCCGGAGCGCGACAAGCTGTCGATGAGTCTCGAACAGATGACCTCGCGGCTCGCCATCATGATGGGCGGCCGCGTCGCCGAGGAACTGGTATTCGGGCACGAAAAGGTGACCTCGGGCGCCGCGTCCGACATCGAGCAGGCGACCAAGCTCGCGCGCATGATGGTGACGCGCTGGGGTCTGTCCGAGGCGCTTGGCAACGTCGCGTACGGCGAAAACCAGGAGGAGGTGTTCCTCGGTTATTCGGTGGCGCGCCAGCAGACCATTTCCGAAGCGACCGTGCAGAAGATCGACGCCGAGATCAGACGCCTGGTCGAGGCCGGCTATCAGGAAGCGCAGCAAATCCTTACCGACAAACGCGCCGACCTCGAAGGATTAGCCAAAGGTCTGCTTGAATTCGAGACCTTGAGCGGCGATGAGATCAAGGACCTGCTCATGGGCAAGCGCCCGAACCGCGAATCGGTGATCGAGCCGTCGACGGCGCGAACCCCGACCGTGCCGACGGCCGGGGCGGGCCGCAACCGGCCGCGTCCCGAACCGGGTCCGATGGAGCCGCAGCCGCAGGCGTGATTGCGTCAGGGCGGGGGGAACCCAATGCGGGCGATTGCAGTTGCGGGCGTCATGCTGGCCTTGACAACGGGCACGGCCGTTTCGCAAACGCCAAACGTCGCCGGCCAGTCCGTCCTGCAGGGCCCGGCGCGTTCCCCCGGCGCTGCAAAGCCCGCGCAGCCAGCTACAGCCGCTAATGCGGCCACCAAGCCCTCGCAGTCGCCACAGGCCACGGCGAAGCCGCCTCGGGCGTCCGCCAAGGCGCCGTCAACGCCTGAATCGCGCTCGGCGGCGGCGCTGGCGTTGTCAGCCGATCCGGTCTTCGACGAGGGCACCTATCAGCGCATCAAAGAAGCGTTGCTCAGCTATGCGGATATTCAGGTGCGGGGTGGCTGGCCTAGTCTCCCGGCCGACGCAAAGCTCGCGCCGGGCGCGAGCGGGCCGGATGTCGCCCTGTTGCGCCGGCGTCTCGTCATCAGCGACGACCTGGCGCCCGGGCTGGAGGCCGGCGACGTCTACGACGAAGCGGTCGCTGAAGCCGTCAAGCGGTTCCAGCTCCGCCACGGGCTTGATACGGCCGGCGGCGTCAACGCGCACACCTTGCGCGCGCTGAACGTTCCGGTCGCGGCGCGCATGAAGCAGCTCGAAGCTTCGCTCGAGCGCTTGATCGGTATGGATTTCATTTTCGCCGATCGCTACGTCGTGGTGAATATTCCAGCCGCCTTCGTCGAGGCTGTCGCGCACGACAAGGTCGAACGGCGCTATCGTGTCATCGTTGGCAAAGTCGACAAACCCTCGCCGACGCTGACCGCCTACATCACCGCGGTCAACCTCAATCCGACCTGGACGGTGCCGCTCTCCATCACCAAGAATGAGATTTTCGCCCGCATGCGCCGCGACCCGAGCTACATCAGCCGCATGCACATGCGCGTTCTGGGCGCGCATGATGAGGAGATCAGTCCGCAATCGGTCGACTGGTCATCCGACCGTTCGCCGAATTTCACCGTCCGGCAGGATTCCGGCACCTGGAACGCGCTCGGCAATCTCAAGATCGACATGCCGAACCCGTATTCGGTGTACATGCACGACACCGACTCCAGGCGATTGTTCGCTGACGACTATCGCTTCGACTCGCACGGCTGCACCCGCGTCGATAATGTTCGCGATCTTGCCGCCTGGATTCTCAACGACGTGCCAGGTTGGAACCGCGCCGCGATCGATGCCGGGATCGCCACCAGCGTGCTTCGGATCGTCAATCTGCCGCACAAAATGCCCGTCGCCTGGGTCTACCTGACGGGCTGGGTGACGCGCGACGGCACCATCCAGTTCCGTGAGGACGTGTACAAGCACGACGAGGCGCTGGACCGTAACGCGCTCGCCGACGCGGCAGCCGGCGGCTTCGTGGCGCCGGTGCCGCGCGACGTGAAGCAGGTCTCCAATCTCGACAGCCGTTGAGCGGGATTGCGGCGCAGGCCTTCGTCTCATTTACGCGTCTGGTCGCGCAGCCCGGCTTGCTTGACGAGCGGCAGCGTTACGTCGCGGAACTCGCGCATACCGGCTTCGAAACGCGGCCACGACAGCAATACGCCGTCGAGACCCATGCGCGAGAGCGCCGCGAGCCCTTCGACGATCTGTTCCTTGGTGCCGATCAGCGGATGGCCGCCCCAGCCGGCGATGAACAGTTCGGCCATCGCTCGCGCGCGTTCCGGCGGATATTTGCGCTCGTTGATTTCGGCAGACATTGCGGCGATGACGTTACCGGCGGCGGCCCAGTCGCCCTTCTCTTGCACGTAGTAATCATAGAACCTCCGCGCTTCACTCTCTGTCTCGCCCTGCACGACATAGGCCAGCGTCCACACCTGGATCGCTCGGCCGTATTCCTCGCGGGCGAGACGGCGGTAACCCGCGATATGAGCGGCGCAAACGTCGGGATCGTGGGTTCGTAGTTGCGTGTAGACGATATCGCAGTTTTTTGCCGCGAAATGGCGGCCGCGTTCGGAAGCGCCGGCGTTCATGATCGCCGGATAAGGCTTCTGGATCGGCTTCGGCTTGAGGTAGCCCTTTTTGATCCGGTAGAAGCGCCCGTCGTGGTCTAAGTCGTCGTCTTGCGTCCACAACCGTTTGACGATGTCGAGCCATTCCTCGGCGCGGGCATAGCGGTCCTCGTGCCGTGTCAGCGACATGTCGAACATCTCCATTTCCGGCCCGTTCCACCCGCACACGACGTTGAGGGTGAAGCGGCCGTTCGAGATGTGGTCGATCGCGGCGCATTGCTTGGCGGCCACGATCGGATGATTGAGCGACACGTGCGACGTGGAAACGACGCCGCATTGCGCGGTGGAGGCCGCGATGCCGGCCGCCCACGTGTAGGCCTCAAAGCCCGGCCCCTGCGGATCGTGCGCGCCGCCAAATCCGCGCCAGCGCGCCACCGGCACGATCGCCTCGAACTCCATCTCGTCGCCGAGTTTCGCGAGCCCCAGCGTGCTTGGCCAGCTGATCTCAAGCCGGCCCTCAAGACCCGACATGACGCAGCCGCTGTCGAGATTGGTCTGAAAGGTGCCCAGTTTCAGCTTGCGGCCGCTGAATGTCGGATTGGTATCGCGTCGATCGCGCTGCATGCCATGTCCCCCTGACGACACCCGATCTCAAATCCGCGACCGCTCCCACGCCGTGGCGACGATCGCCGCCATGACGGCCTGCACGGCGACAATGGCGGCGACGCAACCGGTCCAGCCGGTTGCGTTCCAGACCAATCCGACCAGGAACGCGCCGGCGCTGCCGCCGATGTAAAAGCTCGAGGCGTAGAGACCGGCGGCGGACGAGCGTCCTTCCCGGGCGGTGGTGATGACATAGCCGGTCGACACTGCCTGGCAAATCATGCCGCAGGTTGCACACACCGTCAGCCCGATGATGATCACGCTGACGGGCGGCGCGAGCAGCATGAGCGCGCCGGCGATCCATACGGCGATGACGCCGAGCAAAAGACGGCGGCGTCCGACCAGAGCGATGGCGCGCCCGACCCACGGCGCGACCAGGCTGCCGGCCAGATAGGTGGCGAACAGACTGCCAAGCAGAGTCGGCGAAAAGAAGTAGGGCGGCGCGGCCAAATGAAAACTGACATAGGTGAAAGTAGCGATGAAATTGAACAGCACGCCGAAGCCCACGGAATAAATTGCGAGGAGGCGCGGGTTGCGCAGATGCGACAGCATTTGCCCCGCCGAGGCGACAAACCCGCCCGAGCGGACGAAGTGGCGCTCGCGCGGCAGCGCCGTCGTGACGATGAGCGCGCCGGCAAGCGTCAGCAGGGCCACCGCGACAAAAGATGCGCGCCAGTTCAGCAGGTCGGCGACCGCGCCGGTGACGAACCGGCCGCAGAAGCCGCCGACGCTGCATCCGGAAACAAACAGCCCGGCGACGCGGGGCACCTCGGCCGGCGGCCACTCGTCGCCGACATAGGCGACGGCGACAGTGAAAATCGGCGGCAGCAAGAGCCCCTGAACGAAGCGCCAGAATACGAGCTGCGGGACGCTCGACGCCAAGGTCATGATCAGTGTCGGCACCACGACGGCAAACGCCGCGACGGTGATCAGACGCTTGCGGCCCAAAACGTCTGCCAGCGCGCCGGTGAACGGCGCGGTAAGCGCAATCGCCGCCGTGCCCGCGGTCATCAGCGCACTGATCTCGCCGGCGCCGACGCCGAACTGATGCGCCAGTTCGGGCAGAAGCGCCTGGGGAGAATAGAGATTGACGAAGGCGGTGAAGCCCGCCGCGGCAATGGCGAGCGCGCGAAAATCGAAAGCCATGCCGCATTATGGGCAAGGAGGGATGCGAAAGCATCCCTCCTTAGGGAATGCGTCACGCGTTCCACTGCATAGCCGAGACGCTCGATTTGCTGGCAATGTAGTTGTGAAACAGGTCTAACGGTTGATCGCGCGGGTTTTAATCCACCGTTCACCGGCCCGGCGGCATGACAGGCGTATGGCTCCTCCCCTTCTTCAACTCAAGGACATTGCACTCACCTTCGGCGGCACGCCGTTACTCTCGGGCGCGGAGCTGTCCGTCTCGCCCGGCGAGCGGGTGTCGCTGGTCGGGCGCAACGGGTCGGGCAAATCGACGCTCCTGAAAATCGCAGCCGGGCTGGTCGAACCGGATCGTGGTTCGATTTTCGTGCAGCCGGGGGCGGTGGTGCGCTACCTGCCGCAGGAGCCCGATTTCGCGCACTTCGCGACGACGCGGGCCTATGTCGAGGACGGGCTACGGCCCGGCGACGATCCTCACGCCGCACGCTATCTGCTCGAACAACTCGGCCTCACGGGACGTGAGGAGCCGGCCCATCTCTCCGGCGGCGAGGCGCGGCGCGCCGCGCTGGCGCGCGTGCTGGCGCCGGCGCCGGATATTCTTCTCCTCGACGAGCCGACCAATCATCTCGACCTGACGACGATCGAATGGCTGGAGCACAATCTCGATTCGCGCCGCACCGCGATGGTGATCATCAGCCATGACCGGCGTCTCCTTTCGACGCTGTCGCGCAGCACGGTCTGGCTCGACCGTGGCCAGACGCGCCGCCTCGAGCGCGGCTTTGCCCATTTCGAGGAATGGCGCGATGCGGTGCTGGCAGAGGAGGAACGCGATCAGCACAAGCTCGACCGCAGAATCGTCGCCGAAGAGCACTGGTTGCGCTACGGCGTCACCGGCAGACGCAAGCGCAACATGCGCCGGGTCGGCCAGTTGCAGGCGCTGCGGGAACAGCGCCGCACCCATCGCGGCGCCGTCGGCAACGCCAGTATCACTGCCGGTTCGGCGGCGCCGTCCGGTGCGCTGGTCATCGAGGCTTTCTGCATCGGCAAGAGCTACGACGGACGCCGCATCGTCGACGATTTCTCGATTCGCATTGCGCGCGGCGACCGCATCGGCATCGTCGGGCCCAATGGCAGCGGCAAGACGACGCTGACCAATATGCTGACGGGTACGCTTGCGCCGGATGCCGGGTCGGTGAAGCTCGGATCGACGCTTGCCGTTGCGACGCTCAATCAGCACCGGGACAGTCTCGATCCCGATGTCACGGTCGCCGACGCGTTGACCGGCGGCGGCGGCGATACCGTGATCGTCAACAGCATTGCCAGGCATGTCGTCAGCTACATGAAGGACTTTCTGTTCGCGAGCGAACAGGCCCGCACGCCGCTCGGCAAGCTGTCGGGTGGCGAACGCGGCCGCCTCATGCTGGCCCAGGCACTCGCCAAGCCCTCAAACCTGCTCGTTCTCGATGAGCCGACCAACGATCTCGACATGGAAACGCTGGATGTGCTGGAGGAAATGCTGGCCGAATATCCCGGTACGATCCTGCTCATCAGTCACGACCGCGATTTTCTCGACCGTCTGGTAAGCGGCGTGATCGTGCCCGAGGGCAATGGCCGCTGGACCGAATATGCCGGCGGCTATAGCGATATGCTGGCGCAGCGTGGCGCCGATCTGGCGCGGCAGGCGCCGAAGCAGGACACGCAGAAGGTGCCCGGAGTGCCCGCTTCGGTCGTTCCTGAGCCGCCGCCCGCCCGGCGGCGTTTGTTGTTCAAGGACAAGCACGCACTAAAGACGCTGCCGAAGACCATCGCCGCGCTGCAAGCCGAGATGAGCGAGCTACAGGCAAAGCTCGGCGATCCGCAATTCTATGCGCGCGACCGCGCCGCTTTCGAAAAAGTCACGGCGTTACTCGGCGACCTCCAGCAGAAAATTGCGGCGGCCGAGGAGCAATGGCTGGAGCTGGAAATCCTTCGCGAGGAACTCACCGGCGGCTGACGGGCCGGCTCATCCGGCGAGCTTGCGCCGGTGAATGTCTTTCACGTCGCTGAAGGAAATACCGGGATTATGATCGCCGGTATATTCGAGGTTGAAGGCATTGCGCGCCAGGAAAACCGGATCGCCGTCGAAATCTTCGGCAATGGCCGAGGGGTAGCTCGCCGCGAATTGATCGAGCTTTTTGCGATCTTCCGCCGCGATCCAGCGTGCGAACTGAAATTCCGGCGTATCCCAACCGATTTCCAGACCATATTCGGCGGCAAGCCGTGCCTTCAATACGTCGAGTTGCAACGGCCCGACGACGCCGACGAGGGCAGGGGAGCCGTCGGCCGGAAGGAACACCTGGGCGACGCCTTCCTCGGCCAGTTGCTGCAGCGCCTGCTTCAGTTTCTTCGCCCGCATGGCGTCGGGGAGACGAATCCGCCGCAGAATCTCGGGCGCGAAGTTCGGCACGCCGGCAAAGTTGAGGTCTTCGCTTTCCGTCAGGGTGTCGCCGATGCGCAGCGTGCCGTGATTGGGTATGCCGACCACATCGCCGGCATAGGCTTCCTCGGCCAGCGCGCGGTCTTGCGCGAAGAAAAATTGCGGCGCGTGCAGGCTGATGGTTTTGCCCGATCGCACCTGCTTGACCTTCATGCCGCGCGTGAGCTTGCCGGAGCAAAGCCGCACGAAGGCGATGCGGTCGCGATGGTTCGGGTCCATGTTTGCCTGGATCTTGAAAACAAAGGCGCACATGGCGGGCTCGGTCGCGGCCACGATCCGCTTATCGGCCGCCTGCGCCCGCGGCGGCGGCGCGAGCGTGGCAAGCGCGTTGAGCAGATCGCCGACGCCGAAATTCTTGAGCGCGCTGCCGAAGAAGACCGGCGTCATGTGGCCCTCAGCGAAAGCCTCCCGGTCGAACGGCTTGCAGGCGTGCCGCACCAGATCGAGCTCGCCGGTGAGTGCCGCGGCGTCGAGATTGGGATTCAAGGCGGCGAGGTCGGGGATCGTCATTTCGCGCAGCCGCCCGGTAGTGCCGGCATCGCCGTCGAGCAGCCGAACGCCGCCGGTCGCGACATTGATCGTACCGACGAAATCGCGGCCGCGTCCGACCGGCCAGTTGACCGGTGTAGCGTCCAGCGCCAGCGTCTTCTCGATCTCGTCGATGAGGTCAAACGGGTCGCGGCTCTCGCGATCCATCTTGTTGATGAAGGTAATGATCGGAATGTCGCGCAGCCGGCAGACCTCGAACAGCTTGCGCGTTCGCGGCTCGATGCCCTTGGCGGCGTCGATCACCATCACGGCCGAATCGACCGCCGTGAGGGTGCGATAGGTGTCTTCCGAGAAGTCCTCGTGGCCGGGGGTATCGAGCAGATTGAAGACGCGGCCGTCATACTTGAAGGTCATCACCGAGGTGACGACCGAAATGCCGCGTTCGCGCTCGACGGCCATCCAGTCCGAACGGGTCGAGCGCCGGTCGCGCTTGGCTTTGACCTGCCCGGCAAGCTGGATCGCACCGCCGAACAACAGAAGCTTCTCCGTCAACGTCGTCTTGCCGGCATCCGGATGGGAGATGATCGCGAAGGTGCGCCGCCGTTCGACCTCGGCCGCGAAGAGCGACTGGGCCGGCGTGACCTCGGGGGCGCGGACGGAGTTGTTCATGGCGGACTGGATGTGGCAGTTCCCGGCATGGCTATCAAGGCCGCAGACGTAGCGCCGCAATTCGACGGCGGCACGACGTCCGAAACCATCGGGTTAACCTCCGATTGCCAGAACAAGCTTGCCGGCGGCCAGCCGCGATTCGATGTGCCGGTGCATTTCGGCCGCCTTTGCCATAGGGAAGACCCCGGCGATCGGAACCTTCAGCCAGCCGTCGACGACGCCGCGCACAATATACGCGAGACTGTCCTTCCAGGCCTGCGAGTCGGGATCGACATGGCCGATATGAAGGCGTGTGAAAGTCTGCGAACGCGGCAGGATGCGTTCGCGGATATTCTTGAACGGCTGGCCTTCGGCCTCGCCGATGCTGATGATGTGTCCGAGCTTGCGCACCGCATCGAAGGTGCGGTCGAGCATCGTCGCGCCGAGCGAATCAATAGCGAGATCGACGCCGTGGCCGTTGGTGAAGGCAAGCACGGCCGGCACGAAATCCTCGTCGCTCGTGACGACGACACGCTCGGCGCCGTATTCCAGAGCGCGCTGTTCCTTGCCCGGTGTGCCCACGGTGCCAATGACGCGCGCGCCCGCCTTGACGGCAAGCTGGGTGGTAAACAGCCCGACTCCGCCGCCGATGGCGTTGATCAGCACCGTCTCTCCCGGCGCGATGCCGTAGATGGTGTGAAGCATGTGGTATCCGGTCAGCGGCTGCACGGTGAGAGCCGCGCCGACGTCGAACGGGATTGCGTCCGGCAGAGGCATCAACATGTTGGCGGGAGCGACCGCTCTCTCGGCGTAGGCATTGCCCTTCTCAAGGAAGGCCGCGACGCGGTCGCCGATATTCACGCCGCTGACGCCCGGCCCGAGCTGGGCTACCCGCCCGGAAATTTCCAATCCGGGGACCAGCGGATAGCTGCGTGCGTGCGGATAAATGCCGGTGCGGATCTGCGTATCCGCCCAGTTGCAACCGGCGAAGGCGACATCGACCAGTACCTCGCCGGGCCTGGGACCGGTTCCGGCACATCGGCAAGGACGAGCTGTTCCGGCGCGCCCGGCGCGTGGATGACGACGGCTTTCACTGTTGCCTTCTAAATCTGAGCCGCGGATGATGCAGCGCCCCGCCGGCGAGGAGCGCGCACTTTATCAAGTCAGAACAATAAGCGGCAACATGCAGGCCGGAGCACATGAAGACGATCGGCGTCGATGTCGGCGGCACGTTCACCGATATCGTGTATTGCGATTTGGACACCGGCCGGGTCG
>Ga0302326_10008657_pt1 | contig 22400 bp, 17 predicted proteins | sample Palsa_T0_3_FD_202264 | JGI IMG/M metagenome (GOLD analysis project Ga0302326, IMG submission 202264) | Peat permafrost microbial communities from Stordalen Mire near Abisko, Sweden - Palsa_T0_3 | ecosystem: Environmental > Terrestrial > Soil > Palsa > Peat permafrost | place: Sweden: Abisko... | reverse complement strand
AAGTTTCGGTCGGCTATCCCGAGCGTCCTTTGAATGGCCCTTCTCTGACCGGAACTGGCCCCAAGCCGGGCGAGCGCGTCGTGCCCGTCTCCGGCCACGCGCCCGTAGGATCTGGCAGCACGCCCCTGTTTGCGCTTTTCGCGGACGAGACCCCTGCGGCCGCCAATCTCGTTGCCAGGTTCGCCGGACTACTCGACGCGGATTTGCGGCCGCCTTTCGAGGAGGGTGGGATTTGGTTGGTTCGGCCTGACGGCTATGTCGCTTGCTCGTCGAAAGATGCAGACGTTGTCGGCAGCTATCTCGACGCCATTTTTCAAACGCAGCTGTCGGTTACGGGGCCGGAAGTGGCGCCGAGCCGCGCGGTGTGAGGCGCTCGAAGCTTCGAAGCCCCAACCCACAAACGCACGGCCGCAGAACCGCGGCACAGCGCAGCCAAGAGGCGGGGGACCCTCCGAACGGAGCCAGGAAGTCTTTAATCAAGCCGCTGCGTGCGCCATTGCATCAATCGATATAGCGGGCAGGACACTCGCAGCATCTGGGCCACGTTTTGGGCCAAGGCGTTTCGCTTAGGCGTTTTCTTCCCCAGCCGCTTCCGCCTCGGCAGCGGCTGCCGGGCCGGCCGCCTGCGCTTCGGCTAGGACGCGCTCCGCCTCTAGCAGATTTTCTTTGGGCACCTGGACCTCGAAAGCCAGAACCGGAAGCGTGCTGTTCCCGACCAGAATGGATGGGATGCCATTCGACTCCAGCATGCCGTGGATTTGCGTGGCCTCCATCTCTGCATCGTGATTGGAAGAGCTGAACAGAGTAACCATGTCCATTTCGTGCGAATCGTCCGGTTCGAGCGCCATGTCTCCAGCATAATCCCGCGATGACATAAAATGAAAGTTCGACACAGGAGGATGCGCATGTCCGATCACGAAGAAGCCTTAGACAATCTGGCGAACAACGTCGGTTGGTTCGTCGCCGGCGCGGTGGTGGGTATGGCCGGCGCCCTATTGCTGGCGCCGCAGAGCGGCAAGAAAACCCGCCAGCTTATTTCCGACAAGACCCAACAGGGCAAGGAGGCGGTGACCGACACAGGCAAGGAAGTTTACGATCGCGGCAAGGAGATGATCGATAAAGGACGGCAACTGGTGGATGACGCCGCGGATCTGTTTGATCGCGGGCGTAAATTGGTCCGCGGCCTGTAGCGCATGCCCGCCCTGCCCGCAATCGACTTGGGCGGCTTCCGCATCACGCTGGTGCGCGAAGATATTTACTGGTGGGACGGCGGCGCGATGTTCGGCGTGGTTCCGAAGACGCTGTGGAGCCCGAAGTCGCCGCCGGACGACCTGAACAGGCTGCCGTTGGGCTTCAACTGCTATATCGTCGAGACCGGCGAGCACACTATTCTGCTGGACACCGGCGGCGGGGACAAACTGGATGCGCGCCGCCGCGAGCGCATGAAGCTGGCTCCCGCGGCCGTGCCACTGCCGGAAACCGTCGCGGCGGCGGGCATCGATCCCGAGCGGATCGACATCGTGGTCAACAGCCACCTCCATTGGGACCACTGCGGCTGGAACACCACCCTGACCGCGGGCGTCGCGCGGCCCACGTTTCCTCGCGCCGTCTACTATACGCGGCGCGGCGAGTGGGAGCACGCGCACCGCCGCCATCCGCGCGATAGCGTGGCATACATCGATGCGAATTACGATCCGCTGGTAGATCTCGGCCGCATGCGCCTGATCGATCGGGACACCGAAGTGGCGCCCGGTATCCGGCTGCGGCTGGCGCCGGGCCACACGGCCGATATGATGGTGGTGACAGCTTCCTCGGCGGGCCAGACTTTTTGCTTCCTCACGGACCTGGTTCCCACTGCCGCGCATGTTACGCCCACCTGGGTCGCGGCCTTCGACCTCGATCCCATTCAATCGATCGACAGTAAGCTCCACTGGCTGGCGGAAGCCGCGCGCGGCGAGTGGATCTGCGCATTCGCGCATGAACCCGCGATCGCATTCGCGCGTATCGTACATCAAGGCGATAAGTTCGAAGCGAGCGCATGTGGACCCTCCGCGCGGTAGCGCTCTCCACCTGCGCCTATTATGTTTCCACCGGGCCGCGCGCTACTTTGCCGCTGCGGCAAGTTCGCGGGGCGCGGCCTGCGACGGCACTTCCGGCGGGTTCGAGAACTCCAATGCGTGGTCGTCGAGTGGACTCCACTTCAGGCTGATGGTGTCGCGGATGTAGTTCTGATAAACGCGCCACGGCGCCTTCGAACCCTGCTTGGGCCAATTCGCCAGCGCGCGTTCCATGTAGCCCGGGGTGAACTTCTCCACGAATGGCGCTGCCGGCGTCTCGCCGCGGGTCTGGGGCGTGACCTGGCGCACGCCTTTCTTGTCCATGCGGTTCAGCAACCGGCACACATAGGTGCAGATCAGGTCGGCTTTGAGCGTCCACGACGCGTTGGTGTAGCCAAACACGGATGCCAGGTTTGGCACGCCCGATAGCATCACGCCCTTGTAAGCCAGGGTCTTGCTCAGATCCACGCTGCGCCCGTCCACTGAAAGTTCCGCCCCGCCGAAGGCCTGCAGGACCAAGCCGGTGGCTGTGACCACGATGTCCGCTTCCAGTTCGTGACCGGATTTGAGCCGGATGCCTTTTTCGGTGAACGTCTCAATGCTATCGGTGACCACGCTGGCGCGGCCCGATTTGATGGCTTTGAACATGTCTGAGTCCGGCACCAGACAGAGCCGCTGTTCCCATGGGTTGTAACGTGGAGTGAAGTGGGTTGCCACGTCATAGCCGGGGCCCAATTCCAGCTGCACCTTCTTGACCAGGCCGTTCTTCACGAAATTCGGGAAGCGCTGCGCCAGTTGGTAGACGTACATCATCAGGGCGACGTTCTTCCACCGGCTGAGCTTATAAGCCCACATCGCGGGCAGAAAGCCGCGCAGCCAATTCGCGATCCTGTCGTGCTCGGGCATCGAAATGATGTAAGTGGGCGAACGCTGCAGCATGGTCACATGGGCCGCCGTCCTAGCCATCGCGGGCAGGATGGTAACGGCCGTGGCGCCGCTGCCGATGATGACCACGCGCTGACCGGCATAGTCCAGGTCCTCGGGCCAGGCTTGCGGGTGAACGATACGGCCTTCAAAGCGGCCGATCCCTGGAAACTCCGGCAGGTAACCCGCGGAATAACGGTAATAGCCGGCGCACGAGAACAGGAAGTTGCAAGTCAGCGTCACTGGCTCCTCGCGTCCGTCCGGCAACTTGCGCACGGCGTCCAACGTCCACTGCGCTTCTGGCGAGGACCAGGCGGCGCGCTGAATCCGATGGCCGAAGCGAATATGGCGGTCGATGCCCGCTTCGCGCGCGGTGGCGGTGATGTAGTCGCGGATGTCGCTGCCGGGAGAAATAGCCTTGGGGCTGGTCCACGGGCGGAACGAATAGCCCATCGTCAGCATATCCGAGTCCGAACGGACGCCCGGATAGCGAAACAGGTCCCAGGTGCCGCCGATACGTGCGCGCTGTTCGAGGATGACGTAGCTTTTGCCGGGGCAGAACTCTTGTAAGTGATGGGCTGCGTCGATGCCGGACAGGCCCGCACCCATGATCAGCACGTCGAAATGTTCCATGGCTATCGGCTGCTCCAAATTGCGTGTTAGACGAAGATACCATATCCATTGTGGGAGGCAGTGTGGCAGGCAGCGCCGATCATCGCCCAGCTTCGAACAGGTGCAAGGGCGATTTCGCGCGGGCCACAGGAATCGGCTCCGACCCCTTCAACATGCTCCAGAGGGCTCTGGTGCAAACGCAGCCGCATTCGGCGACGATGGACGAATGCCACGATTCGTACCGGTCGAAGAACTGTTCAAGGGTCGGCACTTCGATCAGGAGATCGTGGTCCTGTGCGTCCGCTGGTACTTGAGCTTTAAGCTCAGTTATCGAGACTTGGTCAGCTATGATGAGCGAACGGGGCGTAGGCATCGCGCACACGATCATTCTGAGGTGGGGATCCTGGCGGATAGACGAGACCTATATAAAGGTACGCAGCGAATGGATGTACCTGTATGGGGCGGTGGACCAAGCGGGGAGGACCGTCGATTTCCATCTGAGCCGGAAGCGCGACGTGAATGCGGCGAAGGCCTTTCTGCGCAAGGCCATGAAGGCTCAGCGGATTTCCACGAAAATGACCCTGGACGCCTACGCCGCCTCCCAGCGGGCGGTGGCGGAGTTGAAGGATAATGGCGAGGTGCCGCAGCGCGTGCCAGTACGGACCAGCAAATACCTGAACAACCTTATCGAACGGGACCACCGGCGCGTCAAAACAAAGGCTGCGCCCGATGCTGGGACTGAAGAGCTTCCGGACGGCGGCGGTGGTAATCAGTGGCATCGAGCTGGCAGAGAAGATCAAGAAGAAAGCAGTTTCAGATAAGCAAGATTGGCGCACTCACCGCAACGATGGCGGAGATCTGGCAAGCGGCCCTGGCTGCATAACCAGAACTACTCTCCAACCCACAGAGCAAAACCTATCGAATATGACTCAGTTCCGAATCCGCACCAGAGCCTTCTCATTGAGGGCAAAGAGTTCCTGGCTGAGTAGCTGGAAGCGATGAAATTCACTGACCTCCTGCTGTGCCTTACGACAGTCGGCCGGGGTGGGGAAAGTTTCCGTGACAGTTTTGCCGGACACGCGGCTTGCCGCAGCGTCGAATGGTGGCGGTAATGGACCCAGGCCGAAGATCGCCCAAAGCGAGAATCTGCTGCAGGAGCTTGGAGCGACCGGCTTCCAGGGCCAAGAGGGAATCGGTACTTTCTGAGCATATCTATACGCCAGAATTATATGCCACAAAAAAGAAACAACCGCCAACCCTCATTTCCATGTCGCGCACCTCCCTTGGGCCTCCATTGGTAGCGATTGGGTAGGGGTAAAATGCCTAATGGAGGTTGTTTGCACTCACATTCCCACGCTCACGCTCACGGCGCCGGGACCGGCCGCATCCTCTGGTGGTCCCAGGTAGCGACTTTTGCATTCGTGGGAGTGGAGGTTTTCGCCGGCATCCAGTCCCACAGTCTGGCGCTGCTCTCCGATGCCGGGCACAACTTCACCGACGGCTTGGCCTTGTTGCTCGCCTGGTTCGGCGTCTATCTCCAATCCAGGCCGGCGGACGAAGTCAAGACCTACGGCTATCACCGCGCCGGCGTGCTTACCGCTTTTGTCAACGCGCTGACGCTGGTGGCGCTGGCCGCCTGGATCTTCTACGAAGGCTGGCAGCGGCTGCGGCATCCCGCCCCTGTGGGCGAAACCGTGATGATGCTGGTAGCGGGGGCCGGCGTGGCGCTTAACGGCGGCATCATGTGGGGACTGCGCGCGGCGCGCCAAAGCGACATCAATATCCGCAGCGCCTTCATACACATGCTGGGCGACCTGCTGGGATCCTTCGCCATTATCTTGGGCGCACTGGTGATCCGCTACACCGGTTGGATCCAGGTCGATCCAATACTCTCGATCCTCATCGGCGTGCTGATCGTGTGGACGGCCTGGGACATCATCAAGGAGTCGCTCAATATCCTGTTGGAAGGCCTGCCGCGCGGCCTGGAATTGCAATCCGTGACCTCCGCCATGTGCCATGTGGAGGGCGTCCTGGACGTACACGATCTGCACATCTGGAGTCTGGGATCGAGCATTCACGCGCTGAGCTGTCACGTGCTGATCGAGGACGTGCCGCCGTCCGCCAGCAACTGCATTCTGGCGCGCATCAACGAGATGCTGGCGCACGAGTTTCGTATTCGCCACTCCACGGTGCAGTTCGAGCATGTGGGCTGCGCCGTGGCGGAGAGCGGATGCGTGATTCCGGCGGAAGAGCCGCATACGCACTCACACTGAGGGCTGCTGGAACCGCCGAATCACTTCACCGCAACGGTTACGTTTGCCTGGCTCACTACACCACCGAACGCGATCGAAACCGGTACGGCGCTGCCGGGGGTCACCGACTCCGGGATCAGCACATTCACCTGCACTAGGCCGGCGGTGAATCCCGGCGCCTCACCGCAGTAATTGGTCGTCGCCGTCTGCCCGCCGACGGTCGCCGAACATCCCAGGCTCGCGTTGAGCTGCGGTATCCCGGTGGTGATACGGCCGTCCACGCCCGGTGGGGCCGTTACTCCTTCGCCGGTGCCGTAAATGAATACATACTGCCCGCGCGGCGCCGCGTTGGTTGGGCCGTTCAGGCTGTAATCCTGGTTCAGGATGGCGCCCTGGCCGCTCCCCGACTCATCGTCGGTGAAGATGGCGGGCTTGGCGGGTGCGACGGCTACCTGAAGTGGCACGGAGGCATTCCCCTGATGCACGACGACCACGTTAACGGCCGTCTGCCCGGCCACCTCATAGGGCACCACCGCGTTCACCTGCGTGTTCCCCGCGTAGATCATCGGCGCCGCATAACCGTTGAAGAACACTTGCACGCCGCCGATCGAGCCGCTCAGGATGCCGTTGTTCACCTGCGCGCCTGCCGCGCCGGCCGGCCCCAGCGATTGCCCCCAGATGGTGACCAACTCTCCAGGCGAAACACCGCTGGTATCGCCCGAAGCGGCGCTGGTGACCGCCGAAACCACCGGCTGCGGCACGGTCATGGCGCTCTGCGCCTGCGGAATGACCAACAGCGTCATCGAGTACGCCGGGAACGTGGCGGTAAGGCTGTTGCCGCTGACGTTGATGTCCGAAGTCTGGCGTACGATGGCCGCCAGGTTTGTCGGGCCGTATTGCCACACCTGGGCCGTGCCTGCCGGCGTAAAGTTGGCGAGGCTGATCGAGTCTCCGATCGCGGCGGCGGTTTTGTTAAGCACCAGCACGGTCAAGGCCGAGTCCACACGCTGTGCGGCGAAGGTGGATAGCGTATCCGGATCGCTGCTGGTGGCCGACACGCTGGTGCCGCCGAACTGGCTGCCGTTGCCGTCGTAATTCAGGAAGATCTTGAACGCGAATGCGCCTGGATCGGTGGGCGCGGGCGGTCCCCACAACGTGCCATAATCGAGCGCTTGCTGCCCGAATATGCCCAGAATATCGGCCTGCGCGATGGCGCCCGTGATGCTGCCCAGCGCGTGCCACATGTACTCGGTGATGGCCAGCTTGGTGCCTGGATAGTTTTGATCCACCCATTGGTGCATGCGCGGGATCAGCTGCGGCGCTGTCATGTTGCCGTTCGCGTCGTACTCATTATCGCCGGCGGTTGCATTCGGCACGATATAGTTCGGATCCCACAGCGCCCGCGTGGAAGTCATGCGCAAGGTCTCCAACGCCGCGTCACCCGGAGCGTCGTTGTTCTGACTGGACCAGGTATTCAGAGTATCCGGCGTGATGTAGCCGTGGATATCGACTGCGTCCAGCAAGCGATATCCGTGCTGCTGCTCGAACTGTTGCATCTGCTGCAGGTAATACTCGACCCAGGGCACGCCGCCGTGCGCCTTCTGATCCGTCGGATTGTCCCAGTATTGGTAGGGGGACGTATTCCAGCCGCTGTCCATGTCCACGCGCGAGTAAAAGTAGCCCGGCCAACCGGCAGCTACCGGGCCGGTGACCAGCGCCGTGGGATCCACGGACTTAACCGCTTGCGCCAATCTCAGGCTGCGCGCGAGCATGTCGTCGTAGCTGGCGGGACTCTGGTAAATATCGATGTGAACGCCGTACCACCATTCCGGCTCATTATCCATACTCCAGAGAGTGACTCCGCCGGCGTTTCCCGGACCATACCGTTTCATGAGATACGCGACCCAGTCCTGGGCGAAATTCTGGGGCATGGGCTCGTACGCATCGCTCGAATCGTTGACGATCTGCTGGCCGTTGCTCGCCAGGATGCCATTGCCGCAATTGGAATTGTACGGGTCCGCCTGTTGCTGCGCGCCATATTTCGCAACGCTGAAGCTGCAACTGGTGCTGTCTTTGGGCGTCCAGTCCATCAGGGAGATAGTGCCCAGACTCGCTGTGCCGGTCTGCAGGTCGGCCTCGTGGAACAGGTCGAAGGACGAACCGTCGGGGAGCGAAGCAGTACCGTCGTTGGTTTGCAGGCCATTTATAAAATACCAGTCAGAGGCGCTGTTGCTGACGTCGATCTGCCAGTTGTAGCTGGTGGTGGCGTCCCCTCCGAAGCGGCGCACCGGGATGTGCATGATGGAGCCCAGGCCGTTATCGGCATACTCGTTGATGCCGTATATAAATGGGCTGATGGGATGGCGGCCGGCATTGGCGTCGACGGCCAGCGTGGGCGCGGTCTGGCCATACAGGCCCAGCACGGAGATCGACGCTACCAGAAGATGCGGACGAAACACCATTGACGCCCCTCTTTCATCTTATATTGCTGTCGGCCCGGGTGTCCTGGTACTGCCAGTCTTGCTGCCCGCTACCGCCCGCGCTAAAATCGGGAGATCGCCAACCTATTCAAGAACAATCTGGTGACCGCATACCTGCTAATGGTCGGATTGCCGGTGCTGGGCCTGCTGGGCATTCTGGAGGCCGGACGAGGTATCCCCGCGCCGCTCTCGATCACGGGCGATTGGACGCTGGAGTTCGATCCCGCGGCGCACTGTGCCAACAGTCCGGGCAGTTTCGAGCGGCAGCGGGCTTGGAGCATCTCTCAATCGGGAACCGAGGCCCTCATCACATTTAATGACGGCCGCGCCACAACGCTGGAGGCCACCGTCAACGGCGTGGCTCTTACCGCCAAATCGCTGACCGCTACCATCTCCGGTAAGCCGGGCACACGCACGCTGGAAGGCGTGGCCGGATTCGATGGCTGCGCGCCGGTGGCCTTCCGGGCCGTTCGCCAGGCTCCCAAGAAAGGCGGCGTGTGATGCTCAATCTCTTCCAACTGGTGCTGCAGATCGCCGTGATTCTGGTGGCGGCCCGCATCGTGGGGTTCCTTTTCCAGAAGATCAATCAGCCGCAAGTGATGGGCGAGATGGTAGCGGGGATACTGCTGGGTCCGTCGCTGCTCGGCTGGCTCGCGCCCGGCGCTTCCGCCGCGTTGTTCCCTGCGGCGAGCCTGAGCTATCTCAACGCGCTGAGCCAGGTGGGGCTGGTGGTGTTCATGTTCGTGGTAGGGCTGGCGCTGGATCCCTCGGAATTGCACGGCTACGGTCATGCGGCGGTGCTCACCAGCCATGTCAGCATTGTGGCGCCTTTTTGCCTGGGTGGCTTGACCGCTCTTTATTTTTACCCCCGGCTATCGGACGACTCGGTCACATTCACTCATTTCGCGCTGTTCATGGGCGCCGCCATGAGCATCACGGCATTCCCCGTGCTGGCGCGGATTCTCACCGAGCGCGGCTTGTTGCGAAGCCGAATGGGCACCTTGGCGGTCGCCTGCGCGGCGGTGGATGACGTCACCGGGTGGTGCATTTTGGCTTATATCGTGGTGCTGGTGCGCGTGGCGCACGCCGCCAGACCGGCTTGGGTGACGATTGCCGGCTCGTTCGTTTATGTCTTCATCATGCTGGTGGTGGTGCGCCGCTTGCTGCCTGCGCTCGAGCGCGCGTTTCGCAAGCGGGACCACCTGAGCGACAATCTCCTGGCCCTGATCGTGGTGCTGGTACTGGCATCCGCGCTAGCCACCGAGTGGCTGGGCATCCACCTGTTGTTTGGGGCGTTCCTGATGGGCGCGATCATGCCCAAGGCCCCTGACTTCACGCGCTACCTGCTGCACAAGTTCGAATCGGTGACCGTAGTGCTGCTGCTGCCGCTGTTCTTTGCCTACACGGGACTGCGGACGCGCATCGGGGTGGGCGGCGGCCATGCGATCTGGTTTTACAGCGCCATCGTCATCGTGGTGGCCATCACCGGAAAGCTGGGGGGGTCCATGTTCGCGGCGCGGCTGGCCGGCATGCCCTGGCGCGAGGCCGCGGCGCTGGGCGTTCTGATGAACACGCGGGGCCTGATGGAACTGGTGATCCTAAACATTGGCCTGGATATCGGCGTGATTTCGCAGGCGATGTTCTCCATCATGGTGCTGATGGCTCTGGTGACCACTTTCATGACCACGCCGCTGCTCGAGTGGGTCTATCCAACGCGCCTGTTCAGAGCCCAGGTGACATCGGAGGAGGTCCATCAGAGCGTCGCGTAACGTGTCGGCACGAGTGCCGACACGGCACGCCGGGGGCGTGCTCTACTTCGATACCTTCTTGAAATCGCCCGCCTTCACAATCGAAATCTGCGCCAGGTCGATATTCCCCCGCACGGCCTTGGCAACGTCGTCGGCCGTCAGCGCCGAGACTTTCTTCTCGAGTTCCTCATCCCAGGCCATCGTCCGTCCGTCGTAATCCCTGGAAGCCAGCATGCCCACCAATGAGTCGTCATCGGACCGTTCCACCAGGTGTTCTTGCAGCCACCCGGTGCGGTCGTCGTCCAGTTCCTTCTTGGTGAAGCCATCGGCCAGCGCGCGCTGCATCTCCTCCTTGAATGCCGCTTCCACCTTAGCTACGTTCTGCGGCGCGGCGATGGCGAACGCCTGAAACTGGCCATCCTCCTCGTTGGGCTTGGCCGACAGGTTCGAGTTCACACCGTAGCTCAAGCCTTCCTTCACGCGGATGCGCGCGCCCAGCCGCGAGTCCAGGCCGCCGCCGCCCAGGATATAGTTCCCCATCAACAGGGCCGGGTAATCCGCATCTTTGTCGCTAATGTGCAGCCGCGTAGCCGCGATGAACACCGCATTCTGCTTGTCGGGCGTTTCGATGGATTGGTTCACGGGCGCAATCTTCTGAAACCCGTACTTCACGCGCTCAAACCGCGCCGGACTCTTCCAAGCGCCGAACTGAGCTTCGATCTCTTTCTTCACTTCCGCCGGATCGAAGTCCCCCACCACAGCCAGTTGCGCATTCGACGCGCCGTAGAACCGCTTATAGAAGGCCTTCGCGTCATCCAGTTTGACGTTTTTCACTTCCTCGATCTGCTCCGGGAGCGAGAGCGTTCCACGCACGTCCCCCTTGGGGTACGGATACATGGTGCGGCGTATTTCAGTGAAGCCCAGGGACGTCGGCTCCGTCTTCCCGGCATCGAGATTGGTCAACCGTTCCTTGCGGACCTGCTCGAATTCCGATTCCGGCAGCGTCGCCTCTTTCAGGATCTCGCCGGCCAGTTGCAGCACGGCGGGGAGATTCTCGTGCGTGGTTTCGATCCTGACATTCGCGCTGGTCGCGCCGCCGTTCACGTTGAGCTGGGCTTTCAGCTTATCGATCTCGTCCTGGATCTGCTGACGGTTCTTATGCGCCGTGCCGCGGATCAGCGTGGCGCCGGCCAGCGCGGCCGTGTCGCTCGAGCCCGCCAAGCTTTCCAAATCGCCAAAGCGCAGGTTGATGACAGCGTGTACGCTGGCGCCGCGCGTCTTCTTCCGCAGCAGCGATACCTGCATGCCGGAGGGCAGCGTGTAACGCTCGACCCGCGACTCGATGTTCTTCGGCGAAGGGTCGAACGCCTCGCCCGCTTCCATGGCTGCCTCGCCCTTGTAGTCCTTGAGCTCGGCCGCGACGTCCGTCTTGGCCGGGATCTCGGAGCGGTCGGGTTTGGGATCGGGAATGAATTCGCCAATGGTCTGGTTTGAAGTCTTCAGATAGGCCGCAGCGACGCGCTGCACGTCCTGCGGAGTGACTTGGCGTAGGATGTCGCGGTCGCGGAATAACAGGCGCCAGTCGCCCATCGCCATGAACTCGCTCAAGAACAAGCCAACTTGTTCGGAGTTGCGCAAGGTCATTTCGATCTGCTTTTCCAAACGGGCCTTGGCGCGATCCACTTCCTCCTTGCTGGGAGGCTCTTTCACCACTCCGTCGATGGTGGCCAACATCGTGTTGCGCGCGTCGTCCAGCGAATCGGTCTTGTTGAGCGTGGCGCCAAACATGATTAATCCCGGCTCATTGAACTGCATCGAGTCGCCGAATACTCGCGCGGCTTTCTTGTTGTCCACCAACGCCTTGTACAAACGGCCCGAGGACTGTTCCCCCATGACGCTCGCCAGCACGTCCAGCACGGGTTGGTCGGGGTGGCTGCCGTCCGGCGTGTGATAGACCACGAAAATGCCCTGCGTGTCGCCGACCCTGCGGACCACCGTCAGCCGCTCGCCGTCCTGCACGGGTTCGACCGTGTAAGTGGGTGTAAGCGTGCGCGACGGCCGCGGGATCTTTGCGAAGTACTGGTTCACCAGCGCCACTATCTGCGGCTCACTCACTTTGCCGGCCACCATGAGTACGGCATTGTCCGGCTGATAAAACTTGTGATAGAACGCTTGCAGTTTATCCATGGTCACGCGTTCCACGTCCGACTTGTTCCCGATTACGGGCCGGCCATAACTGTGCGCGATGTAGGCGGCCGCCATGGTGTGCTTGAACAGCACGCCCATGGGGTTGTTCTCGCCCATCTCGAACTCGTTGCGAACCACCGAAAATTCCTTGTCGAAATCCTCTTTCTTGATGAAGGAATTCACCATGCGGTCCGATTCCAGGTCGAGCGCCCACTTCAGGTTTTCGTCGCTGGCCTTGAATGTTTCGAAGTAATTGGTGCGGTCATAGCTGGTGGTGCCGTTCCACTGGCTGCCATGCTCGGTCACCTCCTGCATAATATTAGTATGTTTGGTGCTGCCCTTGAACAGCATGTGCTCCAGCAGGTGCGCCATGCCGCCTTCGCCGTTGCCTTCCTGCCGCGAGCCGACCAGGTAGGTGATATTGACCGTGATGGTGGGTTTCGACGGATCGGGGAACACCAGAAAATGCAGCCCGTTCTCCAGGCTGTACTCGGTGATGCCCTCGACGGAGGTCACCTTTTTCACGCCCGAAGGAAGGTCCTCGGCGGGACACAGGGCCGGCGCGAGGAAAACAGCGGATACCAGGAATAAGCTAAGCAGTTTTTTTTGCGGGTTCATATATTTTTTCATCCTAACTCGGTACACACCGGGAGCGGGTCATGGATGACCCGCGCAGACCTAGAGGTCCGTCCCACCTACTTTGATTACCAGCTTGCCGAAGTTTTCGCCGCGGTACAGCTTTTGCAGCGTCTCGGGAAACGTCTCCAGCCCTTCGACGATATCTTCGCGCGCCTTCAGCTTGCCGCTGAGCATCCAGCCGGCTAGCGCCTGCACGCCTTCGGGGTAGCGCGCGGCGTATTCGAAGACCACGAAGCCTTCCATCCGCGCATGATTAATCAGCAGTGACAGGTAATTGCGGGGGCCTTGAATCGATCCCAGGTTGTTGTACTGGGAGATGGCTCCGCAAATGACGACGCGCGCGTGGCGCGCCAGCAGGGAAAGCGCGATATCCAGGATCTCGCCGCCCACGTTGTCGAAATAGATATCGATGCCCTTGGGGCAATGCCGCGCCAGGGCCGCGCGCACATCCTCGTTCTTATAATCGATCCAGGCGTCGAACCCGAGATCGTCGCACACGTAGCGGCATTTAGCCGGCCCGCCCGCGATGCCGATGACGCGGCAGCCTTTGATTTTGGCGATCTGTCCGACGACGGCGCCCACGGCGCCCGCCGCGGCCGAGACCACCACCGTTTCGCCTTCTTTCGGCTGGCCGATATCCAGCAGTCCGAAATAGGCCGTGAGTCCGGGCATGCCCAGCGCGCCCAGATAGCGCGGCAGCGGCGCCAGGCGCGGGTCTACCTTGGTCACATCCTTAGCTTTGACGACGGCATAGTCCTGAACGTTGGTCATGCCCACGACCGTATCGCCCACCGCCAGGCTTGGGTCGTTAGAGGCTACCACGCGGCCGACGCCGCCGGCGCGCATCACCTCGCCCAGGCCAACCGGGGCGATGTAAGACCTGCCTTCGTTCATCCAGCCGCGCATGGCGGGATCGAGCGACAGGTACAACACCCTGACCAGCGCTTCGCCCGAACCGGGTTCCCCGGCGGTCGTGGTGACGAATTCGAAATCGCTGCGCTGGACCATGCCGACGGGGCGGGAGGTCAACTTGAATTGGCGGTTTGGGAGTGTGCTCATACGTACTTCAGGTTCGCATATCGCAGGGTGCGCCGCTCAGGCAGCCGGCGACTCAGTTGCCGGCCAGGACCCTGTGGACAAACTGAACAGCCATCGATCCTTCGCCCACGGCCGAGGCCACCCGCTTCACGCTTCCGGAGCGGATATCTCCCACCGCGAAGATACCGGGGACGCTGGTTTCGAGAAGATAAGGCGGCCGGTTCGCCGGCCAGCCGGGTCCCAGATCGGCGCCGGTTTTGATGAAGCGCTTTTCGTCCAGCTCCAGGCATCCGCCGAGCCACGCCGTGTTGGGGTTGGCGCCGGTCATCAGAAAGACATGCTGAATCTCGTGCGTCTCACTGGTTCCTGTCTTTGTATTGCGCCAACGGATACGCTCCAGGTGCGCGCCGCCTTCGAGCGCTTCAATCTCGAACCACGGCTTGACGGTGATCTGCGGGCTCGCTTCGATCCGGGCAACCAGATATCGTGACATGGTGTCGGCCAGCCCCGGTCCGCGCACTACAATACAGACATGCCTGGCGCTTTCCGAAAGGAAGAGCGCCGCTTGCCCGGCTGAGTTTCCTCCGCCGACGACGGCAACCTCGGCATCGCCGCAGAGTTGGGCCTCTACCTTGGTTGCGCCATAGTAGATTCCGGCGCCTTCGAACTGCGCGATATTGGATAGATTCAGCTTTCGATACTGGGCCCCGGCCGCCACGATAATGCTGCGGCCGCGCACCGATCCTCCATCGTCCAGCTCGATCGTATAGGGCGGTTGGACGCATTTGATCCCAAGGGCGGCGCGCGCGATCGCAATTTGGGCGCCGAACTTTTCCGCCTGCACAAAGGCGCGGTTCGCCAGGTCCTGTCCCGAAATACCCATGGGGAATCCGAGGTAGTTTTCGATGAGGGAACTGGCGCCGGCTTGTCCTCCCGGGCCGGTGCTTTCGAGGACCAGCACGTGCAATCCCTCGGAAGCGCCATAAACCGCGGCCGCCAGTCCACTGGGTCCCGCGCCGACCACAATCAGGTCGTATACATCGCCCTCGTCGATTCCGGTATTCAATCCGAAGGTGGCGGCCGCTTCAGCGTTGCTGGGATTGCGCAGCACCAGATGCGTCCCGCAGATCAGGACCGGAATATCGGTCACGCGGAAATCGAATTGGTCGAAGACGGCCTGCACGCCAGGGTCGCGCTCCACATCGATGTAGGTGTGCGGATGGCCGTTCCGCGTAAGGAACTCCCGGAGCCGCAGCGTATCGCCGGAATGGCTGGATCCGACCAGTACCGCCTCGCCCACGGAATGCGCAATCAGATATACGCGCCGCAGGACGAAGGCTCGCAGGAATGTCTCGCCGAGTGCGGCCTCGGTCTGCATGATCCGCCGCAGATTGGACCTGTCGATTTCGAGCAGCTCGCTCGCTTCCCGCGCACGGCAGCGCACCAGGCTGGGGCGGCCGGAGAGATGGGTCATTTCGCCGGTGAACTCCCCGCGCGCCAGCTCATGTAGTGCGGACTCCTTCCCGCCGGCCAGGCTATCGACTTCGATGCGGCCCGCGAGCACCACAAAAACACCGTGGTCCGTATCTCCCCGGTCGAAGAGCATCTCGCCTGGTTCAGCATGCCGCTGGCTGCCGAAGGCCCCGAGGCGCGCGATCTGGGCATCGTCGAGTTTCGGGAACATCGCGGCAAGCTGTTCGTCGGTTTCCATTACAGAAGCCCGTTCTCGCGCGCGAACTGGAGCGCTTCGATGGCCGCGCCGCGCGCGCCGGCAGTATCGCCGTTAGGCATGACGTAGACCGGGATATCCGACTGTTCCTCTCGCTGCGGCGGCATGCCCGCGTGAATTTCGCCGATGAACCACCGCTGAAATTCCTCGCTGGTTTCGATGGCGCCGCCGCCGACGATCAGGGCATCGGGATCGAACGTGTTGATCATCTCATCGAAGAATACGCCGAGCGCATGCGCCTGGACACGGAAGATTTCCCGGCACATGGGATCGCCTTTCTCCGCCAGGCCGCGTACCAGTTTGGCGGCCTGGTGCAAGCCGAGTTCGCCCAGCTCGTGACCAGGATAGCGGGTGAGGAAGTACGGCAGAAAGGACTTCTCGATGGCCGTGAGAGAGCACACCGATTCGAGATCGCCGATGCGTCCGCAGTTGCATTCCGGAACCAGCCCGGCGATGCCGCGGATATTCTGATACGGCAGCAGCACGTGTCCCAACTCTCCGCCAAAGCCCTTGCGGCCCTTGACATCGCGGCCATCGATGATGACGCCCCCGCCTAATCCGGTGCCGATGACTACCGTGACAGAGGTGGCATCCAGTTTGGTGCCGAAGATGTTGAAGTGGCCCCAGAGCGCGCCGGCGTTTCCGTCGTTCAAATAGGTCACGGGGATGCCCAGCCGCGCCGCCAGGTTGCCGCGGATATCGAACCCGCCCCAGTCGCGGTGCACGAAGTTCGTGGAGCCTTCGGCGCTGAGTACGCCCGCCGCGCTGGCCGGGCCAGGGGTGTCGAGACCGGCGACAATTACATCGGCATCGCACAGTCCGACCTGGGCGACGGCTCTTTTCAGACCGTCCACGATCTGCTGGAGGCAGACTGCGGGCCCCTCCTTGGATCGGGCGGGATATTCGCACAGACCTTCTATTAGGAACTCTTCCTGCGGGCTGACTAACGTATAGTTGATGGCGGTTCCGCCAAGATCCACTCCGGCCACTACGCGCACGGCGGTTACCTCGATATGACGATTTGGATTCCTGCGTTTCCAGGATAGCAGGGGGGCGGGATACTGTAGAGATGAGCCCCGCGGCGCAAGCCTTCGAGATCGTGCTGCCAGTGGAGCCGGCGGACCTCGACCAGCTTGGGCACGTCAACAACGTCACGTACGTGCGCTGGGTGCAGGAGGCCGCTGTGGCGCACTGGACAGCCGTGGCGCCGGCGGCGGACCAGGCCAAAGTGCGCTGGATCGTGCTGCGCCACGAAATCGATTACCTGGCGCCGGCCTTTCTGGGTGACGGGATTGTGGCGCGCACTTGGATTGGCAGCGCCAGCCGGGTGCGGTTCGAGCGCTTCACCGAACTGCTCCGCGCGGGCGACCGGACACTGCTGGCGAAGGCGCGCACGGTCTGGTGTCCGATAGACGCGCAGAGACACAGGCCGGTAGCTGTGAGCGCCGAAGTGCGGACGCGTTTCTCCGTTGGTGGCACAGGCTTACGGCGGTGACGTTGGTAACCGTTTCGGGCCGGATCACGTCTCACGCGCAGGAAGGAGAGCGGTCGTGAAATCTGGCATGAAATTCGGGGTATTGTTGGCATGTTGGGGACTGGCAACGTCGGCCGGCGCTTGGGCGGCGCCTGTTGCGTTCCGGCTGGCGAGCTTGCCGGCGAGCACCGAGACGGGACAAAAGCTGGTGTTGTGCGCCGCCAACGTCGGCACGGGCGCGGTGGACGTGACCTTAGAGTTCGTCAACGTCAAGACGGGCGGCGTAATGGCGGAGAAGACCGTGACACTGGAGCCGCTCGGCACAGGTGCGGCGGTACAACCGTGCGTAACCACGGCGGCGGATTCGGCGGCTGTGCCGCACGTGGGCGTTCCGATGGCGGCATCATTCGCCGCAGGCGGGTCCGCGGCTGCGGCTACGGCGACCGATGGAGAAGGTTTGGTGGTTGGCGTGGCGATGGTGCGGAAGCCTCTATTGTCGTTCCGCGCGGCGCAGGTAACCGCCTCGATACAAGTGATGGCTCCGGACGCGGACGGCGTGATGCGCACGGTGCAGACCATTCCGCTCAGCCGCACGACGCATCCGTCCGACGGTGCGCCGGTGAATGCGCCCGCGGCGGATGGCGGCGGGCATCACAAATAGGAGTCGAGCCCCCGGATGCCAGCGCATTCCGGTATGCGTCGTAGCCGAGTGATGGAGGTGCGTCGTGTCATGGCGTCGGACCACGTACAGCTTTGACTCGGAGCAGTGAAGAGCGGCCCGCCAAGTCCGAATCCTCTACAGCGGCATACTCAACAGGGACGGTTGGAAGCCGGGCCCGGAGGGCGGCGATCATCCTGGCTGAAGCATCCACTCCGTAGACATCGAACCCGCGCTCGATCAGAGCTTGCGAAATGGGGACGCCGGTCTCGCATCCTAATCTGCATTTCTCACATGTGGACCGAGGTAGCCTACGCATTCGCGCGTGCCGTGCCGGGACTCGTCTCGACCGAAGACGGAAGGATGAGTGGGATGTCCTGGCGATCGCATCGTCGGGAGAACCCGTTGGGGTGACTGATAACGATACCGGGTCCTGCGCTGCGCGATCACCAAAAGAACAATATGGAACCAGTACATCGTCGGATAGCCGGTATCGATGTGCACAAGAAGATGTGTGCGCCTCTAGACCATGACGGCCAGACGCAATAGGAGAAGCGGAGGTTGGGCACGGCCCGGAAAGAGATCCTGGCTTTGGCGCCCTGACTGCAACCTTGGCAGGTCACCGAAGTGATCATGGAATCGACGGCGCAGTTTTGGCGGCCGGTGTGGTACCGCTTGGAACCGCTCCAACTGCACCTGAGCCATCCGTTAAAGACGCGCGCCGCGCGGACGCGAGCGAGATTACGGGGACGCGCAGCATTTAGCGGATCGTTGGTGGGCGGGGGATCTGTAGGACAGCTTCATCCCTGGGACAGAACAACGGGGTGGCGTTGGCTGACGCGGACCCGCGTGCACTTGAAGCGCAAAATGGGAGTAATCCGAAACCAGGTGGAGGGCCTGCTGGAACCAGTCGGCATCCGGCTGACCGGCGTGCTGAGCGATGCGTTTGGGGTGAGCGGCTGGGCCATGCTGGAGCGCATCGCCAAGGGCGAAACGGATGTGGAGGTCTTGGCGGCTGAAGCGCGGGGCGAAGAAGAAAGCGCAACTCAAGGAAGCCCTGGCCGCACAGTTGGATCCGATCTACCAGTTATTGCTGCGGCAGCATATGGAACAAGTGCGGCTGCTGCAACAGCAGGTGGAGGAGATCAACCAAGTCCTGGCGGTAGCGATGCAAGGCCACACCGCCACCTTAGTCCGGTTGCGAAAGCGTTCCCTAGTGCCGCAACAGTTCGCCTCCTGGGTGGGAGTCTGTGCAGGCAGTCAGGAATCGCCGGGCGTCTGTTACAGCCATCGCTCGGCCAAGGGGAACCGCTATCTGCGGCGTTTGCTATGCCAGATTGCGTGGGCGGCCATTCACACCAAAGACACGTTCTTCGCCGGTTTGTTCGCCCGCTCCCCGCGTGGAAGGCAAAGGCGCGCCGCCTGGGCTGTGGCTCACCGAGTGCCCAAAGTGATATGGCTCATGCCGCACGGAGAGGTCGAATATCAGGAGAAGGGATCGCATACGCCAATCCGCGCACCTTGGCGCGCAACCTGCGGCGACTCCTTCGAGAATTCGAGCGCGCGGGCATCGATCCTAAGTCCATACTGGCACAGCCTGTTCCGGCTACAGCGTAAGGGGTTCGGGGGTGCGTGCGACACGTCGCCGTGTAGACGGGTCCATCAGATGAGGCTTGATCACACCCTGTTGGAAGTCTGGCTCAGGCTATTCGTAGTAATGAATCCGAAGCGCCGCGTCTGGCCGGACCGAACTCGCTCGGCTGCGCGCTGCCACCAATGCATAAACGTAGTCGGCCGTCTCCGGCGCCTCGCTGTAAACCGAGCGCATCGTTTCCGTGTAGCCGTCTCCCAACTCGCCGCAGCATCCGCCAATTGCCCAGGAAGGGCGGATTTCCTACGATGCACTGGCATGTAAGAAGACGGCAACGGCCATGAACGCTCGTCCCTCACTGCTGCGGACGCTTGGCCTGCTCCATCGCGATCTGATTGATGTGCGCCAGCGCCTTGGCTCCCGACGCGCCTTCGATGGCCTTCACGGCGATGTCCTGCACCTGCTGCTTGGCCTCCTCCATCTGCTTCTGCAGCGCGTCTATCTGTGACGCTTGTCGCGCGATGGTGTCTTCGAGCGTCTTCACCTGCAGGATCGCCAACCGCTTCTCCGTATCGGCTTCCTTCTTCAGCAGCAGGATCTCCTGCTCGAATTTCTGCCCCGCTGCCTTGCCTGCCAGGGCCGCCGCCTTCTCGGATTCCGTCTTCACAGTCTCCGGGAATTCCTGCGCTTCCTTGCGTAGCCGCAGCAATTCCTGCTCCTGCTCCTTCAATGCGGTTTCGCGCTGCTGCCAGCTCTTTTCGAGAGCCTCCTGCCGCTCCTTGTTCTTCTTTTCCTGCAGCCGCTGATCCTCTTCGTATTTATCGAGCGCCTTCTTGCGCTCCAGGTTCTTTTTGTACTCGTACTCCTCGATTTCCCGCGCGCGCGCCTTCTTCAGATTCTCTTCCTGCTCTTTGCGCTCGCGCTCGGCGTCGCTCGATTCCTCCTCCCAGGCCGCCCGCTGCGCCGCGATTTCGGCCTCCAGCCGTTCCTTCTCGCGCGCGTAGTCCTGCACCATCTGGTCGAGCGCCGTGGCGGCCACATCGATCTTGTGCAGCCGCTCCAATTCGGCGCGCTCCAGGTTGACGGCCTCGCGCACCGCGGAAAGCTGTTCCACCTCGTCCACCAGTTTCGTGGAGAGTTCTCCCAGCGCCCTGGAAATCTCCAGCCCCAAGCCGGAGATGCCTTGCACCACGCCTTCCACGGTGGTGCCCTCGACGGCTTGCCGCACTTCGGCCGCGCGCAACCGGGCAGCCGCCTCGGCCTTCGGATCGGCCGATTCGCGGTCCGCCTCCGCTTCCCGCCTGATCCCGGCGAACTCCTGCTGTACTTCGGCCTTGGCGCGTTTGACGCGCACCGGCGGTTTAGTTGGTTTAGGCATTTTCGCGATCAGCATAGCAGATCTACAGCGGACTTGGCAGATTCACGCGCACGAAAACCATTTTCCGGCCGATGAGCGGATTATGGTTCCAGTCACGCCGAGCACCCCTTTTTCGCAGACTCGCGCGCGTATTGCCAACCTTAATACAGATAAAAGGCTCTTTAATTATGTATTTTTGGTGGAAAAGCGTTTTCGCGGCCTGCATAGGCGCGATGGCATGCGCCTCGACGGCAGGCGCCGCGGCCCTGCAGACACTTCCAAACCACGTGCCGCAAGCTGTCGGTGAATCGCGGCGCCTGGGTCCTCTCTCCGGCACGGCTCGGCTAAAGCTGGCCGTTGGATTGCCGCTACGCAATCGGCAAGAGCTCGATCGTTTCCTGGAACAGGTTTCCGATCCCCGGAGCCCAAACTACCGGCGTTATTTGAGTGCGAGTGAGTTTGCCGAGAGCTTTGGTCCTACCCAGGCAGACTATGACAGCTTGATTGAGTTTTTCCAGGCGAAGGGCCTGGCAGTGTCGGGAACGCACCCGAACCGCACCATCCTGGACGTCACGGGACCGGTATCGGCGATCGATAAGGCGCTGCATGTCGATATGACGGTTTGGGAGCACCCGGCGCGAGGACGGTTTTTCGCGCCCGACCGCGATCCGTCGCTGGACGCCGATATAACAATACTGGATATCGCCGGACTGGACAACTTCGTGCTGCCGCGGCCGGCGGATCTGAAAACGATGGCGCCCACGGCGGCCCGGCCGATGACCACCGGATCCGGAACAGAGGGTCTGTTCACCGGCGGCGATTTCCGGGCAGCCTATGCCCCGGGGGTGGAGCTGACGGGCGCGGGGCAGACGGTCGGCCTCTTCGAACTCGATGGCTTCTACGCGGCGGATGTGGTATCGAACTTCCAGCAGGCGGGACTACCGCCCGTACCAGTCTCCACCGTGCTCTTGGATGGTTTCAACGGCTCCCCCGGCAGCGAGAATATTGAAGTAATCCTGGACATCATGATGGCCGGCTACATGGCGCCGGGAGCCGACATCATCGTGTACGAGGGATCCACGCCGGACGACGTTCTGAATCGCATGGCCACGGACAACATCGCCAAGCAATTGAGTTGCTCGTGGGTGTGGTACCCGATCGATGCGACCACGGAACAGATCTTCACACAGATGATTGCGCAGGGGCAATCGTTTCTCACGGCTGCCGGCGACAGTGGCGCTTACGTAGGCGGAATCTGGCCGCCCGCGGACGACCCGAACGTGACGGTAGTGGGCGGCACGGCCCTGACCACGACGGGTCCCGGCGGGACGTGGGTATCGGAAACGACGTGGAGCGACGGGGGTGGCGGGATCAGCAGCAGTTACGCCATTCCCAGCTATCAACAGAGCATGAACATGGCGGCGATCGGCGGATCGACGACCATGCGCAACGTTCCGGACGTCGCTAATCTCGCCGCGGTGCAAATATACATCATCTATAACAACGGGCAATGGACTCCCGTAGGCGGAACCAGCGCGGCTGCGCCGTTATGGGCCGGCTTCATGGCTTTGGCAAACCAACAGGCGGCCGCGAACGGAGGCCCCTCCGTAGGCTTTCTGAACCCCACCATCTATGCCCTTGGCAGCGGCGCCGA
>Ga0302326_10008656_pt1 | contig 22402 bp, 16 predicted proteins | sample Palsa_T0_3_FD_202264 | JGI IMG/M metagenome (GOLD analysis project Ga0302326, IMG submission 202264) | Peat permafrost microbial communities from Stordalen Mire near Abisko, Sweden - Palsa_T0_3 | ecosystem: Environmental > Terrestrial > Soil > Palsa > Peat permafrost | place: Sweden: Abisko... | reverse complement strand
ACCAAATCCTACAGATTTTGAGCGTCACACTTTTCGAGAAAACGCCCATCTTACAGGCACTTCACGCATCCGGCTCCGGTGCCGATTTACTCGATCCCGGCAACCAGTTGATTCTGTTAGACTTCTAACCGGACAGCAGTGCACGGTACTATACCTTTCACCCTGTATCATTCCTTCCAAAAGCCTGCCTCAAAAGCGCACAGAATAAGGGCCTTAGCACATTTGCATGGGTAGCGCAGGTGACGCCGCCCGGCGCCACGTTGGCGATAAATCGCGGCGCTCCAGGGCGTCACCAACCAGACTTTCCCCCTACCAACATGATCGCGGCGGGATGCGCGGCTGTTCACCAGAGGAATCCTGGCGTCGCTAGCGTCGCGAAGTGCGGCAGACGGCGTTGAATTTCGTGACACTTTTGAATGTCGCTGAATTGCCGCCGCCACCAACGGAACTTTCCGTAGTGTCTGCCACCACAGGGCCCTGAAGATGCCCCGTGAATCGTGAGACAATACCACAGTGCGTACTTCCAGAAGAGAGTTTTTCAAGAATACGGCGATAGGGGCCGCGGTGGCCGGGATGCTGCGCGGCAATCCCCTGGGCATGCCCATCGGATGCCAGACTTGGCCCGTCAGGAAGACGATCGCCAAGGATTTTCCCGGCACTATCAAGGCGCTTGCGGAGGCCGGCTTTCAGACGGTCGAGCTGTGTTCGCCGGTGGGTTACGCGGATTCCGGCTTTGCCGGTCTCGCCAAATATAAAGGCCCCGAGCTGCGCAGAATCCTGGGCGATTCCGGAGTCAAGTGCGAGAGCTCGCACTTCGGCGTCGAGGAACTGCGCAAGGATATGGCGGGCAGCATTGCCTGGGCCGGCGATGTGGGCCTGACGCAAATGATGGTGCCCAGCCTGGACGGGCCGCGGAATCCCTCGATGGACGATGTGAAGCGGGCCGCCGACGAATACAACAAGATGGGCGAGCAGTCCGCCAAGGCCGGTATCCAGCAGGGGCTGCACAACGAAGGGTTTGAGCTATCGATGGTGGGCGGCAAGCGGACCTACGACATCTTGTTCGATCTGCTCGATCCGAAGCTGGTCAAATTCCAGTTCCAGGTTTCGACCATAGCCAAAGGCTACGACGCAGCCGAATACTTCATGAAGTATCCGGGCCGTTTCGTTTCCATGCATGTGCAGGACTGGTCGCCCGCAACCAAGAAGGAGATGGCGGTGGGAACGGGCACACTCGACTGGACCAAAATCTTTACCGCGGCGAAGACGGGCGGCATCAAGAACTATTTCGTCGAGATGAATCTGGACCTGATGAAGGCCAGCGTGCCGTTCTTGCGCAAGCTCCAGGTTTGATCGGAGCTACTTCGTCAGCCCGGCCACGTAGACGCCGTGGTACCCGTCAACCGATTTCGCCTCGGTGCCGATCACTTTGATAATGTGTCCCATATGCTCGGAACCGGCCGTGCGAATATCCACGCCGCCGTCGCGCCGCGGATCGTGCTCTTCCGGCATGAGCATGTACAGCGTGCCGTCCTTGGTAAGCAGGCCGATGGGCTGGCCGGCCTGGGCGCACTTCTGGCCGCAGGGCCGGTGCTTTTCGCCGTGCTTGCCCAGTTGCAGATAGCAGGAAAAGTCGACCACCTCGCCCACCAGCGTGACCTCGTGGCCCGCCTCCGGCTTCTTATCGACGCCCGCCGCGATGGTGGTCGCCGACCAGGGATCCGCCGAACTTTGACCCAGTGTGGCGGCCGGCGCATCGTACGTGCCGGTCGCGACCGTCATTTCAGGATGCAGGATGGCACCGCCACCCGCCATCAAAAGGGCCGACGCGAAAGCGATCGAGGCCCCGGACAGAACAACTCTTGAAAGGTTGGACATGGTTCCCCTAGTTTACAACGGCGCAAGCGCCGGCGGTGGGTCAGTTTGGCCAAGCGGCCCGAATCGCCAGCGCGCTCGTCGCGCGGTAACCTTCCCCGCCAGCGTCAGTATCTACCCATAGACCGGCCAACCGGAACTGCCGGCCGCCGTCTAACCAACAGCCATGCGTTACGCCATCCGCACGCTCCGCCGCTCTCCCGGCTTCACCATCGTCGCGCTGCTTACGCTGGCGCTGGGCATCGGCGCCAACACCGCCATCTTCAGCTTCGTGAACGGCGTGCTGCTCAAGCCGCTGCCCTATCGCGACCCGCACAGCATCGCGATGGTTTGGGAGAAGCCGCCGGGCGGTAACCGCAACGGCATCTCGACGCTGAACTTCCTCGATTGGAAAAACCAGAACACCGTCTTCGAACACATGGCCGCGTGGCGCGGCGACTCCGTGACGCTGACCGGCTCGGGCCGGCCCGAGGAACTGCCGGGCGTGCGTGTCTCCGCCCCTTACTTCGATATCTTCGGCGTGCCGGCCGCGCTGGGACGCACCTTCGCCGCGGACGAAGACCAGTTGGGTAAATCCCAAGTCGTGATCCTGAGTCACCGCCTGTGGGAGAACCGCTTCGGCGCGGACCGCTCCATCGTGGGCCGCACGCTTACGCTGAACGGCGAACCCTGCACCGTGATCGGCGTGATGCCCGCCAATAGCCCCTTCGACCGCTCCTGGGCGCAGCTTTGGATGCCCCTCGCATTTCAGCCGCGCGACATGACCCGCGACTATCACTGGATGATCTCGTTCGCGCGCCTGAAGCCCGGCGTCACGTTTGAGAAAGCGCAGGCCGAGATGAGCGCTATCGGCGCGCGCATCGCCGAAGCCTACCCCGGATCCAACAAAGGCTGGGGCGTCACCGTGCAGCGCTTCGAAGACACGGTCGTCGACGGCCAGTTGCGCCGCGCGCTGTTGGTGCTGCTGGCCGCCGTCGGCGCGATTCTTTTGATCGGTTGCGCCAACCTGGCCAATCTCACGCTGGCGCGCGGCGCGGCCCGCGAACGCGAAATCGCCGTGCGCGCTTCGCTCGGCGCAGGCAGTTGGCGGCTGATCCGCCAGTTGCTGACCGAAAACCTGCTGATCGCCGGCGCGGGCGGCGCGCTCGGCCTAGCGCTGGGCTACGCCATGATCCGCGGCCTCATCCGCTTGGCGCCGCCGTTCTCGCTGCCCAGCGAAGCCGACGTATCCATCGATCCGGCGATTCTGCTCTTCACTTTGGCGGTGTCGCTGGTCACCGCGCTGCTGTTCGGACTGGCGCCTGCCATCCACGCCGCGCGCGTGGATCCCGCATCTTCCATGAAAGAGGGCGGACGCTCGGCCACCAGCGGCGCCGCGCGCGCGCGCCTGCGCAGCGCTTTGATCGTCAGCGAAGTCGCGCTCGCTTTCGTCCTGCTCGCGGGCGCCGGCCTGCTCGTAGGCAGCTTCTTCCGCATGTTGCAGGTCGATACAGGTTTCTCGAGCGACAACTTAATCACCGCGCGCCTGCCCATCGCGCGCGACCGCTTCACGCACCCGGAGCAACTCCTGCAGTACGTCCGCCTCCTGGATGGCGGCCTGCGCGCGGCCCCCGGCGTGCGCGATGTGGCCTTCAGCAACGTCCTGCCCATGCAAGGCTGGGGCGATGGCATGCCCTTCCTGGTCGCCGGACGCGCATTCTTAGACCGCGCCAATCGCCGCGCCTGCTTCTACAAGCGCGTGACGAGTTCCTACTTCCACGCGCTGGATATTCACCTGATGCGCGGCCGGACTTTCAACGAGCATGACACGCGGGGCGGCGCGCCCGTCACCGTCATCAACGAGGAGATGGCCAAGCGCTACTTCAAGGGCGAAGATCCCATCGGCAAGCGCATTCTGATTCAGGAGATCCTCTATGGCCAGCCCGGGCTGGGGCCGGAGATCCCGTGGGAAGTCGTGGGCATCGTGGGCGACGAACAGACTGGCAGCCTGATCGACGACAAAAGCCCCGGCGTATATGTGACCTTCGACCAAAGCCCGACCAACGATGTAAACATGGTGCTGCGCGGCTCGGTCGATCCGCGGACGCTCACATCGGCCATTAACGCCGCGGTACACGCGGTCGATAAGGATCAAGCCGTCGCCGACCTGCAGACGTTGGAGCAGATTAAGTCCGGGACTGTGTCGAGCGACCGCATGCAGACCATGCTGCTGGCCATTTTCGCGGCGCTGGCATTGCTGCTGGCGGCCATTGGGATCTACGGCGTGATCAGTTATTCGGTGACGCAGCGGACCCACGAGTTGGGCATTCGCGCGGCGTTGGGCGCCAGCCGCGGCAGTCTGCTCGGGATGGTGATTCGGCGGGGCATGCGATTGACGCTGATGGGACTGGCCATCGGGGCGGCCGGCGCATTGGCGTTGACGCGTTTGCTCGGCAGCTTGTTGTTCGGAATCTCGCCGCGCGACCCGGTTACGCTGGTGGTGGTCGCCGCGGTCCTATCCAGCGTGGCGCTGCTGGCTTGTTATATCCCCGCGCGCAGGGCTGCGGGCGTGGATCCGATGGTGGCGTTGCGGTACGAGTGAGTGGGGCGGGCGTCCACGCCTGCGGCGGGTCTCTAAACCCGCCTCTTCGCCGGTACTTCTATCGCACCCAGAAGAGCTCCGGGCTCGAGAGCGCACCACCGAGTGTCACCACCTGGACAATTCCAGTGCTCGCGCCCACCGGCACGGTGGTGGTGATCAAGGAGCTCGATTCCACCGTGAAGACCGCCGGCGTGCCGTTGAATGTGACACTGGTCGCGCCGGTCAGATTGGTTCCCAGAATCTCGACGCCCTTTCCCACGCTCCCGAAGACAGGTTGGGTCTTCACAAACGGGCCCAGACCCACGGAGAGGCTGAAGACCGTCCCATCGCCCTTGGCCCCGCCGCCGGCCCCGCCGTACCGAGTTGTCCCGTAGAAGATGCCATTGGTGTCCTGGACAAGCCCCGCGTAGGGGTTGCAGCCGTTTGATGGATCGAAGTCCTCCAGCGTTGTTAGCGCGCCACTCGGCGTGACTTTGAAGATGGCGCCACAATAGACAGCGACTCCGCCCGTCGACGTTACCCCGTAGAAGTCGCCATCGCTCCCCTGAACCAGCTCCCCGAGGGGATCCATACCGGCCGCGCATGTCCCGCAAAATTGGCCGTTATTCACCAGCGTCGTCAGCGTGCCGCCTAAAGTGATTTTGAAGACTGTGCCAGCGTCGTCGACCCCGCCTCCGGCTGTCGTCCCGTAGAGGTCGCCGTCGAATGCCCCATTGGCGGCCTGGACCAGCCGCGCGTAGGGAGACTCGCCGTCCGCGCACGGGGCTTGAGAGCAAAACGTGTGAAGGGTGGTCAGCATGCCGTTTGGAGTGATTTTGAAGAGGGTGCCTGAGCCATTCCCAATCCCCCCGACGGTGGCCCCGCCCCAGTAGGTTGTTCCGTAGAAGTCCCCATCGGTGGCCTGTACCAACTCATTGGGTAGTACGCCAAGTGGGCAAGGATCGTACGGGGAGCAGAAACTATAAATCGTCGTCAGCGTGCCGCTGGGGGTGATTTTGAAGACCGTACCCCCGCCATCGGAGTAGGCCCCACCGCTAGACGTTGTCCCGTAGAAGTTTCCATCGGCGGCCTGGACCAGCCCGGACGGGCCTACGCCGTCGGGGCATGCCCCGTAGACTGGGCAGAAATAGTATAGCGTCGTCAGCGTGCCGCTTGGGGTAATTTTGAAGACCGTCCCACCGTCGTTCGGCCCACCAAACGGGGTCGTCCCGTAGAAGTCCCCATCGGCGGCCTGGACCAGCCCAGCCTGCGGATAGTAGCCGCCCGTGCCGTCCGCGCATGTTGGGTTCTCGCAGAAGCGGTATAGCGTCGTCAGACTGCCGCTCGGGGTGATTTTGAAGACCGTCCCACAGCCTTCCGTACAGTTATCAACCCCACCGTACTCCGTGGTCCCGTACAGGTCTCCATCGGCGGCCTGGACGAGCCGGGATAGGGAGCCGTTCCCGTCGGCGCCAGTGAAAGTGTGTAGTGTGGTGAAGGTCTGTCCGGATACCACCATGGCCGTTGTTGCGTACAGGGCGAAAAGAGCGCATGCCCGCTTCCCCCCCGGTTCAGTTTGTGCAAAATGTTAAGCGTTTTCATCGATGCGATCCTTTCTAATGTATGCAGAGTCTATGGCAGCACCCGGAAGGGTGCGTTGCTCGAAAGTGTGCCGCTGCCGGCTATCGCCACCTCGACTTTTCCGGTGCTCGCGCCCGCGGGCACGGTGGTGGCGATCAACGAGCTCGAAACCACGGTGAAGCCAGCCGGCGTGCCGTTAAAGGTCACGCCGGTCGCGCCGGTCAGATTGGTCCCCAGAATGTTGACTGCCGCTCTCACTTCGCCGGAGGTGGTTTGTGTTTCTACAAACGGGCCAAGGCCTACGGACAGGCTGAAGACCGTGCCACAGCCATCCGTGGGGGCGCAGTTGGCCCCGCCATATTGGGTCGTTCCGTAGAAGATCCCGTTGGTGGCCTGGACCAGCCCGGCTAAGGGGCCTGCGCCGTCCGTAAAGTCGAATTTTTCTAGCGTTTTCAGCGTGCCACCGGAAGTAATTTTGAAGATCGTCCCTTTCCCGGGCGTTGTTCCGTAAAAGTCCCCATTGGTCGCCCGGACTAGCGCGTCGGCTGGGCTTCCGCCGTCCGGGCACCCGCTCCCCTCCGGCGTGTCGCAGAAGCTGTATAGCGTGGTCAGCGTGCCACTCGGAGCGATCTTGAAGACCGTGCCGCCCAGAATTTGGGGGCAATTTTCCCCGCACAGCCGGTTGGCCCCGTTCTGCCATGTTGTCCCGTAGAAATCTCCGTTGGCGCCTTGAACCAGCCCCGCAACGGGCAACGCGCCGTCCGCGCATTTGCTTTGCGAGCAGAAGCTGTAAAGCGTCGTCAGCGTGCCGCCAGGAGTGATTTTGAAAACCGTGCCTGCGCCCCCGCGGCCCCCGGTCCCGCCGAATTCAGTCGTCCCGTAGAGGTCCCCATTGGCGGCCCCTATCAACCCATTAGGGTTTGCGCCGTCTGGGCAATCAGGAGAGCCCTGGGAGCAGAACGTATAGAGCGTCGTCAGCGTTCCACCGGGCGTGATTTTGAACACCGTCCCACAGCCGGTGCTGCTACAAATGTACACCCCGCCGAAGTGTGCAGTTCCGTAGAAGTCTCCATTAGTGGCCAGGACAAGCGGCGCCTGAGGGGCTTGGCCGTCCAGGCAGCCGCTTTGGGAGCAGAAGGAGTATAGCGTGGTCAGCGTTCCACTCGGGGTAATTTTGAAGACCGTCCCACCGTCGCTCGCCCCACCCTCCGCAGTTGTCCCGTAGAAATCCCCATCGGCGGCCTGGACCAGCGCCCCCTGCGGAGCGGCGCCGTCCGTGCACCCGCTTTGGGCGCAGAAATTGTATATCGTCGTCAGCGTGCCGCCGGTCGTGATTTTGAACACGGTACCGCTGGCGCCCGCACCGCCATCCGACGTTGTCCCGTACAGGTTTCCATCGGTCGCCTGGATGAGCCCAGCCAGAGGGTCCATACCGTCCGTGCCATCGAAGGAGTGCAGCGTGGTCAGAGTCTGTCCCGATACCACCATCGCCGTTGCTGCGTACAGGGCGAAAAGAGCGCATGCCCGCTTTCCCCGGTTCAGTTTGTTCAAAATGTTAAGCGTTTTCATCGATGCGATCCTTTCTGATATGCGCAGAGTCTATGGCACCCGGAAGGGGGAGCCGCTGATGAGCGTGCCATTTGGCGTCCGCACCTCGACGTTTCCGGAGGTAGCCCCGGCTGGTACGGTGGCCGTGATTTCGGTAGCCGAAGCGACATGGAACGCCGCCGGCACTCCGTTAAAGCTGACGCTGGCGGCGCTCGTCAGATCCGTTCCCAGGATATCGATGGCCGCTCCCACATTGCCGTGGTGGGGCCGTGTTTCCACAAACGGGGCGAGACCCATGGACAGCCTGAAGATCGTACCATAGCCCATGTAGGGCCCGACATAGGACCCGCCGAAAGCTGTCGTTCCGTAGAAGTCGCCATTGGTGTCCTGGACGAGCCCAAAGTAGGGGTTTGCGCCGTCCGTGCATCGGCTCTGGGAGCAGAAGCTGTGAAGCGTCGTGAACGCGCCACCCGGAGTGATTTGGAAGATCGTTCCTTGACGGTAGGCTCCGCCATTCCGCGTGGTGCCGTAGAAGTTTCCATCGGTGGCGTGAATCAGCCCGAGCGGGCCGTAGCCGTTGGTCTCGCATGGGAAGCCTTCGGCGCAGAACCTAAATAGCGTTGTCAGCGTGCCACTCGGGGTGATTTTGAAAACCGTGCCAAAACCGTCTTCCTCGCCGCCGATCCCGCCGTCATCCGTGGTCCCGAAGAAGTCCCCATTGGTGTCCTGGACCAGTGCCCATTCGGGGCTGTCGCCGTCCGGGCAGCCGCTTTGGGCGCAGAAGCTGTATAGGGTCGTCAGCGTGCCACTCGTGGTGAGTTTGAAGACCGTCCCAGCTTCGTTGGCCCCGCCAACCCCTGGCGCGTAGAAATCCCCATTGGCGGCCTGCATCAACTGACCGCCGGCGGTGCAGTATGGTTGGTTGCAGAAGCTGTATAGGTTCGTCAGCGTGCCACTCGGGGTCATTTTGAAAATTCTGACAACCTCAGCCGACGGGGGGGTGGGCGAGCCGCCCGTTACCCCGTAGAAATCCCCATCGGCGGCCTGGATCACCGGCCCTGGCAACCGGCCGTCCGCGCACTCGCTTAGGGCGCAGAACCTGTATAGCGTCGTCAGCGTGCCGCTCGGAGTGATTTTGAAGAATGTTCCACAGCCTTGCCCTTCGCAGTTCAAGGTTCCGTAGTTTCCGCCCTCGAAAGTTGTCCCGTAGAGATCCCCATCGGTGGCCTGGACCAGCTCCCCCGGTTCATAGCCGTCCGGGCACTCGCTCCCGCCTACGGAGCAAAAATGGTACAGCACGGTAAACGTGCCATTAAGGGCGATTTTAAAGATAACGCCGGCAGTCCCGTAGAGGTTCCCATCCGTGGCCTGGACCAGCGAATAGGGGCCGCCGCCGTTCGTGCCATCGAAGTTGTGTACCGTGGTGAAAGTCTGTCCATAGAGGGCCATCGCCGTTGTGGCGCACAGGGCGAAAAGAGCGCATGCCCGCTTCCCCCGGTTCAGTTTGTTCAAAGTCATAGTCGATCGTCTCCGTTCGAATTACATACCTAACCGGCCCGTTTTGAGCGGTTTATTGTCCTTTAAGACCCGCGCGGTCCAGCGGAGAGTACTAAGTGACACTAAGAGCTCCCGAAGTGTGCAGCGAAGCACGTACAGCCAAGTCAGTACGTACAGTAAGTCGGATGGCGCCAGTCAGTCGAGCGTCACGGCTATCGCGCGGCCGCCGTGGCGCCCGGTGCCCGGCCCGAGGCCGGCGGCCTTCTATCGCACCCAAAAAAGCTCCGGGATCGAAAGCGCACCGCCAAGTGTTACCACCTGGACAATTCCGCTGCTCGCCGCCACCGGTACGGTCGTGGTGATCAAGGAGCTCGAAACCACCGTGAAGACAGCCGGCGTGCCGTTGAATCTGACGCTGGTCGCCGCTCGCGCGACGCCCGTCGCCACGACCGTCGGCGGGCGGATGGATGCGCACCGCACGGAATGCGACGCGGCCAGGATGCGCGCAGTGGCGGGCGGCGGATGGCCGCCCAGTTTGAAATGCGCCGCGGATCCAGCAATGCCGGCGCGCCACTTCGCCGCGACGCCGGCGCGAAAGAGTAGCGCTACATGAAGTAGACTGTTTTCCGCAATATCGGATCTGAAATCGATATATCATAACGAACATGTCACGGAAGTACAGGTCTGGCAGGGAAGAAAGGCGGCATCCATGAGAAGAGCATTCCTGGTTGCAATGTTTGCGGGAGGGCTGTGCGTAGCCCAGACACCGGCGCCGGTAAAAGCGGAAGGTGGGTTGATTCAGGGAACAGTGGAAGAAGGGTTGACCGTTTATAGAGGGATCCCATTCGCCGCACCGCCGCTGGGCGACTTGCGGTGGCGCCCGCCTCAGCCCGTCGCGAAGTGGGACGGAGTGAAACAAGCGGCGAAGTTCGGACCAAGATGCATACCAGGAATGGGCAATCCCAGTGGCGCCAATTCTGGTCCCGGCACGAGTGAGGATTGCCTGTACCTGAATGTGTGGACACCGGCGAAATCCGCGAATGATCGAGTTCCCGTTATGGTTTGGATTCACGGCGGCGGGTTCAATGCGGGCGCTACTTCGGAGCCCAACTACAGTGGCGAGCGGTTGGCCCGGAAGGGCGTAGTGCTGGTGAGCATCGCGTACCGGGTCGGGAAGCTCGGATTTCTGGCGCACCCGGAATTGACCGCCGAGAATAGGAATCGCGCCTCGGGGAATTACGGACTGCTCGACATGATCGCGTGCCTGCAGTGGGTGCGGAAAAATATTGCAGCCTTCGGTGGAGACCCGCGTCGAGTAACCATCTTCGGCGAATCGGCTGGGGGAATCGCGGTCAGCATGCTGTGCGCGTCGCCGCTAACGAAGGGACTCTTCCACGGCGCGATCTCGCAGAGTGGCGGCTCGTTCGGCCCGCCTCGGCCCACAACGTTCCCCGGCGAAAATCTAAAGCGGCTGGCAGATGCCGAGCATTCCGGCGAAGCGTACGCCAAGAGCGCGGGATCGTCGTCCATCGTGGACTTGCGGAAGATCCCCGCCGGCAAACTTCCGGCGGGTGGCGGCGGCGGGGGCCTGGCGTGGCCGATCGTCGACGGATGGGTGATTCCGGACGATCAGTACAAGTCGTACGAGGCGAAGCGATATAACGACACGCCGATTCTGGTGGGCTACAACTCCGACGAAGGCGCGAGCTTCTCGCCTCCGCGCACGCCGGAGGATTACATCTCCGGCGTGAAGGTACGTTTCGGGCAGTTTGCGGATCTTCTCCTGAAGGCGTACCCCACCGAGGCAACCACAGTTCCGAAAACCGCGCGCGACCTGGCGCGCGATTTCGCGGTCGGCTGGCATACCTGGATTTGGGCGCGGCTGCAGGCCAAAACGGGGAAGTCCAAGGCGTTCTATTACTATTTCGACCAGCACCCGGAATATCCCGCCGATTCCCCCCGGGCCGGATACGGCTCGCCGCATGGTGCGGATGTGTCGTTTGTATTCCAGCATCTCAAGACGTCGAATCCGCAGGTCGCCAAGCAGGACGAGGCGATCTCGGAGGCCATGGCGACGTATTGGACGAATTTCGCCAAGCGCGGCGATCCCAACGGTGCCGGACTCCCTACATGGCCGGCATTCAGCGACGCCAACCCGCTGGTGATGTATCTCTCTCAGACTCCCCACACGGGACCGGTGCCGAGCGCCGAGTCGCTCAAAGTCCTGGATGCGTACTTCGCTTGGCGCCGGTCGGCGGAAGGTGAGGCGTGGGCAAAGTAGATCGGGTCTTATGGCTCGGGCGCTTACCACTCCGCCACGGAGCCGCCCGGGTGAAGCACCCGAGCCATCGGGGTCGGGTTGCCATTAACGCGCAGCCCGCGATGCAGCCGAATTCCGGCCCCAGACGCCCGTCGTCCGTCGCCGCGGCCGCCAGTGCGCGGATGGGCGACGCGCTCGGCGGGCGACAGATGTTCGAGACCCGGGCCTTCCCACACGCCGGGAATTCGCCGCCTTCTTTTCTCGCCCTTTAGTAGTCAATATCGGACATGGCTACCTTACCTCGGGACCGCGAAGACAGCAAGCGAAATAGCCGTATGACGCAGGATGCTGGGATCGATTAAGCGAGCACGTCGATTATGCGACTCATACAAATGGGAGCGAACGTGTATTCACTAGCGGTCGTCGCGGATCTGCAAGGTGCCTGGCGCAAATCAACTGCCCCCGGGGGCCCGTTTTGGGCGGTTTATTGTCCTTTCAGCCCCGCGCAGTCAAGCGGAGAGTACTAAGTGGCACTAAGAGCTACCGAAGTGTGCCGCGAAGCACGTACACCCCATTCAGTACGCGGGCATTCTGACTTCTGAATTCTGTCTTCTGACTTCTGACTTCTGTCTTCTGCCTTCTTTCCGTCATACTGGTATCTTGTCCGCCCCTCCCATCAAACCGCCGCGTCCCGCATGGGATCGGTGGATCGGCCCGGAAACGCTGATCTCGCAAGTCCGCAGCACCGCTCCGTTCCTCGCACCGCGCCTGCCCGCCGCCGAACCCGGCCGCCTCATCGATCTTGGCGATTCCCCCGATGGCTTCCTGCGCATCCTCGCCAATTGGGAAAACATCCTGCGCCCCGGCCTGCACACCGAGGAGCAGTTGCAGGACTACTTCGCCCTCTGCCTAGCCTGTCACCACGCGACCGTCGCCACTTTCGTGCCTACCGATGTCGATACCAAAATCCGCGGCATTGCCTGGCGCGAATCGCGCGACCCCGACGTCTTGCGTCCCATGCTGCGCCTGGCCCTCGCCTCGCGCGCCTGGACCGAGGAGGGCATCTCCATCCGCGCCGTCCGCGGCGTCAGCGGCCATAACGGCGAACAGTGGAGCGCCATCGCCGGCGGCTTGGGCTACCTGCTGGAACTCGGCGATACCGCTTCCGCCGGAGAAGCGCAAGCCGCCATTGAAGCCGAGATCGCGCGCGAACAGGCCGTCTTCGATGCGTGCGCCTCCGAACGCGACGCCGAACTCGATCTGCTGCGCCTTTCGATGACCTTGGCGCACAACCGCGGCGATCTGACGCAAGGCATGGGCTTCTGGAAACACACCGCGCGCACCACGCCGGTCATTGAACATCTCTCCGAGCGCGGCCGCTTTTCGCTCGCCGTGCGCATCTATCAATCCACCGGACTCGCCGCCGAAGGCCACCGGCATTATCCCCTGCGCGCCGTCAAGGCGCTGCGCCGTTCGCCGGCCACTCTGCTGCCGCTTTCCCCGTTTCTGGACGAGTGGGGCGGCGTGGTTGCGCAACTCGAAGAAAGCCACGAAGTGCTGGCTGGCCTCGTGGGCGGTTGTTACAAGGTGCCGGGCCAGCAAGGCTACTACCGCGCCATCGCCGGTATGCGCGCCGCTTCCGCAAGCGCTTTCGACCGCGCGGCCGCGCGCATGCCCAACGCGGCGCAGCGTTTGCTCCGCGGCGCGGAACTGCGCAAACTTATCGACGTGCCGCGCGGTTCCTTCGAATCCATGATGCGCAAGCGCGCCCGCACGGCCCTGGCGATGTTCAGCCCGGCCCGCTGACATCCGCTACACTCGACTCATGCTCCTCTGCCCCGTGCGCCATTGCCGCCTGGCCCTGGTGCGCGCGGAGCGGCGCGTTCACTGCCCGCGCGGACACTCGTTCGACGTGGCGCGCAGCGGATACGTCAACCTGCTGCAGCCGCAAGAGCGCCGGTCGAAGCAACCGGGCGATACCGCGCAAGCCATCGCCGGGCGGCGGCGATTGCACGATAGCGGCGTCACGCAGCCGCTGCTGCACGCGGTCGCGGATATGCTGGCCGCATTGCCCAGCGACGTCGTTCTGGATGCCGGCTGCGGCGAAGGTTTCTACCTCGGCGCATTAGCCCGCCGGTCCGGCTGCGATGCGCATGGCGTCGACATCTCGATTCCGGCAGCCGATGCGGCGGCCCGCCGATACCCGGAATGCCAGTGGATCGTCGCCAATGCAGATCGCTTCGTGCCCTACGCGGACCGTTCGTTCTCGATCGTCATGTCGATCACGGCGCGCGTGCATCCGGGCGAATTCCATCGTGTACTGCGCGATGACGGACGGCTCCTCGTGGCCCTTCCCGCGCCTGACGATCTGGTCGAACTGCGCGGCGTGGGGCGCGACCGGGCGGCCCGCACCGTCGAAATGTTGGCGCAGGGCTTCACGCTAGCCGGCCGGCGCAACGTCGCCACCGCGGCCGATCTGGACGCTGCCGGTATTCAAGACGTGCTGCATTCGATCTACCGGCCGATGCAATCCCAGCCGGCCAAGGCGATGCGCGTGACCTTCAGTCTGGATCTGCTGCTGTTTCGGCCAACGGCTCGCAAACGGTAGCCGTGTTCCTCAATTTTCGGACGGCTTCTCCGCAGGCGCACGCAAGCGCAGTCGGAGTTGTGCCTGGATCGCGGTGAGAATTAGAAGCCCCCCCTTAGTCTGCTAGCGCTAGGGTTCAAGCTTGAAGACCGCGCCGTTTCCCCTGTCGCCGCCTACCAGAGTGGCGCCGTAGAGATCGCCCGCGGAGTCGCGGAGCAGGCCCGCGTATGGAATCCCCCCATCGGCCCCGCCCGTGAAGGTGTGCAACACGGTGAACTGGCCGGCCGGATCCAGCTCGTAGACCACGCCCGCGCCGAGATAGCCCCCCGCTATACCGCCGGCGCTGTCAGTCCCGTAGAGGTTGCCTGCCGGGTCGAGAATCGGGGCCGCGTAGGGCTGGCCGCCATCGGCAGCACCCATGAAGCTATGGAGCACCGTCAGGCGGTGGGTCTTATCGAGCTTATACACCACGCCCCAGACGGTTGTGCCACCGGTGTTGGTGGTTCCGTAGAGGTTGCCCTCCGAATCGGCGGTCACGCCCGCAACGGGATAGTACCCATCGTCGCCGCCCTGGAAGACATACAGGACCGTCTCATTTCCTGCCGGATCCAGTTTGTATATCACGCCGCCCCCGCCGCCCCCGCCCTCGGCGGTGGTCCCAAACAGGTTCCCGGCGGAGTCGAGCATCGGAGCGGCGTAGGGGTGGCCCCCGTCAGCATCGCCGGTGAAGGTATGCAGCACGGTTTCATTGCCGGCCGGATCCAGCTTGAAGACTACGCCCTCGTTCGCGGCGCCGCCCGAGTAAGTGGTGCCGTAGAGATTGCCCGCCGAATCCAGGATCAGGCCGGCGTAGGGGTGGCCGCCATCCGCGCCGCCAGTAAAGGTGTGCAGTAGGGTCTGGTCGCCGGCAGCATCCAGCTTGTACACCACGCCCTCGCCGGCATAGCCAGCCACCGTGCCGCCGGAGTAAGTGGTGCCGTAGAGGTTGCCCGCCGGGTCGAGGACCACGCCGGAGCAGGGGCCGTCCCCGTCCGCGCCGCCGGTGAAGGTGTATAACACCGTTTCGTGGCCCGCGGCGTCCAGCTTGTACACCACGCCCGCGTTGGCTGGGCCGCCCTGGTTCGTAGTCCCGTAGAGATTACCGGCAGGGTCGTGGACTAAGACAACGCCACTGTAGGCCAAACTACCATCCGTGTCGCCGGGAAAGGCGTACAGCACCGTCGCGTGTCCGGCCGTGTCCAGCCTGTAGACCAAGCCGCGCTCCGCGGTGCCGCCGCCTTGGGTGGTCCCGTAGAGGTTGCCGGACGCGTCGCGGATAACGCCAGCAGTGTAGTCGCTGAATCCTTCGGGCGTGGCCGGAAAGTTATACAGCACCGTTTGGTGGCCGGAAGTATCCAGCTTGAACACCACGCCCAAGCCGGATGCGCCTCCGGTTGTAGTGGTTCCGTAGAAGTTGCCTGCGGGGTCGCGCGTGACGCCGGCGAAAGGTTGGCCGCCGTCGGCACCGCCGGTGAAGTTATAGAGTACGGTTTCCTGGCCCTTAGAATCCAGCTTGTACACGACGCCCGCGCCGCCTGAGCCGCCGTAGGCTGCGGTGCCGTAGAGATTGCCGGATGAGTCGCGGATCAGACCGGATTCGGGCTCGCCCCCATCGGCGCCGGCCTGAAAGTTGTAGAGTACTTTGAAATGGCCCGCGGTATCGATTTTGAACACGGTGCCCCCCTCGCCGCCGGAGCTGGCGGTCCCGTAGAGGTTGCCAGCCGGGTCGAGGATCGGCGCTGCGTAGGAGTCGTACCCGCCGTTCCCGCCCGCGAAGTTGTAGAGCACAGTCTCGTGGCCGGCGGTATCCAGCTTGTAGACCACGCCCGGTCCCGCAGCGCCGCCGGCGAGGGTGGTGCCGTAGATGTTGCCCGCGGAATCCAGCGTGACGCCTGCCCAGGGGACGCCGCCATCCGCGCCACCGGTGAAGTTGTACAACACGGTCTCGTGGCCGGCCGCATCCAGTTTAAACACTACGCCGGCGTTGGCCGTGCCGCCTGCGGAGGTGGTTCCATAGAAGTTGCCCGCCGCATCGCGGGTCACGCCGCTGAAGGGGCCGGCCCCGCCGGACCCGGTGAAGCTGTATAGGACGGTCTGGCGGCCGCCGGCATCTATGCGGAACACCACGCCGGCGCCCGCCGCGCCGCCTTCGGAAGTCGTCCCATAGAGGTTGCCAGCGGCGTCTCCGACCAATCCGCCGCGAGGAAATGCGCCCTTCGGCGGGCTGGCGAAACTGTGGATCAGGACTTCGGTGGCCGCCTGCGCCTGCGCAGGAACGGTCGCCAGGGCGGCTAATGGTCATCAGTAGCCTTTCAGTGTGCTGCGATTTTGAATCCACGCCGGTCGATCGTTTGCCGCCCTGTTGGGTAGTGCCGCAGAAGCTGCCACTGAGCCGCGGATCACGGCACCCTCCCATCGGCAGTTTTTGGGTGTCGATTTCGGCATGAGCTTCTTTCGAGCGGGGCGATCAAGGAACTTAGTATATGCTTGATTGCGGGCGGGTTCAATGAAGTTTCGCCGGACGGGTACTGGCCAGGCTACGCGAGGGAAGCTTTCCGGGCTCAAGCGTGTGCAACGAGGTGTTCAAATCAGCAGGGGGCGCTCCCTGACGGAACCTCTCTGGCACCGGGAACCGGCCCGACATTCTCTTTGTATCGAACGTGCTGCGCCGAGGTTCCCAGGGAGTGTGAACACCGGCGCGCACGAGTGTCCGCGCTACGAGGACGGATACCCTTTGCCGAACCAATCGTCATGCATATTCGTGGGGACGTTCAGCACGCGCACATGCTGGAAGCCCATCTCCCGCAGCGCGCGGTAAGCCGGCCGGATGTTCGGACACTTCACCATGGGGCAGCACCCGCAATAGACGACAATGTCAGCGTCTTTCGGCAGGTCCGCGACGGCCTTCTTGAGCAGCGCGATCCCTTCGGGCTTCGATCCCGGGCCCGCTTCGAGCGCACGCGGGATGCGCTTGCTGCGGTACAGCACCGAGAACGCCGTACACAGAATCACCGGAGGCTTGGCCGAGTGCAACGCCTCCGCCAGGGCCGCGGGCTCCATCAGCTCCGCTTTGGCCCACGGATCTCCCGACTCCTGCGCCAAACATACCGCCGCCAGAACGACGACGCCAAATAGCTTTCGCATAATCACCCAGCATACCGCGCGTTACAATCGCCCGATGCATCGCGTGCTTCTCGGAGTGCTCAAGAATTTTGGGATATTTCTACCGGAAGAAACCGCTCCTGACGGTCGCGGCCCAGTAGGCGGCTGTTTGGCAGGTGGCGGATTGGCAGGCGAAAGCGCCTGCCCCACCATGCACTCTCTTCTCCAGCTTTGGCACGGCGCGCAGATCCGCTTGGATGGAGGCGGCGGATTGGTAGCGGTGGTTGCGGTCCTACTGCAAGCGCTTTGCGGATGATTTGCTCCAGGCGGGCTGGCAGCTTCGTCGGAGTCACAGAACGGTTCAGGATGGCATCGAAGATCGCCGCCGTGGTATTGCCGTCGAAGGCCCGCTGGCCGATCGCCATTTCATAGAGCACCGCGCCGAAGCTGAACAGATCCGTGCGGACGTCCAACGGCTCTCCGCGCGCCTGCTCCTGACTCATGTAGGCCCCTGTCCCAAGCGCGAGGTCTGGGCCGCTCAGCGATGTGGACGGGGCGTGTAACGACTTGGCCAGCCCGAAGTCCAGGACCTTTGCCTGGCCGCGTGTGGTGACAAAAATGTTGGCCGGCTTGATGTCGCGATGGATGATGCCCTTCTGATGGGCCGCATCCAGCCCATCGGCAATCTGCGTGGCGAGATCCAGGAGCGTCTCGTTTTGCCGGGGCGCCGCGATGCGGTCGGTGAGCCTCCCCCCTTCCAATAGCTCCATGCCGAGAAAGGGGCGGCCGTCGTGTTCGCCGATGTCGTAGACCGTGCAGATGTTGGGGTGGTTCAGAGCGGACGCGGCACGCGCCTCGCGCTGGAAGCGGTCCAACGCAAATGGGTCGGCCGCCATGTCATCGGACAGAAACTTGACCGCGGCGAAGCGGCCGAGCCGGGTATCTTCGGCCTTATACACCACCCGCATGCCGCCTGCGCCAAGCCTTTCTACGATGTGGTAGTGGGAGACGGTCTGCCCGATCAGGCCGTCGCTGGATGGCGCGGCGCGGGACTCCTCTTCCGCGAGTCGCTGGGCCGCCGCCTCCAGCGCGGAGGTCTCCATGAATTCTTCGGCTTCGGGTTGCCAGGCGAGCAGGGATTCCACTTCGCGGCGCAGAGCGTCGTCGCCGGCGCACGCTTCTTACACAAAAGCGGACCGGTCTTTCGCGTTCCGGTTCAGGGCAGCGTTCAGCAGTGGCTCAATGGTGCGCCAGCGATCTGGGGGCATCGTGCTTATTTCCACGGAGTTCACGCAGAAGCCATAGCTTGGCCAGCTTCCAGTCGGCGATCAGGGTGTGGGCCGAGACATTCAGCACCGCGGCGGTCTCCTTGACGCTTAAGCCGCCAAAAAATCGCGGTTCCACGACCTGGCTCTTGCGGGAATCGAGAACGGCCAGGGCGGTGAGTGCGTCGTTCAATGCGACTAAGTCCGGGCTGGGCTCGTGAGATACGAGCGGGGCTTCATCGAACGAAATGGCGGCCGCTTCGCGCCGCGTTTGAGGGAGCCGCGGGCGCGGGCGAAGTCCACCAGGATGCGGCGCATCAGTTGGGCGGAGACGGCGAAGAAATGCGCGCGGTGCGCCAGTTCATGCGCGTGGAATCGACCAGCTTGAGGTACGCCTCGTTTACCAGCGCGGCTTGCAGGCGTTTGCAGGGTGCGGCCGGGACGCTCGCGGGCCATGTAATGCTTGGCGAGACGGCGCAGTTCCGCGTAGAGCAAGGGCATCAGCTTTGGCGGGATCACCGTCGCTCCAGGCTTGCAGGAGTTGCGTGATGTCGTGCGGCGATGGCGTGGTCGCTGCCAATATTTGTAAGCTATAACGAATACGATGAAGTGTACGCCTCGCGAAGTGCGGGACTAAAATCCCGCGCCGGCTAAAGCCCGCCCTCCATCGGCTTGGTCGGGAAGTAGAAGGCGGAGTCTAGTGGACGGACGACACGGTTCAGCCACAGCGGGCGGCGCAGGTTGTTTGGCCCGGGGGCGGGACGGGCTAGGGCTTTCCATTTCAGATACACGGCGTGCGACCGGTTGGTATCCACGAAGATGTCGCCATAACGGTCGGCGGCGCCGGCCGGTTCGACCCGCGCCACCTGATGCCAGCAGTGCATGCCGCTGACCGGGTCGGGATGCACCGGGAAGGTGATATTCTGATGCACGCCGGTGTCACTCCACCAGACACGCTGGGTGTCGGGGTCGCGGCTCTCGTATGGCCCGGCGTGCGAAAGATGCCGCATCTTGTATTGACCCTTGCCGGTTTCCTGCAGGTCGACCCAGGCGCTGGTGAGGCGCTCGATTTGGTCGTCCTTATTCACGCGCCAGCGGCCCAGGTGGTGTGAACAGGCGACCACGCCGGGCGCCAGGCCTTCAGTCACCCAGGCGTGCAGCACGAAATAACCGATTTCAGTATGTACCTTCAGTAAGTCGCCGGTGCGGATGCCGCCGAGCTTCTTGGCGTCCACCGGATTGACCCATAGCGGATTCTTGTGGGCGATTTCGTAGAGTGACTTGGAATTGCCGGAGCGGGTATGAATCAAAGTCGGCAGACGGAAGATGGGCAGCAACGTGTAGACGTCGCCGTGGGCATGCTCGGGCCAATCGACGGACGGCTGGTAGCGCGGGTCGATCTCATCCGCGGCGCGATGCACGTGGCTGCGGTAATATTCCGGCAGGGCGAACTCCGGCCATTTCCACTCGACCATAGTGCGGGAGAAGATCTCCAACTTACGCGACGGGGTGTTGTATCCGACCACGCGCTGGCCGTCGACTATCACGCCGCCGTCAGCCACCGGCTTCTCATTCAATTTGTACAGGCCCTTAGTCACTTCGAATACGCCATACTTGCGCATGTAGGCGAGCGGAGTCAGTTGTTCCTTGGCGGCGGCTTCGGGCAGGCCGGGCACGGAGTTCTCGAACATCCAGCCGTAATATTCGTCTACCGTGATCTTCTGGCCGGGCCGGTAAGGCGACTCAAACCATTTGCGGATGCCCATGGAGCCATCCGGGTCGATGGCCCACGACAAGGCGATCCAGAACTCGTCTTCTTCCCAGACTTCGCCGGGATTTGTTTCGTAAGTGTGCTCAGTCTTCCGGCCCAGCTTCTCCTGGTAGACGCGCAGCACGGGCTGGCGGAATCCGATCCACTGGCCGGCGTAGGATTCCTGGCTCATCACGTCGTGGCGCTCGGAGCTAAGCCCCATGGGCAGCACATAGTCGGCATACCAGGCGGTCTCGCTCCAGGTGGGCGTCATGGCGGCGTGTAGGCCCATCAGCTTTTCGTCGCGCAGTACTTCGATCCAGGAGAAGCCGTCGGGGTTGGTCCAGACGGGATTGTAGACGCGCGTGAAGTAGGTGTCCAGGCGGCCGCGCCCTTCCTTGAGGAAGTGCGGCAGCAGGAAAGATAACTCGTGGTAACTAAGAGGCCACTCGGGCGGGTAGAGCAGCTCATTCCAGCCCTGCTGTTGCGGCGGAGTGCTGTGGGGCTTCGGTACGAACTTATTCCAGGCGTTCAGATTGTGTCCGCCTTTGGTGCCGACGGAGCCGGTGAGCACGTGCAATAGGACCAGCGCGCGGGAGCATTGCCATCCGCCCAGATTGCCGGAGGCCGCGCCACGCCAGAGATGCGAGGCGAAGCGGCTGCCGGCTTCGGCGATCTCGCGGGCGGTGGTGACGATGACGTCGGCGCGCACGCCGCTTTCCTTGGCGGCGAACTCGGGCGTGTATCTCGCGTAGTGCCTTTGCAACGCGGCGACGAAGGCTTCGAAGGGCTGGCCCTGGGCGTGGAAGCCATCGGCTTCGAATTCTTCCCAGTTGGTCCAGTTGCGGACGAAGGCGTCGTCGTAAAGGTTTTCGTCGAGAATCACTTTGGCCATGGCCAGCAGCACGGCCGCTTCGGTGCCGGGATAGGTGGGCATCCAATAGTCGGCCATGCTGGCGGTGTTGGAGAGGCGCGGGTCCATCACGGCGATTTTGGCGCCGGCCATCTTGCCGTCGATGATGCGTTGCGCGTGCGGGTTGAAGTAATGGCCCGATTCGAGGTGCGCCGACATCAGCAGGATGAAGCGCGCGTTGGCGTGGTCGGGCGAGGGGCGGTCGGCGGAGTGCCACAGCGTGTAACCGAGGCGCGCGGCGGCGGAGCAGACGTTCGTATGGGAATTGTGCCCGTCGATGCCCCAGGCTTGCAGGGTGCGCTCCATGATCAGGTCGTGGCCGGGACGGCCGACGTGATACATCACCTCTTCGCCGCGGCCTTCCTGGATAGCCTTGCGGATGCGGGCGGCGAAGGTTTCGAGGACTTCCGCCCAAGTGGTGCGCTGCCATTGACCGCTGCCGCGCGGTCCGGAGCGCTTCATGGGATAGAGCACGCGGTCGGGGTCGTGGATCTGGTTGATGACCGCGGGTCCTTTGGCGCAGAGGCGTCCGCGGCTGGAAGTGTGGACGGGATTGCCTTCGAACTTGGCGACTTGGCCGGTTTCTTTATCGATGTAGGCGAGCAGGCCGCAGGAGGATTCGCAGTTGAAGCAGATGGTGGGGATGAGCTGGTAGTGGCGGGCGACTTTGCGGGGCCAGGCGGCGGGATCGTACTCGACCCAGTCGTCCCACTTGGCGACTGGCGCGCAGGACATCAGATGGCTTCCGTCACGTTGGAAATCGTTCATATGCGATCAACTATTCGGCACGCTTTGTCCGGCCATGATGAAACACCATTCGAAGACTAACAGGCCGGCGAGGGCCAACAGGCCTGCGATCTTCGGCGCATCGACTGTGAGCAGGGCGGCGGGCAGAACGATTCCGATCAACACCGCTCCCAGCCAGAACGGCTGGCGGTAGGGGCCGTGCGTGATCAATCGGGCTGCGTAGCGCGCGTTGTCGGTGGCGTGCGGCATGGCGAATTCGCCGAAGACGATGAGCAGGTGCAGCCCCAGGCAGACGGAGAGACCGGCGACGGCCACGGAGCGGGCCTCCGGCAGAAACGCCAACACCGCCGCTCCCGAGAGCAACGCCTGCACGATCAGGTGCAGCGGCAGCAGCGGCGTTTGCCATAGATCGCGTCCCTTGCACTGTCCGAAAAGAAACGCGGTGTAGACGGCCGCGAAGAAGCCGGCGAAAATCGTGGGCCAGACGAGGATGGCGGAAACGCGCGCGAGGTTCGCGATTGAGGCCAGCAGCATGAGTCCGCACAAACCGCCGTAACCCGTGAGGATGAATGCGCCGCGTGCCAGCCAGGAGCGCATCTGCGGACGCAGCATGATGCGGAGAAAACGATCCTTGCGGTCCAGATCCCACACCAGCATTACCATGGTGAGGGCGGTGAA
>Ga0302326_10008655_pt1 | contig 22403 bp, 19 predicted proteins | sample Palsa_T0_3_FD_202264 | JGI IMG/M metagenome (GOLD analysis project Ga0302326, IMG submission 202264) | Peat permafrost microbial communities from Stordalen Mire near Abisko, Sweden - Palsa_T0_3 | ecosystem: Environmental > Terrestrial > Soil > Palsa > Peat permafrost | place: Sweden: Abisko... | reverse complement strand
CACAGCGCTCCATACGGCGATCGGCAACAAAACAGGTCTCGTGACATTTCACGGCCCGGTATCGCTCAGCCACCTGACAGAGTGGTCGCAACAGCATTTGCGTAGCGCGATCTTCGAGACCAAGCCCATCGGCATAGTGAAGAATCCGCCAGAGCCGAACCCTCTGCGCCCCGGACACACCATGCGAACGGTTCGTAGCGGCACCGCCCGTGGCGTGTTGACCGGGGGCAACCTAACGCTGCTCACGACCACGATGGGAACCCCGTATGAGGTCGATACGGCGGGCAAGATCCTGCTGATGGAGGATATTGGCGAAGACATCTATCGCATCGATCGCATGTTCACGCAGATGAAGCTGGCTGGGAAGTTGAAGGCCGCCGCGGGAATCGTTGTAGGCGAGTGCAAGGATTGTCCGCCGCCCGGCCATGACTCGGCATACTCGCTGGGCGAAGTGGTCGATTACCTGCTTGGCGATCTCGGGATTCCCGTTCTTTACGGACTCAGCTTCGGCCATACCATCGACCAGGTCACTTTGCCTCTCGGCGTGATGGCCTCGCTCGACGCCGATAAGCAGACCCTGACTGTGGAAGGCGCGGGCGTTCATTCATGAAAACCCTGCGCGTTCCCGCTTCGAGCGCAAACCTCGGACCGGGATTCGACACGCTGGGTCTGGCGTTAGACATCTACCTCGAATGCCGGTTCGCGCTGAGCGATGCGCTACAGATCGAAGTATCCGGACGCGACGCGGCGTACATCGCGGCGGACTCGACCAACCTGATCTGGCAAACCATGGCGGCGTATGGCGCGCCACCCGTTCATCTGAAAATCCACAATGAGATTCCGCTAGGCAAAGGCCTGGGATCGAGCGCCGCGGCCATCACAGCGGGAGTCGTCATGGCGAGCGAACTCCTCGATTGGAAGTGGACCCGCGCGCAAGTACTCGACGAGACGGCGCGTCTCGAAGGCCACCCAGACAACGTAGCCGCCTGCACTCTAGGCGGAGTCATCGCGAGCGCGTACGACGCAGACGGCAGAGCCCATGCCCTGCGTCTCGACCTACCCGCGGGAATCGGTCTTGCCGTAGTAACGCCGGATTTCGTATTGCCCACGAAGATGGCGCGGGCCGCTCTCCCCGAATGCTACCCGCGCGCCGACGTGATCTTTAACCTGCAGCGGACGGCGCTCATGGTGGCGGCTCTGGCGACAGGTTCGGTCGCCGATTTCGCCGCTTCTCTAGGCGATCGGCTGCATCAACCGTATCGATCCAGTCTGGTTCCCGGCCTCACGGAGATTCTCGCGCTGCGCGAACCCGGCCTATTAGGCTGCGTGTTGAGCGGCGCCGGTCCGTCGGTTTTAGTGTTCTTCGAAGACGGAGCCCATGACTGCTGCAAACGCGTGGCGGAAACCTTCGCCGCACACGGCCAGAAGACCGAAATCCTAAGGGCAGGAATCGCCGCCGAAGGATACGGATTATTATAAAAGTGGCATGAAAAGCATCGGTCCGTTGGAATACCTCGAAGAGTGGGACGACTTCGTCAAGACTCGCTACCAAGAAAACAAGAGCCAGGAAGAGTTCCGGAATTACCGCGCGGATGCCAATCCGACGGTCGAGAACTTCTACCGCGAGAACCATACCCACCAGACCCTGGGTTTCGTGCTCGCGAAGAAAGCCGAGTACACGCCGCTCAAGAAAAAGCGCATGAGCGTTTGGGCGGCAATGGAATACCTGAACACGCTAGTCGACGATAGCGATCCCGATACCGACCTCTCGCAGATCGAGCATCTGATGCAGACCTCCGAAGCGATGCGCGCCGATGGACAGCCGCGCTGGTTCATCCTGACCGGATTGATGCATGACCTGGGCAAGGTGCTGTGCCTGTACGGCGAACCGCAATGGGCCGTCGTCGGCGATACGTTCCCCGTTGGCTGCGCTTATTCCGACAAAGTGGTTTATCCGGAATTCTTCGACGCGAATCCGGACCACGCCAAACCCGAGCTACAAACGAAGCTGGGCATCTACAAACAGGGTTGCGGACTCGACAATGTACATCTTTCCTGGGGCCACGACGAGTACCTGTATCACGTGACGAAGAAATACCTGCCGGAACCCGCGCAGTACATGATCCGCTATCACTCGTTCTATCCCGGACATCGCGAAGGCGCCTATCAGGAGCTCTTCACCGATCACGACCGCGAAATGTTCGATTGGGTGCGCAAGTTCAATCCGTACGACCTCTACTCGAAGGGCCACACGAAGCCCGATATTGCCAAGCTGCGGCCTTACTACGAAGGACTGATCAGCGAGTACTTCCCCGAAGAGATCGATTGGTAGGGCTAACCCGACTGCGACGTCTTAATCATCTGTTCAGCGTTCTTTAGCGCTTCCGGAGTAAGCTTGTGACCGGAGAGCATACGGCCCACTTCGCGCGTCCGCGCCTCTGGCGTTAGCTCTTCGATGCGGGCGACCGTCCGTCCTTTTTCATCCAGCTTCTCCACACGATAGTGGTGATCCGCGAAGGAAGCGATCTGCGCCAGGTGCGTGACACAGAGGACCTGGTTGCCGACCGAAATCTGTTTCAAGCGGCGCGCCACTCCTTCAGCCGCACTGCCTCCGATGCCTGTGTCCACTTCATCGAAGACCAACGTGCGCATCGGCCCTTTCGACTTGGTCACCAGGCATGTCTTGAGCGCCAAGGCAATCCGGGAGATCTCACCACCCGACGCAATCTTCTCTAGCGGCCTCGGCTCTTCTCCTCGGTTGGGAGAAACCAGGAACAGGATCTTATCCGCGCCCGTCTCGGACCACTGCGCCGTTTGCAGGTCGATCTGAAAGACCGTGCGTTCCATCGCGAGTGAAGCCAGTTCCTTTTCGACGCGCTGGCTGAGTTCCTTCGCGGCGCCGGCTCGGCACTTGGTCAGCTTCGCCGCAATGGCTTCGTACTCGGCGGCCAGCGTGAGGCGCGCTTTGCGTAGTTCCTCCATGCGTGTCCCTGCCCCTTCTACGGCCGCAATCTGCGCGCAAACCTCTTCCTGAAACGCGAGGATCTCATGGATCGTGCCGCCGTACTTGCGCTTTAGCTTGCCGAGCGCGGCCAGGCGAGTCTCCATCTCTTCCAAACGCTGCGGATCCGCTTCCAGCTTTGCGAGATAGCTGCGCAGCGCGTGCGATGCTTCCTGAACGGCCACTCGCGCCGGTTCCAGCGTCTCTCGAATCTCATGCAAGCTCGGGTCGTCGAGACGCCGCATCGCCGCACGAAGCGTTTCGAACGCGGAGCCCTCCGATTCATAGAGCGCATCCAGAGCGGCGTTGGCGTTCTCGAGGAGTTTGCCTACGTTCTGTTGTACCCGGCGTTCTTCTTCGAGCGCTACATCCTCACCCGCAACCGGCGATTCATTCTCGATCTCATTTCGCTGGAACTGCCATAGGTCGAGCAGCCGCAGCTTTTCCTGTTCGGAGCTTTCCAAATCCGCGAGTTCCGCTTCAGCAGCGCGCCACTTGCGAAACGCGTCACGCACCGCCGCGCGCGAATCGCGGGAACCGGCGAAGGCATCGAGCATGTCCAGTTGCGATTCCGGCGAAAAGAGCAACTGCTGATCGTGCTGGCCGTGGATATCCCCGAGATAAGGCGCGAGGTCCCGCAAGAGCGCGACCGTCGCAGGGCGATTCCCGATATAAACGCGCGATTTGCCGCTCGAAAGGATCTCGCGCTCGATAAGCAGTTCCCCATCTTCCAGCTCAAACCCAGCCGGCTGAAGCACCGCGGCGATCGCGGGATCCGTCGCCTCGAAGATTCCCGATATGCGCGCCCGCGCCTCGCCTGTGCGAATCATGTCGATTGATGACCGGCCGCCTAACAGCAGACTCAACGCGTCCACTATGATCGATTTACCGCTGCCGGTTTCGCCGGTCAGCAGATTGAGGCCTGGGTGAAAGCGTACCCGTAATTGATCGACTACCGCGTAGTTCTCAACGGCGAGTTCTTGAAGCATCCGTTGTGATTATAGAAGCCCGGCGCACACCGGGACGCAGCGCCTGCCCGTAGGCGAGATATACCTTTTCAAACACGCTATCCCATGAGATGCCGAGCGCATCCTCGCGAGCCGCTCTTGACATGGCCGATTGCCGTTCGGGATTTTGCAACAGTTCGGCGATTCGCTGGATGAAAACCTTGGAATCGTAACCGACATGGCCGGTAAGACCTTCCTTGATGAGGAACTTTGGACCTCCTCCGCCGGATACGATCGTCGGCACACCGGAAGCGAGCGCTTCCATCACCACATTGCCGAAGGTGTCGGTTTCGGAGGGAAACGCAAAGACATCCATATTCGCGTAAGCGCGTGCGAGAGGCTCGCCGCTCAGGACGCCGGTGAATTCAACCTGTTTGAGATGGGCCTCCAGCCATGCGCGCTCCGAGCCTTGGCCGACGATCAGGAAACGATAGTTTGTGTGGCCCGCGGCGATGAGCGCGCGTTCGATCTCGGCAAGGAAGCGAACGTTCTTCTCTGTGCTCAAGCGGCCTGTGTAGCCGATGGTGAAGACGCTATCCGTGCGATCCCTCTTAGCCGGCGAGTAAAGGATTGTGTCGATACCGCGCTGCATCAGGAAGGCCGGTTTTCGCGTGCGCTGCTCCAGCATCTGAATGAGTTCGGGATTGGGAGCGAGCTGAACACGCGCAAATCCATAAAACAAAGAAAGCAACCGCAACATGCCGCGCTCGGAGGCAGCGCCAATCGCGCGAGTCGGACTCTTGGGCAGAACGCCGCCGACGATCCGTTCCAGACGACGCGCGCCGAACTCGTGTAGATTCGTGTGCCAGGATGCCACCAACGGAATGTTCAGCTGCAAGGCGAGGATGAAGCCGAGCAATCCGCCGTCGCCTGGACCGGTGATGTGGATGACATCCGGCTCGAACGCCTGCATTGCCTTCTTCACTCTCGGAAGGTGACGCAGACAAAGCGTATCGAAGTACATGCCGGCGTCGAGTGGAATACTCGCAGGACTGCGCTTCAACTCGATCGTGGTGACGGAACCATCCACCCACGTCTTCGTTTGCGGGCCTACGTGCACGCTAAGAAAGGGCAGCTCGCGGCGGCGCGCAAATGCATCCAGGTGGCGGCTCGTCAGCGCGACGCCGTTCACTTCATGAAAGCAATCGGTCAGGAACGCGACGCGTGGCGGGGCCATTATCAAGGGTGTGCCGTAACACGTTTCAACTGGATGAAAAAATCATTTCCGATTGATTTTGTTCTTGCAAACGGCCGCAGTTCAACTTTTCCGGGCAAAACCGAGTCTATGTTAGAGTCGGGACTAGGAGTAACATTGACGGTTAACCTCGAAGTCTTTGCGCTCATACAAGTAACACTCCCGGAAATGCTTAGCAGCATGTCACCCCTCACCATCGGGGTTATCGGTCTTCTCCTTATCTTCTCCATTTTTTCCTGGACCATCATTTTTTCAAAGTGGAGCACGTTGAGTTCGGCACGCAAGGCGGACCGGCGTTTTTTGCGCGCGTTTCGCAAAGCTACCGGGCTTGAGGCCGTAATGGTGGCAAGCGAACAGTTTCGTCCCGCTCCGATGGTGGCTATGTTCGAGTTCGCCTTCGAGGAACTCAATCGCCAAGTGAAAGGAAAGGGCACTATCCGCAACAAGCTGGCTCTGGAGCGGACCTTGCAACTGGGTGCGAATGAAGAAGTCGCGAAGCTGGAACAAAGTATGAGCTGGCTTGCGACCACGGCGTCTGTTTCTCCTTTTATTGGTTTGTTCGGAACGGTGGTCGGCATCATCCGATCGTTCGAAAAATTAGGCGAAGCAAATTCGGTGAGTCTGCGCGCCGTTGGGCCGGGCATCTCCGAAGCTTTGATTGCAACCGCGGTGGGTTTGGCTGCCGCCATCCCCGCGTACATCTTCTACAACCAATTTAGCGCAGCCATTCGCGAGATCGGCGGAGATCTGGATGACTTTGCGCTGGAGTTCATGAACCTGGCGGAACGCAGTTTCGGGGATTAATCGCGATGGCTCTATCAGTTGGCGGCGGTTATTCGCGCGGCGGACGCCGGTCGAGAGGCGGATCAAGTCTTTCGGAAATCAATGTGACTCCGTTTGTCGACGTCCTTCTGGTGCTGCTGATCATCTTCATGATCACCGCGCATGTGATGGAGTCCGGCGTTCAAGTCGACGTGCCGAAGACCAAATCGGTGAAGAGCAGCAACAAGGAATTGCCGATCATCACGATTACGAAGACGGGCGAGATGCAACTCGGGAAAGAACCATTAAACATTAATAACCTTCTCGCCGAGCTTCAAAAGAAGTACGACACTAAAAAAGGAGTGTATCTGATGGCTGACAAAGAGACTCCTTGGGATCAAGTGGCGCAGGTGATGTCGGTACTCGGCGACGCGAACATCGGCGTAAATGCAGTTACTCAACCGGTCGAAAGGTCTCGTAAGTCGAGATAGATTGCGATGCAGTCACTCGGCAGGCCGCTTTTTGGTTCCTTAGTTGCTCATTCGGCTGTTGTTGCCTCCTTGCTATTTGTGTGGACAGTTAGAAAGTCACTGCCGGAGTTTGGCGATAACCAGATCTCTCACGGGACTGTCGGTGTGAACGTGACGCATACGATACCGATTCCATCCAAGGAAGGCCGAGTGAATCGGCTGGCGAACAATACGGATTCCGTCGTGCCGCAAGCTCCGCCCGAAAAGAAAGTGGTGAAGAAGGTGGTGGCAGAGGATCCGAAGGCAGTTCCGATTCCGCGGAAACTCGACAAACCGAAACCGGAGAAGATGGCCCAACCAGTCTATAAAAAGGAGACCATCAAACAGAATCAACTCTACTCAGCTACGCCCGAAGCGTTGAAATCTCCACAGATCGGGATGCAGGGGAATGAGGGAATCGGAGTCGGGCCGAATTCCGTGATGGGGCAGCGATTTGGCTATTACGTGGACCTGATGCGCTCACGAATCGCGCAGCACTGGAGCACGGCGGGCCTGGCAAACGATTCTCGCCGGGCCATGATCAGTTTCACGATTTTGAAGGACGGCACCGTTAAGGACGCGAAGATCGGAACGGCCAGCGGCAATTACACTCTCGATACGGCGGCGTTGCGCGCTGTGCTGGATTCGAGTCCGTTGCCTGCGTTGCCGCCCGGTTATGACAAGGACTCGGCGCCGGTTGAGTTGTGGTTCCAGGTGAAGCAATGATCAAACGAATCGCACTATTACTGCTCGTTCTCTCAGGCACGGCATCCGGTCAGGCCATCACAGCCGACATCTTCAAGGGCGGCAACACGCCGAACATGGCCGTCATCGACTTCCGCAGTTCGTCGGGCGGCGGCTACATGTCGACGTTCAACTCGACACTGTTCGCCGACCTGCAGGATTCCGGACTGTTCAAGATGGTGCCGAAGAGTTTCTATCCGTTGCAGGTTCCGCAGCGGCCGGAGGATTTCAAGCCGGCGAGTGGACAGGGTTTGGCGATGGCCGATTGGGCGGGATCGCCAGTGAACGCGAACTATCTGGCGTACGGGTATACGGCAGTGCAGAACGGACAGCTGGTTCTGTATGGATGGCTTTACGATGTGGCGCAGCAGAACGCGCAGGCCGCGCAGGTAATTGGCAGCCGCTATTTCGGCACCCCGGACGACGCGGGCGCGCGAAAAGTGGCGCATGAGTTTGCCAACGACATCATCGCCAAATTTGGCGGCGGCACTTTGGCCGGCAGCAAGATCTACTTCGTCTCCGACAGAACGGGCGCAAAAGAGATCTGGGTGATGGATTACGACGGCTCGAATCAGCGGCAGTTGACGTTCTATAAGTCGATCGCGATTCAGCCTTCGGTTTCGCCGGATGGAACGAAGCTGGCGTTCGTCTCTTACGACAAAGGCACGCCGAGGATCGTCATGCTCGATACGGTAACCGGCAGGCCGTTGCAATTCTATAATCAACAGGCTTCGGTGAACGAGACTCCAAGCTTCTCACCAGACGGCAAGGAGTTGTATTATGCTTCAACGGCGGCCGGCAAGGAAGCGCAGATATACGCCTCAAACCTGAACGGCACGAACTTCCGCCGGATCGGTGTCGCGAAGGCGATCCAGGTAGAGCCGAAAGTGAATCCGAAGAACGGCTCCCAAATCGCTTTTGCGCAGGGCCCCAAGAACGAGCAACTCTTCCTGATGAATACCGAAGGCGCGAATGTCGAGCGGCTGACGAACGGAGAGGGTGAAGCAGCGAGTCCGTCGTGGCATTCGGACGGGCAGCATATGCTGTTCGCCTGGACGCGCGGTTACGCGACCGGCAACTGGAACGTGTTCCTCATGGATGTGACGACGCGGGAGTACGATCAGTTGACATCGAGCGCGGGTCGCAACGAGAATCCAAATTGGGCTCCGGATGGGCGGCATCTGGCGTTCAAGTCGAATCGAACAGGCAAGTGGCAGATCTGGACGATGCTGGCGAATGGAAATCAACTGAACCGGTTGACCAACTCAGGTAATAATGAATCTCCGGTGTGGAGCAAATGAGATGAAGAAGAGGATGCGAATGTTGAAGACGAGCGGCATCGGGATTATCTGCATGGCGGCGGCATTGACGATCGCGGGTTGCGGGGGAAAGGTGAAGCCTTACACTCCTCCGACTCCGACTGTGGGTGGTGGAGTAACTCCCCCCTCGGATAACGGATCGTTAAAGCCGACGGTTTTGCAGTTCACCGTGGAGCCGAGCGTGATTGAGCGCGGACAATCGGCCACTCTGCGGTGGTCCGTCAACAATGCGACGACGATTTCGATCGACAACGGCATCGGCGATGTGCAGAGCAGCGGCACTCGCAGAATCACTCCCGCTGAGACGACCACTTATCGGTTATCGGCGTCCGGACCGCAGGGTGTGGTGAACGGAACGACGACGGTGACGGTTACGAATCCGGCGCCTGTGACCACGCCGACGCCCACCAATAAGAGCACCCTCGATCAAGAGGTGAACACGCTGCTGCAGGACGCCTACTTCGACTACGACAGCAACCAGATTCGCTCCGACGCAAGGGACGCGCTGGCGAAGGACGCCGATTCGCTGAAGAAGATCTTCGCCGATTTCCCCACCGCGAGCGTGATTGTGGAAGGCCACTGCGACGAACGCGGATCCGCCGAATACAACCTGGGTCTGGCCGATCAACGCGCTTCGGCTACGAAGGAGTATCTGGTTTCACTGGGAGTTCCCGCTGCCAAGCTCAAGACGGTTAGTTATGGCAAGGAGCGTCCGCAGTGTACGGAGGCGACGGAAGCCTGCTACCAAAAGAACCGGCGCGCGCACTTCACTGCTGCTCAATAATAGGTAATAGCTATGAACTACCGACGACTGTTTCTCCCGGCATTGCTGCTAATTCCCCTGCTCGCCTTCGCGGGTCCGAGCAAAGAGATGATCGAACTGATGCGGGATGTCGCGCAATTGCAGGAGCAGTTGCGTTTGATTCAGCAGTCGTTGGACACGAAGGTCACTGAGATCCAAGTGCTGGCGCGGCAGGCCGCAGAAGGCACCAACCGCAACCAGACCGCGATGGCCGATTTGCAGCGGGGCATTCTGGCGGGCACGGCGGATCTGGGTAAGCAGGTGGCGCAGCCGATCGCGGCGATGAATAGCCGCCTGGATGGGCTGAGCAACGATATGCAGGCGATGCAGAACTCGATCGCCGATCAGAATGCGAAGATGGCGAAGGTTCAGCAGCAGCTTGTGGATCTGATGAACGCGGTGAAGACCATGCAGGCTCCGCCGCCTCCGCCGCCTACCGTGGATGGTGGCGTGGCGAATGGGACTCCGGGTGGAACACAGCCGGCAGCGGGTCCTCCGGCATCGGCGACGCAGCTTTGGGCGAGCGCCAAGCGGGATATGGATAGCGGCCATCAAGATCTGGCTCTGGTGGAGTTTGCCGACTACGTGAAGTGGTATCGGGATAGCGACCTGGCGCCGAGCGCTCAGTTCTACATTGGCAACCTTCACTACTTCGCGCATAAGTACGATCTGGCCGTGGAAGACTTCGACCAAGTGCTGGAAGCCTTTCCGATCAATGATAAGACGCCGGACGCGCATTTCATGAAGGGCCGCGCGCTGGTGGAACTGGACCGGCGGGCGGAAGCGATCAAGGAGTTCCGTGTGTGTTCGTCGCAATTTCCGACAAGCGCGATAGCGTCGAAGTGCAAAACGTCCCTCGCGGCGATGCCGGCCGCGGCATCCACAACCCGTAAGAAGAAGGACTAAGTCCTGGTTTGACCTGATATCCTGAATCCCTAACCCGATGGCGCGGAAAAGAGTGTTTCCTCGAATCTGTATCGCCCTCGGATTGCCAGACACATCCAAGCTGTTGGAGCATGCGCGGCGCGAGATCGAGGCTGGAGAGACGTTCCTGGAATTCCGGCTGGACTATCTTCCGAAGCCTGAAGCAGGCGCGGAAGCGATTGGGCAATTCCTGCGGGACTACCCCGAAGCGATGATCCTGGCCACCTGCCGGAGACATCAGAACCACGGCAAATTCAACGGCAGCGTGGAAGAGCAGTTCCGGATCCTGAACCTTGCGGTTCAACACGGCGCGCAAGCCGTGGATGTGGAGATTGAGACAGCCGAGACCGCGCTCCCGAGAACAGCGGCGCTGCGGGAGCTGACACATGTGATCGTCTCGTATCACAACTACGAGAACACTCCGCAAACGGAGACGATCATGCGGCGGATGACCAAAGTTCCGGCGGATGCCTATAAGGTAGTGACGACGGCGCGGAAGCCCTCCGACACAGGGCGCGTGCTCGCGGCGGGCAAAGCGGGCGGGCGCACGCCGATGATCGTGCTGGCAATGGGTGAGATGGGCTTTCCGAGCCGCGTGCTCTCTCCATCGTTCGGCGGGATGTTCACATACGCAGCGCCGATCATGACAGAGGGTACGGCGGCGGGGCAGGTTTCGGCGAAGCTGCTGCGGCATCTGTACCACGTTGACAAGCTTTCGAAGACGACCAAGATCTATGGCGTGGTCGCGGACCCGGTGCGGCATTCGATTTCGCCCGCGGTGCAGAACAGGGCGTTTCAATCGAGGCGGATCGATTCGGTGTATCTGCCGCTGATGATTCCGCCGCTGCAACTGAGGGACTTCTTCACGTTCGCAGAATCGGTTCCGCTGGCGGGGTTCAGCGTGACGATTCCGCATAAGCAAAAGGTGATCCGGTACCTGGATGTGGTGGATCCTCTGGCGAAGAGGATCGGCGCGGTGAATACGGTGTGGCGGCATGCGGGGAAGTGGCGTGGATCGAACACGGATGTGGATGGAGTGATTGTGCCGCTCTCGAAGGCGATGCGGCTGGCGGGCTCCTCCGTGCTGGTAGTGGGAAACGGCGGTGCGGCGCGAGGGGCGGCGTGCGCGCTTACGGATGCAGGTGCGAAGGTGACTTTGACCGGACGGAGCATCGACCGGGTGCGGGCGCTGGCGAAGTTCTGCTCCAGCGAACCGATGTCGAGAGAGCAGTTGAAGGGGCGCAAGTTCGATGCGCTGGTGCATGCCACTTCGGTGGGGATGTTTCCGAAGGTGGACGAAAGCTTCTTTGATGGGGATATTCCGGCTGAAGTAGTGTTCGACATGGTCTACAATCCTTTGGAGACGCTGCTGATCAAGCGAGCCAAGGAGCAGGGGAAGACCGTGATCCCCGGGATACGGATGTTTGTCGAGCAGGCGGTGAAGCAGTTCGAGCTTTGGACGGGCGAGAGCGCGCCGCGGGCTGTGATGGAAAAGGCCGCGCTAGAGGCGTTGGAGCATAAGACATGAAAGTGACTCGCAGAGAGATTGTCGCGCTGGCGATAGCTGGCGCAGCTGGGGCGCAAACGAGCCCGGACGAGCAGACTGCCGCGCAGTTGAAGAGCAGCGCCGAAGCGCTGGACAAGTTCGAGTTGAAGCAGGATACGGAACCGGCATTCGCATTCAAGGTATAGAGACAAATGGCTGACGATCTCTTCTTTTCGACGATTCCGGAATTGAACGCGATGGTGACGTCGAAGAAGATCTCGGCGGTTGAGTTGGCCAAGGAGTTCGCGGCGCGCCTGGAGTCGCTGGGGCCGAAGTATAACGCCCTGGCTTTGCCACTCACTAAGGATGCGTTGAAGCGGGCGAAAGAGGTCGATGGCGACATCAAGCGGGAACGGCTGCGGGGTCCTTTGCAGGGACTCCCGTATGGCGCTAAAGACCTGCTGAGCTTCGCCAAGTTTCCGACTACCTGGGGCGCGAAGCCTTATGCCGACCAGAAGTTCGACTATACGGCTACGGCGCTTACCAAGCTGGAAAAGACGGGCGCGCTGTTGATCGGCAAGCTGGCGATGGTGGAGCTGGCTGGGGGTGGTGGATATAGGCTGCCGGGGGCGTCGATGTTCGGGCCGGGGAAGAATCCTTGGGATGTGGGGCGATGGTCGGGCGGGTCGTCGAGCGGGTCGGGGAGCGCGGTGGCCGCGGGGCTGGTGGCTTTCGCACTGGGCTCGGAGACATCAGGCTCGATATTGACTCCGGCGGCGTTCTGTGGAGTAACGGGATTGCGGCCGACTTATGGACTGGTGAGCCGGCATGGCGCGATGCCGCTGGCCTGGACGATGGACAAGATCGGGCCGATGTGCCGGACGGCGGAAGACTGCGGACTGGTGCTGCAGGTGATCGCTGGCGCGGACAAACTGGACTGGGCCTCGGCGGGGAAGAGCTTCTATTACACGCCGCAGTATGGGCGGGCGATGAAGGATCTACGGCTTGGATATCTGGCATCGGGGTTCCCCGGTGATACGGTGTTCAATGCGGCGATGGATGTGGTGCGCGGGTTCGGTGCGACGGTGGTTGAAGTGAAGCTGCCGGACTTTCCGTATGGCGCGTTGGCGAATACGATCGTGACGTGCGAGGGGTCGTCCGTGTTCGAGCCGCTGGTGAAGAGCGGGGGCGTGGATCAACTGGCGGATCCGAAGCAGGCGGCGGGATTGCGTGCCGGGTTGCGGATTCCGGCGAAGGATTACTTGAAGGCTCAGCGCATACGCAGCCTGTTGCAGCAGGAGTTTCACAAGGTGTTCTCCGACCTGGATGCGATTGTGGCTCCGACGCGGCCCTCGGTGGCCCCGAAGATCGAGGATTCCCTGGATGGGCTGAAGGGAAACCTGCTGATTCCGGCGGGAAATCTGGCGGGGCTGCCGGCGATCTCCGTGCCTTGCGGATTTGTGGATGGACTGCCGGTCGGCTTGCAGTTCTGCGGACCGGCTTGGAGCGAGAATACGCTGATCGCCCTCGGTAAGGAGTTCCAGACGCGGACCGATTGGCATAAGAAAAGGCCGCCGGTATGATCCGGGTCACTGTTGCCAAGTTGAACGGTGACTGCCAGAGCTGGAGCTTCGACAAGCCGTTCAAGATCGGCAGGGTGCCCGAGTGCGAGGTGTGCATTCAGGAGGAACACGTCAGCCGTAACCACGCGCAGGTTACGTATGAGTTGGGCCAGTGGGTGGTGCTCGACATGAAGAGCGCGAATGGGCTCTATCTCGGCGACCGGCGGGTGGACCGGATTCCAGTGGGCATGGCGACGACGTTCCGGCTGGGCGTGGCGGGTCCTTTCGCGACCGTGGAGATGGAAACGGGGGCTGTCGAGACCCCGATGATTCCGGCCGCGAAACCGCTGGAAGAGCGGGTGGAGAAGTACTTCAAAGAGACGCCGGGCGAGACGGTGGGCGACCACACGATCATGGTGCGGCGGGCGATCCAACGGCGGCAGAAGAAGCAGACTTCGAAGTGGCTGGCGGTGGTGGCGCTGCTGGCGATGGTGGCGGCCGGCGCGGGCGGGTATGCGTACTACGTGGCGCAGGAGGCGAAGAAGACCAGGGCGCTGGCGCAGGAGATTTTCTACGATATGAAGTCGCTCGACATGGAGATTGCGGCGAACCCGACGCCGAGTTACCAGGCCAAGCGGCGCAACCTGGAACAGAGCTACGACAAGTTCCTGGTGACGCTGAAAGTCTACGATCCGAAGATGACCGAGCAGGAGCGGCTGGTGCTACGGGTGGCGCGCATCTTCGGCGAGTGCGAGTTGAACATGCCGCCGGGGTTCGTCGATGAAGTAAACAACTACATCGGCAAATGGAAGGGCTCCAGCAGGATGAAGAACGACATCAAGGTGGCGATCGCGAACGGCTACAACAAGTCGATTCCGGACAAGATGGTCGCGGTGGGGCTGCCGCCGCAGTTTTTCTATCTGGCGATGCAGGAGAGCAATTTCGACGACCATATCAGCGGGCCGATGACGCGGATGGGCATTGCGAAAGGCATGTGGCAGTTTATTCCGCAGACGGCGGTGAAGTACGGGTTGAACATCGGGCCGCTGGCGGACCTGCCGCGTCTGGATGTGGGCGACGACCGGGACGACGCAGTGAAGGAAACGGACGCGGCGGCGCGGTATTTGCGGGACCTTTACACGACGGACGCGCAGGCTTCGGGGCTGCTGGTGATGGCGTGCTACAACTGGGGCGAAGATTACGTGCTTCCGTTGGTGCGTAGTTTGCCGGCGAATCCCCGGGAGCGGAATTTCTGGAAACTGCTGGAGATAGACCGCGAGAAGATTCCGAAAGAGACGTACGACTACGTTTTCTACATATTTTCGGCGGCGGTGATCGGGGAGAATCCGAAGTTGTTTGGTTTTGACTTCGATAATCCGCTGATTTAGGCCTTGCAAACGGTATTGCGGAGGAACTGGCGGGCTTCGAGAGCCTCGATTTCGGCGATTGACAAAACGAAGCCAAATTCGGCGGGGTTCCAGGATTCACCTGCTGTCGTGAAATGCGTGTGCAGGGCGATGGCTTCCTTTTCGCGCTTGGCTTGCTCGGCCTTGCGGGTGGTTTGAAGCTGAGTGAGAAGTTGCATATCCTTGTTGGCCTGGCGGGTGAGGCGCGATTCGTAGCGGTGCAGGCGGTCGAGCTCTTGGCGTTTTTCTTCGAACGTGACCAGGCGGCACATCGCGATGGTGCGCTCAGGGGTTTCGTTCGGGAAATCGGCTGCGTGTTTGTGGAAGCCGAGGGCGTAGAGGGCGGATTCCATGCTGGCGATCTGGTAAGTGCGCCAACGGTTGTCGATGATGCTGTAAACCAGGGCTTCTTCGTGGACGCCCACGGGGGATAGGTCCTTCACGAGGCCTTCGGCGAAATTGCGGTAAGGTTCGAGTTCCGCTTCGGGAAGGACTACGGTTTGTCCGGTGAACCCATGCGTGACGCTGTTGAGGGCGGACTTCTGTTTTCCCGCTGGGCTGGTCGCGCCGGTCGAGTGCTGTGAGTTCTGACGGTTTGCGTTGATTTGTTGTTGGGTGGCCATTGGCTTTCTCCTGCCCTAAAGTAGCGGACAGGGAATGGCGAAACGTTCGCGGGAAAAAAGCTATTTGGCTGTATCTAATTGGAAAATAAGCGAAAAAGCGATGAAAATATTTTTTTGAAACCGCGTGAATGATAAAGGTTACTTCAGGCGGGCGGGGTGAGAGGCCTTGTGTGCGCGGACTGCGCATCACTGTTTGGGACGTGCCGAACGGATGACTGCGGCCCAACAGTGGGGTCATCAAGTATTCCCTCTAAATCGGGTATTGCAGGCTTTCTACCAACCAATCGCGGTTCTTTTTGACAGCCTCGTTCAGCAGGCCGCAGAGGCGGTCGCGTTGCTCGAATAGGCGGTAGGGTTCGCGCTTGGGGTGCTTGTCCAGGAGCGCCTTCATTACGAACGGCATTACCGTGGAGTAATCCGCTTGCATGCTTTCCGTTGATTGCTGGTAAGTGTCCTTATCTACCTTGCCCCACGTTACGGCTTCCGCCGGAGGGCAGGAGCTCAGGGATCCGTCCGTCACCGGGGCCGTGACAATCTGGACGTCGAACTCATAGCCGCGGACGTCGGGGATACCTAGAATCTGGCCTAGCGCGGGCTCCGGTTGTAAGTTAAAGTTCTTGGGGACGCCGCCGCCTAGGATTAGGGTGCCTAGCGCGTGTACCGGGTTTTCGAATAGGCCCCAATAGTGATAGGCGCAGGCTTCGAAGACCTCGGCGTGCAGGTCGAGGTCGAATCCGTACTCGGGAATGAGTCCGGCCTGGCGCATGGCCCACAGCTTCATCGAGTTGAGGAATACGCTTCCATCGGACGGTGCGCCTACGAAGACTGGAACCCCTAGACGGTGGCAGAGGGCGAGGAGGCCTTCGGGAACGCCGTTTTTTTGCTCCTGCGCGGCGTAGAACGCGCCTAGTTTGTTGCGCAGTTCCGTGCCCGTCATCTTCGTCTGAAACTCGGGACGCTGGAGCACGGCGCTGAGGAAGCGGTCCTGATCGAGCAGCACTTCCTCATCAAAAGCCATGTCGGTGACGCGGATGGTCTTTTCGTCGCGGAGGGCACCGTCGTCGCCGAAGATGGGGACTTCGTGGATCGGGCCGGGAGCCTTACTGAAGGCGGTTAGGCTGCGATGGCCGTCGTGATAGCAGACGGCGTCGGTGGTGCTGAGATAGGCGACCCAACCCGCTTCGATCATCGGGTTCAACCACGCCAGATGCTGGCCGGAGACCGTTACGGGACCGGAAATCGCGACGGTGAGGGGGCAACCTTGCGTCAGCGCGCGGTCGAGGATGGAGTAGATCCGGCGGAGGTAAGCTCCTCCAAAAGCGGGGAGGCAGTTCTGGAAAACTTCATCGAGCGTGGCGCATTCATCTACGCGGCGAACTACTACGGGGCGTCTTTTTTCGGGCATTATGCAGGAATCACAGGCAAGCCGCACTTGCGGAGGGTCGATTCTACGTCGGTGGGACGGAAACGCGTGGCGTCATACTCGACGGTCAATTTATCCATCGATTTGGCGAGGGAAATACGTTCGATACCGTAGATCGCCTGGGCTTCGCGAATCGCTACGAGCATGGCCTCATCAAGCGGCCGTTCCAGGCCGAAATGAACTAAAATTTTGGTCACGCCGCATTATACCCAGTGATTCACGGGCCCCGTACCTTTGCCTAGTCCGGGGTTGGTTCTGATTGCGTCCGTAATGAATCGTTTGGCCTGCAGGATGGCGCGGCGAAGTTCCAATCCGCTGGCAAGTAGGCCGGTGATTGCGGCTGAATAGGTGCATCCCGTGCCATGGGTATTTTTTGTTTCGAGGCGATCGGCGGGGAACTCGGTGAAGGCCCCGTCGTAGAACAGAACGTCGGTGGACGTAGGCTCAGGACTGTGGCCGCCTTTGACGAGGACTGCGCGGGCACCGTAGCCGGCCAGGATGCGAGCGGCTTCCTTCATCTGGTCCATGGTTTCGACTGGTTTGCCTGTGAGCGCCGCGGCCTCGGGCAGGTTTGGGATTAACAGGTAGGCATGCGGCACGAGTTCCTTCAGCATTGTGTGGATGGCATCGGACGTAAGCAATGGTGCGCCGTGCTTACTGATCATTACGGGGTCGACAATGAGCGGGAACTTGAAGCCGGAAGCGAGGCGCGCGACTGCCCGCACGATTTCGACGCTGCCGAGCGCTCCTAACTTTCCCGCTTGCGGGGGAATGTCTTCGAGAACGGAGGTGATCTGAGCTTCCACGAGATCCGCAGCCAGGACCTCGACTCGCTGCACGCCGAGCGTGTTCTGCACGGTGATCAGCGTGATGGCGGCTTCGCCAAAGACGCCTAGCTGGTGGAAAGTTTTGAGGTCCGCCTGGATGCCGGCCCCGCCTGATGGGTCCGAGCCGGCGATGGTGAGAGCGACTGGTTGCACTACTCAATTATTACTGGACGAAGATAGTGACTCCGCTCTGGCTCTGTGCGGATCCGGCGATTAGGACAACGGGGTCGATACCGGACGCGATGCCGGTTGGTATCTGCGCGTTGATTTGGTAGACGCCGATAAAGCCGGGCGCGTCGCCCGCGTAGAGGACGGCCGCGTTCGCGCCTCCGATGGACAAGCTTACAGTGCCCTGCCCCAGGCCCGTTGCGTAGAGCGTAACCACGCTGCCCTGGGCTGCTGGATAGGAGTTCGAATTGATGGTGCCGTCCTGGTTTGCGGCCACAGCTGGGCCTGTTCCGCCAGGTCCGGTAAAGATGCCGGGAGCGCTGGGGACGATTGTGAGGGTGGTGTTCAGTAAGACCGAGGTTCCAGCTACCACCTGAAGTGCACCGGTGGCTGTTTGTGGAACCTGCGTGTTGATCTGCGTCGGCTGCGACATCAACAGAGTGGCGGGCTGTCCGTCAAAGAGAACCTGCGCGGCCGCTAGACCAGCGCCGAAGATGGAGATCAAAGATCCGGGCGCCACGGGACCGGTTTGTAGAGTCGCTGCGTTCGCTACGGTGATGGGCGTCGGCAACTCGGTCAATGCGGCCGGTCCGGGCGACAGTAACAGGACTAGGTTGCTTCCGGAATCGGCGACATAGACAACACCGGAGTTGGGGTCGATGGCTAGCGACCAAGGGGCTGATAGCTGCGTGGCGATCTCGGTTAGAGTTCCACCTGGGGGTAGGACGACGACGCGTTGATTCCCAGTGTCGGCAATCCAAAGATTGCCCGCAGCGTCAATAGCGACTCCTCGCGGGCTCGCGAGTTGGTCCGGACCAACGATGGTTTTCACGATGCCGTCGGGCGTCAGTTCGCGGATGCGGTTATTCCCGGCATCGGCGATGTATAGGTTGCCCGCGGAATCGACGCAAATTCCGCTGGGCGCCTGCAACTCCGCGCCTTGTCCGGGACCATCGCCGTTAAAACCTGGCTGCCCGTTTCCGGCGACGGTCACCAGCACTCCTCCGGCGATTCTGCGAACGCGGTTATTTCCGGAGTCCGATATGTACACCGTGCCATTGAGCCCTTCGGCGACACCTCCCGGACGGTCTAGGGAGGTCGCTGTTGCCGCGAAACCATCCCCGGTGTTCCCTGGATAGCCGGTTCCCGCGAGAGTCAACAGGGTGCTGGGCGATGCGGTCAATTCACGAATCCGGAAGCCTGCAGCATCGGCCATCAGCAGGTTTTGATTGGAATCGAAGGCGATCTGCAGGGGCGAGTTCAGCTGCCCGGAGCCGCCGAGCATTGTGTCGATCTGGCCGTTCGCTGCCGTAACAACGCGGATGCGGGCGTTCGCGGTATCGGCAATCCACAGATTTCCATTCGCGTCGAGCGCAACGCCGGAGGGCGCGTTCAGGCGCGCAAGCGTAGCGGGTCCGCCATCGCCGCGAAAGAGGTAGCCGCCATCGCCAGCGATGGTGGTGACGGCTCCGGATCCCAAGATGCGATAAACGTGCGTGCCATCGGCGACGATCAGGTTACCGGCGGGGTCAAGCGCGAGGTCGCGTGCCGGCACGGGGATGGTGGTGATGGTTCCGGAGGGGGTTAGCTTTCGGATGCGCTGGTTGCCCGCGTCCGCGACATATATGTTGCCGGCGGCGTCGAGCACGACGGCGGTCGGCGTGGCTAATTCCGCCGCCGCGGTTATGGCAGTGGACCCGGTTCCTAGAAAGGTGCTGATCTTGCCGCCGCTGATTTTGCGGATTTTGTTGTTGCCGCTATCGGCGATGTAAAGGTTCCCAAAAGGGTCGAGCGCGAGTCCGGCGGGAGAGTTCAGTTGCGCCAGGGTGGCCAGGCCGCCGTCACCGGACGAGCCGGAAACCCCGGTACCGGCGATGAGGCTGACGGTTCCATCCGGAGCGATTTTGCGGACGCGTTGGCCGTTGAATTCGGAGAAATAGATGTTGCCGGCGGAATCGGCAAGCACGTTGCGCGGGGCTGCCAGTTGAGAGAGAACCGTGGTTACGGCTCCGTTCGGTGAGATTTTCTGTATGCGGTTGTTGCCCAGATCGGCGACGTAAACGTTGCCGGAAATGTCGACTGTGAGGCCGTAGGGGCTACCAAGTGCGTTGACGGTCGAGGTACCCGCGATTGTCGAGATGATGCCGCTGGTGGAGATCATCCGGACTCTTTTGTCCGCCGCGTCAGCTATATATATGTTGCCCGCCGCATCGGTGGCGACTCCCTCGGCGTCGAGTAGAGAGGCGCTGGTGGCAAGGCCGCCGTCGCCGACGTTCGTACCCCCTGCAAAGGTAGAGACAGAGTACGGAAGGGGAAGGCCTCCCGCGGTCAGTACCATGGCCGAAATTACTATTGTTAGGGGAATTCGCATTACTCCCCTTCAGTGGCAAAACTATGCAGGAATTCTCAGGTCAGCCGATAGACAGGTATGCAGTGGCAAAATCTTGTCCTAATACCGCTATTCGTCGCGGGTGTTTTCGTGCAATGTCTCTCCGGAGCGACATTGCATTTCAAGACGGGCGACCTCACGGCGCCGATCAATTTTTCGGATTATCTTACTGATGGAGCACGCCATTTTCGCGCCGGTAAAGCTCATTTTCTATTGGCGTTCAACGGTCCGGTTGGGCAAGACCAGATCGATCTGCTGACGCAGGCGGGGGCGTCGGTTGTGGCGTTTGTTCCAGACAATTCCGTGATGGTTGCCGCGGCGGATACGTTCTCTCCCACGAGTTTGAACATCGAGTTTGCCACGCGGTTGCGGCCGGAGCAGAAGCGGAGCGCCGAGACGACGTTGACCTCGGTGGTGGAATTTCATCCGGATGTGGATCCGGCCGATGCCGCGGCGCTTCTCACCGCGAGCGGTTTGACGATACTGTCGCATCCGGACCTGGCGGTGAATCACTTCCTGGTGCTCGGCTCAACTGAGGGCCTTGAGCAGTGGGACGAAGTCGATTATATTTTTCCGGCATCGCAGGACCTGATCAACGGCGTCCATGTTTATACGTGCGCGTCGGTGGTTTCGGGCAAGGCCGTCGTGCCGATGTACGTGACGGTGGGCCACGGGTGGACCTCTAGCGGACTCGATGGGATCACGCTGCAATACACCTTCTCCGACCTCACGCCTAAGGTCTCCTCAGCGCTCACCGTTCAGGAATTGACGCGCGCTCTGAATCAATGGCCAAAGTACGCGAATGTGCATTTCACGCCTGGGTTGAACCCTCAGGCGCCGGTGACAGTCGCCATCAAGTTCGCTACCTACGATCATGGCGATGGGTATCCATTTGACGGTCCGGGAGGAATCCTGGCGCACACGTTCTATCCGGTTCCGACCAATCCCGAGCCGATTGCAGGAGATATGCATCTGGATGGTTCGGAGAACTGGAACGTCGGCTCCGATACAGATATCTACACGGTCGCATTGCACGAAGCCGGGCACGCGCTGGGCTTGGGCCACACGACTACGGTCAGTGCGCTCATGTATCCGTATTACCGTTTGGGGGAAGAGATTTCGAACGACGATATCGCTGGAATCCAGGCTCTTTACGGCCCGCCCGATGGATCGACGGCGAGTGACCCCGCGCCACCAACTACGACGACCGGTTCAACGCCGCTACCTATCAGTTTGACGATCCAGAGCCCTTCCGGATCCAATCTGCAGACAACAGGAGCGACGGAAGCGGTGTCTGGCCTGGTTTCCAATGCCGTGGGTTCGCCGTCGGTCACGTGGCAGACCGACCACGGGCAAGCCGGCACGGCCACGGGCAGTTCCGCCTGGAGCATCGCGGCAGTACCGCTTTCTACGGGTGAGAATACGATTACGGTAAGCGCGGTGGATAGCAATCACCAGACAGCCACCGGGGCCGTGCAAATCACGAGGACCGTTGCGGCTACGACGCCGACTCCCACTCAGCCAACCGGTCCCACTGGGCCTGATACGCTGCCTCCGACCCTCTCGATTCAGTCTCCGGCTTCAACGATCGTGCAGACCAGTCAATCGACGATTAATGTATCGGGGATGGCTTCCGACAATGTCGGCGTGAGTCAAGTGACCTGGCAAAACACGCTACTGGGAAGTGGGACCGCAACGGGTACGACTAACTGGAGCGCGAACATCGCTGTCTATCCAGGAACAAACACGCTGATCATAAGGGCCTACGATGCCGCCGGGAATAGTAGCTGGCGATCGATTACGGTGGTGCGGAACTGAGTTACGGATTCACGTTGTAATACTTCCGGAAGGGGCCTATGTTCGGATAATAAACAAGGGCGCGGACGATTTCGGCGATCTGACGCACATGGCCCAGGTCGTGAAAGGCCCACTCGTTCAGTAGCTGGCCCAAAGTGATTGTCCCTAGTTCGGGGTGCTTTGCGGTTCGCGAGATGGCTCTCGCCGGAAGAGATGTCAGCCAAGCGACGTTGTCCTCGCGCTGTTCCTCGAAGTGGTCGAAGGAATCTTCGACTTCGCGTCCGGAGTATTGGCCAGAGGCCGAGAGTGACTCCTGATCGTAGATTTCGAGCAAAGGGTTTTCTTCCTTCACCATACGCTCCGCGCGAAGGCGAAAGCCGTGGCCTTCGACGTGAGATAAGTGCTCCAGCACCTCGGCGATCGACCAGCGGTCCGGGGCCGGCTTCCAAACTGTCTGCT
>Ga0302326_10008653_pt1 | contig 22404 bp, 20 predicted proteins | sample Palsa_T0_3_FD_202264 | JGI IMG/M metagenome (GOLD analysis project Ga0302326, IMG submission 202264) | Peat permafrost microbial communities from Stordalen Mire near Abisko, Sweden - Palsa_T0_3 | ecosystem: Environmental > Terrestrial > Soil > Palsa > Peat permafrost | place: Sweden: Abisko... | reverse complement strand
GAGCGGCACCGAGAGAATCGACGTGGCGGTCGACGCGTAGACGGCCGTCGCGTTGACGGCGACGCAAGGCTGCTGAAAGACACCGGCGAGCGTGAGACCCTTCGCGAGGTCGGTCTTGGCGCCGCCGTCGATCGGGACCTTCTGCACGGTGGCCGAGCCGGCCCAGTAGACGTTGGTCGAGTCCACGGCGACATCGAGCGGATCGTCCACCAGGTTGGCCACCAGCGTCTCGGCACCACCATCGCCGCCCGTGAGCGGAGCCTTCAGAATCGTGCCGTCGTCGGGGCCGGCCCAGTAGGCATTCGTGCCATCCATGGTGACCAGCCCACCCTGGTCGGTGTTGCTCGCGATCGCAACCGGCGTCCCGCCGGCCGACGGAACACTCATGATGCTGCCCATGCCGGTGAGGTTGCCCAGCGCCATGTACGTCGTCGTGAAGACGACATCGGTGCCGTTGGCCGCGATGCCGCCGACGTTCTTCTGTCCGGTGGCAAGCGTGACGACCGTGCTCTCGCCCCCGCTGCTAGAGCCGCCGCTCGACCCACTACTGGAGCCGGTGCCGGACCCACTACTGGAGCCACCGCTGGACCCACCCGCAGCGGCGTCTCCGCCGCTCGATCCGCCATCCGGCCCGCCTCCCGCACTGGACGAGCACGCGGCAGCGAACAGCAGGGGAACGCACGCGCCCACCATGGCGAAAGACGGGATCCTCATTCTCTACTCCGGGTCGGAACGAGCTGCAGGACGCAGCCCTTCGGGCACGGATACCACCGATCACTTCGACGGTGCGGCTGTCTTCGCCTTGGACGCGTTCGCGCGGTCGGGGATCCGCTGCGCATCCGTCGGAGAGAACGCCGTGACCTCCGAGGGAGTCTTGCTGGGCTGGCTCGACGACGCGCAAGCGCCGATGGCCAGCGGCACCAGCACCGACGCATAAAGGCCCGCCAAGGCCAAGTCGAAGGGACGCATCGACGTTCGAAACACCTTCATCGACGAACCTCCGCCGCTACCGCGCCCGACAACTACCAAGCGCCCCGGGAAGGAAGGTGTAAATTTGCCGGGCCGGCCCATCAGGATTCCATCAATTGACGCTTGGACACGACCGGGCAAGTGCCGCGATGCGCCGCTGAAACGCGGGTGACACGAGCGGCGCATCGGCCCCACCCGCGGTCAGCGCGCTTGCCGGGGTACAATCGCCGAGACGGCCATGGATCACTCGCCCCCCATCGAGCACAGCGTGCCGGTTGCCTACGCGGAGCCGCTTCTGCAGCTCGTGCGGCGGTGGAACGTCTCCGCCGAGGAACTCCTCGGCCACCTCGGTCTGACGGAGGCCGATGTGCAAGATCCGCGGCGACGCCTTGCGCTGCCCGTCTTCAGCGACCTCCTCGAGCGCGCGCGCACCCTAACGGGCGAGCCCGGCCTCGGGTTTTACCTCGGCCTGCAGAAGCGCGTCTCGATGTACGGCTACCTGGGCTTCGCCGCGATGAGCGCCGCCACGCTACGCGAGGCCATCGAGATGTTCATCCGCTTCACGCCGACATTGACGACTTCCGTCGGGCTGAGCCTGCACGTCGACGGGGGCATGGCCTCGCTCACCTTCGTCGAGAACGCCGACCTCGGGCCGTCGCGCGACGTGGGGCTGCTCAGTGTGCTCGTGGGCATGCGCCAGATCGCCTCGAGCCTCACGGGCCGCGAGCTCGAAGGCGAAAGCGCCGACCTGGCCTTGCCGGAGCTCCCGTACTTCCACCGGTTCCGGCACCTGCTGCCCAGAACGCGGTTCAATCAGCCGACGACGCGCGTGCTGTTCGACGCCGCCTACCTCGACTTGCCCCTGACGCAAGCCGACCGCCCTGCGGAGCGCCTCGCGCGCGAGCAGTGCGAGCGCGCGCTCGAGGCGTTGCCCTTCGACGGGAACATCGTCGAGCGGGCGCGCCGCGCCATCGGGACGCCGGACACCGAGGGTTTTTGCTCTCTCGAGGAGGTCGCCGGCGTTCTCCGCCTCTCTCCCCGCACCCTCAAGCGAAAGCTCGCCGCACGGGGGACCTCGTTCTCGTCACTGCTGGATGCGGAGCGGCGGGACCGGGCGCTGGTGATGCTGCAGTCGCACTCCGCCTCATTGCAGGACGTGGCCGACCGGCTCGGCTACTCCACGCTTTCGCACTTCGTCCGCGCGTTTCGCCGATGGACGGGCGTCACGCCGGCCGTCTACCGGCGGAGGTCGGCGTCGCCGCTCCCCTCGCGGCCCCAGCTGCGCGTGGTCCGCGTGCGACCACTCACTGGAACGTAACGGCGACGAGCCCCACCGACGACGGCCAGTTGGCGATCGTCAGCGCCTCGCCCACCGTGGATGGATCCTCCTGTCCCGGGGTGAAGCTGTAATCCACGAAGGCGGGCATCGTCGCCGGGAGGTAGACGTCGGTGAACGCGATGAAGAATGTGCTGTACGGAAGGCCCAGGTCCGTCTTGCCGTTCTGGTTGGCGTCGTCCATGAAGAGGCCAACGGTGCCTCCGGCCAGACTCGACGTGGCGAGCGCCTGATCGCCGGAGTTCGCGCTCGTCAGCACCTCGGTCCCGCCGACGGTGAGGGTCGCGCCGAGGTCCTGCCGGAACGCTCCTCCGTACCAGCGCGCCAGCACGGTCACCGAGTTGGCGCTGCGGATCGCATGGCCCGTGGTGAGCCCCGCGATGAGGCCGCCTACGGACGAACCGTCGCTGCTGCTCGCGGGCGTCAGCAGGCGCATGAGGCGGTTGTCGCGCACGAACGGCGTGAAGTACTGGTACCCGACGAGGTTGCCCTGCGCGTCGTAGCCCGCGATCTCGTACTCGACGCCTCGCTTGATCTGGATCGGGCCGAAGTGCCCGCTGGAGTCCGACGGAGGGACGGTGATGTCGGGACCTGGCACGCGCGGCGTACCGCTCAGCTCGTGCATCTGCACCATGCCCGTGACGGGCGTGTTGTCCGCGAACGTCTCTGCGACGCCCTCGATCGTGACGGGGTCATCGCCGCACTGCACCGTCGTGTACTGGGGGTCCTTGCCGCCGTTCAGGTAGCGGTACACCTGGATGAACGAGGGCGTGGACGCCGCGAGCGCAAAGTGGTCCTCCACCTCGAAGGTCACCTGGATCACGTTGCAGGGCGGAGGCCCGCCGTCCTCGCCGCCGTCGTCGCCCGCGTCGGAGGGAGGGAAGCCCGTGCCGGCGTCGCTCGGCACCGGGGCGCCGCCGTCGACCGAGAGGGTGCATACCGAGTCGCCGATGCAGTGGTTGGGGTGCCCACCAAGGTCATGCAAAGACGAGATGCTCAGCGTCTGCACGGCGCCGACGTTGAGCGCAGGGCTCTGCGGTGACGAAAAGTTGATGTAGTGGGCGACCTTGTCGGCGTGCAGGCCCAGGTACGTCCCGCAATGGGCCGTTCCCTGCGAGTGGCCGGCCAGGTCCACCTGGGTGAACGCGGGGTTGGCCGCGAGCACCTGGTCGACCAGGGCGTCGATCTTCCCGCAACCTTGGGGGTCGTTCGCGCTCGTGCAGTCCTCGCCCGGAGAGTCGCCGAGGGAGTTGTAGTCGATCGCCACGATGCGATCTTGGCAGTAGCCGTTGCTGCCGAGGAGCGCGGCGATGTGCTCGAAGTTGTCTCCCGAGCCGTAGGTGCCGTGCACGAAGACGATGGGGCGCAGCGACGTGTCGCAGTTCGTCGAGCTCACCACGACCGGGCACGTCAGGCCCGGAGGGGCCGCCGCGTCCGGGCTGCCGGACGACGAACCCGAGCTCCCGCACGCGCACAACGCGGACGCGACGAGCCCGAGCGTTGCCGCAGTCCTCGCCGCCCATAAGGCGAATCCTTCACGCCCCGCGATCTCCCCGATGACACGATGATGCATTCGTTTTCCTCGCCCGACACCGTGCTTTGCGGTCGCCGAGGGTGGTAGCCCAGCGCGTGCCAAAAGATGTCCCTCGGAGGCCACGGTTCACGTCACGTGGAGGGCAGCGTGTCGTCGGTGATCCCAATCTCAGCCACGTCGTCGTCGCGTTCCGACGACAGCCGACTTTTCCTCGATTCACGACCTCCCCCGTGCCCGTTGGTCATCAGGCGTGGCCGCTCGTGGCCCTCGACAGGACGCCGGCCGCCGTCTACGCCCTTTGCAGGTTGATTGGAGCAAATCCCATGAAAGACACGTCGTTGCGGGCGCGGGGCGGCGCCATCACGGTTGCGTTGGCAATCGCAGGGGCAGCCGTCCTCGCCTCGTCCACGGCGCGCGCGCATATCGTCCTGAACTATCCGACGCCCTGGACGGTGGACTCCGACGGTCTGGGCGATCCGCAGAAGGCCTTCCCCTGCGGTGTACAGTCGACCGACACGTACACCATGAGCAACGTGGTCACGGCGTTTTCTCCGGGCCAAACGATCACGGTGAAGTGGACCGAGGAAATCGCCCACGACGGATGGTTTCGCATCGCCCTTTCGTACGCGGACGGCGCAGAGTTCCAGAGCACGACGGATTTCCCCGAGCCGACCTACCAGACCACCAACGGCGCTTTCGGAACGATGTCGGTCGACGCGGGCATCGAGAACCCCGTCGTCCCGCCCGTTCTGGCCGACGGCCTGTGGCAGCACCTGGCGGTGAACGTCACGGCGCCCAAGCAATACTCGCAAGCCATCACCCTACCGACGCGTCCCTGTGCCCAGTGCGTCCTGCAGGTGATCCAGATCATGCTCAATCACCCGGTGAACCAGCCGGACAACGTGTCCGGAGCCGGCTTCACCTACCACCACTGCGCCTTCATCTCGATCGCGGCAGGCGGGGACGGCGGAACCCAACGAGTGGCGGACGCCGGAGCGGGTGACGGGGCGACGGTCGTGCAAGGCGGCTCGGGCTCGTCGAGCGGAACGAACGGGTCGAGCGGTTCGACGGGGTCGACGGGCTCGGGGAGCTCCGGTGGGACCACGGCATCGAGCGGCGCAGGCTCGTCGGGCTCGAGCGGGTCTTCGGGGTCGACGTCGAACGGCGCGTTCGGCACGGGCCAAAGCTCCGGTGGGGGATGCTCGTGCTCGACCATGGGCGCGAAAGGCGGAGGGATGCTCGCGGGGCTCACGGGGCTCGCCTTCTCCGCAGCGTTCGTCCGCCGGCGTCGGCAAAAGGGGCGTGACCCCGCGGATCAGTCTCGCAACATCAACGATTGAGAGCCCGGTCGGCCAGCTCCGCGAGCAAGCGCTCGATCCGCAGCATCCAGTCGAGGCGCGAACGCGAATGGGCGTAGTCCATCGCCGCGTAGAGGTGGGTTTGCTCGAGATCGAGTCGCTCCGGCGAGCGCTCGAGGAGGTCGACATAGTGCGCGACGAATCGCTCGCCCGGGAACCGCGTCCTCTTGGCGACCGCATAGCGGACGACCGCGTGGAGGGCGTGGCGGCCGGCAAAGGGCGTCTGAACCAGGTGCCATGCGCAAAGCCGCGACAGCGCGCTCCGCGCCTCGCCCGGTGACCTGACCGCGGCGAGCTTTGCGAGTGATACGGCATCGACATGGTCGCCGTCCGTCGCTGCGAGAACGGCCATCATGCGCCTCTCCTGCGGCCCGAGGCGTGCCCAGGCCCACCGGACGAGGAGCGAAACCTCGGGAAGGTCGTCCTCGTGCTCCACGGCCTTCACGTCGAGGACGCCATGGCGGGCGAGCCAGTCTCGCAGCGCGCCCACGGTGGCGGCGCCCGTTCTCACGAGCGCATCGGCGATATCCAGCGCCAGAGGATTCTGTCGAAGCCAAGCCGTGAGCTCGCGGACGCGCGTGAACGCGGCTTGCCCTGTCAGGGACCGCGGGGCCGACACCGGAAAGATCGTGACCCCGGAGAGCAAGCATCGTCGTGCCGTCACCACCCAGCTGACGGGCGACGACGCGAGCTCGTTCAGCAGGGTCGCCACGGCCGCGTCGTTCTCGTGGTTGTCGAGCACGACGAGGCACCGGCCCCTCGCGCCAAGCACCTCACGAAGCCCACGAAGGCGCGCGGCGCGCGCTCCGGGCGCGGCACCGAACCGAATCGCCATCATCTCGACCAACGTCGACGCGTCCCAAGGGCCCGAGCGAAACCAGTGCGTGCCGCCCGGAAAGGCGGAGCGCGCGCGGTGGCCGAGCGCAGACGCGAGCATCGATTTGCCGCTGCCGCCGGAACCAACGAGGGCGATCCGCGTCGGCCGTGGCGATTGGAGCAATCGGAGCAAGGTCCGGAGCTCGGCCTGGCGGCCTTTCAGGCCAAGAGGTCTGGGAGGGAAGAGGTTCGTATTCGGCTCTCGCATTTGTATTGATAGTTTCCGAACGTTCGTGCGCCGAATCTTGACGGTCGCCTGATCCGCCGCGACCTAGATTGCTGCAAGCTCCCGATGGGGCTGAAGGTTGAGGGTCTCATGAACAGGCACACACGTTTTCTCGGATTTGCGGCGCTTCTCGGTTCCGGACTGGTCCTAGGCTGCGAAGCCGCACCGGCCCCCAAGAGCCCGGCCGACCAGGCCGCGGCGTTCCACGAGGGCCGCTGCACGGCCCAAGCAGGCGACCGCGCGGTCGCGAAAGTCTTGGACGGCTCGGCCGTCGAGCGTGTCGAGCCGCTTTACAGTACGGCGACGTCGAACAAGACGACCAACCCCCGGTTGCTGGGCGCCGCCATCGAGGTCACACCGGTGCGCGGTGAGACGGCGGAGTGGCTCGCTCGTGCTCTCGAGTGCCACGGCGCGCAGCAGGTGATGCTGCACGCGAGTGGCGGCCCGACGAAGAGCGATCCGTTCTTTCTCCCCGAGTCGATGGTCGAAATCGACGTGGCATCGGCGGCGGACGGGTATCGCGTCACGGTGAGCAGCCCCTCGGTCGCGGAGGCCAATGAGATTCTCGATCGGGCGCGGGCCCTGACGCGCGATCGAGCCGAACGGCACGAGGGGCCGACGGCGTCGTTCGAAGTGCGTTGATGGTTGGCTGACAAGCTGAACGGCCGGCGGACGGGCTCGCTGGGGGGCTCGTTCGCCGGAGACGCGCCTTGCGTGCGACGGCCGGCGATTGCTGCGGGAACGCGGAGTCCTCGCACGTGCACAGCGCGTCAACAATGACGTCGCAAGCAAAGGCCCCACACCCAGCACGATCCACGTACGAGTCGATAGCGCCGCGAATATCGACTGGCACTGCGGTTGCTTTGTGAGGTCCACGAAAGGATCCACAACCAATGAGCACTCAGAGCGATCGGATGGAAGGCGTTGCGCAGCAGGTCGGCGGCAAGATCAAGGAGGTCGCCGGAAAGGTCCTCCGAGACGACGAGATGGTGGCCGAGGGCAAAGCCAAGCAAGTCGAGGGCAAGGCGCGCGAGGAAGCCGCCAAGGCCACCGAGCGCGGCAAGGGCAAGATCGAGGAAGCCGTGGGCGCGGTGAAGAACCGCGTCGGCGCCGTCTTCGGCGACGAGGAGCTGGAAGCCGAAGGCAAGGTGAAGGAGCTTCACGGCGAAGCCCGTCAGAAGGCCAACCGTTAGAGCAACCGTCGTTCCGATGGGAGAGAGAACCGCCAGGACGCCAGGGCCGCCAGGTGAACAATCCTGGGGTTCTTGATTGATCCAAACCAGGCGTCTTTTGGCGTCCTGGCGGTCGAATTCTCTTCTTCTCGTCGTCACGCTCCATGGTCGCCTCCTCCCTTCTCAGGCTGGCGACTCGCGCGGCAGCTCCACGCGAAACGTCGTCCCCGCTTCGGGCGTCGAATTCACGTCGATCGTGCCGTCGTGCGCGATGACGATCTGCCGGACGATGTAAAGTCCGAGGCCCAGGCCGTCGCCCGCCTGCCGCTGCGCACCGCGCCGGAACGGGTCGAAGATGTGCGGCCGCAACGCCTCGGGGATCACTCCCCCGTTGTGCACCTCGACGATCACCTTCGAGCCCTCGCCCCATACACGGACCTCGGCGCCCTGCTCCTGCGTGCCGTAGATGAGGGCATTGCCGACGAGGTTCGCGACCACCTGCGACAGCCTCTGCGCGTCCCACTTGCCCGCGAGCGGGGCCCCGCCGTCGTCGCCGTATTTCACGGCGAGCGTCCGATCGGGGTGCGCCACGCGCAGATCCTCGAAGACTTTGTCGGCGAAGCTCCGGAAACTTGCGGGGGACCGCTCGACGACGATCCCACCGCCGAGACGCGCGCGCGCCAGGTCGTTCAGCTGGTCGAGCATTCCTTTCATTCGATCGACGCCCGACCGCATGCGCGCGAGGATGCGCCTGGGACCTGGATCGGTGACGTCCGACTCGAGCAGGTGCACGCCCGTCAGCACGGTGCCGAGCGGCGAGCGCAAGTCGTGGCTCACCGCGGCGACGAACATCTCGTTGAGCCGGAGCATCTCGCGAAGCTCGGCGGCGAGCTGGTCGCGTTCGACCTGCTGCTTGTGGAGCTGCACGAAGACGTTCACCTTGTGGCGGAGCATCGCCGCGTCGATGGGCTTGAAGAGAAAGTCGACCGCGCCCACGTCGTAGCCGCGAAACATGCGGCTATGCTCGCGCGTCCCGGCTGTCAGAAAGATGATCGGGACGTGCCGCGTGCGCTCGGTGCCCCGCATCAATTCGGCGAGCTCGAAGCCGTCCATCTCCGGCATCTGCACGTCGAGCAGCGCCAGGGCCACATCGTGCACCAGCAAGAGCTCGAGCGCTTCGCGGCCCGAGATTGCCCGCAGCGGCTCGATGTCGTCCCGGTCGAGCAGCGCCTCGAGCACGCGCAGGTTTTCTTCGACGTCGTCGACGAGCAGCACCTTGACGCGGGCGTTGGCGGTCACGGTGCCATCACCATGGCGCGCAGCGCCGAAGCCATGCCCGCCAGCGGCACGGCGTGCGCGCTCGGCACCGCGGCAAGCACGGCGGCCGGCATGACCGGCACCTCCGTCGTCGCCGGCTCCTGCACCAGCGTCCGGCCTCCCCCCTCCGCGATGACCCGCGCCCCTTCCGCCCCGTCGTGACTCGCCCCCGTGAGCACCACCCCGACGAGGCTCGGGCCGAACGCGACCGCCGCCGACTCGAAGAGGACGTCGATGGACGGTCGCGAGAAATTCACGGGAGGCTCGATGGAGAGCGCGCAGCGCCGGTCGCGCGTGACGAGCAGATGGTAATCCGCCGGGGCGAAGTACACGCAGCCGCGCTCGATCGCGGCGAAAGACTCGGCCTCGAGCACGCGCATCGCGCACCGCGGGGCAAAGAGCTCCGCCAGGAGGTGCGGCGTGGACGGCAGCACGTGCACGACCACGAGCACGGGCGGGAAGTCGGCCGGGAGCTTCGGCAGCACTTCGCCGAGCGCGGCGACGGCGCCCGCCGACCCGCCCACGACGACGGCCTCGACGCCGGCGCGCGCGCCTAATGCCGCCGGTACCATCGTTCCTCCGCGTCGAAGGCGTCGAACCCCATCTCGTGGCGTGAGAACCGCAGCGTCTCTTTGGCGCCGAGCCCGAGAAAGCCGCGAAGGCTCAGCGCGTCGTGAAAGAGGCCGACGGCGCGGTCTTGGAGCTCGCGTTCGAAGTAAATGAGCACGTTTCGGCATGAGACGACTTGGACCTCCGAGAAGACTGCGTCGGTCGCGAGGCTGTGGTCCGAGAAGACCACGTTCTTGCGCAGCGTCCGATCGAACACCGCCGAACCATAGTTGGCCGTGTAGTAGCTGGAGAGCGAGCACGTGCCACCGCTCGCTTGATGATTGGCCGTGAACGCCCTCATTCGATCGAGCAGATAGATACCGGCCTCGGCCGCCTGCAAGGCACTCGGGTTGATGTCCGTCGCATAAATCATCGTCCGGTCGAGGAGGCCCTCTTCCAGGAGGAGGACCGCGAACGAGTAAACCTCTTCGCCGTTGGCGCAACCGGCGACCCAGAGCTTGATGGACGGATACGTCCGGAGCACCGGGACCACCCGCTCCCGAAACGCGCGAAAGTACCCCGGATCGCGGAAGAGGTCGCTCACCTGCACCGTCAGGTACTGAAGGAGCTGCGTGAAAGCCGCGGGATCCTGCACCACGAGCTCCTCGAGCCCCGAGAACGTCTTGCAGCCGAGCGCGATCATCCCTTGCACCGCGCGCCGCCGCACGGAAGCCGAGCTGTACCGGCGAAAGTCGTAGTGATAGCGCGAGTAGATCGTGTCGATCAGCCGACGAAGCTCGATGTCGTCGTCCATCACGTCTTCGGCATCCAGACACGCAAGAGAGAGAGCAGCATTTCGATGTCGAGCGGCTTGGCCAGGTAGTCGTTGGCCCCGGCGGCAAGGCACTTCTCCTGATCGTCGCGCATGGCCTTGGCCGTCAGCGCGATGATCGGGAGCTTGCTCCACGCGGGGTTCTTGCGGATCTCGCGGCTTGCCTCGAGGCCGTCCATCTCGGGCATCATGATGTCCATCAGAACGAGGTCGACCGACGGTTCCTTGGAGAGCGCGGCGAGCGCCTCCTTGCCGTTGCGCGCGATGGACACGCGCGCGCCCTTGGGCTCGAGCACGCTCGTTATCGCGAACACGTTGCGCACGTCGTCCTCCACGACCAGGATCGTGCGCCCCTCGAAGATGGCCTCGCGGTGGCGCGCGTCCTTGAGGAGGCGCTGCTGCTCGGGCGGCAGCTCGGCCTCGACCTGGTGCAGGAAGAGGGTCACCTCGTCGAGCAGGCGCTCGGGCGAGCGAGCGCCCTTCACGATGATCGACTTCGAGTGCCGGCGCAGGCGCTGCTCCTCGGCGGCCGACAGCGCGCGCCCCGTGTACACGATGACCGGCGGCACCGAGGAGCGCTCCTGGGTCGCCATCGTCTCGATGAGGTCGTAGCCGCTCGCCCCGGGCATTCCGAGGTCGGTCACGACGCAGTCGAACGTGCCGTTGCGTAGCAACCCGAGCGCGTCCTCCGCGTTTGCCGCCGTCGTGATCTCCACGTCGCTCCGCTCGAGCAGCTTCGCGACGCTCTCCCGAAGCTCGGTATCGTCCTCGACCACCAGGACGCGGCGCGCCCGATGGTCCGAGCGGTCCTCCAGCGTCTTGAGGGCCTGCACGAGCTGGTCGCGCTGCACGGGCTTCATCAGGTACGCGACGGCGCCCATCGAGAGCGCCGCCTCGGTGAAGTCCGTCGCGGAGATGACGTGGACCGGCACGTGCCGCGTCGTCGGATCGCGCTTGAGCCGATCCAGCACGGACAGCCCCGAACAATCGGGGAGCTTGATGTCGAGGACGATTCCCATCGGCGAGTACTTCTTCGCGAGCCGGAGCCCCTCGCGGCCCGTCGTCGCGATCACGGACTTGAAGCCCGCCTCCTCCGCGACGGCCGCGAGCGCTTGCCCGAACCCCTCGTCGTCCTCGACGACCAGCACGAGGCGGTCGCCTGGCTCGATCGCCGGGTCGTCGTGCGGCGTGGCGGACGCGACGCCATTGGTCGCGTGGGGCCTCGCTGACGACGACGGCGCCCGGACCGACGGTGCGGGGGTTCGCACGGACGACGCCACGAGCCCGGCCACCGGCTCGGTCGCCCCGCGGAACGACGTGGGCAGCGTGAGGACGAAGGTGCTGCCCCGCCCCACCTCGCTCGTCACCGCGATCTCGCCGCCGAGCAGGCGCGCCAGCTCGCGGGAGATCGACAACCCGAGGCCCGTCCCCCCAAACTTGCGGTTCGTCGTGCCGTCCGCCTGGCGGAACGCCTCGAAGATCATGTCGTGCTGCTCGTGAGGGATCCCGATGCCGGTGTCCCGCACCGCGAACGCGACGCCTTCCGGACGGGCCGAGATCTCGACCGCCACCTCGCCCCGCTCGGTGAACTTGAGCGCGTTCGATACGAGGTTCTTCAGGACCTGCTCGAGCCGATTCGCATCGGTCTCGATCGACGCGGGGACCCCCGGCGCCAGCGTGACCGTGAACCGGAGGTCCTTGTCGTCGGCCACCGGCTCGAAGGTGCGCTGCAGGTTGGTGCGCACCCGGTCGAGACCCACCGGTCCCGGGTGCACGTCGAGCTTGCCGGCCTCGATCTTGGAGAGATCGAGGATGTCGTTGATGAGCATCAACAAATCGTTGCCCGCCGAGTAGATCGTCTCGGCGAACTGGACCTGCTCCGGCGTCAGGTTGCTGTCGCGGTTGTCCGCGAGCAGCTTTGCCATGATGAGCGAGCTGTTGAGCGGCGTCCGCAGCTCGTGGGACATGTTCGAGAGAAACTCGCTCTTGAACTGACTCGCCCGCTCGACCTCACGGACCTTGGCGGCCACGTCCGCCCGCGCCTCGGCGAGGTTGCGGTTCTGCTCCTCGAGCTCTTCGCGCTGCTCGACGAGGTTACTGTTCGTCTGCACGAGCTCGGCCTGCTGGCCTTCGAGCTCGCGCTGCGTCGCCTTCAGCGTCGTCGCTTGCGTCTCGAGCTCCTCGTTCGCGACGCGCAGCTCCTCCTGTTGCGTCTGCAGCTCCTCGGCCTGCCGCTGGGTCTCCTCGAGCAGCTCGCGCAGCTGGCGCTTGCTCTCCGCCGAACGAACGGCCACGGCGATGCTCTCGCCCACGCGCTGGAGCAGCTCGAGCGCGCGCGGCTCGACCGGATGGAGATAGCCGAGCTCGATGACCGCTTGCACGATCCCGTCCGACTTCGCCGGGATGAGCACGATCTCGCCGGGATCGACTTCGCCCGTACCCCCGCGGACTTTGAGGAAGTCGGATGGGACGTCCTTCACGCGAAGGAGCGACGGCTCGTGCGCTGCCCGGCCGATCAGCCCCTCGCCGTCGGCGAACGTCTCGGGCCCTGCCACCCGTGCATCGAGCGAGAAGCCCCCCCGCCTGCGCCACTGCACGCCTTCCCGCGCGAAGAACGCCCCCACGGCGGCCCCCGTCGCCGTCGACAGCGTCGCGAGGCTCTCCGCACCGAGCTCCGCGAGCGACCTATCGCCCTGCAGGCCGTGCACCACTTTGGCGAGGTTCGCGCGCACCCACGCCTCGGCCTCCACCTCGTGACGCGAACGCATCTCGGCGTCGAGCGCTGCGCCGAACGAGGCGCTGATGGCCCGGAGCTGCTGCCGAGAGAAGAACGCGAGCAGCACCGCCGAGCCGCCGAGCAGCGCCACGAAGAGCACCTTCGTGCGGTCCGACGACAGATGGGACGTCGCCATGCGCTCGCGCCGCAAGCCTTCCTCGACGTCCATGGCCGCGCGCATGGCGTCGCGAACGCCGTCCATCAGCGCCTTGCCGTCGCGCATCGCCTCGTCGGAGCGCGCACCCGGCAAATCCTGCCCCTTGAGGACCGGCGCCACCCAGTCGGTCCACTGCTCGTGCCGTCGCCGCGCCTGCTCGAAGCGCGCCTGCTGCGCCGGGTTGTCGACCACGAGCTCGTGCAGCCGCGCGAAACCGTCGCTCGGGTGAGCGCGCTGGAAGGGCTCGAGGAACAACCGGTCCCCCGTGACGAGGTACCCGCGGACGCCGGTCTCCTCGTCGATGATCTGCTTCAGCGTCTCGCTGGCCGTGCCGACGACTTCGGTGCTGTGCTCGACCCAGCGCGCGTCCTCGGCCATGAAGAGGACCTGCGCGCCGAGGAGCGTCCCCAGCACGGTCAACAGCACGACGGGCGCGGCGACCGCGAGGGCGAGCCGCCGCGCGAGGTCGGCGCGGGGCGTTCGTCGGGAATCGGGGGACGGTTCCGACGTAGGGGCCTGGGCCGGCATTCAGCCCACAGCTTTACTCATGCAGCGCGCGCCGGAAAGGGCCGAGCTCGAACGAGTTTAGGTCGCGTTCGCTTGATCTACCTGACGAGCTCGACGGGCTGGAGTGATATGCAGGATGGTCATGCTGAGGACGCTGCACTCCGTTGGGGCTCACGTCCTCCTCGATCTCTACGGCATCCCTGCCGCGCGGCTCGATGATCCGGACCACCTCCGCGCTTGTCTCGAGCAGGCCGCCCGCGACGGCGGCGCGCATGTCGTCGAGTCGCGCTTCTCCCGCTTCTCGCCTCACGGTGCGAGCGGCGTCGTCATCCTGGCCGAGAGCCACCTGGCCGTGCACACGTGGCCCGAGCTGGGATTCGCTGCGGTCGACGTCTTCACATGCGGCCCGCCCTCCGTGGCGGACGGCGTGGCCGACGCCGTCGTGAGGTTGCTCGCGCCGACGAGGTGCGACAAGAAGAGCATCGCGCGCGGGCAACCGGCGCCATGACCCTCCGTGAAGTGAGCTGCCCGGGCTGCGGGGCCCCCCGCCGGATCGCAAACCCGGCCACGATGATGTTCGTGTGCGCGTACTGCGGAAGCCCGGTGTACTGGGACGCGGAGCAGGTGCGCTCGATCGGGACGAAGGCGGCGCTGACGGAGGGGTTTACACGGCTCTACCGCGACGCGAGAGGGAGCCTCCGCGGCAAGCGCTTCGAGACGCTCGGACGTGTGCGCTACGACTTCGGCCGCGGCTTCTGGGACGAGTGGTACCTCCGGTGCGACGACGGCACGACCGCCTGGCTGACCGAAGACAACCACGAGCTTTGTCTGGAGTGGCGCGTGAACGAGTTCCCGCCGCCGGACAACGGGTTCGCGCGCGTCACGTTCCGCGGCCTCGAGTTCGTCGTCGAGGAGCGAGGCGAGGCCCAGTGCATCGGCGCCGAAGGGGAGCTGCCCTTCGTGGTCAGCTTCGGTGAGCGCTACAGGTACATCGACGGCTCGAGCCCGGACGGCAAGCACTCGCTCGGCATCGAATATGACGCTGGCCCGGGCGCGGTCTTCCTCGGCGACTGGCTCGCGCACGGGGAGCTCACGCTCGACGATGAAGGCGAGGACTGGACGTGAACGAGCCCGTCGGACGCATCCGCCCCACGCTCGTCCCTCGCACCGTGAGGTGCACGGCGTGCGGCGGCACGCTCACGCAGCGGTCCGATGCCCTGCGGTTCGTCGTCTGCCGCTACTGTGGCGCGCACCTCGAGCTGGGCGACGTCGAGGCGCGCGTCCTCGCCAAGGGGGAACGGAACAGGCCGGGCTTCGCCTACGAGATCGACCACGCCTTCGTCTGGGAAGGCGTTCGCTACGTCGTGGCGGCTCGCATGGTCTTCACTCAGGAAGACGACGGCGAGGTGAGCGAGACGGTCGAGTACCTCCTGTGGAGCCCGCGACGGGGCACGCTGTACCTCGACTACGACGATGGGCGCTGGCTGCTCTCGTGGATGGTGCACGTCATGCCCCGCTGCGACGACGCGTTCTCGCTCGCCGAAGGCGCTCACGTGAACACCCACGATGGTCAGGGCTGGACGCTCGAGGAGGTGGGCACGAGCCGCCTCGCGTACATCGACGGTTCGCTTCCGTGGGTCGCGCGCGTCGGTGACACCGTCGGCTACGCGACGTTCCGGGCCGCGGCGGACCGAGACAAGGGGTACGAGGTCGAGCGTGACCACGGGGAGATCGAGTTCTGCCTGTTTCGCGCCGTCTCGCGACAGGAGCTCGATGTCGCCTCGGGCAAGCCGAAGGAACCCGACACCGCGGCCGCCAAGCCGCGGGAGCACGGCGGCCCCGCACCTTCACTCGATGAAGACCTCGAGGGCATCCTGCCGCGCGACGACACCGCCGCGACCCGGCGCTGGCTGCTCTGGATGAGCGGCGCGGCCGCCTGCTTCTGCCTCTTGAACCTCGGCGTCGCGGCTCACGCGTCGAGCTCCGCGGTCCAAGTCCTCGACCGCACGATCCCCCCCGGCTTCAAACCGCCGCCGCCCCCTCCCCCGCCGGCGGTCGAGAAAGACGAACCCGACGACCCGCTGGAGCCCGTCGAGCCTCCCGACAATTCGCCGCCGGAGCCCGAGGAGGTCCCAGTCGTCGGCGGCGTGGAGCTCCCGACCGGTTCGTTCAGGCTCGAGAAGGACACCTTCCTGCGGATCGAGTTCTCGGCCCCAGCCCTGATGAACAGCTGGGCGTCGGTCGACGTCGCCGTGGTCCAAGGCGACGACGACGCGACGCACATCATGGACGCCGAGCTCACGCGCTACAGCGACGACGACCCTGACGAGAGCACGGTCAGCGACACGCTCGACGCGTGGATCGACGACCCCGGGAGTTATCATCTCGTCGTGCGCCTCCTCGGGGCGCGCGGCACCAGCGAGACCGGCGGAGACATCCCCGTCCCCGTCCGCATCCAGGCGTGGGCGATGCCGAGGCTGCCGTTGCCTTTCTATCTGATGGCGATCGCTTCGGGGGTCATGGCCGTGGTGCTGTTCGTCGTGTCGAGGGTCACGGGCCGCCGCCGGACGCCCGCAGAGAAAGAGGAGGACGACGAATGAGCCGCACCGCCCGCGCCGTCGTCTCGGTCGCCGTCGTCGGGGCCCTCACCGGCGGGACGGTGCTCGCCCACACCGGCGGCATCCAGAGCCGCTTCGCCGAACAACCGGACGATCCCGTCAGCATTCGCCACGAGAGCGTCGACGGGCACGGCTTCTTCGGGTCCTGGACGGGGCGCTCGCACTGGGGCGGGGGGATGCACGGAGGAAAGTGACCACTCTGGCGAAGCCGCGCGGGCGTGTCCTGCTTCTCTTCTCCGTCTTCGTCGTCGCGGCCTGCGGCCTCGCGTACGAGCTCGTCGCCGGGACGCTGTCGTCGTACCTCCTCGGGGACGCCACCACTCAGTTCTCGCTGACGATCGGCGTCTTCCTCTGCGCGATGGGGGCAGGGTCGTGGCTCGCGCGCTTCGTGAAGTCGGACCTGCTGGTCCGCTTCGTCGAGCTCGAGGTGGCAGTCGGCGTGCTCGGCGGCGCGTCGTCCATCGCACTCTTTGCCGTGAGCGCGTGGGCCGAGCCCACCTTCCCGGTCTTCTTCTATCTCCTCCTGTCGGTGCTGGGCGCGTTCGTGGGCGTCGAGGTGCCGCTCATCGTGCGGATCGTCAAGCACGAAGGGGGCTTCAGCGAAGCGCTCAGCGACGTGCTCGCGCTCGACTACCTCGGTGCGCTCGGGGGCTCGATCCTCTTCCCGCTCTTCGTCTTGCCGGTCCTCGGCCTCAGTCGCGCCGCGGTGGTCTTCGGCTTGCTCAACCTGGGCGTCGCGGCCCTCGCGTTGCCGCTCGTCGAAGCGAAGGCCCGCCGGCGCCTCGGGGTGCTCGTGGGGGTGGGGGTCATGAGCCTCGCGGCGCTTCTCCTGGTTTCGCCCCGCCTCGTCGGATTCCTCGAGGATGCCCTCTACGAAGACCACCTCATTTACGCCAAGAGCACCCGCTACCAGCGCATCGTCGTGACGCGCTGGCACGACGACCTGCGCCTCTACCTCGACGGCCACCTGCAGTTTTCATCGATCGACGAGGCGCGCTACCACGAGGCGCTCGTGGTGCCGGCGATGGAGGCGGCCGTTCACCCGCGATCGGTGCTGGTGCTCGGCGGCGGGGACGGGCTCGCGGTGCGGGAGATCCTCAAGTACCCGACGGTCGAGAAGATCCTCCTCGTCGACCTCGATCCCGACATGACCGAGCTCGGACGCACCCGCCGAGACTTCGTGCGCCTCAACGAGGGCTCGCTCGCGTCGCCGAAGGTGTCGATCGTGAACGCCGACGCCATGCAGCACCTGCGCGAGGACGACGCCTTCTACGACGTCATTCTGGTCGATCTGCCCGATCCGGACAGCGAGGTCCTCGCGAAGCTCTACTCCACCGCCTTCTACGCGCTCGCGGAGAAGCGTCTCGCGCTCCATGGCGTGCTCGTGACGCAGGCGACCTCGCCTTTCTACTCGCGCGAGGCGTTCTGGAGCATCGTCCGTACGCTGCAAGCGGCCGTCCCGGCGGGGCTCCCCGGCGTGCTCCATGTCGCCGCGTACCACGAGAGCGTTCCGTCGTTCGGCGAATGGGGCTTCGCGCTCGCCTCGCACGACACCCTGGACACGAAGGCGCTCGCGCCGCACGTGCCGACGCGGTACCTGACACCCGAGACGCTCCAGGCGATGTTCGTATTCGGCAAGGACATGACCGCGCCGGCAGCCGTACGGATCAACCGGCTCGATGACCCGGTGCTCTTCCGGTACCACCGCGATGGATGGCGTCAGTTCAACGAGTGAATGGATGCCGACCGTGAGGCGCACTTTCGCGTACGCTGTTGGCTGATGCCCGTGAAGCGCGCTCGATGGGCCGCTCGCCTCTGCGCCGCATTGGCGTGCGCTGGCTGTCACTCGTCCGCGAACGAGAGTGGCGGCGGCGGCGGCGACGCGCAGGACGTCGACGTGAACATCCTTCCGCCGGTGTACGACGCCACCGTGTGCGTCGAGGAGGCCGGCGCGTTCACGTGCGTCGGCACCTCGTGGGCGGCCTGCCCGGCGACCGCGGAGTCGTACGCGGCGTGCGACGACACGGTACCGACGTGCGTCGGCTGCTTCCAGGACGCTGCCTACGACTGCGTGTGCCAAGCGACCGGACAGCTCACGAGCGATGGTGGCCCCGTCCTCGCGTGGTCGTGCCTCGGAACGCAATACTCCTGCAGCGGGGTCCAAAACCGCGACGCGGCCCCCTTCCCCTCTCCCGGCGATTCGTCGGCCGACGACGCTGGCGACGCCGACGACGCCTTGGTCGGCGAGATCGCCGACGCGGAGGACGGTGACGCACCGGGACCGACGCCATGAGCCATCACGCCCGGGCCACGATCGATGCGGACGTCACCCCGCGCTTTACGGCCTCCTACCTGCGCATCGCGGACGACGAGTGCGCGTTCATCGAGGCCCACACCTCGCACGCGCTGCCCAAGCTCATGGCCGCTCTCGCGGCGCAGGGCAAGCGCCCCGAGCAGGTGCGCTGGATCGTGGTCACCCACGCGCACCTCGATCACGCAGCGGGTGCATCGGCCCTCGTCGCGGCGTGCCCAAACGCGACGCTGCTCGCGCACCCGCGCGCCGCGAAGCACCTGATCCAGCCGGGGAAGCTCATCGCGAGTGCGACCGCCGTGTACGGCGCGGAGCGGTTCCGTGAGCTCTATGGATCGATCGCGCCCGTAGCTGCAGAGCGCGTGCGAGCGCTGGACGACGGCGAGAGCTTCCCGCTCGGCGACGCAACGCTCACCGTCCATCACACGGCGGGCCACGCGAACCACCACTTCGTCGTCGACGACCCGGCGCTCGACACCGTGTACACGGGCGACACCTTCGGCCTCGTGTATCCGGCCCTGCAGGCGCGCGGACGATTCGCGATCCCTTCGACCAGCCCCACGAATTTCGACGCGGCGCTCGCGCTGAAGAGCATCGACAAGGTCCTGTCGCTCGGCCGCAAATGGGTGGCGCTCACTCACTTCGACGCCTACGAAGACGCGACGGCGATCGCGACCCAGCTCGCGCGGTTCATCGATCGCGCGGGCTCCTGGGTCGCCGACGCGGCGCGCGGCGCGGAGACCCAGGCCGAGCTCGTCGCGCGCTTCGAGAGCGCGTGGCGCAAGGCCATCTCCGAGGAGGCACCATGGTTCGGTGTCGCCGAGAAGAAGCTGCTGGAGCTCGACGTCGACCTCAACGCGCAGGGCCTCGCCGTGGCGGTCGAAGCGAAGCGGCGAGGACCGCGCGAGCGGGTGGGCTAAGGCGTTCCGACCGGGCAAGCGGAAGGTCTGCGAGGCAGGCAGGCAGGCATCGGATACTCGCTTGGCGCGCGGGTGGCCAGTCGCGATTCAACCCGCTGTCGGGTTCGTACACCCAGGAAGTCGATGTCCGAAGCTTCGGATGTCGGGCTCCTACACGAACGACTCGATATCTGAAGCTTCGGATGTCGGGTCCCTGCACCTAGGAAGTCCATCTCCGAAGCTTCGGATGTCGAGTCCCTACACCTAGGAAGTCCATCTCCGAAGCTTCGGATGTCGGGTTCCTACACCTGGGACGCCGATGTCTGAAGCTTCGGATGTCGGGTCCCTACATCTAGGAAGTCCATCTCCGAAGCTTCGGATGTCGGGTTCCTACACCTGGGACGCCGATGTCCGAAGCTTCGGATGTCGGTTGGCGAGACCTGGATCGCGCTTCCCCACGTGAGCCCGTCGTCCGGACAAGGGTTCGACGGGGCTTCGGGGATCGCTACTGGTGCTCCGGGGGAGCTCTCGTGGCGGGCAGAAGTGCTGCGCGGGCTGCTCTGTCAGTAAGGTCAGTTAGGCCGCTCGGACCTGTCCGGCCCTCGTGGCCGGGGGAGCCGAGCAGGAACGCCTTGACGTTCGACTATCACGATATATCTTTGAGGTATCCCAACAGTATGGAGAACTGCATGAGACACATCGGCGATGAACACGGCCACGATTCCGACTTCCTCGAAGAGGATTGCGGCCCGCCCCCCACTCTTTTCGCCGGCCGCGCAGGCGGTCGCGGTCCAGGTGGCCATCCCCCCGGCGGGCGCGGCGGCGGCGGGCGCGGGCGCGGTGGTCCGCCCTTCGGTCCCGGTGGCTTCGGTCCGGGTGGCCCGGGCGATGGTCGCGGTGGTGGACGCGGCTTCGGCGGCTTCGGCCCCTTCGGCGCTTTCGGCCCCGGTGGCTTCGGCTTCCGGCGAGGCCCGCGTGCGCGACGCGGCGACATTCGCGCCGCCATCCTCGCGCTTCTTCGAGAGGAGCCGCGCAACGGCTACCAGATCATGCAAGAGCTCAAGCAACGCAGTCAGGGCATGTGGAACCCGAGCCCCGGCTCGGTCTACCCCGCGCTCCAGCTGCTCGAGGACGAGCGACTGGTCACGAACGAAGAGGGGTCCGGCGGGCGCGTGTACACGCTCACCAGTCAGGGCAAGGCGTACGTCAAGGAGCACGCCGACGAGATCGCGGCTCCCTGGGAAGCTCTCAGCCATGCCGCCGGTGACGGCTTCGTCGAGATGATGAGCGTATTTCAGCAGCTTGGCGCCGCAGCCATGCAGGTGGCTCAAGCCGGCAACGCAGCGCAGATGGCCAAGGCCAAGAAGATCCTCGTCGCCACCCGCCGCTCGCTCTACGAGATCCTCGCCGAGGGCTCGTCGGAGGACGCGTGAGCACGACTCCCATCGCGATCGTCGGCGCCGGCCTCGGCGGGCTGACTCTCGCTCGCGTTCTGCACGTCCACGGCATCGCCGCCACCGTCTACGAGGCCGAGGCGTCTGCGGGCGCGCGCGCACAGGGCGGAATGCTCGACATCCACGACTGCGACGGACAGCTCGCGCTGAAGGCGGCCGGACTGTTCGACGAATTCCGCCGAATCGTCCACGAAGGCGGCGAGGCTTCGCGGGTGCTCGACCAGGAGGGCACGGTCCTTCTCGACGAGCCCGACGACGGCAACCGTGGTCGCCCTGAGGTGCATCGCGGCGATCTGCGGCGCATCCTGCTCGACTCGCTCCCCGATGGCACCGTCCAGTGGGGCCGCAAGGTCACGGCCGTCCGCCCGCTCGGCGACGGGCAGCACGAGCTGAGGTTCGCGGACGGGTCGACGGCGACCACGAGCCTCGTGGTCGGCGCCGACGGCGCCTGGTCGAGGATCCGGCCGCTGCTGTCCGACGCGAAGCCGGTATACGTCGGCACCTCGTTCATCGAGACGTATTTGTTCGACGCCGACGCGCGCCACCCGGCCAGCGCAAAGGCCGTCGGAGACGGAGCCCTGTTCGCCGTCGCGCCCGGCAAGGGCATCCTCGCCCACCGCGAGACCGGCGGCGCCCTGCACACCTACGTCGCGCTCATCAAGCCTCAAGAGTGGATCGCGGGCATCGACTTCGCCGATCCGAAGGCGGCAAAGGCTCGAATCGTGGCGGAGTTCGACGGCTGGGCGCCGGAGCTCACCGCGCTCATCACCGACAGCGAGACGGATCCCGTCGCGCGAACGATCCATACGCTGCCGACGGGACACCGGTGGGAGCGCGTGCCTGGTGTGACTCTTCTCGGCGACGCCGCGCACCTGATGTCGCCCGCCGGCGAGGGCGCCAACCTCGCGATGTACGACGGCGCCGAGCTCGGAAAGGCCATCGCCGCGCACGGAGACGACCTCGAAGCCGCGCTCGCCGAGTACGAGGAGAGCATGTTCGCCCGGAGCGCGATCGCCGCCGCCGAGTCGGCGAAGACCCTCGCGCTGCTCTTCGACGACAACGCCCCGCACGGGCTGATCGACTTCTTCACGAGCGGCTCGGCCACGTTCTCCGCATGAAACGATCGTCAAGCCGCCCGGAACGACGCGGCACTCGTCGTTCCGAGCGAGGACTTCAACGTCAGGCAGGCTCGCTCGCCTACCCCTGTGCCGCTATGCGTGCGGCGGTTGGTTGAGATTCAGTACGCCATGCACGGGAACAATGTGGAGTTCCACTCGGGCGCCGAGACGCCGTCCCGGAACGCGAGGTCGTCCCAGTGCCGCTTGGTCTCCGTGCACTGGTGTTCGTGCATGAAGTCGTAGGGCTTCGGGGTCGCGCAAAGGAGCTCGTCTTCCGCGCCCTCGTGGTAAAGAACGTCGCCAAAGCTCACGGTGACCAAGCCCTCGAGCGCGAAGCCGTTGCTCGGGTACTGCATGCAGCCCGCGGGCTTGCCGTCCATGAACGTGTAGAGCAC
>Ga0302326_10008652_pt1 | contig 22404 bp, 19 predicted proteins | sample Palsa_T0_3_FD_202264 | JGI IMG/M metagenome (GOLD analysis project Ga0302326, IMG submission 202264) | Peat permafrost microbial communities from Stordalen Mire near Abisko, Sweden - Palsa_T0_3 | ecosystem: Environmental > Terrestrial > Soil > Palsa > Peat permafrost | place: Sweden: Abisko... | reverse complement strand
AGATCATCCTCGAACCGCGCGAGGTCAAGATGGAATCGCTGCGCGAGCGTGCGCACCAAGTCCGGACCGAGCTCGGACTGATGCTCATAAAGCGCATCATGCATTTCCCAAAACTTGCCCTGCGCCGCGGCGGCCTCCGCGGCTTCCGCCGCAAGCTCCGCATGGGGATGCATCTCGGTAAGCGGCATGTTGCGAAAGACGAAGCGCAGCTTCGATCCGAAATGCCGGGTGATGGCCTTGACGATTGGATACGCGGCGCCGCAATACGGACACTCATAGTCGCCGTACTCGACCAGGGTCACCGGCGCCGATGCGGGGCCCTGAATGTGATCATCCTTGGCCACCGGGATTGTGAGACTCACGAGGTCCTCCGCGGCAGCGCCTCGAGCGCGCTCAATATGCCGTCGGCACCCGGATTGACGCCCACCGGCGACACGTAACTCCAGCGGATCACGCCACCGCTATCGATGACAAATAGCGCGCGTTCTGCGAAGCCGTCTTTATCGCGATACACCCCATACAAACGCGCAATCTCCCCCTTGGGCTCGAAATCGGAGAGCAATGTGAGGTGATAGCCGCGATTCTGCGCGAATGCGAGATGGCACCATGCGCCGTCGACGGAAATCGCCAGCAACTCGGCGTTGAACTTGGCAAATTCCTCGTGCAGCTCATTGTAGAGGGCGAGTTGGTCACCGCACACCGGACTCCAATCGGCCGGGTAGAACACCAGGATCACCGGTCGACCCTGAAACTCCGCCAGCGCGACGCGCTGGTCAGGTGTACTGGGTAACGAGAACGGCGGGGCAAGCGTGCCGGGCTTTAGCGCTGACATACGGGAGCTCCTCTAATGCGGATCGGGATTCGGGGCGCGATCCGATGTCCCTGGCGCTGCCTCGCGCTGTGTTTCACCGGGCGGACCCGCGTTGGAGCGAGGTCCACAAGAGCGTGGGTCACCCGCCCAGGGTCGCTCGTGCATCGGGCCTTCCATCCCGCGCCCGCCTATCATGCCGCGATGCCGGCCGCCGTGAGCTGCAGCGAAAATCGCCCCGAGGATGACGAGGCCAGCCAACGTGAAGGCCCAAAACCCAAGGTACCTGCCCAACGTCCGCAAAGCGCCCTCCGAACGATGGGAAAGATAAAGAACAAAGTAGCCGGCGATAGTCAGCGCCGTGGCCGGGATCAGCGCTATGAAGTAAATCATTGAGTCCCCCATCGTGGGCTGCGTGTAGCAGCACGGATTTGCGGATAATTTAATACTACTCCGGGCGCGCGAGAATTCATCCGCACGCCGAGCCCCGCACCCGGCAGTGTGAACGTCGGGTCGACCTGCGCAGCGCGCCCGCGAGCATGCAGGTGCAGTCCCCATCGTGCGCCCGGGAGCCCGTGAGTTCTCGCCGCTGTCGCCGGCCGCACGCTCATGCGATGATCATCCCATGGATACTCCGGTCCGACGTGTACCCCCGGCGGCGCGCGCACATTGGGGTCTGCGCAATACGCTGCGCTCGCTCGGCGGAGGCCCGGGATATCATGGGCCGCCGTCCGATCATTTTGACGGTCGATTCTTTTTCAATCCAGCCGCCTCTGCGGGCCGCTCGTTCAGCGATTTCCTGCGCTGGCGTCGCACGGCCAACCCTAAGCCTTGGCCCCGGCGCGTCAGTAATCGTGTGCGGCCCGCTCTGCCCGAGCGTCTCGAGCAGGGCCAGGTCGCGCTTACTTTCATCAATCACATTACCTTCCTCATCCAATTTCCCGGACTCAACGTCCTGACGGATCCCGTCTATTCCGAGCGCGCGAGTCCGTTTCGGCATCTGGGGCCGCGACGCGTGCGTGATCCGGGACTCGCCTTCGCCGATCTGCCGCCGATCCATCTGGTCCTCGTCACGCACAATCACTACGACCACCTGGATGTCGAAACACTCCTGCAGCTCGAGGCGGCGCACGCACCGCACTTCATCACCAGTCTCGGGAACCGCGCCTTCCTCGAGGGCTTCAGCCTGCGCAGGGTGGATGAGCTTGACTGGTGGCAAAGCATAAATGCCGCGGGAGCGGCGGTAATCATGACACCGGCGCAGCACTGGTCGACCCGCGGTCCTGGAAACCGCAACCGCACGCTCTGGGGCGGATTTATCCTGCACGCGGCCGCGCGGCAGGTCTACTTCGCGGGCGACACCGGTTACTGGAAGCACTTCAGCGACATCCGCGCGCGCTTCGGCCGCATGGATCTCGCTCTCCTGCCCATCGGCGCATACGAGCCGCGCTGGTTCATGCGTGACCAGCATATGAACCCGGATGATGCGGTGCGCGCGCACAAGGATCTTGACGCGAAGATCTCGATCGGCACGCATTTCGGCTGCTTCGAACTCACTGATGAAGGCATTGACGATCCCGTCATTGGCCTGGCCGCTGCACGGCAGGCACATGATGTTCCAGCCGACGCATTCCAGGTACTGGAGACCGGCGAAACCCGCGTCTTCTAGGCCGCGGGGTGCCCGCGCTCGACGGAACACCCCTGTGCAGACTTACTCACGGCGCCATATCGAACAGCAGTACTTCGCCCGGCTCTCGGGCGTGTACGACGACCTTGGCGGGACCCACCCAGGACATGGCATCGCCGGCCGAGAGCTGCTGGCCATCCGCTTCGACGGATCCGCGTGCCACCTGCAGCCACAGCCGGCGGCCGGGCACCGGCGTATGCACCAGCTCCGCGCCGGCGCTTACTCTGGCGGCATACAGATCGGCATCCTGATGGACCTTGACCGCGCCATCGCGCCCATCGTGCGCCGCAATCAAGCGCCAGCGGTCCTGCAGTTCGGCTGCTGAAAACGAACGCTGTTCATATCCTGGTTCAAGGCCGCGCCGCTCCGGCAATAGCCAGATCTGCAGGAAGTGCACCGGGTCGCGCTGCGAGGCATTGAATTCTGAGTGCGTGACGCCGGTGCCCGCGGTCATGCGCTGCAGCTCACCGGGGCGGATCACGGCGCCCGTGCCCATACTGTCCTTGTGTTCGAGCGCGCCATCGAGGACCCATGAAAGGATTTCCATGTCACGATGCGAATGCTTTGCGAACCCGGCGCCCGGTGCGACACGATCCTCATTGATGACGCGCAGTGGACCAAAACCCATGAAGCGCGGATCATGGTAGTCACCGAACGAGAATGTGTGCCGACTATTGAGCCAGCCGAAATCCGCGTGGCCGCGGTCCTGAGAAAGTCTTGTTGCGTGCATTGGCGTTAGCCTCCCAATCGATTGCAGAAACTTTATGCCGCTTTCGCTCGCCGGAATAGCCACGCGGCCTCGAACGCCACGTTCCATCCTGCCGAACGCCGCGTCGCATTAGCCGGGAGGACTTGTCTTGGACTACGACATGGGCGACAACCGCGTTTTTCTGCAGGTCGTTGACAGCGGCGGCATCAGCGCCGCTGCGACGCGCATGAGCGTTTCGAAGTCGATCTTGAGCTCACGCGTCTCGCGCTTGGAGCGTGCGCTTGGAACCAAGCTCCTGCACCGCTCGTCACGCGGTGTCGCCGTCACCGACGCCGGCCAGCGTTTCTACGCGCGCATGTCCGATGTCGTGTCGCGCCTGCAGGAGGCTGTCGACGAGGCGGCCGGCAGTGACGCGGCGGCCCTGAGTGGCAGCTTGCGCATCGCTGCGCCGATGACCTTTGGGACAGCCTATCTTGGCCCGCTGCTCTTCACGTTCATGCAGGAACACCCGCTGCTGGAACTTACGCTCGAGTGCGATGACCGCCACGTCGACATCCTTGGCGGGGGCTACGATCTGGGTGTGCGGATGGCGCCTCACCGACTCCTCGTTGATGGCGCGCCGCCTGGCGCCGAGCGCCCGGGTGCTGTGCTGCAGCCCCGCCTATGTTGATCGTCATGGCGCTCCGGCGAGCGTCGCAGCGATACAGCAGCATCAGTGCATCTGTTACGGGAGTGCGAGCGTCGCCCCGTACTGGCAGTTCGAACCTGCGGAACGCGGCGGCGCCGTCGAGCAGATCGTCGTGCGCGGTCGCACACACCTAAACAATGGCGAAAGTATGCGCGATGCGGCAATTGCCGGCCTGGGACTTGCGGTTTTGCCGCTGTTCATCGCGGCGCCCGCGCTGAGGGACGGCCGGCTCGTAGCACTGCTTGCAAAAAACCCGCCTTCGCCGGATACCATCCACGCCGTTTATCCGCAGACGCGCTATGTGAGCCGCGCGGTGCGAGCGCTCATCGACATGCTGGCGGCAAGCTTTCGTGGCGTGCCGCCGTGGGCCGAGCGGGCCGCGGCAACCTCGCGCTAGGGCAAGCGGGTGTGAATCGCCCTTTGCTCCCGCGCCACCGCCTGCAGGCGTGTCGAGCGCCGCAGCCGCAGCAAGCACTTTAGCGCGGCTCAAAAATGGCGTAGAGCTTGCGGCACTCTTCAACCACTTCCCAGGTGCCGACAAATCCGGCCGGTACGACGAAGCTGTCGCCGCGGCTGAATTCCAGCCGCTCACCCCCTTCGCTCGTGAGCACGACGCGCCCGGCGAGCAAATGGCAGAATTCGTGCTCGGTGTAGCGTACGACCCAACGGCCGCACGTCGCCGCCCACACGCCGGCAAAGAACTGCCCGGTTTCTTCCGCATAGTGGTTCCACACGATCAACTGTGGTTCGCCGGCCAGCAGGCGCTCGGGTTCCGGCACCGACCGCTGTGCCTGGACAGCGGCGCTAAAGGATATGATGCGTGGCGTGACCGGCATAGAGATCCTCTTATGGGTCTGTCGGAGTTCCCATTCTAACGTTGTATCCCATAGTAAGAGGTTCAATTGCCGTCAGTCTTTGCGAAACTGAATCTGAAGGCGCAGCGCGAGATCCTGGTGGTCAACGCACCCGCCGCCTTTGAGGCCGAGATTGAAGCTCTGCAGAATGTGGTAGTCCTGCGCGAGCCTAGGAAGGCGAAAACCGTGCAGTTTGCCCTGGCGTTTGCAACCACGCAGGCCGAGCTTGACCGACTGTCGAGCCTGCTCGGCGCCAAGGCGGCGGGCGATGCGCTCCTGTGGTTCGCCTATCCGAAGGGGACATCCAAACGCTATAAATGTGAATTCAACCGCGATTCGGGCTGGCACGTCATACGCGGTGCTGGTTTCGACACGGTTCGCGCGATTGCCATCGACGCCGACTGGTCGGCGCTGCGCTTTCGGCGCGTGGAGTATATAAAGCCCTCGACAGACACTGCGTCGCGCCCACCCGCTGCGCGCCGGCGACGCGCCGCGCGCAAGTGACTTTCGCTTCTGCGCATTCCTCTCAGGCAAGTGCATCAAAAAAAAGCGGCGGGTCCATGCCACCATGGACCCGCCGGACGTTAGCGCCGTCGATCTGGGTGATTATCGCAATGCAGTTCTAAACTGACTATGGTCTGACGCCGTTCGGCCCGTTTGGGGATCCCGGCAACGGCGTATTCAGGTACGGGAACGAATCCAGATACGTATCGCCCGGATCGACTGCGCCGCCAAGAGTCAGATTGGCGGCGTCAGGACCGGCTGCCCTGGCACCATCCGTGTACGGAGTCCCGTTATTCGGGTCGCTGGTCTCTGTGCCACAACTACCGATGGCGCCGCACAATGCGCCCATCGCGACGCGCAACTCGATATCGACGACGTCATCATAGGGGCGCCGGCCATTCGGAAAGCCCGCAAGGTCGCCGCCTAGTACGCCAAGATCGTTTTGCGATGCAGGCGGTGTCGGCGCGATCGACGTATTGAGCCGCAGCAGCTCGGCAGGCCGGACAGAGGGTGGCTGGTTCAGTCCCTTCACGCCGGTCAGAAAAGCCGCCACCAGATCATTACGCGGAGTTGCCGGCACGAGCGCTGCGCTTGCGAACAATGAATTGAGGATTGCCGGCAAGGTCGGATTGGTCACGTAGGAGAGAAACTGACCATCATCCTGCGGGCTGCTGCCGTTAAATTTGTCCTTATCCGGCAGACCAATGATGACCTCATTGATCAGCGGGCTGCCCAGCCGCGACATCTGCTGCCAAACCGGATTAGCACTTCCCGCCGTGGCAGGTGTCGGAAGACTGGCCGTTGTCCAGGCTCCGAGAACCGCACTGCCTCCGGCCGTGAGGCAGCTGATGGGCAGTTCCAGCGCAAGACTGGTGATGTTCTTTTCGGAAAGATTATTGGGCTGGCCGTTGCGCGGCCCGGCCGGGTTGGTGTTCACAAGGTCAAAGATATCACCGAGATTGGCGACGAACCCCTCCTTGCGCTGCCCGACAAACACGCGCCCAGTGTCATGGCACCCAGGGACGGAGATCTGGTAAACAAACGCATTCGCGTATTCGGCATAGTTCGGAATCGATTTCTTGCCGATATTGTCAACTGGTTTATAGAACGTATCGCCGCCGAGCGTGGCATTTTGTACTGCCGCGGCCGATCCACCGTTGACTGAGACCGAGAGGGTGTAGCTTTGCTGCACGTTAAGGTGCGTACCCGCCGTGTCTACGACGCCGTCGTTTATGAGAGGGATCGCTACGGCCTTGTAAGGAGTGGGCAGTGCGAGGCCTTTGATTTGATCCGTAAATCTAAACTGGAACGAGAAGTTCGCGGCGGCCTGACCTTGGTTGTCGATGTTGATCGCGTATAGCGCATTCGGGTCGAGCTGGTAGAAGTTTGGACCGCCGCCCGGGTCCTGCAAAGGAATGTAGTTTGCGATGATGGTCACATAGCCCTGGCGGGAGGCCTCGTAGCTTCTGAACATGTAGAGGTCTGTGCCGTCGACCCTGGGCAAACCGGCAATGGTCGGGGCCTCGCGGTGACTCGAGGCGAAACTGAGAAGAGGTAAGCTGGCCGCGGCTAGCGCGACAGCAACTTTGACTGAGCGATTCATGAGACCTGTGCTCCTGTGACGGGGGATGTACAGCCATCACTACGGCATGAAGCGCTCATTGGATGCATACAGCGGATCTGCGCTGCGCGCCGATCGTTGCCGGCGGCCGTTGCGCGCGCGCTCGCGGTGTGCCTACAGGTCAAGGTCGATATTGGCGTTGGCAGGTGCCAATACGGCTGTGGCGACTTTGTCGCCGGAACGCAGCACGAAAATGCCGCGGTGCGAGGGATCGACCTTAAAGAAGAGCCCGTAGTCGAGTGCCAGGTGTTTTGTCGCGCCGCTGCAAATGATGTCGAAGAACAAGGCCGCATAGGCTCCGTCCGCATGATAGTCGACGGCCTGCCGAGTCGGCTCGATGCGGCAGGCCGCACCGTCACCCGTAAAGAGAATATTGGCATAGGCGTAATCCGCGACCGCTGGCTGATGCCTGCGCAACTCACCCCAGATAATCCTGCCATCGCCGTCATCATCGAGCTTGAGGACGAAGTCGAGATCGCGTAGTGCGATATCCCACTGACCGTGTATGACCGTACGCGCCTCGCCACGCACGGCTCCTCGGTTTTGAACGATGAGAGTCAGATAGGCGTCGCTCGCTGAATGCGCAAGCACGGCGCTCTGCAGCAGCGTCGTCACGACGGCGAAGAGCAATGCATCGGACCAAGGCCCGCGATGTCGTCTCATGGAGCGGGCGCGCTAGCTCCGAGCGCGGCCTCCATCTGTCGAGCAAGAGGCTCGATCATGGGATCCTGAAGTTTGGTTTTGCGCAGGAAGGCAAGCGCTGGAAGCGCCGCTTGGGGTTGGTGGGCGGCTTGCGCCGCTTCAAGAAGCACGCGTGCATCCCACGGCGCGCGCTGCACTTCCCAATTACGCTCCGCCATGTCGAGCGCCGCCCGCGGATCATGCTGCAGATACAGCGCAAAACGCACCTGCTCGCGGCCAAAATAATCGCTGCCGCGCTGCGTTAGGGCTGCAAAACGCGCACCCATAACCCAGGTGTAAAGTGGCAGGTCCGGACTCTTTAGTGCCGCCTTCGCCAACGCAAGGCGCAGGAACGCGGTGTCCGATTGATTGCTATTGCGCAGTAGCGTCAGCACCTCGGCGGGACGCTGGCGATCGAGGAGGAAATCGGCGTACGCGACCAGCAGAAAATTGTCCTGCGGCGTCAACATGAGCGCCTTCCTATAGTGGCCTTCGGCCTGCGTCCACTCACCCAGCCGTTCCGCCGTTTCTGCGAGCAGCCCCTGAAGCCAGGATCTGATTGCCGGCGATAACGCCTGCGCCTGGGCATCAATCTGCGTCAGCAACGTCAAGCTCTGTTGTGCCTGACCCAGATAGGAGCGCAAATTGCCGGTGCAGGCGATGACGAGAAGATACCCGCCGGCCGCCGCGACCTGCCCACAGTCACGGCTGGCGGTCTCGTACTCGCCCTGGACCATGTCCAATGTTGCTAGCGTGAGCCACGCCTGAGTGTTGTGCGAATCCGAGTCCAGCGCTCTTTTGAGCTCCCGTCGCGCTTCGGCAAACTGATGCCGATATTGCAGGATCGTCGCATACTCGACCAAAACCGCGGCCGGTGGGGAGGGCCGCAGAAGCCAGGGAGCCAGCACCGCTTCGGCGTATCCGGCGTAGTGGGCGTCGCCGATTTGCCGTCCAAAATCGATATAGGCCTGCGCCAGGTGCTCTGCAATCACCAGGTTTCCTGCATCCGCGTCAAGTTCGCCGCGCAGGCGCCGCATCTGAGCGACGACGGGATCGGAGTCGCTTGGAACTTCCTGCAGGAGCGCATCGTCATCGGCGGGCGTAAACGGCGCTTGGTACGGCGGTGCCGGTGTAACTCCATTCTCGCCGGAGGGCGTCGCGGCACCCGCGGGCGTCGCCGAAATGGCGAGCACGACGGCACAGGCGCGGCACAACCGTCGTAAAGCGGAATGCAATCTCATGCCGAACTCGCCTGCTAGCAGCCTGCTACGACATACGCTCGATGGCGGCGAATGGATGCACGAATCGCGAATCACGAGTTGCGCATGCCCATCCTCTGCAGTTGACGATCGCCAAGGGCAGTGGGCAATCGGTGGCGCGTCTATTAGTGGTCGCTTTTACGCGGACGAAGGTGCACGCTTCGCTTAAGGCGGGGGTGCAACGGGCGGCGTAGCGGCAAGCCCACTCATTCGTCCCGCCGAACTACTACTGGGGCAGCAAACATGGCGACGTACATGCTGATGGCAAGGTATTCACAGAGCGCACTTAAAGCGATCATCGAAACAGGCAGCGACCGCGAAGCGGTGGCCCGGCAGGCAATCGAGGCCGCAGGCGGCAAGCTGATCGGCTTCTACGGAATGTTCGGACAGGAGTACGGATTGGCGATGATTATTGAAACGCCGGGTCACGCCGAGTACCTCGGCGCGGTGGCGCCGGCGATCAGTAGCGGCATCTTTGAGTCCTACAAGACGATACCGCTGTATTCTTCTGCCGATGTGAAGAAGTCGATTCCAATCGCAAAAAAGGTCCGCGCGGTCTACAAACCGCCAGAGGCCTGAGTGCGCAGCAGGTTCTAAATGCGACCTGGGAAAATGGTCGAGCACGCTCATTGAGGTCGGCCGGCCCCGAGTTTTGCGTTCGCATAGCAGGCTCGCGGTCGAGCTCACTGCCTCACGGGGCGTTTTAGGGCGCGGCCATCTCGGCCGCGACCACGGCAGCCCCGAGCTTGCCGCGAATCTGCGCGCGCGCCCGCGCTTCGCCCTCAGTCCAACTCACACTGAGCGCACCGCTCATTTCATCTACCCCCGCAAGTGTAAGCTCGCCCGTAACCCTGCCCCTTTGGTCCGGGCAGTGCAGTGTTCCCGAGACCGCCAGATCCTCGCTCCAGCGCACATTGCGCAGCGTCAGCGTGTAGCCATCGCCTTGCGCTTTGATGCTGAAAGTGCCGCCGCGCAGCCCGACGCCCTCGCCCTTCGCGTTGGTTTCTAGGCGTGCGATGACATCTTCGGCGGTAAGGAGCGCAGCGGTGGCGGCGCGCAGCTGTTCGCGCCCCGCCGCGTTACCTCGGAGCGCATGCGCTGGAACAAGCTCGCTGACATGACGGGCAAATTTCGCCAGCATGCGCACTTCAGGCACCGTCTGCGCGCAGCGTGTGTCGCCCGGCTGCAGCGTTGCCACGAACCTTCGGACGATTTCGGCCGCGCAGCCACTGCGCGCATGCGGCAAAGCATTGACATGGAAGCTGTTTGCGATGATGAGCTGGCGGCCGTGGGAGAAATGCTTGGCGGCGGCTGCGCCGTCGGCCATGGTCGTCAGGTTGTCAAGCTCGCCCGAGATGATGAGCGCCGGGACGTCGGGATAGGTGGCGGTGACGGGCGCGACGCGTCCCGCGGGATATTCCGACGGTGCGACCGGCCATAGAACGCATTCATCGATGAAGCCGTAGTCGAGGGGTATGCCGCGATATTCATCGATCGTAAACGGGGCATAGGTGTCCGCTGCCACGAGCTTGCGGTGCGCGATCGCTAGGTCGCGGTCGCCAAGCCGCGCCTCCGGCGCAAGGTTCATGTCAAAGATTTGCGGCGGGTCGTGACACATGACGGCCGCCGCAAGCCCGGCGCTGAACTTCGCCGGTGATTGGCTCTCATCGCGCGAGTCCACGCTCGCCATCGTCTCGGCCATGAGCCGCAGCAAGGGCGCACGGTCATCCTCGGTAAAGGCGCGCGCCGCAGCGTCGAGCTCGCGCACGCTCGCATAGGCTGGAGAGCTGGCGAACATGACCGTCGCTAAATGCGCGGCATCTGCCGTGAAGCTGATGAGTCTGCCGTCGGCGTCGCGCGCCTGCGCATTAAATGCGCCGCTGCGCAGCAGCGCGAGCGCCGGTGCAATGTGATCCAGCGACGTACCGGGCAGCTGCGCGCAGGCCGCATCGTGGCTGCAGGCTATATTGAATTTGTCGCGCATTGCGGGCGCGTAGCTTGGGTACCACGGATAGTCCGGTCCGTCGAGCGCGTAGGCCCCGTCGAGGACTATCGAGCGCAGCATGGCGGGATGGCGCAGCGCAAATACCTGCACGAAATACGTTCCGTACGAATCCCCGTACAGATCGATGGGACCGGAGGCGAGCGCATCGAGGATCGCTGCAAGGTCGTCGGCCGCGAGGGACGTGGAGTAAAGCGGCGCTTTCGGTCCTAGCAGACGGCCGCATGCCCCGATGTTTTCGATCGTGATGACCGGGGCGCTCTGCAAGTCGGGGCAATCAACGGCCCCTGACTGTCCCGTCCCGCGATTGTCCATGATGACGAGATCGCGCTGCCCAAGGAGCGGTCGAAACAGCGCCAGATATTCATCACGCGAGCCCGTGGCGGGAGCTCCCGGACCTCCCTCGGTGGCCACTAGCGTCCCGAGCGACTTGCCCGGACTTGCGTGGGCGTAGTACTCGAAGTAGACGGAGAGGTTCCCGGCGCCGGCTCGCGCCGGATCAAGCGGACGAACGAGAGTGCCGCACCAGGCGGCCGCCACACGGCAGCGCTGCAATGACACTGTACCCACTTTAAGCGTCGAGCCGAACGGCGGCGGCGGGATCTTCGCGTGCGTGCGACTTGCCGCCAGATTCATGAGCAGCAGGACGCCAAACGCCAGTGGCCAACCGCGCGATTTAGCGCCCATGCGCACCCATCAGTACCGCAGGTGCGCAGTCGGGCCTGTGGAATCCGGATATCAAATTCTGAGTCGACACGCTGCGCCCTCCCCCGAAATAGCGCCATGCGACCCGCCGGATCCCTCGCGGCCGCACTTATTAAACGGTTGTACAGCAAGCTAAATCGGCTCGTCAAGCACCCCTCATGCGAGCCATGCGCCGCCACAGTCCGTCGCTCGGAAGAGACCGGTTGCGCACCGAGGTGCGGCATGATTGGCCTTCGGAGGCTCTGACCTGCACACTGTGCGCAGCTCGTCGATATTCTCCGGGAGTCTCCATGCGCAGATTTCTTACCATCGCATTCAGTAGTGTTCTTCTCCTGTGCCTGCTCCCGGCGGCATGGGCCCAGAAAACCAAGACCGTGGTGTTGATCGTGAGCGACGGCCTGCGTTGGCAGGAGGTCTTTACCGGCGCCGACCCGTTGCTGCTCGACCCCAAGAACGGCGGCAGCTGGATGGAAGAGGATGCACTGAAGCGCAAGTTCTGGCGGGATGACGTTGAGGAACGCCGTCGGATACTATTTCCCTTCATCTGGGGAACCGTCGCCAAGCACGGGCAGATCTTCGGCAATCAGACGAAGGGCAGCGTTGCGCACGTCACCAACGGGCTCGCATTCTCCTATCCCGGCTACAACGAGATGTCAGTCGGATATCCCGACCCCAAGATCGACCGCAATGAATTCGGACCGAATCCCAACGTCACGGTGTTCGAGTGGCTAAACAGGCTGCCCGAGTTCTCCGGGCACGTCGCCGTTTTCGGCACCTGGGCCGTCTACGACGATATCTTCAACAAGGCGCGCAGCCACCTCGTAATGCAGACTGGCTGGAGCACGCCGCCCCCCACGGGCGATGCGTCGAAGGATGCCTTGCTCGCCAAACTGTACAATACGACGACACGCTTTGATGAAGAGGACGTCTTCAACTCATTCATCCAGATTCCGCTCCTCGACTACGTGCGCACGGGCGCACCGCGCGTGCTCTTCGTTGGCTACGGCGAGACCGACAATTGGGGACACCAGGGGCGCTACGATTTGGTGCTCGACAGCGCCCAGCGCATGGATGGGTTCGTCGCCGAGTTGTGGGGCACGATGCAAGCGATGCCGCAGTACCGCGATACCACGACCTTCATCATTACTGCGGACCATGGGCGCGGCAGCGGCCCGGAGGAATGGAAGGAACACGGCGTTGAAGAGAAAGGCTCGGAGAATGTCTGGATCGCGGTGATCGGTCCCGATACCGCGCCTTTGGGCGAGCGCACCCACGTTGCCCCGGTAACGCAAGCACAGATCGCGGCTACCATCGCCGCGTTGCTGGGAAAGGACTACCACGGCGCGGTACCGGCAACCGCGGCGCCGATCGCCGACGTCTTGGCTCGACGTTAGCTGCGCATCAGGAGCCAGCCTGGGATGGCGCGCCGTGGTCTGCTGCAAACGGACGTGAGACGTCGATACCCAACCAGCAGGCCGCGCCGACGAGCGCGAACAACGTACCGATCACGAATGCGGCCGTCCACGCACCATGTCCGGAGAGATACGCAACGATCGGAATGCCTATCAGTCCGCCGACGTTGCCGCCGGTATTGAGGACGCCGGTCGCCGTCATCGTGTCCGCCCGGGCGACAAACATGGTTCCACCCCAATACGACCCTTCGGTGAGCTCGACGATCCCGTAGCACAGCGCAAGCGCGATGACGGCGCCGTAGGCATTGCTCAGGTGAACCGTTACGAGGAGGAGCGCGCCTGCGGCGGGCAGGGCAACCAACGGTGTAAGCCTGAATCCCCAGCGGAAGCCGAATCGCGTGCACAGGTCGCTTGCGAGCTTGCCGCCCACGCCTGAGCCTGCGGCCGCCGCCAGCGGCGGTGCAATGGCAAGCCAACCGCCCTCAAGAATGTTGAAGTGGCGCTCCTGCACGAGATAGAGGAAGCACCAGTTGGCGATAAGGTAGAAGACGTAGTTCATGCAGATGTAGGAAAATGTCAGGAGCAGGATTGACCGGTTGCCGAGCAGCCGCCCCAAACGCCGCCACGAAATGGCCGCCTGGACCGGCGTCACGCGGTTGTCGCCAAGCTCGGCAAGTTCCTCGGCGGTGACGCGCGGATGCTCGGCCGGAGTGTTACGGCCATACCAGACCCACACCGCGATGAAGGCGAGCACCGGCAGCTCGGGCCAGAAGAGTGCGTGTCGCCAGCTGAAGGTCGCCATCAAATAAGTCACGAGCGGCGGCGTCGCTGCCGCTGCGACCTGCAACGCCATCGACTGCAGACCCTGAACGAGCGCCCATTGCTCCGGGCGAAACCAGGCTTCCATGACGCCTGCGCTCACGGGAAAGATCGGACCCTGGGCGAGCCCGAGCAGCAATTGCAGCAAAAGCAGCACCACTAGAAGCGCCGTGCCGGCGAGCACGAACGGTGCAAGTGGCGTGAGAATCGTTGCGCAGAATGCCACCAAGCTGATGATGGTGAACATTCGGCGCGCCCCTACGCGCTGTCCGATCACGCCGCCGGGCAGCTGAAAGGCGGCGTAGCCGAGGACGAAGGCCCATTCGAGCCAGCCGATCTGCATCTGGGTGAGGCCCAGATCCGGCATCATGCGCTCCGCCGCGACCGTCAGGCTCTTCTGCTGCAGATAGGCGATATAGCCAAAGCCCAGGAGGAGGCCGAGGATGCGCCAGCGGATTCGATGCGCGAGCGCGGCGCCCGGCGTCGGGCCGCGCGGGTTCACGTCGCGGCGCGGGGGCGGTCCGTATGCAACGCGAGCCGCTCGGTGACGTAGCGCCGGATATCGAGGCTGAAATCTTCCATCGGCGCGTAATAGCCGTGCTGGTGAACGCGACTGCGCATGCCCTTTTGCACGGACTCGCAGATTCCCCAGTCCTGGCGGTTTACCACGTCCCAGAAATCCACGGCGTCAGAAGGATCGAAGTCAGCCTTCGCCAGCTCGTGCGGCTCAAAGAGGAAGTGACACACGATGTCGGTGCGCTCGGCGGAGCGCGGCTGCAAGATAAACACCGCGGCGTGATCGCAGGCGAGGCTGATGAAGAGGTTCGGATAGATGAGTTCGCCCTTGTGGCGCTCGCGCTCATCCTGGTTGAGCGCGGGAAACGGCCTGCGTGCCGTGGTGCCGCTGCGGGTGAAGGTGTAGGCGCCGGCGCGATGCGGCACGCCGCGCGTCCAGTCGAGCCCCGCGCCGCCGGCTTCGCGAAATGCCGGAACGACGGCGCACAGCTCCGGGTGCACGCCGCCACAGTGATAGCACTCGTTGTAGTTCTCACAGATCGCCTTCCAGTTGGCCGCGACCTCGTAGCTGATCGTGTGGCCGATGACGAGCTCGGCGAGCGGGTAGCGCTCAACGCGCGCAGCGATGCCCCCAAGTTGTGCCGCGAACGGCTGCGCCTGCGCAGGCGTCAAATGCACAAAGACAAACCCGCCCCAGGATTCGACGCCCACCGGGTAGAGATGAATGGCGCTCTTGTCGAATCCCGGCACCGTGCCCAAATGAGGCGCCGCGATGAGATTCCCATCGAGGTCGTACGACCACTGATGATAGGGACACAGTATGGATCGGCCTGCAACGATGCCGCCTTGCACCGCCGCCCCGGGCGCACGGCCGCCGTCGGTGCGGCACAGCCGCGAGCCTCGATGGCGACAGACATTGTAAAACGCGCGCAGGACGCCTTGGCGATTGCGCACGAGAAGAATGCTCTCACCGACGATATCGAGCACCAGGTAGTCCCCGGGCTTCGGCACCTGCTCCTCGCGGCCGGCGCAAAACCATTCACGGCAGAAGATCCGCTCCTTCTCCAGATGAAAGGTATGCTCGGAGTAGTACCAGCTGGATGGCAAGGTCCGCTCGAGCCCTGCCACAGCCGGCGCTGAAAATTCCTCGTTCATGGCGCGCTGCGCTCCCGGGATCCGTCGTCATACAAGAGTGGGGCCGTAGGCAGCAGGGGACTGTCACGGAGGTATGGATCGCTGCGGGTGGGGCAGTCGAGCTCGCGTGCATAGCGATGACCACTGTGTACGGCGTGCACGATGGCCCCCGGCGCGAGTGCATCGCCGATGCGGTCCACGGAGATGATTCCCGCCGCTGCGAAGTCCTCGTTGCGGGCGCACAGGGCCTGGTACAACGAATCGGTTGCGCGCCGTACACCGACGATCACGAGCGAGCGGCACGGCAGACGCCGTTCCGCGCCGGTGAAAAGATTGGCAACGGTCGCCTCGCCGCCCGCGAGAGCGGTGACGCGCGACAGGGTGAGCACGGCGACTCCGGCCGTCGCCAGAGCCCGATGTACCTGCGGTTGCTCGTTCGTCATGATGGCCCAGGCGGATGCGTGTCCGGCAGGCGTCACGTACGTCACGCTGTCCGCGCCGCGTGCCAGGTGTTCTGCGACCAGGCTCCCCATGTAATAGTTGTCGAAATCGAACACCACGATCGGCCCTTCGGGCGAAATACCGGCGGCGATATCATCCGGCGTATAGACGTCGGGTCCGGCAAGCTCGCCAACCGGCAATTCGAGAGTCGAGTAGAGAGAGCGCGTCCAGCGCGCTCCGGTTGCGATCACCACGCGCGGATGCTCGAGGCCGAGAATGTCGTCCACCGAAAGCTCATTGCCAGGATAAAGATTCACGTTCGTCAGACGCTGCAGCTGGCCGAGACGCCAGTCGAGTACCCTGCCCCAGGTGGCAAGCCCTGGCAAGCGAGTTTCGAAACGCAGCCGGCCGCCAAACGCATCGGCCGCCTCGGCGAGGGATACCGCATAGCCGCGCCGCGCAACACTCAAGGCGCATTCCAGACCTGCCGGACCGCCTCCGACGACAAGGACCGCCGAATCGCTGCCGGGCGCGGCAAAGCGCTCGGGGTGCCAGCCGCGACGCCACTCCTCGCCGATCGTCGGATTCTGCGTGCAGCGCACCGGCACGCTGTCATGCCAGCTCGCGATGCAGATGTTGCAGCCGATGCACTCACGAATTTCCTGCTCGCGACCTTCATTGATCTTTCTGGGAAGAAACGGATCGGCGATCGAGGGGCGCGCGCCGCCAATGAGATCGAGCACGCCGCGCCTGATCTGCGACACCATGGTATCCGGGGACGTGAAGCGACCCACGCCAACGACGGGCCGATTGGTCAGGCGCTTGACGAAATCGATCACCGGCTCATGACTGCCTTCGGGGGTAAAGCGCGATGGCGCACAATCAGTGGGACTGGAATCCATCTTGACGTCCCACAGGTCGGGTACATCGGCGAGCAGCTCGACCACCTCATGCGCCTCCGAGAGCGCGCGCTCGCTCGGCCGCCCGCGCAGCTCCTCAAGGCTGACGCGCAGGGCAACCGCGCAGGTTGCACCCACGGCCTCCTTCGTCACTTCGAGGAGCTCGCGCACGATGCGCACTCGATTCGCAAGGGATCCGCCATAGGCATCCGTGCGCCGATTCCATTCTGGCAGCAGAAATTCGTACGGCAGATAGCCCATGCCGGCATACACGTAGATGATGTCAAAGCCTGCGCGCTGGGCCTTGCGCGCCGCTTCCGCCTGCCAGCGCAGAAGATTCGCGATGTCCGCGGCATCCATGGTCTTGGAGCGCTGATTGGCCATGAAGCCGACGTGTGTCGCCATCCAGGAAATCCCCGACGGCGACAGCGGCGGCAGGCGGCTCGTGCGGTTCGATACCGATCCGCCGCCGTGCCAGAGCTCGATTCCTGCAAGCGAGCCATGCTCATGGACGGCATCGGTCATGAGCGCGTGCGAGCGCACGTCGTTCTCGTCCCACAGGGCGGCATATGGGAGCGGCGTGTCATCCGAGGACGGATGCACGGATACGTAGCCCGTGCACACGACGCCCCAGCCTCCTTCCGCCTTCATTCCGCGGAAGCCCGCGCGCATGCGCGGCATCGTGTTGGTCATGCCGCTCGCGTGCGGCACGGCGTAAAAGCGGTTGGGAGCCGTTACGGGCCCGATGCGTACCGGCTCGAAAAGAACATCAAAACGTGGATTTCGCGCCACATCGCACCCCGCCCGCTCGCGCAAAATTGAGTATAGCCAAAAACGTAGCGGTCACGACTTATTTATCGATCGTTCAACAACGACGCAGCTGCCATCCAGGCCGCCATTGCGGCATCAAACAGCTGCCGTGGCGGCCGGCGCGTCAGCGGGTCTTGGCTTCGATTTTCTTCGCAAGCTCCGCAAGGTCAACCTCCTCTTCATCGATGGAGATTTCGAGTGACGCATCCTTCGGCTGCGGTTTAGGTTTTGCAATCGGCTGCAACGCGGCCGGAACGACGGCCGGCGCACGATCCTCAGATGTCGTCGTGGCAACCGACGGGCGTTCCCAATCCTTCTTCTGTGCGATCCAGCGCTGGTAACGATCGAAACTCCACATTCCGTGCTCCGCTCCCGACTGGATCACGGTGGCGAGCTGGCTGAATTGACCGGCCCGAATCGTTCCCTTGGCCGCGGAGCTTGCCATCAGTACTTCACAGCGTGGCACCCGCAGCTGGTACTCGGCGAGGAATTCCAGGCGCTGGCAAACGACGCCCACCAGACAGTCCGCGAGCTGCGCCAGGATGCTGCCTTGGATTTCAGAAGAGAACGCCATCGAGATGCGGCTCAGCGCCTCCGCGCAGGTCGATGAATGCAGCGTGGCAAGGACCAGCTGTCCCGTCTCCGCGGCATTCAGCGTTAGGCGCATGACCTCCGGAGTGCGCATCTCGGTAATCACGAGCACGTCCGGATTCTCGCGCAGCGCATCGATGATCGCCTGTTCAAAGCTTGGCGAATGCGTCGGAATCTCGCGTTGCCTTATAAAGGAGCGGCGGTTTGTAAAGATGTACTCGAGGGGGCTTTCGATCGTGATGATATTGCGCGCAACGGAGGAATTGATCTCACCGATCAACGCAGCAAGCGTCGTCGATTTTCCACTGCCGGTCGGTCCGGAGACGACGATGAGCCCGGTTCGGGCGTCTAGCAACTTGCGCAGGTCCGGATGCAGGTTGCACGCGCGCAGGCTATCGACCGAAGACGTCAGCAGTCGAACCGCCATCGCGATGCCGCGGGCCGTCCGGAAGAGATTGATCCGGCATTGCGCGCCGGCGACCCGGATCGATATGTCGGCGGACCCGCGCGCGACAAACTGATTCCACGCGTCATGGCCCAGCAATTCCTTCCCGGTTTCAATGAGGCTCGCCCCGGGAATAGTTTCACCGACCGTTACGAGCTCGCCCTTGACCCGCACGACGAGCGGCGTCCCCGCTTCCAGGTGCAGATCACTCGCGCGCATAGAGCTCGCGGTGGCAATCAGATCATTAAGTCGCATGTGCATCTCCTCGCAGCGCCGGCAAGATAGTAACGCGCGCGGCGCGCAACCTGGCGATCGGCGAGAATATGGCGCAGTCACCGCACAAGCTCGCGCTCCTCTTCAGCTAAAGAGAAAAGAGCGTGCCTGCTCGCAATCACCGCGGCGCCGGCAGATCCATCGAAGTGCCCCGGTAGCGCGTCCAGGTCTGTGACTTGCCGAGCATCGATATTCCGATGTAGCCGTGCACCTTAAGAGTGTCGGGTGCCATGAGTTCAACAAGACATTTGTACGTGCGGCCGCTGTCCGGCTCGTAGATGCTGCCGCCAGACCATTTGCCGTCGCCGTCGTAGTGGAGCTCGCGCAAGATGACCTGGCCGCGCAGAGGTTTGCCGCGCTGTGACGCGTCGGGATTCTTCTCATCCACGCGTCCCGGATGACTGCCTCCGACGATGCGGCCTTCGTAGGTCGCACCCGCTGCGACGCTGATCTGAATGATTCCGTCTTTGGGTTCGGTCAGCCAGTTACCGAGGATTTGCGACTGCTTTTCATCGCTCGCCAGAGTGGCGAGTGCGAGTCCTAACAACAGAGTGAGCGCGCCGCTGCGCCTGCGCCATCCTGCCATGATTTTCCCTCCCTGCTGCCGTAAGTCTTGCAAGTTTGCCGCGAACGCTCATGGTCGCAGCCGCAGGCATTGCGACTGTAACCGGGAATTCCACGCGATGATATGATCGACGCGAGCCAGCTGCGCGCAGCATCGAAAACACTCAGACTCGCCCCGCAAGCCAGCGACGCCACCCAGCAGTGCTTCGCCGCTACGTCGTGACTGAATGCGAATCCGCGCCGGCAGGCGATCGGAGCCATTGATATGCGCCACCCCAAACTGAACACCCGCTGCGTGCGTGCCGCGCACACGCCCGATGCAGCAACCGGAGCGGTTGCGCAGCCTATTTATCTCACGACGACATTTGAGCGCGACCCCGACGGCGCGTATTCGCGCGGCTATCGCTATAGTCGGGAGGGTTCGCCCAACCGAGTGGTCCTCGAGTCGTGCATGGCAGCGCTTGAAGGCGGCCTGGGCGCTGTAGCCTTTGCATCCGGGCTGGCCGCGAACATGGCGGTCTTCGAGCTGCTGCACGCCGGCGATCATGTGGTTGCACCGCTTGAGGCCTACTACGGCACGTTGAAACAGCTGCGTGAGCACACACGCGAGCGCGGCGTTGTGGTCGACTTCGCCGACTTCAGCGACCCGGCCGCCGTCAAGGCGGCGCTTACTGCCCGTACCCGTCTGGTATGGATTGAAACCCCTACCAATCCGCTCTTGAGCATTACGGACCTAGCGCTGGCGAGCGCCATGGGGCATGAGGTCGGTGCGCTGGTTGTTTGTGACAACACCTTCGCAACACCCGTGTGCCAAAACCCTTTCGACTTCGGGGTCGATGTCATCGTGCACAGCGGCACCAAATATCTCGGCGGCCACAGCGATGTGCTGAGCGGCCTCGTCATCGTTCGTGAGGACGGCGCGCTTCTTGAGCGGCTACAGAGTTGGCAGCGCCTGAGCGGCGCGGGACTCGGGCCGTTTGATTGCTGGTTGCTCAGGCGCAGCATCGCGACCCTCGGCATCCGTGTGCGCGCGCAGTGCCGCAGCGCGCTCCTGATAGCCGAATTTCTGAGCACGCAGCCGGCAGTGGAGCGCGTCTATTATCCCGGCTTGCCGCAGCATCCGGGCCATGGGGTCGCCGCGGCGCAGATGCACGATGGGTTCGGCGCGGTGCTGTCGGTGTGCATCGCGAAAGGCAGTGCGGCGGCGTTTGAGACCGTGCGCCGCACTCGCTTCTTCACGCCCGCGACTAGCCTTGGCAGCGTGGAGAGTCTGATCGAGCACCGCGCGTCGATCGAGGGCCCCGGATCCACTTCTCCCCAGAACTTGCTGCGCCTGTCGATCGGCATTGAAGACTGCGAGGACTTGATTGACGATTTAGCGCAGGCGCTCGTTTGAGGCGGGTTGCCCCTGGCGCCGGCGGCGCGCCGCTCGCGCCTGTGGCGCCGGAAGCTAGGGTCCGGAGCGGCCGCCACCCCACGCGTAATTCAATTCAAGTCCGATGGTGCGCGGCTGGTTGGTCACAACACGATTCAATGCCGGAACGAAGAACGATATCTCCTCCGGATCCCCGAGGTCGGCGCGCTTGTCGAACACATTGTCCACGAATAGGAACACCGATACCTTGCGGTCGCTCGCCCAGCCGCCGCGGATCTTGACGATATCGCGCGAGGGGACAATGTTTTGGTAAAAGGTGACGTCGGTCATCGTGCCGGTGTACTCGTTGGTGCCTCGCAGCACCACTGCATAGTCATCCGAGATCGGGTGCCGATAGACGATCGAGGTCGTCTCGGTCCAGTCAGGCGAATCCTGCACACGTTGGCCGTCGACGAACCCGGCGCCCGCCTCCGCCGCGACGATTTTGGCATGGGTGTAACCCACGGCGGTCGTGAATGTCAGCTCGGACGTCACGGCGGCGCTCGCCTCAAGTTCGCCGCCATAGATGTGCGCCGTGCCGGCATTGGCGGTGTAGGTCGCGCCGCACGTCTCGGTCACCAATTGCTGAATGCCGGTCCAATCCTCATAGTACAGGGCACCGTTGATCGTCAAACGACTATCGAACATCCGCAGCTTCTCGCCCGCCTCGTAGCTCCAAATGCTGTCGGGGCTGAATTGCAGCGGATTTGACGGGCAGGTGCTCGGCGGTGGCGCATTACCGCCGCCTGGCCGAAAGCCCTTCGAGCCCTGAACGTAAAGGGTCAGGTCTTTGGTGGGTTCATAGGACAGATTGAGCTTGGGATTGACACCGTTGTCCGAGGCCGGCAGCGAGTACGTAATCGGGGGAGCGGGCCCGGTAATGAGACCGCCGGATTCCGCAAGGTCCTCCGTGCTCTTATACGAGTAATAGCGCACGCCCGCAGTGATCTTGAAATTGTCCGCAAAGCGGTAGGAAGCCTCGCCGAAACCGGCGTACTGCTTAAGATCGTTGTCGAAGGTCAGGTAGAAGTAAGACGGCACGCCGAACAAAGTCGCGACGATCGGACCCGGTGTGGTCGTGCCGATGGCCGTATCCGACTTGTAGTCTTCATAGAAACCGCCGACCAGCCATTGGAACGGACTGTCCCCGGTCGAGGTCAAGCGCACCTCTTCGCTGAATTGGCTGGTGTAATCGGTCTCGAACGCCGTGACTGGTCCCGCCTCGGCGTACGTGACGCCCGGAACACCGATGATCGCCGTGAGGAAATCCTGTGCGACCTCCGAGGTGTCCTGTTCAAGATGGGTCTGCCGACGGTAGTACGCCGATGACGAGCTGATCTCGATGCCGCCGAAATCGTATTTGATCGGCAGCGTAAAGAGCTCGAAGCTGTCGCCATAAGGCTCCGTCTGATCGAACGGCTGGTAGTGGGCTTCGCTTTTGACGCCGGGCGGATCGTCGACGAAGTTGGGGGCGCCCTGCGTAATCGTCTGCACGAAGACACTCGGCGTGACGGTCAAACCGTCCATGGGGAGCCACTGCAGCGAGGTGCGCACACCCTGCGCTTGTT
>Ga0302326_10008650_pt1 | contig 22408 bp, 20 predicted proteins | sample Palsa_T0_3_FD_202264 | JGI IMG/M metagenome (GOLD analysis project Ga0302326, IMG submission 202264) | Peat permafrost microbial communities from Stordalen Mire near Abisko, Sweden - Palsa_T0_3 | ecosystem: Environmental > Terrestrial > Soil > Palsa > Peat permafrost | place: Sweden: Abisko... | reverse complement strand
CCAACATCTCTCTTTCCTGTCGGCTTCCACCTCTTTCATCGCCCGACAGCGCCCAGTGCTTGAGCGAGTGTCAAAACCCCAAAAAAGGCCGGAGAAGCGTGGAGAGCGCCCCGTGAATCTAAAGCACCGATACCAGCCCGCCGAAGCCCTGAACACACCACCGAACACGTTCGCACCGCCCCCAACGGGCACACCCTAGTCATGGTCGACTATTCCGACACTGCTCATCCTCCCGACATCTGCCTGATCCTGCGCGCCCATGGGGAGCAGCGCTGGCTCGTCTCCAAGGTCGTGCCGATCGTGCGCCAGCTGGAGCAGCGCGACCTCGTTCCCGAGGACCAGGTCGGCGCTGCGCTCGCCTACCTGGAGGTCCTGTGGCTCGACGCCTGCAGCCGCGCCGCCGAGACCGACGCCGCGCTCGCGCAGCTCGATCGCGAGCGCGCCGAAGGCGATCTCATCCTGTACGAGAAGGCACGCCGCTATCACGCCGCCGTACGCCGCCTGCACACTGCAGTCGGCCGGCGCGTGACCGCACTCACGGGCGCACCCAGCGAAACCCCCGCGCTCGCCGACTTCTGACCGGCACGCCCGCCGCTAAGCCGATCGCATACGCTTGCGCGCCCGATGGCGCCACGCTTCGACCTGCAGTCGCACTCCACCCACTCCGATGGCGCGCTGCCCGCGTCGGAGGTCGTCGAGCGTGCCGCCGCGGCCGGTGTGCAGCTGCTCGCGCTGTCCGACCACGACACCGTCAGCGGCGTCTCCGAGGCGATCGCCGCCGGGCAGCACAACGGCGTCACCGTCGTTCCCGCCGTCGAGATCTCCGCCGTCGACGACGGCTCGAGCGTCCCGCGCGAACTGCACATCCTCGGCTACGACATCGACCACACCGCAGCCGCCTTCGCCGCCCAGCTCGCCGACTTCCTGGCCGACCGCGAGAAGCGCACGCTGCGCATGCGCGACGGCCTGCGCGAGGTCGGCTTCGACCTCGACGAAGCCGAGATCGACGCGCGCATCGCCGCCGGCAAACCGATCGGTCGGCCCCACCTCGCCGCCGCCGTGCTCAATGCCCCCGCCAACGCGCAGCGTCTGGCGAGCGAGGGCATCGACGACGTCGGCTCGCTGATCCGCGGCTACCTGATCGAGGGCAAGCCCGCCTTTCGCCTGCGCGAGACCCCGACCGTCGCGCAGGCCATCGACGCGATCCACGGCGCCGGCGGCGTCGCCGTGTGGGCCCACCCGTTCTGGGACATCTCCGACCCCCAGGAAGTGCTCGACAGCATCGACCGCTTCCACGCGCTCGGCATCGACGGCGTCGAGGCCTTCTACATCACGCACACGCGCGAGAACACCGAGCTGCTGGTCGCGCGCTGCAACGAGCTGGGTCTGCTGAGCACCGGCTCGGCCGACTTCCACGGGCCGGAGAACCGCCAGTTCTCGCAGTTCATGGCGTTCGAGACCTACGGTCTCGAGCCCAACCTCGGGCCGATCGGCTCAGGCGGCCAGTAGCGATTGCAGGCGGTACGCGAGCGCCTCCAGCGCGAGCTCCTCGGACACGTTCACCGACAGGCTCAGCCGCGTGTCGGCCACGAGCTCGATGCCGCGCCGCACGGCGCGCGTGTCGACGCCGCTCCCGTCGGCGCCGCCTGCGTCCTGCTCCAGCTGCGCGCGGCGGTCGACCGCGTAGACGAGCTCGGGCACACCCTCGCGCACGCACAGCACATCACGCAGCCACAGCTCCGCCAAGCGCAGCCCCAGATCGAGCGTGGCCGTGCGCACGCGCCGCTCGCCGCGGCGGCGCGCCTCCCCGCCTTCGCGCTCATAGCGTTTGCGCTCCTTGCTCGGCACCAGCTCAAGCTCGCGCTCCGTCAGCTCCCGTGCGCTCTCGCCCGCCGCCACGCCCGCCGCCTTGGCGACGTCCAGCAGCCCCAGCCACGGACGCCCACCGGTCGCCCCGGCGAGCGCCGAGCGCACGTAGTCCTCGGCGCGCGCGCGCAGCCCCCGGCCCTCGTCGCTCGCCAACCGTGCCGCCACGCCCGCGTCGCCCAACGCAAGGCGTGCGCACGCAAACACGCGATCCCCCTCATAATCGTCGTCGTTCCCCCGCGCAGGCCCCACGCCGCCTTCCGGCGTGTGCGCAGCCGGCGCCAGACGCTCGGCAATCAGCGCCGCGGGCAGCGGATCGAAGCGGACCTGCTGGCAGCGCGAGACGATCGTCGCCAGCACGTCCTCGCGGCGATCGGCCAGCAGCAGCAGGTGCGTGAACGGCGGCGGCTCCTCAAGCGTCTTCAGCATGCGGTTGGCCGCCTGGTCGTTCATCGTCTCCGCCCCCTCGATCACGAACACGCGCCGTGCCGACTCGAACGGCGTGCGCGCCGCCGCGGCCACAACCGGCTCCTCGATGTCCGCCACCAGCATCTCCGCCGCGCCCGACGGCCTCACCCACGTCAGATCCGGGTGGCAGTCGCGCATCACCCGCTCGGCCACCGTCCCCGGGCTGCGCGCGCCGTCGCTCAGCAGCGCCGCCGCGAACGCGCGCGCCACGCCGCGCTTGCCCGTGCCCGCCGGACCGTGGAACAGGTACGCGTGCGACGGCCTGCCCTGCGCCGCCAGCGCCGGCAGCAGCACCGCGCGGGCGTGCGGGTGCGCGTCTATGCCCGGCAGCAGCTCGGCGGCCGCGCCCGGCTCAAGCGGTCGAGACGGCGAGGCGGATAGGGGGACCGTCGGGGCGGACATCGCGCGGGGCCATCCTGACAGAGCCAAGCCGTCTCGTACCGTCGCGGTCCATCCGTAGGATCGACGCATGAGCACGATTGCTGCCGAAACATCTCGCGATGGCTGTGCGCTCGCATATCGCGAGGCCAGAGATTAGAGGATCAGGAGAGGTCGGTCGTCGAGCTCAGGGCGCGTGCCGGCGCTCTTATCGCCGCTGCGGCGATCACGGCGTCCTTCTTCGGCGGTCAGACGCTCGTGAAGCACGACGTCAGCGCTGCGGCGTGGATCGCGATCGGCTGCTTCGTGTCGCTCGGCTTCGCTGTGCTGATGGTGCTGTGGCCGCGTCGAGATTGGGAGTTCTCATTGGCGCCAGACCAGTTCATCGCCACGTACCTTGAGCCAGCGGAGGGGGAGTCACTCGCGCTGCACCTGATTGAACGTGACCTTGCTCTGCACATGGGTCGGAGCGCCGAACTGAATCGTCGCCAGCTCAGGACGCTGATGGGGGTCTTTCGTGTCGGTGCGGTGCTGTTGGTGGCCGAGGTTCTGGCATGGGTGGTTGCCCTCGCGATGCAGCGGTAGACTGGTACCGATGTCCGGCAAGCCGACTCCGCAGCCGTCCCCCGTGCTCCTCGGCCTGAGCCTGTGCGTCCTAGCCCGATGATCGGCGAGACACGCGGCGGGGGCAGCTCGGGCCGTTAGCCTCGCGCGGCGTCGCGGCCCGCGCTCGCGCAACCCGCGCATGTACCGTCCCCGCGTGGCGCGCGGCACGCTGATCACGATCGAGGGCCTCGACGGGGCCGGCAAGTCGACGCTCGCGGACGCGCTCGTTGGCGAGCTCGCGGCGCGCGGCGTGCGTGCGGAGCTGCTGCGCGAGCCCGGCGGCGTGGAGGTCTCCGAGCGGATTCGCGCGCTCGTCAAGGACCCCGCGCTGGACGTGCTTGCGCGCACCGAGGCGCTGCTGTACGCCGCCGCCCGCGCGCAGCTCGTCGAGGAGCGCCTGCAGCCGCTGCTGCAAGGCGGCGCCGTCGTGCTGCTCGACCGCTTCGTCGACTCCTCGCTCGCCTACCAGGGCGCCGGCCGCGGCCTGGGGGTCGAGGCGGTGCGCGCGATCAACCTGTTCGCCACCGGCCAGCTACAGCCCGACCGCACGCTGCTGCTGCGCATCTCCCCCGCGCTCGGACACGCGCGGCAGCGGCAGCGCGAGCTCGAGCCCGATCGCCTGGAGCGCGAAGGCGAGCGCTTCTTCGCGGCGATCGCCGATGCGTACGAGGAGCTCTGGCGCGCCGACCCGCAGCGCATCCGCGTGATCGACGCCGGCCAGCCGCCCGAGCTGGTGCTGCACGACGCCCTCGCCGCGCTCGATGATCTGGCGCTGCCCGTCGCACCCGCTGATTAGCATGGGCAGCGCCGTGGTCCACCCGCACGCCCTGCATCCCGCGTCCGCCCATGGACTCTCCACGGCGGGCGTCGTGCTCGTCGTGCTCGCCGCGCTGATAGCGCTCGCCTGCCTCGCCTGGGCCGCCGCTCGCATGCTCGCACTCGAACCGCGCTGGACGCTGTCGCTGCGCCACGCGCTCGCCGAAGCGGGCTTTCGCGCGTCGGCCACATGGGCCGAATTCGCCGACTGGATGCGGCTCGGAAAATAGGGCCGCGAGGCGCGTCCACAGCGCCCCTGCCCGGCCTGGCGCGACGTGGGTTGCCGCTATCCTTGAAGGTGCGGCTTCTTCCTCGACCAGCCTCCCAAAAGGTCTGTCCGACCGGAGGCGGATGATTCGGTGTTACCCCCAAAAGCACTGTATTTTTGCCGCAAACTAGGGGTTTTCGCGGCTCGAGACGAGGAGACCACTCAGATGGAAAGCGCCCCGCAGACGACAGCACCGAACGACATCCACGCAGGCGCGGCGCTATCGATCGAACGCCTGTTCACCACGCCCGGAATGCATCCGTTCGACACCGTCGAGTGGGAGCTGCGCGACGCACACATCGGCCACGGCGACCGCGTCGCGTTCGAGCAGCGAAACGTCGAGTTCCCCAAGAGCTGGTCGCAGAACGCGACCAACATCGTCGCCCAGAAGTACTTCCGCGGGCAGGTCGGCTCGCCCGAACGCGAGAGCTCAGTCAAGGACATGATCGGCCGCGTCGCCGGCACGATCACCGGCTGGGGGCGCACCGGCGGCTACTTCGCGAGCGAAGACGACGCCACGGCCTTCAACCACGAGCTCACGCACATCCTGCTGCACCAGATGGCCGCGTTCAACTCGCCCGTGTGGTTCAACGTCGGCTTCGAGGAGAGCCCACAATGTAGTGCGTGCTTCATCCTCTCCGTCGAGGACACGATGGAGTCGATCCTCGCGTGGAACACCAAGGAGGGGATGATCTTCCGCGGTGGTTCCGGCTCGGGCATCAACCTGTCGAACATCCGCGGCTCGATGGAGCCGCTGGCCAAGGGCGGCACCGCCTCCGGTCCCGTGTCGTTCATGCGCGGCGCCGACTCGTGGGCGGGCACGATCAAGTCCGGCGGCAAGACGCGGCGCGCGGCGAAGATGGTCGTGCTCGACATCGACCACCCGGACATCCGCGAGTTCATCTGGTGCAAGGCCAACGAGGAGGACAAGGCCGCCGCGCTGCGCGACGCGGGCTTCGACATGTCGATCGACGGCGAGGGCTTCAAGTCGATCCAGTACCAGAACGCCAACAACTCGGTGCGCGTGACCGACGAGTTCATGCGCGCGGTCGAAGACGACGGCGAGTGGCACCTGACCTCGCGTACGACCGGCCAGCCGATCGGCGAGCCGATCCCCGCGCGCGAGCTGATGCGCGAGATCGCCGAGGCGGCGTGGCGCTGCGCCGACCCGGGCGTGCAGTACGACACGACGATTAACCAATGGCACACGTGCCCGAACAGCGGGCGCATCAACGCGTCGAACCCGTGCTCTGAGTACATGCACGTCGACGACTCCGCCTGCAACCTCGCGTCGCTGAACCTGATGAAGTTCCGCCGCACCGACGGCACGTTCGAAGTGAGCTCGTTCGAGCACGCGGTCGACGTGATGCTGCTCGCGCAGGAGATCATCGTCGGTCCCTCCAGCTACCCGACCGACGGGATCGCCGCCAACGCGCGCGCGTTCCGTCAGCTCGGGCTCGGCTACGCCAACCTCGGCGCCTACCTGATGAGCAACGGTATGCCCTACGACTCCGACCACGGGCGCGGCGCGGCGGCGACGATCACCGCGCTGATGACCGGCAGGGCCTACCGCCGCTCGGCAGAGACAGCCGCTGCGCTCGGCCCGTATGACCGCTACGCGGAGAACCGCGAGGCGCACAACAACGTCATGCGCATGCACCGCGACGCCTCCTATGCGATTCCCGACGCCGCCTGCGTGGACGGCGAGCTGCTGGCCGCCGCGCGGCGCTCGTGGAATCAGGCGGTCGAGCTCGGCGAGCGCTTCGGCTACCGCAACGCGCAGGCCACCGTGCTCGCCCCCACGGGCACGATCTCCTTCCTGATGGACTGCGACACAACCGGCGTAGAGCCGGACTTCTCGCTGGTCAAGTTTAAGGAGCTGGTCGGCGGCGGGCAGATGACGATCGTCAACCGCACGGTTCCGCTGGCGCTGCAGACGCTCGGCTACTCGGAGCAGCAGGTCGAGCAGATCGAGGCTCACCTCGCCGAGCACGGCACGATCGTCGGCGCGCCCGAGCTGACCGAGGAGCACATGGCGGTGTTCGACGTGGCCGTCGGCGAGCGCGCGATCTCGCACATGGGGCATCTGAAGATGATGGGGGCCGTCCAGCCGTTCATCTCGGGCGCGATCTCGAAGTGCGTGTCCGGGGAGACACTCGTGGCGAGTCAGCAGGGCCTTGTTCGAATCAGCAGCCTGCATTCCGGCGAGCAGCCTGACAGCTTCCGCGGCATGGAGCTGGCGATCGCCTCGCTCGATGGCACGCGCAACACCAATGCGTTCTATTACGGCGGCACACGCCAGGTGCGCGAGGTCAGGCTACGTTCCGGGCACCGTGTGACGGGAACGCACAATCATCGACTGCTGACGTGCGGTCCCGACGGCCTTGCATGGCGCCGGCTTGACGAGCTTCAGGCCGGTGAGTACGTCGCGACTCAGTACGGCGACGATCTGTGGGCGGCCGCGCCGGCAAGCTTCGATGAGTTCGCTCCCAGCGCCAGCTACGGCAGTCAGAAGACGGTGACCATACCCAAGGAGATGGACTCACGACTCGCGTTCTTCCTTGGCGCATTTGCGGCCGAGGGACACATCTCCCGGTCTACGTGGACGGTGAAGATCAGCAATGCCGACGAGGCGGTGATACCGCTCATCGTGGATGCCGCGCAGGCCGCGTTTGGATTCCGTCCGAAGGTCGTTCGCCACGCTGACAAGTGCCCCTCGATCGAGCTCTCGTCAAAGCGAGTGGTCGAGTTTCTCGACTACCTGGGCTGCGGAGATCGCGCATCGAACAAGCGAATTCCCGATGCGATCCTGCAGTCGCCTCGAGCGATGGTGCTGCGCTTCCTGGATGGCCTGTGCCTCGATGCGTACGTAACGATCGGCGAGACGGCCAAGTGGGCGATCTGCTTGGACTCCGAAGGGCTGCTCGATGATCTCCAAGCCATCCTCACCAACCTCGGGATAGTTCACAGCAGGATTACGAAGCAAGCGCCGCTGTACGAGAAGACGTTCGACGAGGTCTACACAGCAGGACGCGAGGCCCAGCGGCTGGTGGCCATGCTCGACTTCGTAGAGCCCCACAAGGCACTGCGAGCGTCAGAGCTCCGCGCTCGCGAGTACAGCCAAAGTCCGTGGGACGTCGTCCCTGGTATAAGCGGACCGGACCTCTACGGCCTGCTCCCGCGGGGACAGAGCGGTCGCGCGGGTAAGGGCTCGGGGAGTTCACGCACGTTCAGCTATCTAAAGGACGAGCGCACACAGAACGTCAGCCGTACATCACTGGAGCGGGTCGCAACGGTCGAGGGCGTGGATTTGCCGGACTGGCTCGATGTCGTGCTCGAGCGCAACTTGCACTTCAGCCCGGTGGTGTCGGTTCAAGACGCCGGCGAACGGGAGGTGTACGACGTGTCCGTTCCCGTGACTCACGCCTTTGTCGCGAACGGCATCGTCAATCACAACACCGTCAACCTCCCCCAGGAGGCGACCGTCGAGGACATCGCGGACGCCTACACGCAGTCGTGGCGGCTGGGGATCAAGGCGCTCGCGATCTACCGGGACGGGTCGAAGACCGCGCAGGCGCTGCGCACCGACGCGCAGCAAGGCGCCAAGGAGCCGGCCGACGTCGACGCGATCGTGGCGGCGGCCGTCAGCAAGGCGCTCGCCGAGGCCGGTCCCAAGCGCAAGCGCATGCCGGTCGAGCGCCAGTCGATCACGCACAAGTTCTCAATCGGCGGACACGAGGGCTACATCACCGCGGGCATGTACGAGGACGGCTCGGTCGGGGAGATCTTCCTGACCGACATCGGCAAGGAGGGCTCGACCCTGCGCGGCATGATGAACTCGTTCGCGACCGCGATCTCGATCGCGCTGCAGTACGGGGTGCCGCTGGAGACGCTCGTGCAGAAGTTCAGCTACATGCGCTTCGAGCCGGAGGGGATCACCGGCAACACCGAGATCCCGTTCGCGAAGTCGATGCCCGACTACATCATGCGCTGGCTGGCCTCGCGCTTCCTCGACACCGACGCGCAGGAGGAGCTCGGCATCCTCACACCCGCCGTGCGCTCGCGCAAAGCCGCACAGGACGCCGCACAGTCGATGATCGCCTCCGACACCGCCAGCCCCGGCAACGGCAACGGCAGCGGCAACGACGGCTCGTCGGGCGCGCCTGCGTCGCCGGCCGCTGCGCCTCAGGCGTCCGCGGTCGACGCCGGTCAGCGCACGCCCGCGGCGGCCGCGCTGACGGACTCCCCGCCGGTCGTCCCCGCGCGCCTGCAGGGGTTCGACCTTGGGCCCGCGTGCAGCCAGTGCGGGGGCATGATGCAGCGGACGGGCTCCTGCTACACGTGCTCCAGCTGCGGCAACAACACCGGCTGTGGCTGACGCGCGATAGCCGGCACGCTACGGCGTCCTCGCTCGCTCGCGTGCTGGCCGATCGGCGAGAGCATCCGCTCGACGATCGGTACGCCACGCTCGCTGCGTCCTTGTATCGCTTGACTCTCGCGCGTCAGGGGCGCAGTGCGCTGCCGTCAGGATCGGAATCAGGTCGACAGGCCGCCGGGGCGCGAGCCCGCGGCGGCGTACTCGCCGAGCGTGGTGCGCGAATCGTCGCGGCCGAGGATGCTGATGAAGACGGCGGCGAAGGCGATACCAAAGACGAGCGCCTCGATGAAGCACATGCTCGCTCCGGCGAGGTGCTGGTCGTTGATCGCGGACAGGCCGTAGGCGCGGGGGGCACCCGCGTACAGCGGGTACTCGGTCGTCGAGATCCACGTCAACGGCAGGCACACGCACGCGCTGGCCAAGCGCGTGAAGCCGAGCAGCGCGAGCCGCTGTCCGTTGGGGCGCAGGCGTGCGCGCGGCAGCGGGTCGACGATCAGCCACCACATCGCAAGGCCGGTGTAGAACAGCGTGGCGTGCTCCAGCGCGTGCACCACCTGATGCTGGGCGGCGAAGTCGAAAACGCTTGGAATCGCCCACATCCAGGTGGCGAGTGCCCACAGCGGGATCGCAAGCCACGGCGATGTCAGCCGCGAGAGCAGGCGCCCGGAGCGCCCACCGGGAGCGACCGCTAGCAGCGCCTCGCGCGACAGGCCGAGCGGCAGCACGGGCGAGCGCAGGCCGAGCACCAGCAGCGCAGGCGCGATATCCGACAGCAGCACGTGCTGGATCATGTGCGCGGAGAGCAGGTAGCGGTCACCGATCGGGTCGAGCGGCGAGAGCAACGCGACCGCGATCGTCAGCAGCCCGGCGGCGTAGGGAACCCAGTGGCCGGCGCCGGGGGAGGATGTGGAGGAGCGCGCGGCGGCGCGCCGGTACACGCGTGCGTAGACGAACGCCGCGGCCAGCAGCGCGACGATCACGACCGGTTGGAAGCTCCAGGATCCCCAGCCGGGGTGGGAGGTCATCCGCTCCTCCTGTGAGCGAGTGGTCGACTGTGGGCCTGCGGAGCGCCGGTCATGCTTGGCGAGATCCTATCGATCCTCCCCGTCGTGGGCTTCGCCCGCCCATCGCCGGGGCGCTCGCGGTGCGGCGCGAGCGCCGTCAGGCGGTGATCGTCGCCGCTGCGCGCCGCGCAGGCCGGACGGACACGCGTCGTCCGCGCAGGTACGCGCAGCGTTGGCGCAGCCAGACCAGCGAGTGCGGGCCGCCGCACTGCTCGCGCCAGCCCTCCAGCGCGGCCTCCAGGCGCGCGCGGTCGCGGACGCGTGCCAGCAGCTCGACCTCGCCGCCGTCGTCGCCGGGAGCCCCCAGCCGCACGAGGTAGAGCTCGCCCGTGTCCTGCACCCAGGCGGCGCGGTGCAGCGGGCCGTCGGCGTGCTCACGCCACCACAGGCCGATGTCGAGCTCGCGCGAGTCCCGGCGCCGCTCGTCCGCCCGGTAGAAGTGGGCCAGCGAGCCGTAGCGCCGGCGGGGCGAGACCACGTCTGCGGAGGCATCTGCTCGTCTCATCGTGCATCACTCGCTTTCGGAGGAGGGTTCGTCGGGAAGCCTCCTCCCCGCGCCTAAACGACGGGTTACCCAGTCGTAAGGATTGGTAACGACCGCGAAGCAGGCGGCACGAGCGGTTGCGCTCGGGCGCGCTCGGCGCACGTACAAGCGCACGTCACCAGTCGAGCAGGCCCGGTGACGTGCGCCCAATGCTCGCGACGCGGTCTCAGCCGTTGAGACGCTTCTTGAGGGCGCTCGCGGCAGAGAATTTGGCGGCCTTCGAGGCGGCGATGTTGATCGTCTCGCCGGTCGATGGGTTGCGCCCCTGCCGGGCGGCGCGCTGGCTGACGCTGAACTTGCCGAAGCCGGCAAGCGAGACCTCACCCCCGCCGGCAAGCTCGTCGGAGACCACCTCGATCGTCGCCTCGACCACCTGCCGCGCCTGGCCTGCTGCCAGTCCGGTGCGCTCGGCGATCTGCTCGGCTAGCTCGTTCTTGGTCATGCCACTCCCTTCTCGAGTGTCGTTGCTGCGAGCAGGCTAACCGCTGGTGAGGACGACGAGACGCGCGAACACGGTGTGTAGGTCGCCAACAAGCCCTAATTTCCGGGGAACTTAGCCGGCGCGACCGTGCGCAGCGGCCCCTCGAGTGGTCGCTCGGAGGCCTTTCTTGCTCTGAACGGCGCAAGCGCGCCGGCGGCGCAGGCGGCCCACAGCACGCTCACCCAGGCGCAGCTGGCCAGCATCACGTGCACCCACACGAGCTCGGTGGGCAGGTGAGTCTCGTACTGGTCGAGCCCGACGACTCCCTGCAGCGCGAGCAGCACGCACAGCACCGTCAACGGCCGCTGCACGGCGGGGCCGACCTCGCGCCGGCGCGCGAGCCACCAGACGAGCACGGCGGCGAGGCTGAACACGAACGCGATCTCGGCGTGGCGATGGATGACGAAGTCCATCGTGGCGCGCCCGTCGAAGCTGAGCCGGTTGATCTTCTGTCCGGGCGAGCCGCCGGCGTGCGGTCCCGCGGCGGTGGCGGCGGTGCCGGCGAAGATCGTCAACGCGCCCAGCCCGAGGAGCCCCCTCAGCCAGCGCATGATCGCGAGATCGGTCGCGGGGACGGACGCCGTGCCGGCGGCGGAGGCGCCCGTGCGAGCCTGACGCGCCTGCGGCGGCTCGTGCGTGGCGCGCCACACGAGCACGACGGCGGCGACGAGGATCAGCATCGACAGCGCGAAGTGACCCATCACCCAGCCGTAGTCGAGTTGGCCTTTGACGGTGAAGCCGCCGAGCACCGCCTGCGCCACCACGCCGAGCGGCAGCAGCGCCCCCAGCCATACGAGATCGCGCCGGTACGGGCGCCGGCGGACGGCCGCCAGCCAGGCCATGCCGGCGGCGATCGACACCGGCGCGGTGATCAGCCGGTTGGAGAACTCGATCAGCGCGTGCGTTTTCAGCGGCGGGTAGACGTTGCCATAGCACTTCGGCCACGTCGGGCAGCCAAGGCCGGACCCGGTCAGGCGCACCGCGGCGCCGGTGAGGACTATCAGCGTGAGCGCACCGAGCCCCGCGTACGCGAAGCGCACATACTGCTCGGGGGTGACGGTGTAGCCGTTGGTGCGCTCGCGCAGGCGCTGCAGACGACCGTGCATCGCCTTAAGGATGCCACTCGAACGCCAGCTCGTCGGCGATATCGCGAAGACGCGGCGCGGCGGCGTCGCGCGGGGAGACGATCAGCTCCGCCACGGGCAGCGGCCAGACGATGCTGACGTCGGGATCGTCCCACGCGATCCCGCGTTCGACCTGCGCGTCGTAGTAGCGGCTCTGCTTGTACAGCACGTCGGCGACGTCGCTGAGCACGCAGAAGCCGTGGGCGAAGCCAACGGGCACGTACAGCTCGCGCATGCTCTGCTCGTCCAGCTCGACGCCCTCCCAGCGCCCGTACGTGGGTGAGCCCTTGCGCAGATCGACGGCCACGTCGAGGATGCGCCCGCGCGCGCAGCGCACGAGCTTGGCGACGCCGTCGCCGACCTGAAAGTGCATGCCGCGCACGACCCCGCGCGCGGAGCGCGAGTGGTTGTCCTGGACGAACAGCTCGTCCTCGGGGATCCCCAGCTCGGCGTGCCACTCGCGCCTGTAGGTCTCGCAGAAGAAGCCGCGCTCGTCGGGAAGGACGTCGGGTTCGATCACCACCAGGCCGGGGAGATGGACGGAGAGAGCGCGCATCGGCGCAAGAGGGTAGCTCGTGAGGCTTGATTACGCGGGATACAGCGCCTAGATTGGCTTCATGACCGCGTTGGCCGAAACGTCGCTGGCCGCGGACGAGCGGGCGCTGCTGGAGCGGTTCGTGGAGAAGCTGCACGCGCGCCTGCCGGGCGACGTCGACGCCGTGTGGCTGTTCGGCTCCCGTGCGCGCGGCGAGCCGCCGTCCACGGAGTCGGACGTGGACGTGCTGGCGCTCGTCGAGGACGTTTCATGGGACGGCCGGATGCTCGTGCGCGGGATCCTCGACGACGCCGCCCGCGAGCTCGGCCTGGAGGCGCTTGCGTGGTCGGTATCGATTCACGTTCACGACCGGGCCTGGTTGGATCGGCGCCGCGAGATCAGATCATTCTTCATCGCCGAGCTGGACCGCGACAAGATCGTGTTGAGCGGCACAGCGTGAGCCCGCGCTCGAGCGAGTTCCTGGAGGCATCGCGACGACGACTGGCCGCAGCAAGGGTCGACTGAGGACGAGGTAAGCGCGCCGATGTCCGCGATCACCCAGCCCACATGGGCACCCGGCCCGCTTGACCCGACGCTCGGCGACGGCGCAGTGCACGTGTGGCGCGCGGATCTCACAACGGTGACGGACGACGTGTGCGAGCTGCTGTGCGAGCAAGAGCTCGAGCGGGCCGAGCGGATGCTCGATGAGCGCGATCGGCGACTGTGGAGGCGCTCGCGGGGAGTGCTGCGTGCGTTGCTGGGTCGCTATCTGCGCCAGGACCCGCGATCGCTGCGCCTGATCGTCGGCGCGCACGGCAAGCCGGCGCTCGCCGGCGACGCCGCTGAGCCCCAGGCGGCGCGCAGGGCCGCACCGGAGGCAGCCTCGCGCCTGTCGTTCAACCTCTCCCATTCGGGACACCTGGCGCTGTACGCGTTCAGCGAATCGGGGGATGTCGGCGTCGACGTGGAGGTGGCGCGCCGGGCGATGAACGAGGTGGCGATCGCCGCGCGTGTGTTCGGGCCCGCGCAGGCCAAGCACCTGCAGGAGCTCGACCCGGACAGCCGGCGACGGGAGTTCCTGCGCGCTTGGGTTCGCCACGAGGCCGAGCGCAAGTGCCTGGGCGTGGGCCTTTTCGGCGGGGAGGACGCGCCCGAGCAACATCGGGCGTCGACCACCGAGCTCGAGATCGCGCCCGACGCGGCGGCCGCGCTGGTTACGCAGAGCCGGCCGCACGATCTGCGCTACTGGGGCTGGCGCCAGTAGAGGCGCTCGTCGTGTCGAGCGCGCTGGCGCATATCGAGGGGCGGTCCTCGGCGAAGCGCACCTGCTGAGGTAATACTAGCCCAGTAGGCTAGTAATAGATAGCCCGATAGGCTAGCGTTTAGCGGGGTGTAAGCCGGCTGCCGCGCGAGCCCGTGATCGCCATCCCAACGCAAAGACCGTTCGTTCTCTAGCCCAGCAGGCTAGCCTTAACTAGCCCGCTAGGCTAGAATTGGTGGATGGCCATGAACCCCTTCGTGTGGGATCGCCCGCTCGTGGACCTGACGAAGATCGTCGGCATGGACGATTTCGCACGCGACGTCGCGCTGATGCTGAAGGCGCAGACGAACGTGGCGATCTTCGGCGCGCGCGACACCGGCAAGTCGACGTTCATAACGGTGCTCGGCCGCGAGCTTGCGCTTGAGCAGGAGGCCGACGCGCCGCCGTACACGATGATCCGCGTCGACCTCAAGCGGGCGCTCAGCATCCCCGCGTTCATCTCGTGTGTCAACGACGCGCTCAAGGAGCACCCCGAGCACGCGGTGCGCCGCGCCGCCGCTCGCGAGTTGGAGGTGCTCGAACGTGAGATCGGCTTCGACCTGAAGCTGATCAAAGGCACCGTCCGCCGTGGGGCGCGCCAGGCCGAGGAGGCGGCGGAGATGCTCCACGCCCAGCTGCGCACGCTGCCGCGGCTGGCCGGCCACGTGGTGGTGTGCTTCGATGAGTTCCAGCGCCTGAACCGCTGCCCGGGGGAGCCGCTTGCGATCATCGGCTCAGCGCTCGTCGGGTCGGGCGCCGCCAACGTCTCTTTGCTGCTCACCGGCTCGACGCGGGAGTATCTGGAGATGATGCTCAACAACAGCCGCGAGCCCCTGTTCAACCAGGCGTTCAAGGCCCGCCTGCCGCGCATCGGAGCGGCTGAGTTCCACGAGTTCCTGGCGTTTCAGTTCGAGGCAAGCGGGCGAGAGATCACAGAGCGAGCACTCGACCACCTGCTGGCGATCAGCCACGGGCATCCCAAGCGCACCCAGCAGCTGGCGTGGGCGACCTGGAGGCAGGGCGCCCGCCGCCCCCTCGACGTCGACGCCGTGCACAGCGCCTTCGAGGAGCTGATGGACGACCAGCAGGCGGACTTCGCGGTGATCGAGGAAACGCTGGCGAACGGCGAGGAGGCCGAAGCGACGGAGCGCAAGGCGCTGTACCTGCTCGCCGACCACCCCGACCGGGGACTGACCAGCAGCCCGCTCGCCGATCGCTACGGCCTCGGCGCGCACACAACCGCCAAGAAGGCGATGCCGCGCCTGGCACGACGCGGCCTGGTCGAACGCGCCGACAAAGACCGCTGGAAGATTATCGACCCGTTCCTCGCCGAGTGGCTGAGGCAGAACTCGCCGTTCGGGGAGTAGATTGACTACGAGCGCGCCGCCCCGACGAGCCCCTCCGGCTCCATCTAGGGGACCTCGCTCGCATTCGGCTGGGCAAAATCGAGCTCCACGCAGCCGACGGCCGCGAAGCGGGCGTGAATGCGGCCGCCCAGGGCGGCCAGCGCTCCTCATAGGAGGCAAGAGGATGGGCGAAGCTCGGCTTCTTCTGCACGCCGTATCGACCGGGCCGTCTAAGCTGCGCGGCCGAGGTACTCGCGTAGCGCTGTACGGGCGATCTCGCTGACGGAACTCCTCTCCCGGCGCGCGCGAGAACGAAGTGCGGTTGCGAGGGCGGGATCGACACGAACCTGGATGCGCGGGGACACGCCCTCCGCACCGAGGGAGGGCCTGCCGACTGTCACGTTGATGGCCCTCTCGAGGTCGTAGCCGCGCTCAGCCTCGTCGGCCAGCGCCTCGATGTCCTCCTCTGAGAGCTCTGTACCGGCGAGGGTCTTGATCTTCGTCATCTCTTGGCCTCCTCGTACCGCTGCCTGTACCTTGACCTCCAACGATTGCCCCCGTGGGTCATCCCCAAGAAGACGAGCCGGGCGTCCGGCGCGCTCGCTGGTTTACCAGTTGTGTCAGACATAATATAGGTCCGGGTCAGCTGAACCCCGGCCTCCGTCGGCTCAGAACGAGCTCTCTGGTGTTGGGTCTGCGTTGATGATCCACGGCGCTTGGGACGGTTCTCGGCGCGCGTGGCTCATACGCGATAGGTCGGCAATGGCGAGTCGGTGGCCGACTACGACTAAGGAATGCTGCCAGCGTCAGCCACCCACTGGCTTGCGAAGCAGAGCACCGATGAGAGCCCGCTCTCGGACACCATATGCGGCTCGCGGCGAGCCGAGCAGACGTCAAATCGGCCAAGGATTGAGCAAATCGATCCCGGTGGCAATGAAGTCGCCGGTGTTGCGCGTTACGAGCGTCGCCTCGAGCGCGCGGCAGATCGCCGCTCTCTGCGCATCGGCGACGCTGATCGGACGACCGGCCTCAGCGCGCGCGCTGACGACGTCGGCAAGGTGGCTGGCGGCGGTGGCGTCGAACGGCTCGACACGACCGTCGAGGTCTTCCTCGACCAGGCCACGGATCGCCTCGCTCAGCGCCTCCCTGCGCCGCCCTTCAGGGAGACGGGCGACCCCGTACAGCTGCTCGACGGCTGTGATCGCGGTCGTGGGGCGACGTCGAGCCACGGTGTGAGCTCTTCCTCGGGCTTGCTGCGCGGCTCGGAGCGCACGTTGGAATCGACGACGATCACGCCGGCAAATTCGCGGCCCACGGCATCTCGCTCCGGCTGGGCGCCACCCGAGAAACCGCCGCGGCCATAACCTCGCCGAGCCTGGACGGACTATGTGCTCCCTGGCGCCACATATTCACCCGTGCCAAGACAGTTCTCGCCCCAGGATCCGAATTCGCCGTTTACCTCCTGCCAATAACAAATCCTGCCTTCCTTACCGTCAAAGTACACCCACTGGCTACCCGCTGCTCCATCGCGCACCGCTGCAAGGCCGCTGCTCGTCGCCGTGTATTCACCTGTTCCTAGACAGTTCTCGCCCCACGATCCGAATTCGCCATTCAACTCCTGCCAATAACAAATCCTGCCTTCTTTACCATCAAGATATGTCCACTGACTGTTTGTCGTAGCATTGAAGGCGGCAGCGACTCCGGAGCCTGCCGCCGTATATTCACCTGTTCCTAGGCAGTTCTCGCCCCAGGATCCGAATTCGCCGTTCACCTCCTGCCAATAACAAATCCTGCCTTCCTTACCGTCAAAGTACACCCACTGGCTACCAGTGGCCCCGTTCCGTACAACGGTTAGGTGGGCATTCGTCGCGGTGTATTCACCTGCTCCTAGGCAGTTCTCGCCCCAGGATCCGAATTCGCCGTTCACCTCCTGCCAATAACAAATCCTGCCTTCCTTACCGTCAAAGTACACCCACTGGCTACCCGAAGCCGCGCGCACTACGGCGACATGAGAAGCAGATGCGGTGTAGGCACCTGTTCCTAGACAGTTCTCGCCCCAGGATCCGAATTCGCCGTTCACCTCCTGCCAATAACAAATCCTGCCTTCCTTACCGTCAAAGTACACCCACTGGCTACCCGAAGCCTGGTCGCGTACAGCCCATTGGCCTCCTGTCGCTTCCTGCGTTGTAAACGTGTGATCTGAGCCGTAGCTTGTAACGCCGCCGCTCTTTGCGACAAGTCGGTCGTGATAAGTAGTCCCCGCCTGCAGGCTACCAATCAGGTCTCGCACCGCTTCTTCACTACCACCAGTTTCTTTTTCGCCGCTCACCGAGCCATACGCGGTAGTCAGCCCGTACTGAAAGTAATATTTAGCTGGATAGCCTCGAGGATTTACGGTTCCATTCAACGTAGCTTCATTTTCTTGCACCGCAGTAGCGGCTCCCGTGGCCGCTTCAACCGGGCCGGGGGTAGTGACGATCTGGTCTCCGCCATAGCTGGTTCCGACACTGTTGCTGGCGACAAGTCTATAATGGTAGGTCGTACCGGGCGAGAGGCTCACTGTCGTACTTGCCCCGGATGTGCCGGTCGATCCGACGTCGGTGCCCGGCGGTACAGGCTGCGTACTTCCATAAGAAGGCGTCGTGCCGTACTGGAAGTAGTAGTGCGTGTCAGATCCGTTTGGAGTAACTGATCCATTCAGGGTGGCCTGTTTCGGAGCGAGCCCTGATGCCGCTCCAGTACTCACGGTGGGACAGATGGTTTCCGGGAGCGGTGTCCCGCCACCAGCGTATGTCATGTGGTTATAGCAAACGCCGTTGAACGTGTGGCTTGTCACTATCCACCCCCAAACTAGCTTTTCACCACTGTTGACGAATCCGTAGCGCGCGGTGACAGTTCCGTTGGCGGCTCCAGAGCGGTTATAGCTGTTCTCGGTGATAGGCCGCACGTTCGCTGCGTAAAACGATTGCCCTTCTGCGACGGCGGCCCGGGCTATGCCTCCCCCATTGACATCGATCCAGCTCCACGTCATCAGCGCGAACTTAGCGCCTCCGACTGGGAGCCCGTACACAGAATATGTGTACCAATTTTCGCCGCCTTTGTACCCTTGTTCGGATTCAATCTTTTCGGGTGTGATTTTGTAGTAAGGTTCTCCCGACGGACGCGGCGCCGGTTCGCCATTGCCTGCGGCGTATTTGATGTTGACTGACGGTCTAGAGGCCAGTTCGCTTACCCAGACAAAGCCGGGGGCCTGTTCGCCTTTTTCGAGGGGCCACGTATAGTACATGGTCATTCCTTTGGCCGACACGGACTCTATCCCCTGAAATCGGATCCCGGCTCCACCGGAGCACGTTTCTTTCGCTTCGGGCGGATCGGTCACCCCACCACTCGCGGCCTGAAGCTGGTTGCCTTCAACGCTCCGTACGACCACACGTTTGTTTTCTGTGGTTTTGATGCACTGAGAGTTATGTTCGACGCCCGCTTTGTCGTAGATGCTCGACGGTTCTTCGGCCGCCGAGGACGGGGGAGGTAGTACCAAGCCCAGGCAGGTGGCGGCAGCGATCGTCGCTAGAAGTACGGTCATTCCACGCTTCATGCCTTGTGCCGCTGCTACTAGGTCACGCGTCAGCCTTGCCGTAGATCGCATCCCTTAGCGCTCCGTTCTCGTAGGCGCAGCGGCGAGCTGCCTCTGCCTTCGTCATGCGAAGTTCTACCGATGAAGTGCCGGCTGTTGGTTTGCCAATGTGGTTAAGTCCGAGAGATGGACTTGGCCGATGTGCCGGGCACGAGCGAGGAGAGCCGCCGTGGTAGGAGCTGCGGGATCTACTGCACCACGGGGAGACCGTGGGCTTCGGTCGGCTAGAGAAGCTCCTCAAGACGCAGCGCGACTTCAAGCTCAGCCAGACACGTGGGAAGCAGGCGGCCAAGCTGCGCCTCGACTGTTCGGATGCGATTTTCGACCGTCTGGCGCGCCACTCCTAGTGCGGCGGCCGCGGACGATGCGTTGCGCTCTGCGGCGATGTAGGCACGGAGGGTTTGGCGCAGCGCGGAGGCGCGCTTGCCCGCGCCATCGAGCGGCGACAGGTAGACATCGATCAGAGATCTGGCTAGCGGCTCATCTCGTAATGCGAACGCCAGCAGCGCAATGTCGGCATATCGCGTCAACCACTGCGGCCTGCGCAGCGCGACCAGCAGGGCTGCCTGCGCCTGCCGATGCGTGAGGCGGAAGCCCTCTACTCCGTTAGCTGGCTCGCCAATTGCCACGACGACGTCGATATGCCGTTTGGTCGCCAGCGTGCGCACGGCGTCCACCAGTGTGCGCCTGCGCCGATCGCCGAACCAGGCCCACACGGTGTTCTCGCTGCGGCGCACGAGCAGGAGGTGGCGAGCAAGCTCAGGCGCGACACTGCGTATCGCTTTCTCCGCGTCCTTGCCGGTGGCAACCACACCGAGATGCCAGAGGTCGAGGTCATAGTCGAGCCCGGCGATGTCGCGAAGCTCCCCGGCCAGGAGTCTTTGCACGCGTTCCGCGAGGCGCTGGCTTGACGAGCGTCTGATCCGCTCGTGCTCTTGGCGATACTCGTCGGCTATCGACACCGTGAGGCGACCCAGCAGCGCCGCTTGCGTTCGGCGTAGATGGCGCAGCGTCATCGCGTCGCTCGAACAGACGCGTTCCGCCTCGTCCATGACGAAATCTTCGAGCAACGTGTAGCCGGCTACATAGCGGAGCAGCACCGTATCCAGGCCCACGCCCCCGCCCGCCGCACGCCTTGCCTGAACGATCGTCGCGGACGGTATCGGTCCGGACGACTCTTCCCCATGCTCGATCCCAGTGAGACCGTAGTCCACGGCCGCAGCGACCGCCGCACGCAGCCCGACAACGTACTCGACATCCTCGTCGCCGATCTGATCCGGCACCGTGTCGCGGACATACGCGAAGACCGACTCCTCGATCTCCGCACGTCGTGACCGCAGCCCGCCGGCGACGCTCGCGCAGACCTCCTGGACGAAGCCCGCACGACTATCCATCTCTGCCGCCTGGGTTCAGACAGCCAGCCAGCCGCAAGATATCTCCGACGGCCGGTGCATGCGCGCCAAGTCTATCCAACGTAGCGCATTGTCTGTGTGCCAGTTGTATCTGGAACAATTGGGACAGGTGGCAAGCATCGTCGGGCCATGGCCGACCCGCTCGACATCTTCGCCGCCAAGCTTCGCCGAATCAGGCGCGAGCGCGGTCTCAGCCGTCTCCGCCGACGGCATTGATGGACGCTAGCCGTGCTTGTGCCGGTGCTTCGGCCGCGAGTGGTAGACGACGATGCTGACGTGCGAGACGTTGCGCTCCTTGTCATACGCGAGGAACGTCAGCGTGATGCGACCATAGGGAATGTGCTTGGCGCCCTGCCAGTCGAGTGCCCCGTAGAGATGGTCGGGGAAGCTCGGCCCGTCGTAGTTGCGGATCAGTTTCCCGTCCCACTCCAGGCGGATCCTGAAAACGCCGATCGAGCTCGCGGCGGACACACGGATCGGCAGCGGACCCGAGTAGCGCACGCGGTTTGTGGGCGAGGCAATCGAGATCTTCGGGCCGGTGAACACGCCGCACGGTTCATGCAGGGTGTCGCCTTCGTGAGCGTTGGAGCGCATCGCCGCAAACGACGGCTTGCGCGAGCCGTTCGAGCGCACCAGACCCGACAACACCGACCCTTCGTCCTGCAGCGGGAACCACAGCGCTACCTGCACATACGGGTCTTCGGCCAGGCAGTGGTAGGCCTGACGCAGATACGTCGCCTGCTGTTCTTCGCTGACGCCCTCGGGCTTCTGCCCCGCCCACGCGCCTTCCGGGCAGACCGCGCTAGTGGTGCGCCAGCTGAGCTCGGTCATCCAGATCGGCTTGTCGTCGCCGTTGGCGAGCATCACCGCGTGCACTTCGCGATACGCGAGGAAGGAGTCATCGACCATGCGGTTTTCGGGGCCGCGCAGGAAGTCATACGGCGAGAGCACGTCGCAGGCCGTGTCGGTGTGCACGCCGACCGCGTCGAACGAGCCCTTGCCCCCGGCCTGGTAGACGCCTTCCAGGAACTGGTAGTCGTTGCCCGTCAGCCCGCCGAGGACCACCGTGGCGTTCGGTTCGGCGGCCTTGATCGCCGGGTAGGCGGCCTTCAGCAGCTGCGTGTACGCGACGGGGTTGGGTGCGCCCGTCCACCACGCCGGTGCGTCCTCCTCGTTCCAGATCTCATACGCGCTGACGCGCGAGCCGAACCGTTGCGCGAGGGCTCCGATGAACGCCGCGTAGTCCTGCGGATTCGCCGGTGGCGTGTGTTCGTTGCTCGAGCCGGTCTCCCACTGAGGGCTGCCGACCACGTCGAGGAGCACTTTCGTGCCCGCGGGCAAGGAGTGGAACGTCTGTTCGTAGGACGCCAGCCAGTTGGGCGCGAAGACGCCGCGCTCGGGCTCCAAATCGGGCCACGTGGCGAACAGTCGCACCCAGTGGGTGCCCAGCGCCTGCACGTCGGCGATCTGCGAGGGGCCGGGGTTGAGCAGCACCACGCCTGGTTGCGCAGCTGCTGCGGGCGCGGCTTGGACTCCGCTAACCCCGGCAGCGAGAAGCGCCGCGAGCACAACCGCCCCAGCGAAGATGCGCACGTGAGCGACCCACCTCGACACAGCATCTGCGCACGTTCGCGCTTGGAAAATGGGCATCGGTCGTGTATCGGCAGCCTAAGCCGTTCGTTCAATCGTGCCGTGGGCGATCTCAACGCATGACTGAGCCGGAAAACACGGCGATCGCAGCCTCGAGACTGCGCGGCGGCGCGCCAGATCAGCCAGCGGGGCGGAGCTCGCTCGGATCGACAGACGAGGAAGCAGCAGACCCGTTCCCGTGAAAGATGATGAAGCGCATGACGACGAAGCCAGTGCTCGTGACGATCACCATCGTCCCGAGGTATACGAACTCGGTGGCCACCCCGAGCGCATGTGGCAGCAGCGCGGTTGAAACCGCAGTGACCCCGTACTGAGAGCCGGCCATCAGCAGGTAGCGACGCACCTGATGGCTCACGCGCAGCGCGAAGCCGTCGCTGTGGACCCACACGAACAGCCGCTGGAGCGTGAAGTGCAGGAGCAGTGCGCAGAGGAAACCGATTATCAGCGCCAGCTCGAACGGCAGGCCGACGACCTGCGACAGCACGGTAGTAACGGTCAGGTACAGCAGCGTCACCAGGCCGCCGGCCAAGCCGAAGCG